>Ga0207665_10000946_pt1 | contig 19627 bp, 23 predicted proteins | sample LARL112metaG_FD_184351 | JGI IMG/M metagenome (GOLD analysis project Ga0207665, IMG submission 184351) | Corn, switchgrass and miscanthus rhizosphere microbial communities from Kellogg Biological Station, Michigan, USA - LAR L11-2 metaG... | ecosystem: Host-associated > Plants > Roots >...
CGAGAAAGGACGAGGTCTTCCAGACCGGCTTGCGCGGCTGCATTCCGGGCGGATCATCCGCCTCGCACCGGACGGAACGACGCGGCCCGCCGAAAGCCGCCGTTACGAATGACGTGCAGTGGCTGTGACCAGTCGTCAGCTGGAGAAGCGACGCAGGCCCGCCTGCCGGCGGCTTCGCGTTACCAGCCGCGGGTTTCGAGCAGCTCGCTCGGGTCGAGCGACTGCGTCGAGATGCCCACCATCGGCTCGCCGAGGCCGGCGGAGACGCGGGCAAGGATCTCCGCGTCGTTGAAGTGCGTCGTCGCCTCGACAATCGCCTTCGCGCGGCGCTCGGGGTCGCCCGACTTGAAGATGCCGGAGCCGACGAAGACGCCGTCGGCGCCGAGCTGCATGCAGAGCGACGCGTCGGCGGGGGTCGCGATTCCGCCGGCGGTGAACGTCACGACCGGCAGCTTCCCGTTCTCGGCCACCCACTTGACGAGCTCGTACGGCGCGCGCAGCTCCTTGGCCTCCGAGTACAGCTCCTCCTGGCGCAGCGCGCCGAGCCGCCGGATGTGGCCGAAGACCGAGCGCATATGCGTGACCGCGTTGACGATGTCGCCGGTTCCCGCCTCGCCCTTCGTACGGATCATCGCTGCGCCCTCCGCAATCCGGCGCAGCGCCTCGCCGAGGTTCGTGCAGCCGCAGACGAAGGGGACGGTGAACTGCCACTTGTCGACGTGGTGCTCGAGGTCGGCCGGCGTCAGCACCTCCGACTCGTCGATGTAGTCGATCTCGAGGGCCTGGAGGATCTGCGCCTCGGCGAAGTGGCCGATGCGGCACTTCGCCATGACCGGAATGGTCACGGCCTCCTGGATCTCGCTGATCTTCTCCGGGTCCGACATGCGCGCGACGCCGCCGTCTCGGCGGATGTCGGCCGGAACGCGCTCGAGCGCCATCACCGCGCACGCGCCCGCCTCCTCGGCGACCTTCGCCTGCTCGGCGTCGACGACGTCCATGATCACGCCGCCCTTGAGCATCTCGGCGAGCCCGCTCTTGACCCGCATCGTCCCGTACTCCGCCATTGCGCTGAGTGTAGCCAGGGCCCGAGCCGCCGCGGCCTGATAGAAACGCCGCGTGGAGCCGTGGTCTCGGGAGCCGGTCGGCCGCTTCGACGAGCTGGAGATCGAGAGCGAGATCCTCCGCGACAACCCCCTCGGTGACCCGCACGTGCGGCCGATCTGGGTCTATCTGCCACCGGCGTACGAGGCGGAGCCCGACCGCCGCTTCCCGTCGATCTACCTGATCCAGGGGATGACCGGCCAGATCGACATGTGGCGCAACCGCACCGCCTTCCGCCCCACCACGCCGGAGAACATCGACCGCCTGTTCGGCGAGGAGGGCTGCCCGCCGGCGCTCGTCGTCGCCGTCGACTGCTGGACGTCGTACGGGGGCTCCCAGTTCATCGACTCGCCCGGGACGGGCCGCTACGGCGAGTACCTCTGCGAGGAAGTCGTCTCCTTCGTGGATGAGCGCTACCGAACGCTCACCGAGCCAGGACACCGTGGCATCACCGGCAAGTCGAGCGGCGGCTACGGCGCGATGGTCGTGCCGATGCTGAGACCGGACGTCTTCGGAGGCCTCGCGACGCACTCCGGCGACGCGCTCTTCGAGCTCTGCTACCTGCCGGAGTTCCGGGAGGCGGCGCGTGCGCTCCGCGACGAGTACGACGGCTCGTACGAGCGTTTCTGGGAGGACTTCCACTCACGCCCCCCGCTCTCGAAGCAGTCGGACTTCCCCCTGATCAACGAGTGGGCCATGGCTGCCTGCTACTCGGCGAACGAGGACGGATCCATTGACCTCCCCTTCGACACCGCGACCGGGATGCTTCGGGACGACGTCTGGCAGCGGTGGCTCGCCTGGGATCCCGTGCGGATGGCGCGACGCCACGCGGACGCGCTGCGCAGCCAGCGCGCGATCTACATCGACGCCGGCAAGCGCGACGAGTTCTACCTCGACCTCGGCGCCGAGGCATTCCGGCGCGAGCTGGAGGAGCTCGGGATCACCGACGTCTTCTTCGAGCTCTTCGACGCCGGCCACGGCGGGATCGAGTATCGCTACCCGCTCGCGATCCGCTATCTCGCCGAGCGGCTCCAGTAGCCCTCAACCGTAAAGCCCCCGGGAGGCGCTTTCTCGTTCCGTGTTTAGGTCGGATTCCGGCGGTGCTGGCGCCGCGGCCCACTCGGGTGAACGAATAGACGTGTCCCCCGAAAGGGGGAATCCGGACCGGAAACCTGCGGAAGATTCCGGCAGAAACTCCTTCCATTCACTGACGCTTCTCGGACTCGCGGCTAGCTCAAGGCCGTGCACTCTCCCTGCCGAGAGAGATCGCAGGAGAGGAAGGAACGCCATTCAGATGATGACAGGGGGTTTCGAATGAGCCGTGCACGTCGGGTTTTGGTGATCGACGACGACCGGCTGCTCTGCGAGCTGGTACGGACGACGTTCGAGCTCGAGGGATTCGAGGTGGACACGGCGTTCGACGTGATCGAGGCGGAGCGCGTGCTCACCACGTCACGGCCGGACGCCATCCTGCTCGACATCGGCTTGCCCGGGATCGACGGCATCTTCTACCTCGAGCGGCTGCGCGAGACGCCGCAGACGCGCCGGATCCCGATCGTCGCCATCAGCGGGTCGGAGGAGGCCGGCCGGGCCGCGCGAGCCGTCGGCGCCCAGGCGTTCATGCGCAAGCCGTTCAGCCCACTCGAGCTGCTGGCGCTCGTCACGCCGCTGATGCGTCCGGGCGCCCCCGGCGAGATGGACATGACGAACGAGCTCGTCGACGCCGCCGACCTGAACCGGCTGATCGAGATCGGCCGTCGCCAGCACCAGCTCCTGAACGAGGCGTACGCGCAGACGGTCGCGGTGCTCGCGTCGGCGCTCGAGTCGCGCGACTTCGGAACGAGCATGCACTCGCGCCGGGTCACCTCCTACGCAACGAGGCTGACCCTCGAGGTGGCTCCGCGCCTGCTCGACGACCCGAGCCTCGAGTGGGGTTTCCTCCTCCACGACGTCGGCAAGATCGGCATCCCCGACGGGATCCTCCTCAAGCCCGGCCGCCTGACCGCGCCCGAACGGAGGCGGATGCAAGAGCACGCCGAGCTCGGCGAGCGGCTGCTCGCCCACGTGCCACTCCTGAACCAGGAAGGTGCGCGGGTCATCCGCTCCCACCACGAACGATGGGACGGCAACGGGTACCCAGACAGGCTCTCCGAGGAAGGCATCCCGTTGGGGGCGCGGATCTTCGCCGTCGTCGACTCGCTCGATGCGATGACCGACAAGCGCCCCTACCGCCTGCCCGTCAGCTGGGAGGCAGCGGTGGAGGAGATCCGCCGCTGCCGCGGCAGCCAGTTCGACCCGGACATCGTCGACGGCTTCGAGGCGTGCGAGGCCGACCTTCACCAGCTGTACACACAGGAGCTTGCGGCGGCCTAGCTACGCCGCCGAACCTACGGCGATCTCGTCCTTCAGCCGCTCTCGCAGCGCCGACCGGCCGACCCCTTAGCCTCGTCGCCGATGATCCGGGAGGAACTGCGGCGGCTCGCCCACTGGAGCGACCGGCACCGCCGGCTGCTCGCGCGAATCCTCCTCGCGATCCTGCTCTCGCTGGTGGTGGATCTCGTGTGCGCCGCGCTGATCTGGTCGTTCGAGAGCGGGCTGAAGGGGAGCGACATCAACGGCTTCGGCGATGCGTTCTTCTTCTCGACCGTGCAGATCCTGACCATCTCGTCGCAGCTGAGGAACCCGGTTACGACCTCCGGCCGGATCGTGGACGTGGTGCTCGAGCTCTGGGCGATCTTCGTCGTGACCGCGGTGGCGGGCTCCTTCGCCTCCTTCTTCCTCAGCGGCGACCAGACGTCGGGATAGGCTCGGCGGCGTGAGCGTCGAGTTTCGGCCGATGCGGAACGAGGAGTTCGCGGATTGGCTTCCGCTGATGCGCGACCGGTATGCGGAGGACATGATCGGCCATGCCGCCCTCCCGCCCGAGCGCGCGAGGTCGAAGGCGGTGGACGACGTCGAGCGCCTGTTTCCCGGCGGGGAGCCGTCCCCCGATCAGCTGGTCTTCGTGATCGAGGCGGACGGCGAGCCGGTGGGCAACCTGTGGCTGGCGGACCGCGACGACTCCTTCCAACGCGCCGTGTTCGTGTACGACATCCGCGTCGACGAGTCGCAGCGCGGCAAGGGCTACGGGAGGGCCGCGATGGTCTTCGCCGAGGAAGAGGCCCGCCGGCGCGGCCACGACCGCGTCGCGCTCAACGTCTTCGGCGGGAACGAGGTCGCGCGGAGCCTCTACCGCTCGCTCGGCTACGACGAGAACGCCGTCTCGATGAGCAAGAAGCTCTAGGCGGGCTTGGCTGTCGGTAGGCCGACCGGACAGGCGACGCCGGTGCCGCCCAGCCCGCAGTAGCCGTTCGGGTTCTTGGCGAGGTACTGCTGATGGTACGACTCCGCGTAGTAGAACGGCCCCGCCGGCGCGATCTCGGTCGTGATCTCGCCGTATCCCTCGCGCGAGAGCTCCGCCTGGTACATGTCGCGCGACGCCTCTGCGGCTTCCCGCTGGGCGTCGTTCGCCCAGTAGATCGCCGAGCGGTACTGCGTGCCGACGTCGTTGCCCTGCCGGTTGCCCTGCGTGGGGTCGTGGTTCTCCCAGAACAGGCGCAGCACGCCGTCGAGTGAGATCAGGGCGGGGTCGAAGACGACGAGGACGGCCTCTGTGTGGCCGGTGCGCCCGCTGCACACCTCTTCGTACGACGGGTTCGGCGTGTAGCCGCCGGCGTAGCCGACCGCTGTCGTGTAGACGCCGTCGGCCTGCCAGAAGACGCGCTCGGCGCCCCAGAAGCAGCCCATCCCGACGACGAGCTGCTCCATCTGCTCGGGGAACGGAGGCTGGAGCGGCGTCCCGAGCACGTCGTGCCGCTCGGGGACCTGGATGGGAGTGTCGCGCCCAGGGAGGGCCTCCTCGGGCGTTACCTGTTGGACGTTCTTGGTGAAAAGGAACATGCCTCCAGCTTAGTCGCGAGTCCCTCACCTGGGACTCACGGAGCTCACCTAGCGTGAACCTGTGATCGAGGCCCGCGAGCTGACGAAGGACTACGGCTCGAAGCGCGCCGTCGACGGGCTCAGCTTCACTGTGCGGCCCGGGATCGTGACGGGCTTCCTCGGGCCGAACGGCTCAGGCAAATCCACGACGATGCGCCTCATCCTCGGGCTCGACGCGCCGACCGACGGCGACGTCACGGTCAACGGCCGCCACTACCGGGACCACCCCGCGCCGCTGCACGAGGTCGGCGCGCTGCTCGAGGCACGCTCGGTCCACACCGGGCGGTCGGCGTACAACCACCTCCTCGCGCTCGCCCAGACGCACGGCATCCCGAAGCGGAGGGTGGCCGAGCTCATCGACCTCGTCGGCCTGCATGAGGTGGCGCGCAAGCGCACCGGCCAGTTCTCGCTGGGGATGGGCCAGCGGCTTGGCATCGCTCAGGCCCTGCTCGGCGATCCGAAGACGGTGATGCTCGACGAGCCGGGCAACGGGCTCGACCCCGAGGGCATCCAGTGGGTGCGTAGCCTCCTCAAGAGCCTCGCGGCGGAGGGCCGCACCGTGTTCGTCTCGTCACACCTCATGGGTGAGATGGCGCTCACCGCCGACCACCTGATCGTGATCGGTCGCGGCAAGCTGATCGCCGATACGAGCGTCGACGACTTCGTGGCGCGTGCCTCGCAGAAGGTCGTCATCGTCCGCTCGCCCGAGCTCGAGCGGCTGCGCCACGCACTCGTCGGCCCGAACGTCTCCTTCGGCGAGGCGGGTCGCGGCGCGCTCGAGGTCCACGGGCTGACGGCCGAGCAGGTCGGCGACACGGCCGCCGCCGCCGGAATCGCGCTCCACGAGCTGACGCCGCAACAGGCCTCGCTCGAAGAGGCGTTCATGAACCTCACCCGGGACGACCTCGAGTTCGCTGCGGAGATGGAGGAGGCGGTCGCGTGAGCACCCTGACTCCGACCGTTCAGCTCCCGCGCCTCGAGACCACGGGTCGCGTCGCCTTCTATCGCGTGCTGCTCTCCGAGTGGACGAAGCTGCGCTCGGTCCGGTCGACGAAGTGGTCGCTCGGCGTCGGCTTCCTCCTCACGATCGCGTTCCCGATCCTCTTCGCGGTCGTCACCCGGACGCACTGGCACTCGATGTCCCCGCACGAGCGGGCGGATCGGCATCCGCTCGACATCGCGCTCGCCGGCGTCAACGTCGCCCAACTCGCGATCGCCGTGCTCGGCGTGCTTCTGATCACGGCCGAGTACTCGACCGGCTCGATCCGCTCGACCTTCACCGCCGTGCCGAAGCGGCTGCCCGTGCTCTGGGCGAAGCTGATCGACTACGCGGTCGTCGCGTTCGTGCTCACGGTGCCGGCGGTGCTCGTGAGCTTCTTTGCGAGCCAGGCGATTCTCGCCAACATTCAGCCGCTCCAAATCTCGTTCACGCATCCGGGCGTCGCGCGGGCGGTGCTCGGCGGTGCGCTTTACGTAATGCTCGTGGGGATCTTCGCCCTCGCACTCGGCGCGATCGTGCGGAATACCGCAGGCGGCATCGCCGCTTTCGCCGCGATCTTCTTCGTGCTGCCGCCACTGATGAACGTGCTGCCGCTGAGCTGGAACCACGCGATCAGCCAGTACCTCCCGCTCGAGTCGGGGGGACAGCTCTTCGCGCTGCACCACGGCGCGCACACGCTCAGGCCGTTGACGGGTGGGCTCGTCTTCGCCGCGTATTGCGCCGCCGCGATCGTGATCGCGGCCGTCCTGCTCGTGCGCCGGGACGTCTAGGCCTCCTCACCGAACAAGCCCGCGCGCCTGCCACCATGAAGGCGTGAGCACGGACGAATCCCGCGGAGAGGGTGTCCTGGCGAACGCGGCTTCGGCCGGCTCAGCCGGCGCCGGCGGCCTGGGGCGCCGGCTCGCCCGCTTGCTCGGCGGCGAGGAGCGGACGCGCGTCATCCTGATCCTCGCGGCGGTGCTCGGGCTGAGCGGCGCCGACGCTGCGACCGTGGGCGCGTCGGCCACGGAGTTGCGCGCGGGGCTCCACATCAACAACACGGACATCGGCCTGCTCGTCGCCGTGAGCTCGCTCGTGGGCGCCTTCGCAACCCTGCCGTTCGGCGTCCTGGCCGACCGGGTGACGAGGACGCGCATCCTCGGCTTCACGATCCTCCTGTGGGGCGTCGCGATGCTCTGGAGCGCGACGGCGTCGAGCTTCACGGAGCTCCTCTGGACGCGGCTCTTCCTCGGCGCCGTCACCGCGTCTGCGGGTCCAATCGTCGCCTCCCTGGTCGGCGACTGGTTCGGCAGCTGGGAGCGCGGCCGGATCTACGGCCTCATCCTCGCCGGTGAGTACGTCGGCGCCGGCTTTGGCTTCGCCGTCACCGGCAGCATCTCCGCGCTCTCGTGGCGGGCGGCGTTCGTCATCCTCGCGCTGCCGGCCTTCGCGCTCGCCTTCGCCGTCTGGCGGCTGCGAGAGCCGAAGCGCGGCGGGCTCGGCGTGCTCGCCCACGAATCCCGGCCGCCGCCGCCCGAGGCGCTCGCGGACGAAGGGCGGCAGGAGACCGACGCCCAGCGGATTGCGCGCGAGCAAGGACTCGTGGCGGACCCGGACCTCGTCGTCAGCCCCGAGCAAGCTCGCCGGATGAGCCTCGTCAACGCCACCAGGTACGTCCTGCGCGTCCGGACCAACGTCGTCCTGATCGCGGCGAGCGCGTGCGGCTACTTCTTCCTCGCCGGCCTCCAGACCTTCGGTGCCGAGTTCATCAAGGAGCAGTACGGGGTCAACCAGGTTCTCGCCAACCTCCCGCTCCTCGTCGTGGGAGTAGGCGCGCTCCTCGGCGTCCTCGCCGGCGGATCGATCGGCGACTGGCTGCTGAAGCGCGGCGTCCTGAACGCCCGGATCCTGACGCCCGGGTTTGCCGCCGTGGCGACGGCGATCCTCTTCATTCCGGCGATTTTCACGCGCCAGGCGGTCACCGCACTTCCGTATCTCACGGCCGCCGGCTTCTTCCTCGCGGCCCAGAACCCACCGCTCGACGCCGCCCGACTGGACATCATGCCGCCGCTGCTCTGGGGCCGGGCCGAGGCCGTCCGGACGCTGCTGAGATCGCTCGCGATCGCGCTCGCGCCGCTCCTCTTCGGAGCCGTCTCCGACTACGTCTTCGGCGGCGGCCGCTCCGGCCTCCAATGGACGTTCGCCATCATGATCCTCCCGCTCGGGGCCAGCGCCTGGCTCCTCTTCAAGGGGACGAAGACCTATCCAGGCGATGTCGCCACTGCGGCGGCGAGCGCGGCCTCACCGGACTACGCTCAGCGGGAGGTGACCGGATGAGCACGGGCAACGCATTTCTCGTCCTCTCCACCTTCCTCGCCTGCGGGGTCGAGATGGTGGAGGCACTGACGATCGTCCTCGCCTCCGGGGTCGCCCGCGGCTGGCGCTCGTCCCTCGCGGGTCTCGGAGCGGCGACGGTCGTGCTCGCGATCCTGGTCGTGGCGCTCGGCCCGGCGCTCACCCATATCCCGCTCCAGGCGCTGCGGCTTGTCGTGGGCGCGCTCCTGCTCGTGTTCGGGCTGCAATGGCTGCGGAAGGCGATCCTGCGCGCGAGCGGCTACAAAGCGCTGCACGACGAAGACGCGATCTTCGCCCGCGAGCTCGCAGAGGCGCAGAGCGCCGAGCACGTGGAGCGAGCCGGCATCGACTGGTACGGATTCACGCTGTCGTTCAAGGGAGTGCTGCTCGAGGGGCTCGAGGTCGTGTTCATCGTGCTGACGTTCGGTAGCGCGCAGGGCTCGATCCCACTCGCTGCCGCCGGCGCCGCTGCGGCGCTCGTCCTCGTGGCCGGCGTCGGAATCGCCGTGCGGGCGCCGCTCGCGCGCGTCCCCGAGAACACGCTGAAGTTCGCCGTCGGGGTGATGCTGACGACGTTCGGGATCTTCTGGTCGGCCGAGGGCGCCGGCGCGGAGTGGCCCGGCGGCGACGCAGCGATTCTCGGCGTGCTCGGCTTCGTAGTCCTCATGTCGCTCGCCTTCGTGCGGCTGCTGCGCCGCGAACGGCTCGAGGCGGTGCCGGCTTGAAGCACCTCGCAGCGTTCGGCCGGTTCTGGTGGAACTTCGTCGTGGGCGACGACTGGCGCGTGGCGGCGCTCGTCGCCGTGGCGATCGGCGCGACGGCTGCGCTCGAGGCAGGAGGCGTGACGGCCTGGTGGCTCTTGCCACTGGCCGTCCCGCTCATCCTCTGGCTGTCGCTGCGCAGGGCGATACGCTCGGCCTAGCCCACGTCCCGCGCTAGAGAAGTTTGCTGACATGCCGACGCTGATTCCCGTGATCGCCGGTCTCGGCCTCGCGGTCGCTTTCACGAGCCCAGGCTCCGTCGTGACGATGATCGTGCTGCTGAGCATGTCGTCGCCGCTGCGGCGGGCAATCGCCTTCATCTGCGGCTGGGTTCTGGCGATCGGCGTGCTCGCTCTTCTGATGATCTTCGTCCTCCACGGCCAGGACTTCAGTTCGAAGCACACGACGCCGTCGAGGGCTGTCTCGATCGTCGAGATCGTCCTCGGCGCCCTGATCACGGTCGGCGCTGCACGCCTTTATCGGCGGCCGAGAACTGCGAAGGGGCCCGAGTCACCGCCGAAGTGGCTCGACCGTGTCGAGCACGTGCACTGGTCGTGGTGCGTCGTGGCCGGAGCCGTGATGCTGAGTTACGCGCTCTCGCTCGCGGCGATCGCGGAGATCCTGAAGGCCAACCTGAGCACCCTTGCCGCTTCCGTGGCGGCGGTGGTCTTCGCGGCCACGTCGATCGTAACCATCGCTGCTCCGGTGGTCGTCGTCGTAGCGGCACCCCGGCGCTCGAACGAGGTGTTGGCCTCGTGGCGCGCGTGGCTGGTCGCGAACTCGCGCTCGATCGCCCTGATCGCGCTGATGGTCGTCGGCGCGATTCTGATCGCCCGCGGCGCCTACGACCTGGCTGCCTAGAGCGCTTTTGGCTTAGATAGACGTCGCGGGCCCGTAGCTCAGCTGGTTAGAGCAGCGGACTCATAATCCGTTGGTCCCTGGTTCGAATCCAGGCGGGCCCATCTCACTGCTCCCGCAGGATCCGCTGAGGGTGTGCAGGTTCGCGCGTCGCGTCGGGTAACGATTCCCTCAGAATGGCGACGGCGATGAAGGTCTTCCAGCACGAGACGCGACTCCGCACCGCCGGAGGCCTCACCGTCACGGACATCACCGAGGACGTCCAGCGCGCCGTTCGGGACAGCGCCATCGGGGACGGGATCGCCTGCATCTACTCGCCGCACACGACGTGCTGCGTCCGCGTGAACGAGATGGAGACGGGCTTCCTCGACGACTTTTGCGACCTCCTGAAGCGGCTCGTGCCGAGCGAGAGCTACTACGCGCACGACGACTGGGACCGCCGTACCGAGAACATCTGCCCCGAGGACATGGATCAGGGCAACGGCCACTCGCACTGCATGGCGATGCTGCTCGGCACCGCCGGCGAGTCTGTGCCCGTCCGCGACGGCGAGCTCCAGCTCGGAACGTGGCAGCGCGTCCTCTTCATCGAGCTCGACCGCGAGCGCGACCGGCGCTGGCTCGTCCAGGTCGTCGGTACCTGAGCTAGAGCTCGCGCCAGCGCCGGGCTAATGCCCGTTGGCGGAGAAGTGCATGTAGTCCTTGGTCGAGCCGACCCAGGATCCGCCCCAGCCCCAGCCAATCGAGGCGAACGCTGCCCGCACGGCGGGCGTCACCATCCCCGGCCGGCGCCACGACCGCTTCATGTACGAGACCGCGGTCTTGTCCCGCGTCATCCCGCAGCCGACGTAGGGGTTCTCGCGCGGATCGAGGTCGATCGCCTCGCCGAAGGCGTGCATCGACCAATGGTGGGTCGTCGAGCTCTTGCTGCATGGTGACGCGCCCGCGTTACGGCACTCGAAGGACGCAGTCACGTCGCCGCTCTGCCACGCGTGCGGGCCGTAGGCGGACGAGAACGCGGCGTCCCGGATCGGGAACCGCATCCGGTAGAGCTTCGCGAAGACGGTGCCGAGCGGGTAGGCGTACTTTGCATTGACCACGAGCTGCCCGACGTGCGTGGCGCTGTCGAAGCCGTAGTAGGGGAAGCTGAGCACGCGGAGCTGCGACGGCCAGACCGGGCAGCCGCGGTGCCACTCGCCCGCACGGATGATCGCCTGCGTCTGCGCGTGCGTGAGCCGTGCAACGCCGGTCTGCTGGCTCGCAGCACGGCTCGTCGCTGCGGTCACCGCTAGGACGGCGGCGAGGAGGATCAGCGCGGTTAGCTTCATCGAGCCGCCATGGTGCCAGGCATCGAGGACGCTCGAAGGCGCCAAGCGTCCTCGGAGCGAGAGGGCCGCGTGCGACCGCGGCCCTCTCGCCGTGCATTACTCGACTTGTGTCTCTCAGAAGGGCCCCGGGCCGGGCGGTCCGCCCTCGGTGGCCGGGCTGGCCAGAACGCATTGGCCGATCCGATTGCCGCCGACCGTGTTCGGCTGCGGGGCACGCGGATAGAGGTCCTCGGAGAGGTCGCCGCTGTCCCAGACCATGCTGTTGTCCTGACAGTTCAGGTTCCCCTGGATCTGGTTGAGGACGATCTCGATTGCGTCCGGGTCGGCCATCTGATCGTCGATCACCCGCACGTTGCCGCCGACCTGAACGCGAGCCAAGCCCAGCCAGCAGCCGGTCATCCCGGTCAGGCCGACGTTGCCGGCGACTGTGCTGTCCTCGTATGTGGTGTAGGCGGGCGGCCCGAGCAGAGCGAAGATTCCCTGCGGGTCGCACGTGAACCCGCCGCCCCCGCCGCTCTGGACCACGTTGCCCCCGATCGTGGCGTCGTGGACGATGACGCCGAGGGGATCGGACGAGATGATGTTGCCACCTACGACAGCCGGCCCGTTGAGCGTCGGGTTGTCCTGATTCGGATCGTCGAAGCAGCCGAAGCTCGACGCGAAGCACCCGAGGATCAGAGTGCCGCCGCTCTGGACGATGATGTTCCTCTTCACCGTCAGGGGCGAGGAGGCGAACGCCGCGATGAGCGTCGAGCCAGGAAGCACCGTCAGGTTGCCGTTGATCGTCGTCGGGCCGGCGACCGCGCCGCAGACGCCCGAGACTTGGACGTTCCCCGAGTACGTGCCGCTGAGAACCCCGGCCTCCGCCGGGAAGTTGTCCGCGCTGCCGGTACAGGTGGCGTTGTCCTTCGCTGCCGCCTGACCCGCGGTTATTGCGAGAAGCCCAGCTGCGAGAAGGCCTCCCACGCAAAGGCGCGAGAAGACACGACCAGGTCGTCTCATCTTTTCACTCTCCTCCCCCAAGTTCCGCAGGGTTGCTGCGGGCTGTTTGCCTACAGTGCTGATTCCCCTGAGGGCATGGAGTCTAGGACGCTCCTCGAGTGGGCACAAGCAGGCAAGCGCTCCCCGAAGGCAGCGCGATTGAAGAGCTTCGGTGCGTGGTCCACACTGTGGATGGATGTGCAGGCTTGCTCTTCTCGCGCTGACCGTTGGCGTAGCGCTAGCCGGCACGACGGCCGCACTCGCCGGGCCGAGGGATCCGCAGCTGCACAAGCGCGCCGCGGACGTGCGGCTAGCGAAGTCGCTGATCCTGAAGCGCGCCGATTTGCCCGCCGGCTTCGTCGACAACGGCCCTCAAAAGAGCTCGGGGCCCACGCCGGACCTACCGTGCCCGGAGCCGAACCTGCACGCCCTGGTCATGACGGCCGACGCCAGCAGCCACAACTTCGTCCGCAAGCACCCGGGCGCGTACGCCGAGACCGCGACCGGAGCGTCGTTCTTCCTGCGCGCGGCTCAGGCGGAAAGGGCGGTTGCAGCGATCACCAGCAAGAAGATGGGGCCCTGCCTGAAACAGGCGGTGATCAAGGGCGCGAGCAAGGGCGCCAACGGGACGTTGAAGGTCGTCGCCGCGCACGCGACACCGATCTCGGAATCCGTCGTCGACATGCACATAAAGCTGTGGGACATCCTGGTGACCTTCAGCGTGAAGGGTCATGTCGTCCGGGACGAGGTGGTGCTCGGGTTTTTCCGCCGCGGCCGCGTCGTCTCGACCTTGCTGGTGAACTCGCTCAACGGTCTGACCGAGAACGAGTCGAAGAACATCTCCGAGAAGATGACCTTCCGCCTCGAGTCGCTGCCAAAGTCCGTCGTGCGCTAACGCCGCGAGACGACCGTCGCGGCGCCGTCGCGCCCTATCCGGTAGAGCCGCCCGATCGCTGCGGTGTCCACCACGTAGACGGAGCCGTCGGCCGCGGCCGCGACGGAGTAGGGATCCCCGAACACATGCTTCACGGCCCCGAGAGGCTTTCCGTCGATCCTGAGGTGGACGACGCGATGCGTGCTCGCGTCGACGACGTAGGCAGTCTGTCCGTCGGGCGCTATCGAGATCCCGCGTGGCTCGCCGAGGTCGCCCCAGGTCTCGACCGCACCGGTCTTCAGGTCGACGCGCTTCACTCGGCCGTTTCCGGTGTCGGAGACGAGCAGCCCGCCGTCGCTCGTCACGGCGAGCCCGTGGGGCCCGGAGAGGTTCGCCGCCACCTGCACGGGCTTCCCGGTGCCGCCCGGGAGCTTGAATGCCTGCGTCTGCGTCGTGTAGTAGACGTCACCGTTCGGCGCAACCGCGATCGGGCCGACGTCACTGCCGGCAGCCACCACCTCAGTCGCGCCCTTGGAGCCGTCGATTCGCAGCAGCGAGCCGCCGGCGGACACGTAGATGGCACCCGACGGCGCGAGAGCAACCCCGTACGCCCGGCGGACCGTCGTGACAACCGCGGTCTTGCCCGTCACCGGGTCGATCCGCAGCACCCGGCCATTGCCGTTCTCGACCAGCAGCAACGATCGGGTCGAATCGACGGCCACCGAGGTAGGCCAGGCGAAGGCCAGCGGCACGGCGCCACGCTGGACGCGAACCGCGCCGAGCCGTACGCGAGTCCCGCCTGCCTGCGCGCCGTACACCCAGCGGCCCGCGTTCGGAAACTCGACCTTGGCGCTGTAGCGCCCGCGCGACAGCGCCCGGGCGGCGAACGAGCGGCTCGCGCGGCCGCGGGAGATCCAGACCCTGACCTTTGTTGCGTGCGACGCCCGCACGACGACCGGCGCTGCCTGCCCCACCTCCGGCCGGCCCGGTCCGTGCACGAGCGTGAGCCGTACGCCGGGCGCTGCGGCGGCGCAGGCTGCCGCGACGGCCGCCGCGACGATCACGCTGGCGAGACTCGCTCTCTTCCGCCCGGCCATGCTCATTCCGACGTAGACGTGGGATCATCTGTTGCAAAGGTTTTTTGCAATGGCCGACCGCGACCCCACCCGCGTCCAGATGTGGGCGATGGCCCACCCACTGCGCCTCGAGATCCTCGGGCTGCTCGTCGAGGGCCCCGCAACCGCGTCGATGCTCGCGCGGCGGCTCGGCGAGTCGAGCGGCTCGACGAGCTACCACCTGCGCGTGCTCGCGCGCGCGGGCGCGATCGTGGAGGATCCCGAGCTGGGAACCCGCCGCGAGCGCTGGTGGCGGCGACCCGACCCGTTCGTCCTCATCCCGACGGACGACGACCTGGAGGGCCGCGCGATCACGGCGCGGATGCTCGGCCTGTTCTTTGCGCGCGACGAGCAGGCGCGGCGGCACCTGGTCACGCGGGACCTCGGCGCCGCCTGGCGGGCGGGCGCCTTCGTCGGCAACTGGTTCCTCGAGCTGACTCCGCAGGAGGCGGATGCGCTCGCCGAGCGCCTCACCGAGATCGTGCAGGAGCTTCGCGCTCGCCCCCACCCCACCCGCGGCGCCGACCGCGCGCTCGTCTCGGTCAGCGTCCTGCCGTGGCTGGAGTAACGTCGCCTCCCTCGACCTGGGCCTGTGGCGGCCTGGCGAGCAGCACCGCTCCCGCGACCACGGCGCCGAAAGCGAGCGCACGAGCCACGCCGAGCCCACCGTGCGGCAGCGGCTCGTCGAGGATCACGGTCCCGGCCGCGATCGGGAGCGCATTCGTCACCAACGTGGCCAGGCCGGCAACGGTGAGCGCGGCGCCCGCCTGGTAGCCGATCTGGAGCAGCGCGGTCCCTAGCCCGTAGCCGAGAAGCAGAAGCACGACGAAGGCGGAACGCGCGCCGCCCTGGGTCGTGACCTTCGTGGCGATGTCGCCGATGGAGAAGAAGAGACCGCCGGCGACGCCGTATGCGACCGCCTTCCCGTAGCGCACACTCCCGACGACGACGAGCACCACCGCGATAACCGCGGAGATGCCGAGCCAGAGCACGATCGGCACGATCTTTCCGGTTCCCTCCTCGGCCTTCCCGCCGACGAGGGAGATCGAAAGAGCGACCAGGCCGAGGACCGAAAGCAGCACGCCGCCCACCTCCCGGCGCGCGAGTGGCCGCCTCGCGATGCGGGCCGAGGCGAACGCGAGCACGCCGATCCCACCGGCGGAGATGCTCTGCACGAGCGAGAGCGGCGCCAGCACCAGCGCGGCCACGTAGAGCAGGAAGCCGCCGGTCTCCATTGCGAATCCGAGCAGCCAGCTCCGGTCGCCGAGCAGCAGCCGCGCCGACTGGACCGGACGGCGCATGGAGAGCACGGGCAGCTCCGCCGCCGCATCGTGCTCGCGCAGGTACGCCAGATTGATGAGGATCGCCGAGGCGAGCGCGAGTACGAGACCCGTGATCGTCCCGGCGCTCACCTCGGTGCGTGGCGGCTACACAGCCGCGTGCTTCTCCACGGCGTCATGCGCGCCCGGCCAGCCGTACTCGACCTCGGCGGCGAGAGGGCTCGTCGCGTCGTCGAGCGACTCGTACTCGCGCAGGCCCGCGTTCGTCTTCGCGCGTTCTGCCATGAAGACTGCGCCGTACCCGAGCGCCGCCAGGAGCACGGAAGCGATCGCCGGGCCGATCCCCGCCGTCATCCACATCGCGCCAAAGCCGAACCCGACTGCACTTCCGAAATACCGTAACGAGCTGTCCACTGCGTACCTCCTCGTCGTGAAGCCCTGCCCGACGACGATTCGCGGCGGCGCCGCGGACACCTGCACTGCGTTCTGGCACTCTGCTCGAGGTGGGGGCACGCCCTTTCCTCGCAACCGTGCTGTCGGCGGTGCTCCTGGCGCCGGCCGCCGGCGCTTCCGGGTCGGCGCGTAGGCCCATGGCCTATACAGGCCTCGGCACCTGGGTCGACATCTACGCGACTTCCACCTGGGCCCGTCCGGAGCGCGCAGTGACGGCCATGGCGCGGGACGGCGTCCGGACGCTCTACCTCCAGACCGGCAACTACTCGCAGCCGGTCGACCTCGTGCGGCCGCGGGCACTCGGGCGCTTCATCGACGCCGCTCATGCAGCCGGGATGCGGGTGGTGGCCTGGTACCTGCCCTCGTTCGACAACCCTGCCCAGGACGCGCGACGAGCGCTGGCCGCGATCCGCTTCCGCAGCTCGACCGGTCAACGGTTCGACAGCTTCGCGCTCGACATCGAGGCCGGCTTCGTCAAACCTGTTGGCGTGCGCAACCAACGGCTGCTTCGCCTTTCAGCCCGCCTGCGCGCTGTCGCCGGTTCCCGCTATTCCCTGGGGGCGATCGTCCCATCCTCGGTCGGAATGCGTCGGCATCCCCGGTACTGGCCCCGCTTCCCATACCGGCCACTCGCCAGGTACTACGACGTCTTCCTGCCGATGGCCTACTTCACGGACGCCGGCGTGCACGGCAGCAAGCCGAGCCGCGCGTACCTCGCCGCCAACGTCCGCGACATCCGTATCCGCACCGGCAACCCGAACGAGCCGATCCACCTGATCGGTGGGATCGCGGGCTCGATGGGCGCGAAGGAGACCGCTGGGTTCATGCACGCGGTCGCCGACTGCGCGCCGCTCGGGTACAGCCTCTACGAGTTCCCGATCACGAGCCGGAGCGCCTGGAAAGCACTCAGGGCACCGCTGGTCGCGGTCGCGAACGGCGGACTCTGTGACTAGGACTCCGTTGGGGCGAGAAACCCCGACTCGTAAGCGAGGGCCACGGCCTGGGTCCGGCTGTGGACGCCGAGCTTCGCGAGGATCCGCTGGACGTGTGTTGCGACCGTCTTGGGGCTGATCACGAGCTTGGCGGCGATCTGGGCCGCCGTGAGCCCTTCGGCGAGCAACCGCAGAACCTCGCTCTCGCGAGGAGTGAGTTCCTCGAGTTGCGTACCGGCCCTGATCGAGGGAGGCTCAGCCTGCGTCGTCAGACGGCGGACCCGTGCGATCAGCTCGTCGGGATCGACCGGTTTCACGAGATAGTCGTCGCCGCCGACGAGAAATCCGGCGACCTTGTCGGCCGACTCCGTCCGCTCACCGGTGACGAAGACCACCGGCAGATCGGCGCCGTGCTCGTCCTTCAGCTCGCGACAGATCTCGTACCCGGTGCCGCCGGGCAGGATCACGTCGAGGAGCACCGCCGCGGGTCGCTCGTCTCGCACCGCATCGATCGCAGCCTCTCCCGTCCACGCCTGGCGCGTGACGAAGCCCGCTCGCTCGAACGCCTCCGCCACGAACGCGCGATAGCGCGCGTCGTCGTCGACGATGAGGAGTGATCGTTTGTCCTGGCCGCAGAAGGTCATCTCACGCCGGTTCTGCATACACCAAACGCCGTACGTTCAAACGTAGTGCGACGCAGTAGGCAGAGGATCATGGGAATCCCTCTCGCGGCCCGGTGTCCCTGTGCGTAGCCTCGCTTCCGACACAGCCCAGAGGTCGAGGAAGAAATTCAGGGGGAAACATGAGAAGAAAGTTGCCCATCGCCTTGCTTGCGGCGGCAATGGCGGGCTTCGTCGTGCTCGTCGCTGCAGCGGGTGCCGACACGGTCGGACCGATCACGTTCGAGATGTCCCAGGGGTACGCACCGGGAGACATCAACAACCAGCCGACGACGAACAACCTGCCGAACGGCAAGTGGCAGAAGACCGGTCCGTACGACGCACAGGTCGCACTCGTCTCCACGTACTGCGACGCTGCCGGATACGGCTTCGTCGGGCAAGCGCTGCGGATCTCGGACGCCGTGACGAACGGCAGCTTCGGCGACCAGTCGTTCTCGCCGGGCCTTGGCGACGAAGCGGGCGAGAAGACCGCGGTAAACGCCAATCTCTCGGGTGGTCTTCGCCAGCCCAACTTCACGGCGAGCTTCATGATCGGGACGACGCAGGCGACACAGCAGTGCTCCGCATGCCTAACGCCGCTTAGCCTGTCCGTCAGTCCCGATCGCGGCGACGGCGCGCGGATTAGCTACCTCAGGTTCGAGGATCACCCGGACGGCGTCCACGTGTACTTCATCGACGTGAAGGACCCCGGCCCGGTCGGCCACGTCGCGGACTTTCGCGAGAGCGACATCGCGACGCTCGATCGAGCGCACTCCCACGTCGTGACGTTCGAGATCAAGTTCAAGGACGGCGCGCACAACGACGAGGTGCACATCTACATCGACGGCCAGAAGAAGAAGGACGGCACGACCTGGGAGGACTACTACCGTTACGACCCGGAGCAGGCCGGATCGGGCAACCAAGTGCCGACGGTCGACAAGCTCCTGTTCCGTGAGGGCGGCACGATGAATCCGACGGATGCGGGTGGAGGGTTCCTGATCGATCGTGTGCTCCTGACCTCTTCAGGACGAACGCGGTAACGCACGACGCCGGCGCCCGCACCTCCGCAAGGTGCGGGCGCGCCGGGCTCTATTTGGCGAGGAGGAAGCCTGCGACGGCCGCCCGGCCGACGTTGCTCACGGCGCGCGACTGCACCGAGTGGCCCGCGCCCGGAACGACGACGAGCTTCCCGTGCGGCGTGAGGTCGAGCTGCTGACGCGCCCAGGCGAGCGGCGTGGACAGATCGTGATTGCCGTTGACGAGTAGCGTCGGCACGAGCAACTTTCCGTGAGCGAGCGGGGTCGGGGTGGTCGGCGTCCACGGCAGGCACTGGCGGACGAACCCGTTGCCGGACGCCGTCCGGGCATCGAACGGGTACAGCTTCTTGGCCGGAATCCGCGCTACGGCCGCCCGGAGCTTCGCGGCGCGGCCGGCGAGCGGCGCTGCGGAGTTGCCCCACGGGTAGCGCCAATCGGCGCAGAGGGCGCTCGCGTGCAGGCCCTGGTCGAGGGCGGCGGCAGGAGTGTCCCGCTGGAAGTGCGAAGCGGCGGCAAGAAACGCGTTGAGCGCCGTCCGGTTGCCGCGACGCGCCGCGTGGAGTGCGGCCGGCACATCCCAGAACTTCCGGTAGGTCGGGTCGGCGATGCTGTCGAACGTCAGCGCGTCGAGCAGCTGCGGCCCGAGGTGATCGCGCCGGACGACGGCGGCGAGGTCGGTCACGCAGCGGGCCCCGCACACGGAGTGGAGCACGCGCTTGACCGCGGCGAACTCCACGACGCCGAGGTCGGTGATCAGCCCCACCTGCGGCACGACCGAGTCGAGCACGAGCTTCGAGACATGCGATGGATACGCGAGCCCGTAGCGCTCACCGACATAGGTGCCGTACGAGATGCCGTCAAGCGACCACTTCCCCACCCCGAGCGCCTGGCGCAGAGCCTCCATGTCGGCGACGACGTCGTCGGTGCCGAAGAACGCAC
>Ga0207665_10000947_pt1 | contig 19623 bp, 26 predicted proteins | sample LARL112metaG_FD_184351 | JGI IMG/M metagenome (GOLD analysis project Ga0207665, IMG submission 184351) | Corn, switchgrass and miscanthus rhizosphere microbial communities from Kellogg Biological Station, Michigan, USA - LAR L11-2 metaG... | ecosystem: Host-associated > Plants > Roots >...
AAATCGGTCGACTTCGCCGCAGAGCTGCCGCGCAACCCGAGCGGGAAACTGCTCAAACGACAACTACGCGAGCCGTATTGGGCGGGCGTCGAGCGCCGCGTCCGGTGATCGTGTCGTGTCCGAATCCTGCGCGAGACGTGATAGACACGGATTCATGGAGATCCTGGCCAGCCGGATGCTCATTCGGCCGGCGGACTACCGGCGGTCGCTGAGGTTCTATCGCGACGAACTCGGACTGGCGATCGCCCGCGACTACGGCGCAGGCACGGTGTTCTTCGCGGGCCAGTCGCTGATCGAACTCGCCGGCCACGGCACACCCAGCGCGGGCGGCACCATGTGGCTTCAGGTCCGCGACGTGTACGCCGCCGAGGAGGAGCTCAAGGGCCGGGGCGTCGAAATCGCCCGCGAGGCAAAGCAGGAACCGTGGGGGCTGCACGAGATGTATGTCGTCGATCCCGATGGTGTCCTGCTGATCTTCGTCCAGGTGCCCGAGAATCACCCGTTGCGGCACGACACCAGACGCTGACGGCCCCCGGCTGACCAGAGCAGAGGGCCGTCAGACCGAGATGGTTCAGCGAACAGGCGACGCCAGCGGCCATCCGACGGAGGCCAGCCGCGACGCGACCTGGTGGATCTCCTCCGGGTTCGGTTCCTTCTCGATTACCGCCTGCACAGCCGTGCGGATCTCGTCTTCGGTCACCGTGTCGGAGTCGCTCCCCCTCAGGATCGACTGGGCCGCCCTGACGACCTCCTCCTCGGTCAGCGACCGCTTCAGCAGCGCCAGGAGCGCGAAGTAGTCCTTCGGTGGAACACCCTCCGGGTAGCCGTCGTGCAGCCACCTCAGCACGTTGTCCAGGACAGTGTGGTTCTCGGTCATATGCCTGCCTCAGCTCTTGATGAAGGGGAAGGGATCGAAACCGAAGTGGTGGATAAGCGTCGCCCTGGTGATCCAGGCCACTGCTGTGACGATCACCCAGGCGACGAACAGGAACAGCAGTATGCCCAGATACTTCAGCGCCGGGTTGGGCGCCTGCATGGTGCCGTCGTCGTTTTGGCCGCCGGCTCCCTTCGAGTAGGCGACCATGCCGACCGCGAAGATCGCGGGCAGGCCGGCGCCGAGAAGGAGTCCCACAACGAGCACCTTGAAGATGCTTTCCAGATAAGTCATCGACGTTTCCTTTGGCTAGGCGGGAATCGGCGCGATCAGACCGCGGCCGTGGGCTTGGCTTCTTTCGAGGCCTCGCGGACGTCGGCGGGGACGACGGAGTTGGTCGAGGAGTCCCAATCGGCGTTGACGTTGTTGCTGTCGACCTTCTGCTTCTGGGCGCGCCACCAGATGTAGAAGGACAGCGCGCACAGGATGACGAATATCAGGCCGTCGCCTGCCAGGTCCGAACCGGTCAGGGACTCGACTCCGTGCGAGAGCCAGAACGCCAGCGCGCCCATGAGTGCGGCGGCGGGCAGGGTGACCAGCCAGGCGACCGCCATGCGGCCGGCCACTGCCCAGCGCACCTCGGCGCCCGGCTTGCCGACGCCGCTGCCCAGGATCGAACCGGTCGCCACGTGGGTGGTCGACAGGGCCATGCCCGCGGCGCTGGAGCTGAGGATGATCGCGGCCGATGACGCCTCGGCGGCAAGGCCCTGCGGAGACTCGATTTCGACCAGTCCCTTCCCGAGGGTGCGGATCACCCGCCAGCCACCGATGTAGGTGCCAAGGCCGATGGCGAGCGCACAGCTGAAGATGATCCAAAACGGCAGGCCGTCCTTCTTCACGTCGCCGGTCAGGTGGCCCGTCGTGATGAGGGCAAGCGCGATGACGCCCATCGTCTTCTGCGCGTCGTTGGTGCCATGCGAGAGCGCCACGAGCGACGCTGTCGCGATCTGGCCCCAGCGGAAGCCTTCCTCACGCCGCTTCGCCATGACACTGCGGGTGATGCGGTAGACCAGCCAGGTTCCGCAGGCCGCGACGAGGCAGGCGATCACGGGCGCAGCGACGGCCGGGACGATCACCTTCGAGGTGACGCCGCTCCAGTTCACGCCTGCGGTGCCGAGCGCGGCGAGGCCGGCGCCGATCAGGCCACCGAACAGCGCGTGCGACGAACTCGACGGGATGCCGAACAGCCAGGTGAGCAGGTTCCAAAGGATGCCGCCGATCAGCCCGGCGAAGATGATCGTCAAGCCCGTCGATGGTGTGATCGACGGGATGAGGTGGCCCGTCTTGCTGTCCTGCACCTTCAGCACCGACGTGGTCACCGTGACGGCGACCTCAACCGAGAGGAAGGCGCCGACCAGGTTCAGGACCCCGGCCAGCAGCACAGCGGTCTTTGGCTTGAGGGCACCGGTGGCGATCGACGTCGCCATGGCATTGCCGGTGTCGTGGAATCCGTTGGTGAAGTCGAAGGCCAGTGCCGTCGCGATCAGCAGCACCAGGATGATCATCTCTGCGCTCATGGGTGCTAATTCTGGGGCCACAGCGACAAATTTGACCAGCGGCGAGCGACTCAAAAAAACGCTCTGACCTGGCTCTTTGCCCAACCCGAGGATGTGTTCATCTACTGTTCACCCGGCGGTCTGAAAGCGTTGGTCTGCGCCGTCGACAGGGCGGAGCACTACCATCGACCCGTCAAGGGAACCGAGGCCGCCTGGCCCTCCGTGGGGAGCTGACACTGTGACCAAGTTTCTCGCCAAGATCGTCGCGTGGATCACCTCCGGCTATCCCGAAGGGGTTCCGGGACCCGATCGGGTTCCGCTCTTCGCGCTCCTCAGCAGGCGGCTGACAGACGACGAGGTCAGGGCGGTCGCGAAGGAGCTGACGAACCGCAGCGAGTTCGACGCGGTCGACATCGGCGTGCTGATCACCCAGATCACCGACGAATTGCCCGCGCCCGAAGACCTTGAGCGAGTGCGAAACCGCCTGGCCGCCAAGGGATGGCCGCTCGACGACCCGCGCGACGCCGAGGAGACGGAATAGCCGTCCTGCGCCCACTCGCCGTCCCGTCAGGCACGTCAGCACTGTCGCTGCTGCCGCTGTTAGCGGATGCGCTGGGTGGAGACGGGGCGGTGCTACCGGTGCCAGCCCACGACGCGCGCCAAATTTCGCTTCTGACAGCGTCGTTGCGCGCAGGCGAGCCGATCGACGACGACATCGCGGTCGTGGTTTCCACGTCGGGGACCACTGGTGTGCCCAAAGGCGCGATGCTCACCGCGTCGGCGTTGACGGCCAGCGCCGAAGCCACGCACCGCCGGCTGGGCGGCCCCGGGCGGTGGCTGCTTGCGCTGCCCGCCTACCACGTCGCCGGGCTGCAGGTGCTGGTGCGCAGCGTTGTCGCGGGTACGACGCCGGTCGCGGTGTCTGCCGGGTTCGACGGGGCCGAATTAGCTTCCGCTGTAACGTCACTGGGGTCGGGCCGGCGGTATGCGTCGTTGGTGGCGGCGCAGCTGGAAAAGGCTCTGCGGGATCCGGCGGCCGCAGCGGCGCTCGCATCGCTGGACGCGGTGCTGATCGGTGGCGGGCCGATGCCCCAAGGAGTCGCCGAAAGAGCTTCGGCAGCGCGGATTTCGGTGGTGCGGACGTACGGGATGAGCGAGACGGCCGGCGGCTGCGTATACGACGGTGTTCCGCTGGACGGAGTGCGGGTGCGGGTCGAAAGGTCGGCGACATCAAACGACGGAGCCGAAAGGTCGGCGACATCAAACGACGGCCGGGTGGTGCTCGGCGGCGCGACGCTGGCGAAGGGTTACCGCAACGCGGTGCAGCCGGATCCGTTCGCGGAGCCGGGCTGGTTTCGCACCGACGATATTGGCGCCGTTGATGATTCGGGCGTGTTGCGGGTGCTGGGCCGAGTCGACGATGCGATCAGCACGGGCGGGTTGACGGTGTTGCCGCAACTGGTCGAGGCGGCGTTGGCCCGGCATCCAGCGGTCGCGGATTGCGCGGTGTTCGGCGTCGCGGATGAACGGCTGGGCCAGCGTGTGGTCGCGGCGATCGTGGTGGCGACGGCGTGTACCGCACCCACGCTGGCCGAGCTGCGCGCGCACGTCGCTTCAACGTTCCCATCGACTGCCGCGCCGCGAGAGGTTCATATCGTCGACGAGCTGCCCCGTCGCGGCATCGGGAAGGTGGACAGGCGCGAACTCGCCGCGCGATTCGGTTAGCGGGGCGGCTTCAGCGGGTCGTGGCCGATGGTCATCAGCCGGTGCCCCCAGTTCTCCTGACCGGCGGTCGGCTCCAGGTCGTCACGGCGCTCAGCGTGGATCCGGTCGACGACCTTGCGCATGACACGCTCGTCCTCGTCGGTGAGATCCACCCGCCGCTTCTGCCTCGACATGGTGTGCCATGGCAGTACCTCCTGACGCTCGGCTACCCACCGTTCCGGTCGACCACTCACCGCCAATCTCCACCGGATCTCCACACCTTCTCCAAGTTTCGAAACTGCTGGCCAGACAGCATTTACGGCAACAGCAGATCGCCGATCCGCAGAAAGGCTCGGAAATGAAGAACTTCGTCATCACCCCATTGGCAGCAGTGGCGCTCGGGGCTGCGGCCCTGGGTCTTGCGGGGGCGGCCGCGGCGTTCCCGAACGCCGGGACGGCCGCCGACGTCGTCGACAGCCTCAAAGCCGAGGGCTACAACGTGCAGGTCAACGGGCTCGTCCAGGTACCGCTGAAGCTCTGCACCGCGACGGATGTCCACCCCACTCTCAATGAAACGGACACGCTGCAGGAGAGGCAGCACACCCAGGTCTTCGTCGACGTGTCGTGCCCCTCCCACGACTGAGACCTCAGCGGCCAGCTGGCGCAGTTGCTAGCATCCGGGCGTGATCCGCGCACTCGCTCTGGCCGCCTGCACAGTTGCCCTGTTCGGCGGGCCCGCCATCGCATCGGCGGACCCCGCCGAGGAGGGCGATGCCGATTTCGCCATCGGAAAGTGCTTCGACCCGAGCCAGCCTCCGCTGCAGCGGCCAAACTCATTCGCGTACAACTGTGACACCACCGGCGTCATGGAAGACATGGCGTGGAGTTCGTGGGGGGCCGACGGCGCACGCGGCACGGGCACGGACAGCTCCGTCGAGTGCAACCCCAACTGCGCGGAAGGTACCCGCCTGTTCAACCCCATCGTCGTGCACGCGTGGAACGCTTCAGCGCCAACAAGTCCCGCGTGCCCGCGGGGCGTTAAGTTCTACTCCGACTTGACGATCGCCTATCCCCACGGCGTCCCGCCCTGGATTCAGCCGGGCACAACCTGGTCTCCCGGAACGGATTTCGTCACCGTCGACGGCATGCCTGCGGTTCACTTCTCAGGATTGACGCCGACCTGCGCCCCTGTGAGCTAGCGCGTGACGGTCACCGGCCAGACGTTCCAGATGTCGTCGCAGTACTCCGTGATGGCCCGGTCCGACGAGAACTTGCGACTGCGAGCGGTGTTCAGGATCGACATCCGCGTCCACGCCGCGGTGTCCTGCCATGCCGCACTCACCTGCTGCTGGCAGGACACGTACGCCGCGTAGTCGGCGAGGACCAGGAACGGGTCGTCGTAGCGCAGGTTGTCGACCAGCGGGCGGAACACCTCGGTGTCGAGCGACGTCTGCGTGGACGCCACCCGGTTGTCCTGCATGCGGTCGCGGACTGCCAGCGCAAGTGCCCGGTAGTAGTGCTCTGATTTCAAGGCGGCCGCCGGCCGGCCGATCGAGTAGCGCAGATGGTCGACGACGCCGCGACGCAACGCGTCGCCGGACAATCCGGTGCGGCTGGGCTCGTGGGTGATGGCGGTGGTTGTGTCAGGATTCTGGGCGACGTCGGTCATCGGCGGAGTGTGACAGGCGTGGGCGACCGTGAAGTAAACGTAAGGAGGATGATGTGGCAATGCGCCGCGAAGTGAACAACGTCGACGAGCTCCGCGCGATTGTCGGCGAGCCCGACCAGTACGTCGCCAACAAGGTGAAGGACCGGCTGTCGCCGATCCAGCACGACTGGCTGGCCCATTCGCCGCTGGGTTTCGTCGCGACGACGGACGCAGACGGCCGTGTCGACGTCTCTCCGAAGGGCGACCCGCCGGGCTTCGTTCACGTCATCGACGACACCACGATCGCGATTCCGGAGCGGCCGGGCAACAAGCGAGTGGACGGCTACCGCAATGTGTTGGAGCGGCCGCATGTCGGCACGCTGTTCCTCATCCCCGGCCGCGGGGACACGTTGCGCATCAACGGAACCGCCCGGATCCTCGCCGACGCCGACTACTTCGACGCGATGACCGTCAAGGGCAAGCGGCCGATCCTCGCGCTGGAGATCGACGTCGAAGAGGTGTTCTTCCACTGCGCCAAGGCATTTCTGCGGTCCGACGCCTGGGACCCGTCGACGTGGAATCCAACCGCCGTCCCCAGCGTCGCGCAGATCGCCAAGGCGATCCGGTACGACTGGACGCAAGCAGAACTCGATGCGCGCTACAGCGAGGCCAACATGCGGAAGGTCCTCTACTAAGACCCGCGAGCGACCGTGTCTGCGCACCGACACGCCGCATCAGTGTGTACAAAAGCGGTCGCTCGCGGGGGTGTGAGCATTCAGATCTGGTTGATGCCGCCGTCGACGGGAATGTCGGCGCCGGTGGTGAAGCTGCTCAGGTCGGATGCCAGGAACAGCGCCGCGTTCGCGACCTCTTCTGCCGTGCCGTAGCGGGCCAGCGGGACGGCGCTGATCTGGTAGTCCTCGAACTGCTGTGCAGCGTTCGGGCCGGGGAACAGCATCTCGGCGAGATTGTTGATCCCGGGCGTCTCCGTCGCGCCGGGGCTGACCACATTGACGCGAATCTTACGGTCCCGCAACTCGCTTGCCCACGTACGGGCGAACGACCGCAGCGCCGCCTTGATCGCCGCGTACACCCCGATGCCGTCGCTGCCCTTGGCGTTCGTGTTCGACGAGTTGAGGATGATCGAGCCACCGTCATTGAGCAGCGGCAGCGCCTTCTGCACCGTGAACACCACGCCCTTGAAGTCGACGTCCAGCTGATAGTCCAGATGCTCCTCGGTGATGTCGCCTATCCGTGCGACGTCGATCACCGCCGCGTTCGCGAACACCACGTCAAGGCGCCGACCGCTGTCGGCGACCGCGGCGTAGAGCCGGTCGAGATCCTCTGCCTTGCTCACGTCCCCCTGCACGCCGGTGACGTTATCGCCGATTTCCTTGACCGCTGAATCGAGTTCGGCCTGACGCCGCCCAATGATGAACACGTATGCGCCCTCCTCGACGAATTGCTTGGCGGTGGCCAAGCCGATGCCGGTGGTGCCGCCGGTGATTACCGCTGTCTTGCCCTTCAGAAGTGCCATGGTCATGCCTTTCGATAATTCTGGACCATTCGGTCAAGAATTACTACACGTTGGCCCCCGCTTCTATTCCGTGCTACTTCCGGCCGGTCGGGATCAGCGCGATCATCTGCTCGGCCGACGCCTTGAGCTGTGCGGACTTCATGCCGCCCTTGTGAAGTGCTTCCTGCCCCCGCATGAAGGCCAGCAGCGTCGTGCCCAGCGCCTGCGGATTCTGCCTCTTATCGATCGTTCCATCGCGCTGCGCCTCTTTGATGCAGTTGGCGAGTTCTGTGGTCCATGTCGCGTAGGCATGCTCGACCGCCCGCTCCACGGTCTCATCGGTGGCGCCCAGTTCGGCGGCGCTCTTGGCCATCATGCAGCCGCGCCGCGACTTGTCGGCGGCGATGTCCCTCGCCTGCGCGCGGATATGTCGTGCCAGCCGGTCATACGCGCTGTGTCTGGGATCGCGGAGCTGGGCGCGAACACCGTCGAGCGCGGTGCCGATGTAGTCGTCGAGCGCACGCAGAAACAGGCCGTGCTTGTCGCCGAACGCCCCGTACAGGCTGCCCTTGCCCAGTCCCGTGACGGTCGTCAGGTCGTCGACCGACGTTGCGGCATACCCGCGCGACCAGAACTCGTCGCGGGCGGCGGCAAGCACATCGCTTTCATCGAACTCGCGGGGACGGGGCACGCGACCAGGGTACACCGTTATGGAACGAACGGTACGGATCAGCTCGGGGGCCTCACCAGAATCGCGCGGGTGTAGAGCAGGTGAAAGCCTCGGCGCTGCACATTCTGCTGCGATTTCGAACCCGGCTGGGTCGTGACGACGGCGATGTCGCAGCCGTCTCGCGCGGCCTCGACCAGCCGCGCCGACAGCAGCGCGGTCTGCACGCCGCGACGGCGATGCGCGGGTGCCGTCGCCGCACCGGTGAGCTGCGCCACGCCTTCAGACATTCGCATGCTCGCGCCACCGGCGAGGACGCCGTCGCTGAACGCGAGATACGGTGTGGCGCCAGCCTGCTCGATGTCCCCTATCGCCTTCTCCACGATCTCGCGCGGGAAATGCTCGTGGGAGGGCACACCCTCTCCGTCGGGATGGGCGAAGCCATCGACCACCACATCGAGCCACGCCGCGCGGTCGTCGCTCAGCCGGACCTCGACCCCAGGTGGGGTCACCGGCTGCAGTCCGCCGTCCAGGGAACGTCCCAGCACATTCTCGAACGACACCAGTTGATAGCCCCGGCTAGTCAGGGCTGCACCGATGGCGGGATCCGCAAGGTTCGATAGTTCGACCTGCGCGGCGGACCCGCGCGCTGCGAACGCCTGCTCGATCTCATCCAGAGCGTCGCCGCTAGGCACACCGCCGAAGCCGAGCCCCACCATCTTGTTCAGTGGCGAGCCGTCCTCGGCGTAGCACGCCGCGCCGCCCGCTATCGGAATGACGAACGTCGCGGCGCCCAAGCGCCTTCGGGCGGCCTCGGTGGCCGTGGTGATCATTTGCGCTTCCACACGTTCGATGCGCTCGGCCAACTCGACGTTGCAGAAAGGCAGTGTGTTCATGCCCTCATCAGATCAGCAGTCGGCGATGTCTTCACTTGTTTCGTGCGCGCGCCCAGGGCATCTCCGACGGTCCATACCGCACCGATCAGCACCAGATCCTTGAGCAGAAACTGGCCCGGCTGGGCACCGAGGACGGGTAGGCCGTCGTAATGCGTTGCCACGAGGCCCGGAGTCGTGAACAAGAAGCTCAACGTGCCGAGGAACAGCACCACTGCCATCGCGCTGCCCACCGCCGAGACTTTCGGCCACACCGGCCGAAGCGCGATCAGAAGCGCGGCAACGATCTCTGCCGTACCCAGCGCCTTCGCGACCGCGCCGACGCTGAGGAAGTCGTACATCCACGACATCAGCGGGCTGTGCTCGATGAGCACCCGGGCCTCCATTTTCGCGAACTTGCCGAAGCCGATCCACGCCAGCACGACCACGAGACCGTACCGGCTCACGATCTGACCGGCGGTGGTCAGCCACCTCGACAAGTTGGTGCGGGTTGGCAAGACGACAGGGGCATCCGACATCAGTTGTGTTCCTTTCCTCAGTTTCGGCGCGCACTATCTGCCGCGTCGTGTGGTCCAACGCGGGCCCGGCGTTACACAGTCGCGTTGCACGCGAGGCGTCACCGATTCGTCAGACGGGTCGGCCTGGCCGGGCAATAGGCTGGCGGGCGTGCGGATCGGTCGCAGGGAGGCGGTGGCGGTCGCCGTCGGCGTGCTCCTGGTGGTCGCGGCTTTCGTCCTGCCGCATCTGCACCTCAGCTTTTTGGCTGGCATCGCCACCCCGCTGATCCACGCCTCAGCGGCGCGGCTCCACAGCTTCGCCGACACCGCGCCGATCTTCGGATGGTGGAACGTCCACGTCGGCTGGGGCACCGTCCCGGCGATCGTCATCGGTATCGCGGCTGTGCTGTGGGGGCAGGCGGTCGCATTTCGCCTGCCGAGGCGGGTGCTGATGTGGGTCACCTGGGTCACCGCATGTGCGTGGGCTTTTTCGCTCGCGATGATCGACGGATGGCAGCGGGGCTTCGCGCATCGTCTCGTCGCGCAGCACGAGTACCTGCGCCAGGTGCCCACCGTCACCGACATTCCCGAAGCGGTGCGCACGTTCGCCAGCAGAATCCCTGATTTCCAACCGAATTCGTGGATCACGCACGTGTCGGGTCATCCGCCGGGCGCACTGCTGACGTTCGTCTGGCTCGACCGCATCGGGCTGGGCGGCGGTGCATGGGCGGGACTGCTGTGCCTGCTGGTCGGGTCCAGCGCCGCGGCCGCGATCGTGCTGGCGGTCCGCGCCTTGGCGGACGAGAACACGGCCCGGCTGGCGTCGCCGTTCGTCGCGGTGGCGCCGACGGCCATCTGGGTCGCGGTGTCCGCCGACGGCTATTTCGCAGGCGTGGCCGCGTGGGGTATCGCGTTGTTGGCGTTGGCCGCTCGGCGCACGGTGCGGCGGCCGGTGGTGGCCGCTGCGGGCTCCGGGCTCTTGCTCGGCTGGGGCATCTTCTTGAACTACGGCCTCGCATTGATGGCGCTGCCTGCGGTGGCAGTGCTGATCGCGGCGGTGGACTGGCGGTCCGCTGTGCGTGCGCTGGTTCCCGCGGTGCTTGTCGCGCTTTCGGTCGTCGGCGTGTTCGCGGTCGCGGGGTTCTGGTGGTTCGACGGCTACACGCTGGTGCAGGAACGCTATTGGCAGGGCATCGCCAACGACCGGCCGTTCCAGTACTGGTCGTGGGCGAACTTCGCGTCGGTGGTGTGTGCCATCGGGCTCGGCAGCGTGGCCGGTATCGGCCGTGCATTCGACATTGCGGCGATCAAGCGCCGCTCCGGGCTGCACCTCGTGGTGCTCGGCGCGCTGCTGGCGATCGTGTTCGCGGATCTGTCCATGCTGAGCAAGGCCGAGACAGAACGCATCTGGCTGCCGTTCACGGTGTGGCTCACGTCGGCAGGGGCGTTGTTGCCGCAGCGGTCACACCGCTGGTGGCTGGGGCTCAACGTCGCCGGCGCTCTGCTGCTGAACCATTTCATCCTGACGAACTGGTAGCAGCCCCGCCGCCAAGAAGTAAATCAGCAGGCACAGCCACACAATCGCGAGCGAGATGGATAGCCCCAGTGGATAATTGCGGTCCAGCACGGTCAAATTGTCCGGACGCATACCAGGTTTGCCGTACACCGGGATCGCCAGGAACGCCAGCACGACACTGCAGAACGCGGCCACCGCGATGGGTGCCCACCACTTACCCGGGATCAGCCGGCGGGCGGCGAAGCCTAAGGCCACGCATACCGGGGCGAACACCGCGTCGTGCAGCACCACGCCGACGAGCGCCCACACCAGGATCCGCATGATGATCACAGGCGGGTTCTGCCACACCAGCACCGCGCCGTATACGCCCAGTATCAACCCGAGCACGATCAAGGCGATGCGGGTGATCGCCCCCGATGGTGGCGCTCTCATCGCGCCACGACCTCAATGCGCGACAGCCATTTCGTCTGCAGCACACCGGGTCTGGTCGGTGCGATCAGACGGCATGGATATCCGTGGTCGAGGTCCAGCGTCTGACCGTTGAGCTTCAGCGCGATCAATGTCTTGGCGTCACGCGCATGCCGCGCCGGGACCACTGTCCGCGAGTACGGCCCAGGCGGTTCCAGCGAGATCATCCGCACGTCCGATTCGCGTGACCCGCCCACGGCCGCGACCAGGTCGGCGAGCACGACCCCAGTCCACTCGGCATCGACGCTCCACCCTTCGACACACGCGATCGGCAGCCGGTGCGTCGCCTGCGGCATCGCCTGCAGGTCGGCGAAGCTGAATGCCCGCCTTGTCGACCCGTTCGTCACCGTCAACCGATAGTCCGGTGACCGCGCGCTGCGCAGCACACCCGCCGCGATCGCCGACCGGTTGATCGGAACCCCTTGCGGCCCTTGCCCTGAGCGCGGTGCCAGCACCGACACCTTACGCAACAGCGGAATCGTCTGGCCCGCCGTGACGACCGTGGCCAACGCCACCGCAAGCCACGTCCCCCGCAACACAGAGCGCCGCGTCGGTCCGACCAATACCGGTGTGTCGTCGACGGGCTCCCCCAGTGCGCGACGGATGATCGGCAGCTTGACCCCGATGTGCACCAGCACCGCGCCCGCCGCGACGTATGCCATCGCATAGTGACTGGTGGTGAAGAAGAACTTGAACGCATACCACTGCGCGATGTTCAGCAACCCGGTCGAGAGTTGGAACAGCATCGACCCCACCAGCACCAGGATCGACAACCGCTCGATCTGCCGGACCAAACCGCCGATGATGGGACGCTCGAACAGCTTTGGCCACACCGACCACAGTTTGACGGTGATCAGCGGGATGGCCGCAATGCCCGAGATGACATGCAGGCCCTGGGTGACGCGGTACAGCCAGACCGGCCGGGTGGGCCAGAAGAACCATGGCTGGGGATGCTGGATGAAGTGACTGATCAGCCCGGTGACGAAACACACGGCCACCGCGACGCCCAATGCGAGCCCGACACGGGCGGTGACGGCCGTGCCGCGCAACGCGGTGGTCGTCATGTCGCTTCCAGGCTGGCCACGACCCGTCGGCCGATCGGGTGGATTCCCACGACCGCAAAACCGACGTCGTCGGCCAACCGCGCCGCGCAATCGATACCAACGGACGCCCATTGGAACCACGGGCCGATCGCGCACGACGATTCGAGCCGGACCCATCCCGTGTAGATTCCTTCGACGGCCGAGTCGAATTCGGCCACACAGCGTCCTCCGTGGCGCAGCAATTCGCCTGCGCGCCGCAGGATCCGCCACGGGTCACCGCCGAGGCCGACGTTGCCGTCGGCCAACAGCACCGTGTGCCACCGGCCTGTCCCTGGCAGCGGATCGAACACGTCGCGGCGAAGTGCCGGGGCGCCGCTGCGGCGCGCCAGCGCAACGGCAGTGGCGGACTGATCGACGCCGAGTGCAGGCACGCCCCGCTGCACCAGGTGTGCTACCAAACGTCCAGGGCCGCAGCCCAGGTCGATCGTCGGGCCGTCGCACAGGCCGATGACTGCGTTGTCGAAGCGCTCGTCGGCATTGCGGCCGCCGAGCCAACTGCGCACCGGCAGCCGGTCAACGCGGCCGTCATCGCGACGGAGCCAGCAGCGCTCACCGTCGAGCGCGCGGTCGTAGAGATTACCGAGCATGGGACACATCCCGGGTGGCGCGCACAAATCGGCTGCCCGGCGCGCAGACGCGACGGACTTCGTCGACATCGCCGATGGTGTCCACATCGGCCAGCGTGGAAACGAGGCTCACATGGTTACCCGTATTCTCCAGTGCCGCGAGCGTTACAGCGCCTGTGTCGGATCGCGACATCGGGATGGTGCGCAGGCAGTCGGCCATCGCGCCCTCGGTGACCCCGAGCAACCACCAACCGCCATCCCGCGCCAGCCCGAGCACCGCGTCGGCGGCGAGCAATTCGCGTGCGCAATCACCGATCAGTTCGTCGGTGACCTGCGGAGTGTCCATTCCGATCTGCAGCACCGGCAGCCCGCCGGACGCTGCGGCGGCGTCGATGTGCGCGTTCGCCAGCCGCTCGGCGAAGTCGGCGCCGCGCTGCGGCACGACAATGAAATCGGCCAGGCCGGCCGTTATCTCCGCACCGGAGCTCGCGGCGCTGAGCTCGCCGGTCAGCGCCACCACCCGCGCCGCAACAGGTGCTGCGGCCACTGCGTCGAGCGTGTCGAGCAGTGCGGCGGCGGCGATGTCGGCGGCGGCCGTATCTCCGACGCTGGCCGCGAGCCTCGTCTTCGCCTGCCCGGGCACCGGTGCCTTGGCGACCACCAATACGACGACGGGGATCACGAGATCACCCGCCAGAAGTCCAGCGCCGCAATCAAACTCCCGCGCACCGAACCGCTGACCTTCGACTTGCCGCCGGTGCGCGGGCCATATGCGACGTCGCGCTCGACCACGCGCCAGCCCGCTTGCGCCGCGCGCACCAGCAGTTCCAGCGGATAGCCCGATCGGCGGTCCGTCACGCCCAGTGCCAACAGCGCGTCGCGGTGCGCCACCCGCATCGGAGCGATGTCATGCACGGGCAGTCCGTAGCGGGTGCGAAGCCGCCAACACACCGCGGCGGTGCCCAGCCGCGCATGCCACGGCCATTGCAACCCGTCGACGGCACGGCGGCGCCCGATGGCCATGTCGGCGCCGCGGTCGAGCTCGTTGACCAACGCCGGCAGTTCGCGTGCGTCGAGAGACCCGTCGGCGTCGATGACCGCGACGATCGGCGTCTTGGCCGCGACGACTCCGGCATGCACCGCCGATCCGTATCCCGGTCGTTGTTCGGCGACCACCTCGGCACCGTGCCGACGGGCTACCTCCGCGGTGCCGTCGGTGCTGTTGTTGTCGATCACGAGCGCCCTGTACCCATTGGGCATGGCCGCCAGTACGCCGGGCAGTGACGCGGCCTCGTTGAGGCAGGGCAGCACCACCGTGACGTCCGGCATATCACCCGACGGTAGGCCGTCCGAGTCGCGCTCGGCAACGAATGAACAGTGACGGAACAATGACATAGGCGCTGGTAGCAGCGCCGCGAGGCTAAGGTCTGAACTATGACGCGAGTGCTGATTGCCGACGACGACGTCGTGGTGCGCGATGTTGTGCGCCGTTATCTGGAACGCGACGGCCTCGACGTCTCCATCGCGCACGACGGCACCGAGGCGCTGCGGTTGCTCGGCTCCGAACGCATCGACGTCGCGGTGCTCGACGTGATGATGCCCGGCCCCGACGGCCTGACGCTGTGCCGCAGCCTGCGTCAGCGCGGCGGCTACGCCGTTCCTGTGATTCTGCTGACCGCGCTCGGCGAGGAGGACGACCGGATCGCCGGACTGGAAGCGGGTGCCGATGATTACCTCACCAAGCCATTCAGCCCGCGGGAGCTGGCGCTGCGAGTCCGCTCGGTGCTGCGGCGTGCGCCGTCGCCGGTGAGCGTGCTGCCGGTGGACATCGCTGTCGGCGACATGACGGTCTCGACGGCCGCCCGTTCGGTGACCATCAACGGCGAGCCCGTCAGCCTGACCAACCGCGAATTCGACCTGCTGATGTTCTTCCTCACTCACACCGATACGGTGTTTTCCCGCGAAGAACTGCTGAAACAGGTGTGGCGCTGGGATTTTGGCGATCTGTCGACGGTGACCGTGCATGTCAAACGGCTGCGGTCGAAGCTCGGCGACCACCACCGGGTGCAGACAGTCTGGGGCCGCGGATACCTGTGGAGCGGCGATGAGCGCTCTTGCGAAGCGCAGAAGGCCTAGCCAATGCCGGCGAATGACTTCTGGGAGATCGTCGGGTGGGCGCTGGCCTGCTCGGTGCCGGTCGTGCTGGCCGGGGCGATCATCATCCGGCTGGCGCGGTCGTGGTCACTTGCGGTCAGCATGGTGGCGTTGGTGCTGATACCGACGCTGGCGACGTTCACCGGCGTGCTCGGCGCCAGCGGGTTCATGATCACCGAGACGTTCGAGCGGACCGCGGTAGTGCTGGTGATCGTGTCAGTGGTGACGATCCCGGCCGCGGTGATGCTGGCGCGTTACCAGGCCCGCAGGACGGTGTGGGAGCAGGAGATCCGCGATTCCGAGCGGGCTGCCGAGCAGTCGCGACGTCGGCTGGTCGCGTTCGTCAGCCACGACCTGCGCACGCCGCTCGCCGGAATCCGCGCGGTGTCAGAAGCGATCGCCGACGGCGTCGTTCCCGATGCGGAGGTCCGCGTCCACGCAAAAACGATCGAACAGGAGTCGATTCGGCTCTCGGAGATGGTTGACGATCTGTTCGAGATGTCGAAGATCAACGCGGGCGCCGTGCAGCCGGCGTTCGACAAGGTGGCCCTGGACGAGGTCGTCGACGATGTCCTGGCCGCGCACAGGATCGCGGCGGAGCGCGCAGGGGTGCAGTTGAGGGCTGCGCTGCCGGACGAGCCGGTGCGAGTGGTCGGCAGCGATCGCGCGCTGGTGCGGGTGCTGTCCAACCTGGTCGCCAACGCGATCGCGCACACGCCGGAGGGCGGCAAGGTGTCGCTGGCGCTGGGGTCCGACGAGAACGGTGCGTGGGCGCGCGTGGACGACACCGGCGTGGGCATCGAGGAGGCCGACCTGCCGCGGGTATTCGACGTGGCCTACCGGGGATCCAACGACCGGGTGCCGCGGGCGGACTCGTCGCTGCCAAGTGGTTCGGGGCTGGGCCTGGCCATCGCGGCGGGCTTGGTGCAGGCGCATCGGGGCACGCTGTCGGCGCACAACCTCGCGACGGGTGCGCGGTTCGAGGTGCGGCTGCCGCTGGCGGAGTAGGCGCGCTCCGGAACAGGATGCGAACTGCCCGCGTAGTCAGCGACAAACCGGCTGTCGCTCGCTACCCGGGCAATTTTGTGAACGTGGTTCAGCCGCCTGAGTCGTCCACGCAGCCACATCCGACACCCTTGTTTTTGAGAGACCGTTCTATTAACGTCGTTAACCACACATTTTGGAGGTTGACAATGGCCAGTAAAGGGCTGCGTAAGTTCAAGTTCGAACGACGGGTGGGCCGCACCGTCGTGAACCCGCTCGTCGCGGCGATGGACCGCATCGGCGTCCGCTCGGCGCTCGTGGTGGAATTGGAGACCACCGGCGCCAAGTCGGGTCAGCCGCGCCGCGTTCCTCTGACCGGTCGTGCCGACGACAAGGGCGTGTGGGTGATCTCGCAGCACGGTCGTCGTGCCGGCTGGGCGCACAACATCGCCGCCCACCCAAAGGTGCGTGTGCGCGTCGACAACCAATGGCGCAGCGGCACGGCCACTTTCGAGCTGGACGACGACGTACGCGCCCGGGCACGCAGCTTCGGCGGCGACCGCAAATTCAGCCAGTCCGCCGCCGTCTTGACGATGCGCGCGATGGAGAGCGACCCGATCTCCGTGCGGATCACCTACGACTAGCGCCTCGAGTGGCGGTTATGTCACGCATTTCGCGAAAAGGTGTGCGATAACTGGCCATTCGCCGGCTCAGTCGGGCAGCGAGCTGCTCAGCCGCTCGGTGGCCGCCAGATAGTCCTCGATGAACTCGCGCACTACCTCACGGGCCGGCTTCACCTTGTTCATCAACCCCACGCCCTGCCCGACGAAGTAGGTCGCCAAGGCCTGGGCGCCCGGATGGCCCTGCGTCGCGAGCATGTCGACACGGCGGATGATCGGCTCGCTCAACATCGATTGCAGTGGTAGCGGCAACGGCTTCTGACCGCCGTCATTGGGCAGCCACGCGTCGGTCCAGTCCGACTTCAGTTGCCGCGCAGGCTTTCCCGTGCGCCCCGCCGAACGAACTGTGTCGCGCGACGTCGCCGCGAGCATCTTCTGCATGGTGTGCGGCGCCGTCTCGGCCTCCTCCGTCGTCAGCCACACCGATCCCGTCCATGCGCCGTCGGCGCCCATCGCCACGACCGCGGCCATCTGCCTGCCGGTGACGATTCCGCCGGCCGCCAAGACTGGAACCTCGCCCTCAATGGCCTCGATGACTTCCGGGATGAGCACCATCGTCGTCACCTCGCCGCAGTGCCCACCGGCCTCGGTGCCCTGCGCGACGATCAGGTCGACCCCTGCCTGCACCTGCTTGACGGCGTGCTCCTTGGCGCCGACGAGTGCGGCGACGGGAACGCCCCGCTCCTTACCTGCTTCGATCATGTATCCCGGCGGCACCCCCAGCGCGTTGGCGATCAGCTTGATCGGGTGGCTGAACGCCACCTCAAGCAGGTTCTGGCCGGTGTCACCGGAAAGGAACGACGGACCGGTCCGCGGCGACTCCTCGGGCTCGATGTCATGTGCGGCCAGCAGCCGGGCGATGAAGCCGCGGTAATCCTCGGGGATCCGGCTGGCCAGCTCACCACGGGACAGGTTCTCACCCTTCCCCTCGAACTTGGCAGGCACGATGAGGTCGACACCGTAGGACTTGCCGCCGACGTGGTCGTCGATCCACGACAGTTCCTGGTCCAGCTGCTGCGGCGTGAACGCGGTCGCGCCGAGCACGCCGAATCCGCCCGCATTGGTCACCGCGGCGACGACGTCGCGGCAGTGGCTGAAGGCGAATAGCGCAAAATCGATACCGAACTGCTCACAGATGGCGGGCTTCACGCCACCAGTATTACTAAGTCACATCGGTCCGCGGGAGGGACCCTCATCACCGGCCGAGTACCGGTGTTCCTCCCAAGAACTTGAGGACATCGCCGATCATCTGGCGGCCGTCGAGCAGACCTTGGTCGTTGTGTCCAACCCCGGGTATCACCACATACTGCTTCGGTTCGGGCGCCGCATCGAAGAGCTGCTTGCTCAACGCGGCGGGCACGACATTGTCGCGATCCCCCGCGATCACCAATACCGGCGCCTTCACCGACGCAATCCGTTCGATCGACGGGTAGCGATCGATCAGCAGCTGCCGCACCGGCAGCCACGGGTAGTGCAGCACGCCGACGTCGGCCAGCGACGTGAACGGCGACCGCAGCACCAGCGCCGCAGGCGGTCGGCGCACGGCCAGCTCGACTGCGACTGCCGCGCCCAGGGATTCGCCGAAGTACGCGATCCGGCTCGGGTCGACGTCCGGTTGCCCCGCCAGCCACGCCTGCGCGGCCCGCGCGTCGGTCGCCAAACCCTCCTCGGTTGGGCGACCGGGATTGCCTCCGTACCCCCGGTAGTCGAACGACAGCACCGACAGACCGTGTCGGTTCAGTGCCACCGCGAGGTCGGCGCGCAACCACCGGTAGCCGGCATTGCCGTTGAATATCACCACCGCAGGGGCACGGCCGTGGCTAGGTGCGGGGAAATGCCATGCGGCCAAAGGCAATCCGTCTTCGGTATCGAGAACGACATCCTTGCCGGTCGGCAGGATCGACGTCGCCGACGGTAGCGGACCGGGCGACGGGAAGTAGATCAACCGTCGCTGCTGTGACCACACCAACGCGAGTAGACCCGATCCCACGAGCGCGACGATAACGACCACGGTCAGCGTCACGCGCATTTTGCTCGACATCTAATCCCGCAGCGGCGCGTAGGCGAACTCACGCAACCCGTCTCGGGGGTCGACGGCTGCGCGAAAGCCGAGCACCGCTGCGGCGTGAGCGGGGTCGGCGACGATGTGGCGCACGTCGCCGCTGCGGTACTGACCGGTGACGAGCGGCAGCACGTCGCCGCGCGTCTCACACAGCTCGGTGGCCATCTCCAGAATCGAGATCGGTCGCCCGGAGCAGACGTTGAACGCCGAGAAGCCGTCCAGCTTCGCGTCGACGGCCGCCGCGTTGGCCGCGGCGACATCGTCGACGTGAACGAAGTCACGCATCTGCCCGCCGTCTTCGAAAACCCTTGGCACGTCGCCGGCTTCGAGCTCGGAGCGGAAGATGGCCGCCACCCCGGAATAGGGCGTGTCGCGTGGCATGCCGGGGCCGTAGACGTTGTGATAGCGCAGCGCGACCACCGACCCGCCGGTCGAATCGGCCCACGCCAGCGCGTAGTGCTCCTGGGCTGTCTTGCTCGCCGCGTACAAACTGCGCGGCCGAAGCGGCGCGTCCTCGTCGACCAGGCGCCAGCTCACCGGTTGCCCACAGATCGGGCAGCGATGCTCGAACACTCCGGCGTCGAGGTCGGTTCGCGACCGCGGAAGTGGATCGACGAGCCCGTGCTGCGGGCACTCGTACCGGCCCTGCCCGTAGACCACCATCGACGACGCCAGCACCAGCCGCCGGCAGCCCGCCGCGAACATCTCCGCGAGCAGCACTGCGGTGGCGAAGTC
>Ga0207665_10000951_pt1 | contig 19599 bp, 17 predicted proteins | sample LARL112metaG_FD_184351 | JGI IMG/M metagenome (GOLD analysis project Ga0207665, IMG submission 184351) | Corn, switchgrass and miscanthus rhizosphere microbial communities from Kellogg Biological Station, Michigan, USA - LAR L11-2 metaG... | ecosystem: Host-associated > Plants > Roots >...
TTCCGAGCGTATCGGCCAGGTGTTGCTGGGTGAATGGAAACTGGATGCTTCCGTTCTTGACCAGGCCGGCTTCTTCGGCGCGCGCAAAAAGATGCAGGAGCAGATAGGCCGCGCGCTCCAGCGCCGTGCGGCGGCCGAGGCTCAGAAGATGCTCGTCGATGAGCTGCTCCTCGCGTGCGGCAAGCCAGGTGATGTCGAAAGCCAGCGAAGGAAGCTTGCTGTAGAGATCCCAGAGTTTGGAGCGCGGGAAGACGCACAGCACCAGCGGCGTCAGCGCTTCGACGGAATGCTCCATCTCGTTCATCAGCGCGCCCTGGAGGCCGAGCATGTCCGCGGGCAATGCGTAGTTCAGAATCTGCCGGCGTCCGTCGTCGAGCATCTTGTAACGAAACGCCCAGCCGTTGAGCACGGTGTAGAGATATTCGCTTCGGGTACCTTCTGTGAGAAAGCTTGCGCCTGGATCGACGTGGAGTTCGTCGACCTTCAGCGTTTTCACGAACGTAAGTTCTTCAGAAGAGAATTCGCGCAGCGCCTGCCGCTTGCGCAGCGGACATTGGTCGCAGGGCGTGTAGCCGTTTGGTCGTCCGTTTCCCACAATCATGACAGGTCATCCGCCGGGTCAAACCCAGCGGCCCTGCGCAAGGCAATGCAAATCGCTGTTTATGCGCATAAACATGAATTTTCACCACGTATGTCATTTTTAAATGCTGCAAGATTCAATCCGTAGGACAAGAGAAAGTTCCATCTGGAGAACCAGCTTTTGCCTATGTCGGACAGCTTGCTTGCTGGCAAGCGCTGTCTTGTCCTGGACGACGAATTCCTGATCGCACTCGACATTCAGCAGATACTTGAGCTTGCCGGTGCAGAGCACGTGGCATCGGTCGCGTCCGCGTCAGAAGCCATCGAGCTTCTGCGTCGCGAACCGAAATTCGATCTTGCCGTGCTCGACGTGAAGCTCGGCGGTGCCGAAGGCCACAGCCTGGACGTTGCGGCCATGCTCGCCAAAGCTGGCACGCCGTTCGTTTTCCTGACCGGGATGCGCGTCGATAACGTGCACGCAAAAAAGTTTCCGCAAGCGCCTGTCGTCGAGAAGCCCTACGACGCCTCGACGCTTCTCGATGCCGCGCAGCGGGCCCTCAAAAGCGCGGCGCCGTAGGGATTTCTGGCCTCAAGCTGCAGTCTGCACTCGGCCACGGCGGCGGTTGACCGTTTGCCCGGTTTCGTGTCAGTTCCGCGCTCGCAACAAGACGTCCCATGACCGCAACGTCGAGCAAAAACGAGCGCTATAACGCCCGCGAGGCCGAGGCCCGTTGGCAGAAGATCTGGGCCGATCGGGGTATCTTCGCGACCCAGAACAGCGACCCGCGGCCGAAATATTACGTGCTCGAGATGTTTCCCTACCCGTCGGGGCGCATCCATATGGGGCACGTGCGCAACTACACGATGGGCGACGTCGTAGCGCGCTTCAAACGCGCCATGGGAAATGCCGTTCTGCACCCGATGGGCTGGGACGCCTTCGGCATGCCGGCCGAGAACGCCGCGATCGACCGCAAGGTGCATCCGAAGGCCTGGACCTACGACAACATCGCGGCGATGAAAAAGCAGCTGCAGTCGATGGGCCTTTCGCTCGACTGGGCGCGCGAAATCGCCACCTGCGACCCGGCTTATTACAAGCACCAGCAAAAAATGTTTCTCGACTTCCTCAAAGCCGGGTTGGTCGAGCGCAAGCAATCCAAGGTCAACTGGGATCCCGTCGACCAGACGGTGCTTGCCAACGAGCAGGTCATCGACGGACGCGGCTGGCGTTCCGGCGCCCCCGTCGAGCAACGCGAACTGACGCAGTGGTTTTTCAAGATCAGCGACTACTCGGAAGATCTTCTGGAGGCGCTCGACAAGCTCGATCGCTGGCCGGACAAAGTTCGTCTGATGCAGAAGAACTGGATCGGCCGATCAGAAGGACTGCTGCTGCGCTTTGCGCTCGATCCTGCGACGACGCCGAACAAGGAAACCGAGCTCGAGATTTTCACCACGCGACCAGACACTTTGTTCGGCGCAAAATTCATGGCGCTGTCGCCCGACCATCCGCTGGCGACGGCTGCGGCGGCCAAGAATCCGAAGCTCGCGGCCTTCATCGAACAGTGCCATCGCATGGGCACCGCGCAGGCCGAAATCGACACCGCCGAGAAGCTCGGTTTCGACACCGGCATGAAAGCCGTGCATCCCTTCGATGCCAACTGGAAGCTACCGGTCTATGTCGCCAATTTCATTTTGATGGACTACGGCACCGGCGCGATTTTCGGTTGTCCGGCGCATGACCAGCGCGACCTCGATTTCGTCAACAAATACGGTCTCGGCAATACGCCGGTCGTCTGCCCGCCGAACCAGGATCCGAAGACTTTCGTCATCACCGATGTTGCCTATGACGGCGATGGCCGCATGATCAATTCGCGTTTCCTCGACGGCATGACGATCGAAGACGCCAAGGAAGAAGTCGCAAGACGCCTCGAGAAAGAGACGCGCGGTAACCGGCCCGTCGCGCAACGGCAGGTGAACTACCGGCTGCGCGACTGGGGCATTTCACGCCAGCGCTACTGGGGTTGCCCGATCCCGATCATTCATTGCGAGAAATGCGGTGTCGTGCCCGTGCCGGCGAAAGACCTGCCGGTGACGCTGCCGGAGGATGTCACCTTCGACAAGCCGGGCAATCCGCTCGACCGCCATCCGACCTGGAAGAATGTGAAGTGCCCCCAGTGCTCGGGGCCGGCGCGGCGCGAAACCGACACGATGGATACGTTCGTCGACTCGTCGTGGTACTTCGCGCGCTTCACCGATCCGTGGATCACGACGGCGCCGACCGAGCGCAAGATCGTCGATGAATGGCTGCCGGTCGATCAATACATCGGTGGCATCGAGCACGCCATTTTGCATCTGCTCTATTCGCGCTTCTTTACCCGCGCGATGCACAAGACGGGCCATGCCGGCATCGACGAGCCGTTCGCCGGTCTGTTCACGCAAGGCATGGTCGTCCACGAAACTTATCGCGCGAAGAACGGCGACTGGATCGAGCCGGCCAATGTGAAGATCGAAGGCGTCGGCGATGCGCGACACGCGGTGATCGCCAAGACCGGCGAGCCGGTCGAGATCGGCTCGATCGAGAAGATGTCGAAATCGAAACGGAACACCGTCGATCCCGACGACATCATCGCCGCCTACGGTGCCGACACCGCGCGCTGGTTCATGCTGTCGGATTCCCCGCCCGATCGCGACGTGATCTGGACCGAGGAAGGCGTGCAGGGCGCGTGGCGTTTCGTGCAGCGCCTGTGGCGGCTGGTCGGCGAGATCGCCGATGTCGAGGCCCCGGCCGCCCGGCCGGCGAAATTCAGCGAAGAGGCGCTGGTCGTGCGCAAGGCCGCGCATCGCGCGCTCGCGCATGTGTCCGAGGATATCGACAAGTTGCGCTTTAACCGCTGCGTCGCGCACATCTACGAATTCGCCAATGCGCTCAGCGATGCGCTGGGCGGGGTCGAAAAGGCGCCGGCTGAGGACTTCCGCTGGGCCCTGCGCGAAGCTGGTAATATCTTGATCCGGCTGTTCCACCCGATGATGCCGCATTTGGCCGAGGAATGCTGGGCCGCGCTCGGCCACAAGAGCCTGGTGGCGACCGAGGCCTGGCCGCAGGTTGAGCCCGATTTGCTGGTGGAAAGCAGCATTACCTTGCCGGTTCAGATCAATGGCAAAAAGCGCGCCGATGTCACGGTCGCCCGTGATGCAGGAAATTCCGATATTGAGGCTGCCGTTCTGGCTCTCGATGCGGTAAAAAAGGCGCTGGAGGGCAAGAGCCCGAAAAAGGTCATTGTCGTCCCGCAAAGGATAGTGAATGTCGTCGTCTGATACCTCGCCGTGGACGCGAACGCGCCGGCCGGCCGCTGGCCTGCGCAGGGTCGTTCCCGCGCCACGCCGCGCGGGTCGCGCCCGGGGTATTGTCGCGACGGCGCTTGCCGGTGCCGGCAGGCTCTTTGGCGCGCGACGTCTCGCCGGGCTCTTTTCCGCGCCACGCCGCGCCGCCGCTCCCACGCTCTTTTCCGCGCCGCGCCGCCCCAGCCTCTTTCCCACGCCGCGCCGCGCCGCTCCCGTCGACCTCTTTTCCGCGCCGCGCCGCGCCACTCCGCCCACGCTCTTTTCCGCGATACGCCGCTTCGCCGCTCCGCCCGTGCTCTTGTCGGCGCCAAAATTCGCTGCCCTCCGCAAAATCTTTTTTGTGATGGGGCTCGGAAGTCTCGTTGCCGGGTGTTTTCAACCGATGTACGCCGAGCATCCTTTGCCGGGTGCTGCGGGCAGTGCGAGCGTCGTCGGAGCGATGCGCGCCGTCGACGTCGCCGCAATCGACGCCCCCGCCGGTAGCCGTCTCGCCCGCGTCAGCGTGAATGTGCGGAACGAGCTGATTTACGATTTGACCGGCGGCGGCGGCGGTTTTTCGCCGACGCACCGCCTCGACGTAAAGCTCACCGCAACGCAGTTGCAGGTTATCGTCGACATCAACACCGCGCGTCCCGACGTCAACAATTACGGCATCGACAGCACATATACGTTGACGGAGCTCGCGACCGGACGCGTTGTTGTCAAAGGCCAGACCTTCGCGCGCGTGTCGTACAACATTCCGGGCCAAGAGCAGCGATTTGCCGGCGAGCGCGGCCTGCGCGATGCCGAAAATCGTGCCGCCAGGGAAATCTCCGAAAATATCCGCAATCGACTCGCCTCGTTCTTCGTGGCCGGCACGTAATTCGCGCGGCGTCATGACCGCCATCAAAGCCGCCGACGTCGATCGTTTCATCGCCAATCCAAATCCTGCGCAGCCTGTCGTGTTGGTCTTCGGCCCCGACATCGGTCTCGTGCGGGAAAGGGTGGACGCGCTGGTGCGTGCATCCGTCGATGATCCCAACGATCCATTTGCATTGGCCCGCATCGAGGGTGACGAATTGGCCGGCAATCCGTCGCGGCTCGTCGAGGAAGCGCATACGGTCCCGCTGTTCGGTGGCCGCCGTGCCGTTCTGGTCAGGGCCGGCGGGCGAAACATCGCATCGGCGGTCGAACCGGTTATCAACGCTCCCTCTAGCGAATGCCGCGTCATTATTGAGGCCGGCAATCTCAGCAAGAGCGCGCCATTGCGAGCCCTGTGCGAGAAATCGAAAGTCGCCGCGGCACTGCCTTGTTACGCCGACAACGAGCGCGCGCTCGCGCAATTGATCGATGAGGAAATGCGCGCAGCCAATCTCACGATCGCGGCCGACGCTCGCGCAGCACTGCTGGATCTGATCGGGGGCGATCGACTCGCTTCCCGAAACGAGATCCGCAAGCTCGCGCTTTATGCCAAAGGCCAGAAAAGCGTCGAACTTCCCGACGTGATGGCCGTGGTGGCGGATGCCTCGCAGATCGCGCTTGATGGATTGATCGACGCGGTTTTCGCCGGACGAACCGCCGAAGCCGACGTCGAGTTCGCCAAAGCGCGGGCAAGCGGCTCGTCTCCACCGACAATCGTTTCGGCGGCAATTCGCCAGGTTGCCAGTTTGCACAAGATGAGGCTGGCCATCGCCGGCGGCGATTCAGTCGAGTTTGCGATGAAGCGCGGTGCGCCACCTGTACACTTTTCTCGCGAGCATCAGGTCAGCGAAGCGCTGCGCGTCTGGACGCCACAACGGCTGATCCGCGCTATGGAGCAGCTGGCAGATGCTTCGCTGGAGATGCGCCGGAACGCTCCTCTCGCGGAAGCAATCGCGCAACGCACGCTGCTGTCGCTTGCCGCTAATGCGCGTAAATCGGCCTAGCAAGGCTCTCTTCTTTCTGCTCGACCAAATCCGAGCGAAGAAATTTAGAGCTGATCAATCATTATTCGTTATGCATTTGAGATGGCTACGAGCGCTCGCCCGGGAACAGAGGTGACGGCTTTCGAAAGCCGCCGTGATTTTCGCCAATCACAAGAAACCCGTGCCAAGTTCTGGCATGTCGCAATCGTTTCCCTGTTCTTCGTGGCGGTCGTCGGATCGGGCCTGTTTCTCGGGGCGGTCATGGTTGTGGGTACGCTCCGCAGCGACGACTCAAGTGAGCCGGCGGCGGGCAGCCGTACCGGCCGGGTCGCCCGCGCATTGCAAGACGGAAGACTCTGCCATTACGTCATCTTTGATAACAAGACAGCAAGTGCCATCGAGGACCGGATCGGCCGGTGCGACGAGGACAGGCCCAAGCCAAAAAAAGAAAAACCGGCGGCCTTCAGCTGGGGCAAGTAGAGCCCACCGTTAACTTACAGATTGAGTTGATAGCTGTGGGGGACCCAGCGATAGCCGCCCTGCCCCTTTTCGATATAGCCGATCCCCGGGAATGGCATGTGGAAGCTGGCGACAAAAATCCTGTCCGCGGCGAGCATGTCCAGGATGCGCTTACGGGTCGCCACGGCCTTCTCTTTGTCGTCATCCATCTCGAAATGCCATTCCGGACGCTGAACCGCCATCACATATTGGGTGCAGGTGTCCGCGGTGATCATCACGCGCTTCCCCGCGCTTTCGACGTGAAACGCCATCAGGCCGGGCGAATGGCCTGCCGCGTCAACGGCGGTAATGCCCGGAGCAACCTGATCACCAGGCTTGATGAACTTCGAACGATCCGCCAGCGGCCCGCAGAACTTTACAAAAAGCTCCCGATTGAATTTGCGCGCCTCTCGCACGTTTTCGCCACGCTTCCAGAAATCGAACTCGGCAGCACCGAACACGTAGGTGGCGTTGGGAAAAACGGGCTTCCCACCTTCCACCAGACCACCGATGTGGTCGGGATGCCCGTGCGTAAGGACAATGACGTCGATGTCCTCAGGCTTGTATCCAGCGGCAGCTAACCGCTCGGCCGTCTGTCCCGGCGGCAGCCGTTTACTGAGCTGTTCATACTCGCGTGGCAGAGCGCCGTTGCCGGTATCGAAAAGCACCAATTGCTTTCCGGTATTCACAAGTGTCGGGATGTTGGGATGTTCGAACCGTTGGGTGTCGATGTTGTTGGCGCGGGCAAGCGCATGCACTTCGTCAGGAGAGGCATTTGCACCGTAATGTGGGTGCAATCCATCACGAATTGCCTTGGCGTCGAGGACAGTCGCGACCTCAAATTCCCCAAGCTTGAAACGGTATATCGTCGGCTGCAATTCGCCATTCAGTGATGCGGGCACGTTTGGCTCCTCCCGAATTGTTATCGCGCGTCAAGACGATCCTTAGCAGCCGGGATGGGCTGCAATCCAGTACGGAATCGCACGAACAAGTCTTCCTGGGAGCGCGCTATCGCTCTATGCTGTGCACGAAATCCAGCGAGCCGCGGGGAGATTTTTGAATGGCCCGAAAAAAGCGCAAATTAGTTGCTGCCAGAAAAAGAAAAAAATCGAGAGTTCCGTCGAAGAAAAACAAGCGAAGCGTCAAAGCACGAAAGAAAACGCAGCGGTCGCGCAGCGTGGGCGAGAAACTTAAGAGTGCCTATCAGACCGTTGTCGATTCGATCAAAGACACGGACAAACTTCGCAACAAGCTGGAGCCCCCGGCAACATCGGAAACTGAGTAGTCCTCAGATCCGTCCCAACAAGACCAAGATCAAAATAACGACCAACACCAGGCCCAAGCCGCTGGAAGGGTAATAGCCCCATTCAGCACTGTACGGCCATGTCGGCAGCGCACCAAGAACGAGCAACAAAAGGATAATCAGAAGGACAAATCGCATCCTCGCCTCCTCGGCAAAGCCCACAATCGCAACGCTGAGTTGGCAATTTTTGTTCCGCCGCTACGGCACCCTCAGTTCGCACGAACTCAATTTGTTATTGGTCCGTCGATGGGCGACTAAGCAGCTGTCTGATCTTCCGCGCCAGGACGCGTTCGGTCAAAGGCTTTGGAATAAGTTCGATCCCGGGATCCAGTCGACCTTGATGAACGATCGCGTTTCGCGAGTAGCCGGTCATAAAGATGATTTTCGTTCCTGGCCGCCGCCGTTCGACTTCATTGGCGAGCTCACGACCGTTCTTGCCCGGAAGGACAACATCGGTAAGCAATAGGTCGAATTTCTTGTCGGCATCCAAGAGCCGCAAGGCAGTGGCGGAGTCTTTTGCCTCGATAACCTGGTAGTTCAGGTCTCTCAAAATCTCCGATGCATACTGACGAACACCGTCGTCATCCTCGACGATCAATATCGTCTCACCCCCACCACGTTCGGCATTCAGATCGTCATCTCCGGAAGCGACGATTTCGTCGCCTTCGCGGCGCGGCAGGTAAAGCTTGATCGTCGTGCCCTCCCCGGGCTCGCTGTAGATCTTAACGTGACCTCCGGATTGCTTCATGAACCCGTAGACCTGGCTCAGCCCCAATCCGGTGCCCTTGCCGGCCTCTTTGGTTGTGAAGAACGGCTCAAATGCGCGATCGATTGTTTCCGTCGACATCCCTGCGCCGCTGTCCGACACGGCGATAAGAACGTATTGACCTGGGACAATACCTTCATGCTCTCGGCAATATGCCTCGTCGAGATACGCGTTACCCGTCTCAATGGTAAGTTTGCCACCCTCAGGCATCGCGTCCCGCGCATTGAGCGCAAGATTGAGCAACGTCGATTCCATTTCCGAGGCGTCAACCTCGACTTTCCAGAGGCCCGCCCCGCCAATGGTCTCGAGCTGTATGTTTTCGCCGAGCGTGCGCGTCAGAAGATCAGAGATCGCAACAATGAGCTTGTTGATATCGAGGAACCGTGGATTGAGCGGCTGCCGGCGCGAGAAGGCTAGCAGCCGCTGGGTCAGTTGCGCGGCACGGTCAGCTCCCACCAACGCATTGTTGAGGGCCCGTTCAGCCCGTGCCTCGACAACACCGCGCTTGGCGATGCCGAGATTGCCAATGATGATCGTGAGAAGATTATTGAAGTCGTGCGCGACGCCGCCGGTCAATTGACCCACGGCTTCCATCTTTTGCGATTGACGGAGCGCCTGCTCAGCCAAATCGCGCCGCTCGATCTCCGCGTACAGGGCTCTCGTGCGGCGCATCGCGAGCAAAACAAGCGTGAAAAGCACAAGCGTGGCGGGGATGCCGAAAATGAGATGGCTGGCCATTGCACGCATCCAGCCGAGCATAATCGTATCGGTCTGAATACCATCGGAGACATACAGATCGGCATAGCCGAGTTTGAGATATGCAAAACGTCGTTGAACATCATCCACGGAGTATGAGGTGGTTACAAAACCACCCTCGGGATGATCGACCACGCTGAGCATGAAGCCGCTATCAGGCCTGAAGTGTGTGACATCACCAGCAGGTATCGGGAAGCGGGCAATTATTGCGCCATCACTTTTTGAAAGAGTGAAGCTGGCTGTCGTATCGGTCCCAAGCTGACGATAGAACTCCGAAAACACTTTTGGTGTCACCGAGATCATGATGATCCCGTTGAATTGACCGTCTCGCAGCGGACGACGGCGGCTGATGCCGAAAAAAGCTTCTTGTCTGACGCGTGATCTGGAAGCGGCGCCAACGTAGGTGCCGGCATCTCGCTCCACCTGCGCCAGGAAATAGTCCCTGTCCGCAATGTCCAGGCCTGACGGGATCGGGAATAGCGCCGACGACACGATTGTGTGCCCATTCCTGTCAGCAACCAATATGGCGTCGATGGCTTTTACTGATTTCTCCAGCTTGCCAAGCTGCTGGTGTAGCGTCTGATCGGACGCCTTGATTTGCTCATCGGTAAGATCACCCAGAATCGCATCAACGGCGGTGAAGGTGAGGTCAACCGACTGGAAAATTCCGGATGCGTGCTGCGATAGAATATTCAGCGATGCAGCGAGTTGTTCGTCGGCGCGCGCAACTGCGTTTTGATAGTTGATCCAGCTGGCGTAAGCGAAAACCGTCACCGGGATGACGATCGAGGCCACCAGCATTGTTTTGAGGAGGCGTAGAGCGGCATCGCGGCGCGCGCGCATTCGTCAAAACTCATTAAGCGGGACTACGAATGTATTCGGGTTACCTATTTGTGAAAAGAGGACTCACGGCACGGTTACAGCCGATTCAGCAACAACTTCAGACCTGGCGACAAGTTCCTCCACAGTTGGCAGGCCGACCAGTCCGTGCGCCAGGCCGCATTTTATCGCCTGAAGGATCAACCCCGGGTAAGCCAGCCGGCAATGTACCCCCACCAAGTACCGATACGGCGCGCGACCCTGACGGGGTGACAAAGAGTCACGACGTCACCGCACCATCGAGATTGAGCAGCCGCGACTGTTTCCGCCGGGAGATCGCGGCGTGCGCGTCGGCGCTTTTCAGATTCGAACCAGCCAAACGGGTGAAGTCACCCGGCATCGTCCAATGAGCCGACCTAGTCCGATGGGACGATGATTCTCATTCTGCATTTACATAAAACTCGATGAGTTTTTTCACGACGTTTTTTACGGCCGCTTCAGGGGGGACCGGTAGGAATCGTAGTTGAAGGTAGTCCAAGTGCGATGGTGTTGATGTCCTCGCCAGCGTCATCTTCCAAGGGAAGACGGAAAAAGAGTTCGTGTAACTCACCCCGCGACAGGGTTGTGATCGCTTTCGCCCTTGCAATCGCCGTGCTGCCTTGGGTCGTGTGGGACGAAGAGCAGCAACACGTCACGCCGATCACGACCGAGCTGCGTTCCGATATCGATTCCGATGTCGTCATCCTCGCCGTTACAGATGCCGAAATCGCGGCGGCCGAAAGTACTTCTTGCCCGATTGTACGCGGCAAATTCCATTTGTCGCTTCTGGGATCAGCCCCTCCTGCCTTTGACGGAGTCCCGCTTCTGACCATTCCACAGAAGGGGCAGGAAATATTGGAAACGATGAGCGCGGCATGGGCCAGCATCGGCGGCGTAGACCTTGTCGCGTATGCTCGGCGCAAAATCCTGCCGGATTTTTCGGCCACTTACAGCGACCTCGTGAAGCGCGTCGCCGTGATGGCCCTGACGCGTATCCAGGAAGAGGCGGTCCTCGCGCACGCGACCGTTGTCGGCACGGTTTCGACCTACAATCCTTTCCGCATCGGCAAAGAGGAGGGAGGGCCCCAGACCGCGTCCGGTGAGCCCTACGATCCCGAAGCCTGGACGGCAGCGATAAAGACCGACCTGCGCAATCAGTTCCGTGGCGTCCGATACGGCAGGCTCTATCAGCCGACCTTTGCGCTCGTGGAAAGCGGCGACAAACAGCTGATCGTCAAGATCAACGATGTCGGACCGTTGAGGCCAGGACGCGTGCTCGACCTCAATGAGCGAAGCATGCGGCATTTCGATCCGTCGATGACACGGGGTCTTCTTGACGACGTCAGGATCACTCTCCTGCCCGGCGAAAACTGGATCCCGGGTCCCGTGAGCAGCACATACGCCGTCAATTTCGTGCCTGAGCGCACCGTTGCGGCTCAGCCGAAGTCCGTCGAACCAACTAGCTGGCAAATTGATACAGAGATGGCGCGCCGGCTCGCTCCGATCGCGGATCCCTTCGCAACTGAGGAGATCCGCGTCGAAGCAAGCCTGAAAAGCGGCAGTTGATTTCGCTGTGGTTAGCGCTGGCGTTTTAGCCAGGCGTCAAGACTGAAGCGGCCTGGCCCGACTACAAAAAGAAAGAGAAAGCCGCCCAACATCGCAATATTCTTGTAGAAGCTTGAGTCTTGAGCGCGGCGAACTGCGACGTCGGTGAATTCCCAATACCGGTGCGAGCTGAACGTCGCCACGAGCATAAAGATAATCATCACGAGCACGACGTAGCGGGTGGCGATCCCGAGAATGAGGGCAATCCCGCCGAAGAACTCCGCGGGGACGGCGATATAGGCCAAAAAGGTCGGAAGCCCGCGTGCCGGGAACCCGGCGGCGTAAGCCGGAATATCAAAAATCTTTCCGTAGCCGCTGCGGACAAAAATCCAACCGAGCAGAATGCGGCCGACCAGCAGAATGAAATCGGACGTGCTGGCTGCCACGCTGTCAGCGTGAGATAAGGAAGGATGTGAACTGTTTTGGGCGATGGAGCTCATTGGTACGTTTCCCCGTTTGATGTTTGTTGGCGACGCGGTTCAATCGTTGCGCGGAAAATAACAAGCAGCGAGCTTAAGTTATTCCATTATCGTCAATGTGAAAAATGCGACAAAAAGGACTGCCGTTTGCCATCTGCTTTCAAGGATTTGTGGCGGCGCAATATGCGCTAGGCCCCTTCTGTGATGTCCTCGTAAACGTCGATCTCGATGGCCCCCGGAAATAATGTGCGCCAGGCCTGCAAATAGTTTTGCACCATGGGATCACTGGCGAACTTCTGGCGATTGAGTTCAATCGTTTCGTCCATTTGATACTCGATCACCTGGACAAACTGATTGCGATCGTCGGCATTTCTGAGCAACCGAACCTGGGCATCGCCAAATGCGCCGTACATGGACAGCGCATTTTTCATCGTTGCAGTGAGAAGAGATGTCGTGTCCGCCGACGGTATTCTTATTTTCACATGCAGAATTCGCTTCGCTTTCGCTCCATCGCTGACCATCGAGCGATCTCCTCCCCCTGAAGCGCGATTCGATCAAGTATATTGCTTTTCGCGGCCAAGCCCTCATTACAAAAACGCCGACGTGCTCGGCGTTTTTGTCCGCAGCCTCTGGGCGAGTTGACTGTCAGCTCTGCTGCGAGCCAAGCAAATTAAAGCGCGCCTTCTGTTCGTCCGTCAGGAGATTGTAGAAATTCTCCAGTGCCGGTTGCACGGTTTTGATTGCCGCCTGCATCGCCTGAAGTCTGTGCTCCATCGCCGAGATACGTCCTGGAGGCGTGAAGGCCTGATCGCTCGGGCAATTGGCCTTCAGAAATTCGGCCGCTTTCTGCGTTGCCTCGTTCAGGTTGTCGAGTGCCGTGCGTTGCGCATCCGTCGGACTAAGCGTCTTCGCGATGCGATCGGTGGGCACATTGACCGGTTTCAAAGCTTCGGCTCCGCATATCTGCGAGAGGTCGGGAGATCGATCGCTGGCGCGAGCGACGCGGCCGGTTTGAGGATCGGAGCTGACTACGTTAAAGCGCGCTTTCTGCTCATCTGAAAGAGCGTCGTAGAACCGTTGCAGCGGAGGCTGCACGATACCGAGCGCGAGCAGCATGGTGGCGATCCGCTTGTCCATTGCCGCCAGTCGGCCGGGAGCAGTGCTCGGCAGATCCTCGGGGCAAGCCGATTGCAGGGCACTCACGGCTTTGCCGGTCGCGTCCTTTAATTCGTTCAGCACAGCTTGCTGTGCGTCGGTCGGCTGTACGGTCTGGGAGATTTGTTCGATCGGCCAATTCGTGAGCGCTGGGGCCTGTTCGCCGCAAACGACAGACGCTGTTGTCGCGTTGTCGCGTGTCCTGCGCGCGTGGCGTCTGGAGGAAACGACATTCGCGTAGCCCCGTCCCTCATACGCATAAGGGCCGAAGACGCCAACGTAGACATCATCAAATGCATACGGCCAGAAGGCATCGTACGCGTAGGGCCAGAACGTATAGTCAATGAAATCCCAATACGCGAACGGCCAGAACACGGGTCCGAACCACCCGATCACGAAAATTGGACGGTTCCGCCACCACCATCCATTGTTTCCGTGCCAATTGCCTCCGTTCCAATTTCTCCAATTTCTGCCGGTCCAATTGCCATTGAAACTTGCCTGTCGCAGCATCCCGGCGTGGCCGTTGCGAGATGCAAATGATGCGAGCGCGGTATTACGCACGAGCGAAGTTCGGGCGGTGCCGTTCACTGAGCCGGTAACAAGATTGCTGTTGTTCCGAGCGAATTGCCGGTTGATGCTTCGGTTCGCGAGCGAATTTGAACCGAACCGGACATTGCCATTTCGGGTCAACGCACGGCTTGAACTCGTTCGAGTGAAACTTCGTGTGTGAAATTGCCGCGTCGAGCGAAAGGACGAGACCGACCGCCCCATTGACGACGAGCGAACCGCGAAGCTGCGGTTAAGACCGCCCATTCCGCTGCGCATGCCGCCCCCGCCCATTCCGCGGAAACCGCCGCCGCCGCCGCCGAAATGACCCCCGCCGGCTCTGAAGCCTCCACCACCGCCGCCGCCACCGTGGCCACCAAAACCTCTGGCGCTCGCCTCGTTCATTCCGCAGGCGATTGCGAACACAAAGATCGCGGCAACCAGACAAGAGCCAATGCTACCAAGTTTCGACATCGCAACCTCCTGATGCCGTACGCACCCCACCACCAGACGTCCCGGACGCCTTTGATCTTGGTCAATTATAGTCTCGTTGTCGATGTTCGTGATGCTTCACGAACCAAAGCCAGTCCGGATTTCGTCCGGATCAGCGCGTATGGTTAGCGCGCAAAATAGTGTTCTATTGCAAGAATTTAGCGGTGGTAATTTTAGCGGCTTAGCTTTTTTAATACCGCGTCGAGTTGTTCCAAGTTCCGATATTTGATCTTCAGCGTGCCGCCTTCACCGCGGTGATCGACGTTGACTTCAAGTCCCAATGAATCCGTGAGCCGCTTTTCCAGCGCGCGCGTGTTTGCATCTTTTGCGTTGCCGCCGTGACCTTTTGCTTCGCGGCGCAGGTCACCGGGACGCGCCGCATCGTCCTTGCGCAGCGCGGTTTCGACCTGGCGCACGCTTAGACCTTTCTCGATGATCTCGCGCGCGATTGCTTCTGCATTTGGTTGACCCAGCAGCAGTCGGGCGTGGCCGGCCGAGATCTTGCCCGATCGCACCATTTGCTTCACCGGCTCGGTGAGCTTGAGCAGTCGAATGGTGTTCGCAACATGTGGCCGGCTTTTGCCGACGATCTGTGCAACATCGTCCTGCGTCCGGTTGAAATCATCCATCAGCGCGAGATAGCCGCTCGCCTCTTCGATCGGATTGAGATCGGCGCGCTGCACGTTCTCGATGATCGCGAATTCCAACGACTGCGCATCGTTCGCCTCGACGACCGCAACCGGAACGTCGTGCAAGCCGGCACGTTGTGCTGCCCGCCATCGTCGCTCGCCGGCAATGATTTCGAAATTGTCACCCTGCAGCGCGCGCACGACGATCGGTTGAATTATTCCGCGCTCACGAATCGAATTGGACAACTCACCGAGTTCTTCGTCCGTAAACACGCGGCGCGGATTCCGGGGATTAGGACGCAGATTTTCGATCGGCGCGCGACGCGCTTTACGTCCGCTATCTGCACCAGATGTTTCCTCGCCGACATCTCCTATCAGCGCAGCGAGACCGCGTCCCAGTCGCGAGTGATCCGCCATTGCCGCTGCTCCCGAACGCGCCATTAAATTATCCTTCCAATTTTCGTAACGTCGTTTCAGTGCAATGCCGGACTATCCGGCCTTCAATGCCTTCTCGCGCTGAATAATTTCTGTGGCCAGCCGCAGGTACGCTTCGCTACCCACGCATTTGAGATCGTAGACGAGCACCGGTTTCCCGTAGGACGGCGCTTCCGATATCCGTACGTTGCGCGGAATGATGGTGTCGTAGACTTTATTGCCCATGAACTGACGGACATCGGCAACGACCTGGCTGGAGAGATTATTGCGCGAGTCGTACATCGTCAGCACGATGCCGTGGATCGAGAGAGTCGGATTGAGCGTGGTCTTTACCTGCTCGACTGTTTTCAGAAGTTGCGACAAGCCTTCCAGAGCGAAGAACTCGCATTGCAGTGGAACAAGGATCGAATCCGCGGCCGCCATTGCGTTGACGGTGAGAAGATTGAGCGACGGCGGGCAGTCGACAAGAACATAGGTGTAGTCGTGCACTCGCGCGCCGCTATTGAGTTGGCGAAGCGAGTTGCGAAGTCGGAACGCGCGATCACGCTGCTGACCGATTTCGAGTTCAAGCCCGGTCAGATCGAGTGTCGAAGGGGCGATATAGAGTCTTGGCACGCCTGTTTGAAGAATCGCGTCGCGCATTGGCGACGAACCCGTCAGAACATCGTAGGTCGATGTGCGGCGGGACTTGCGTTCAATGCCGAGACCAGTTGAAGCATTGCCTTGCGGATCAAGATCAACGATCAGCACGTGCTCGCCGATGGCGGCGAGCGCTGTACCAAGATTGATGGCTGTCGTTGTTTTGCCGACCCCGCCTTTCTGATTGGCAATCGCCAGAACGCGCGGCCGGGGCGCGTCCGGACGCATGGTCTCCTTTTCAAAAGGTACGACCTGCGGGTCGACGGGCTGCTCAGTGATCGGGGTGTCCGCCATGGCGATATTCCGCAGGCTTTACGCCTGCGCCTCATAAGCCTCTGAAAGTACTGCCAAAACGACAGTCTTAAGATTCGCGTAAGGATTCAAGAGCCCGTATCACAACTACTGAGCCGTCGGGACTGGTTCGGCTTGGCACCCTTGAGGCCTGAAGTCTCCAATATTTAGCGGCATCGGTCAATTCAGCCTCTACATCTTGTCCCTTCGGGAAAAGAGCGATGGCGCCTTTGGCGACAAAAGGAAACGCCTGAACACACAATGTTTTCAAGGGCGCCAGTGCCCGCGCCGTCACGACTTGCACGGCTTCTGCACAGGTTTCCCCAAATTTCTCGATTCGCAGGTGGTGAACGAAGGCGGGGACGGCGGTCGCCTTGACCGCTGCCCGTAGGAAAGCTGCCTTTTTTCCGTTGCTCTCAACGAGGTGAACCCGGGCCCCCGTTTGCCCGGCGAGCGCACAGGCGATCGGGATCCCCGGGAAACCGCCGCCCGAACCCAAATCAGCCCAAACGCTGGCCTGGGGCGCCAAATCCAGGAGCTGGAGCGAATCAGCAACATGGCGGGTCCACAACTCAGGCAGCGTCGATGGCGCGATGAGATTGATTTTGCTTTGCCAGCGCAGGAGCGTCTCTACGAAAATATCGAGCCGCGCTTCTGTTTCACGTGAAACAGGAACGAGCGCGAGGGCGCGCGCTCTATCGTCACCAAGATCGCGAGTCCCCTGCCCGTTCTTGCTCACGCAATTTTCGTTGACGTTTTTTTGCCGCGCCGGACGTGCGCGGCAAGCAGCGTTAGCGCTGCCGGTGTGACGCCATCAATGCGGCTTGCATGTCCGATCGTGCGGGGACGATGCGTTTGCAATTTTTGTTTCATCTCATTCGACAGGCCCGGCAACGTTGCGTAATCGAAGTCGGCCGGCAGTTCAAAACTCTCGTCGCGCCGGAACGCGGCGATGTCAGCTGCCTGGCGCGAAAGATAGACTTCATATTTCGCATCGATTTCGATTTGCTCAGCGACTTTCGCCGGCAGTTCGGCGAAACGCGGCCAGACTTTCGTAAGGTCGGACATCGTAACGTTCGGATACGACAGCAGCTCAAACGCGGTGCGTCGCTGCCCGTCTTTATTGAGTGAAAGCCCAAACGGCTCCGCTTCTTTCGGCGTGAGGGATACTGACCTCGCAAACTCTCGCGCGTCCTTCAGCATCGATGATTTTGTTCTGTTCGCGCATGCCCGCTCGCCGCTCACGCATCCGATTGTGATCCCGATATCCGTGAGCCGCTGATCGGCGTTGTCGGCGCGCAACTGCAAGCGATATTCGGCCCGCGAGGTAAACATCCGATATGGCTCGGTGACGCCACGCGTGACGAGATCATCGATCATCACACCAAGATAAGCTTGCGACCGATCGATCGTGATCTCCCGGCCCTCACCCGCCAATGCGGCTGCGTTGAGGCCCGCAAATAGCCCTTGCGCTGCAGCCTCTTCGTAGCCAGTCGTGCCGTTTATTTGTCCGGCCAGGAACAAGCCACGCAGACGTTTGGTCTGCAACGTCGGCGCGAGTTCTCGCGGATCAACATAGTCATATTCGATCGCATAGCCGGGGCGGATGAATTGCGCATTGCGCAGTCCCGGAATTGTCGCAACCAACGCATGCTGCACGTCTTCTGGAAGCGACGTCGATATTCCGTTTGGATAGACAGTGTGATCGTCGAGGCCCTCGGGCTCCAGGAAGATCTGGTGCCCTTCCCGCTCCCCGAACTTCACGATCTTGTCTTCTATGGAAGGACAATAGCGCGGGCCGCGACTCGCGATCTGTCCTGAGTACATCGGGGAACGATGCACGTTGTCGCGAATGATTCTGTGAGTGGCGTCAATCGTGCGCGTGATGCCACACTCGATCTGGGGATTTTCGATTCGCGCCGTCAGACTTGAGAACGGCTCAGGCGGATTATCACCAGGCTGCATCTCGAGCGATGCCCAATCTATGGTGCGGCCATCGAGGCGCGGCGGGGTCCCCGTCTTCAAACGGCCCAGCGAAAAGCCAATGGTTTCCAGCGTTCGGGAAAGACCCACCGCCGGCGCCTCCCCGACCCGTCCCGCTGGAATTTGCTTTTCCCCGATGTGGATCAGGCCCCGCAAAAATGTGCCAGTTGTCAGCACAACGGCGCCCACGGTGATCTGGCGCCCGTCCTTCAGCCTGATGCCGCAGACGCGACCGTCCTTCAGCATCAAGTCGTCAGCTTCGGATTCAATCACATCGAGGTTTGGTATGGCGCGAATCGCGGATTGCATGGCGGCCGCATAGAGCCTCCGATCCGCCTGGGCACGCGGCCCACGGACGGCGGGTCCCTTGCGACGGTTCAGAACCCGAAACTGTATCCCGCCCAATTCGGCAACGCGGCCCATGAGGCCATCCAGTGCATCGATTTCTCGAACCAGGTGCCCCTTCCCCAACCCACCGATGGCCGGGTTGCAGGACATCGCGCCGATCGTCGCGAACCGATGGGTGATCAGAGCCGTCCGGGCGCCCATGCGCGCCGCCGCGGCCGCGGCTTCACAGCCGGCGTGGCCGCCGCCAATCACTGCGACGTCAAATCGAATATCCATCGATACCTCAGAGGGCGCGGTTGTAGCGGAGGCGGCCAGAGGGGTCAAAAACCATTGGCTTCAGCGAAGTGTTTCACGTGAAACATTTCGAACAGGGCTTTACTTGCCGATGCAGAAATCTCGAAAGATCACATCCAGGACGTCTTCCACGTCGACCCGTCCGGTGAGGCGACCCAAGGACTGGGCGGCGATTCGCAATTCCTCGGCCAGCAGGTCTTCACGGTCGGGATCAACGCGCGACGCGCGACGCAGCGCGGCCACCACATCCTCCAGGGCGCGTCGGTGACGCTCGCGGGTCACCAATGCGGACTCCGCTCCGACCAGATAGGTCTCCGCGTGCTTCGTCAAATGCTCGAGCAAAGCATCGAAGCCTTCGCCGGACTTGGCTGAAAGATCGAACGCCGGTTCACTTCCGCTGAATCCAAATTCACTCGTACCCGCTAACCGATCGTTAACCACGTTCGTCGATGGTTTGTTAACCTGACAATCAGATTCATTTCTTCGGTAGCTTTGACTTCCGCGTTCACTTCTTCGCCCGAGGTCAATTTTGTTGCGAATGACCCAGACTGGCGCGGTGACGGCCGGTTTCTCGGAAGATGCCCGAACGGCAAGGGCCGGACTTGCTCCGTCGCTAGTGTCCACGACCCAGAGGACCAGGTCGGCCGTGTTCGCCCGCTCCCGCGCCCGCCGCACACCCTCAAGTTCGACAGGATCGTGAGTTTCGCGAATGCCGGCCGTATCGAGAAGCGTCACCGGCAGTCCACCAAGGTCGAGGTGAACTTCGATGACGTCACGAGTC
>Ga0207665_10000952_pt1 | contig 19599 bp, 19 predicted proteins | sample LARL112metaG_FD_184351 | JGI IMG/M metagenome (GOLD analysis project Ga0207665, IMG submission 184351) | Corn, switchgrass and miscanthus rhizosphere microbial communities from Kellogg Biological Station, Michigan, USA - LAR L11-2 metaG... | ecosystem: Host-associated > Plants > Roots >...
CACCCGCTACCTCACCGCCACCGGCTTCCGCCTCGACTACACCGCCGACCGGGTACTCGTATACCGCCCCGCGGGGGCTCTGGGTGGCAGAGGAGTTCCCGTCGTGGATGATCCCGCGATTGCGCCTCGGTCCTGACTTCCGGCAGGCGTCGGCTACGGCCGGTTCGTGAAGCTACCGGAGACGACGCCGGCGAACCCCCTCGGCATCGCCTGGTAACCCCGCCGTCCGCCCGCAGGCCCGCACCGCGACGCGATCCGGCGCACGGCAGGATGGTGCGCGGACACATACGGCGGAGGAGGCAGCGGGCGTGCCTGACCTGGTGATCGGATTGCTCCATCCGGGCGAGATGGGCGCCGCCATCGGCGGCTGCCTGGTCGAGGCCGGGTACACGGTCTGGTGGGCCTCCGCGGGCCGCGGGCCGGACACCGCATCGCGCGCCCGGCGGGCGGGGCTGTCCGACGCCGGCCGGGTCGCCGCGCTGGCCGCCCGGAGCGACGTCATCGTCTCGGTCTGCCCGCCGCACGCGGCGGTCGAAGTGGCCCGCGCGGTCGCTGCCGGCCGGCCCGCCGACGGCCGGCCCGGGGCCGCCGGATTCCGCGGCGTGTTCGTCGACGCCAACGCGATCTCGCCGGACTCCTCTCGCACCGTGGCGGGGATCGTCGAGGCCGGCGGTGCACACTACGTGGACGGCGCGATCATCGGCCTGCCGCCCGTCTCGCCGGGGGGCACCCGCCTCTACCTCTCCGGCCCGCGGGCGGGCGAGATCCGGGACTTGTTCGCTGGAACCAGGGTGGACGCCCGGATCGTGGACGATCGGATCGGCAGCGCCTCCGCGGTCAAGATGGCGTACGCCGCCTGGACCAAGGGCACGGCCGCTCTCCTGCTGACCGTGCGGGCGCTGGCCACCGCCGAGGGAGTACAGGACACGCTGCTGACCGAGTGGGCGCTGTCCCAGCCCGAGCTGGCCGGCCGGACCGGGCGCGCGGCGCGCTCCGCGGCCCGCAAGGGGTGGCGGTGGGTGGCCGAGATGGAGGAGATCGCCGCCAGCATGGCCGCGGCCGGGCTGCCGCAGGGGTTCGGTCAGGCGGCGGCCGAGGTCTTCGCTCGCCAGCCCCGCGCCGCGGCCGGGGACGAGGTGAGCACCGAAGCGGTCCTCGGCGCGCTGCTGTCCGGGACCAGGTAGCCGGCCAGCGCTTTCGCCACGGGTCATACCGACGCTCGTGACAGATGTCACCGCGCTCGGTGGAGGTACGACACTGCCACGGGGCCCCCCGCGCATGGTGACATTTGTACGCCGGCCTGACCAGGCCGGATCTGATGCGAAGGGAACCGTGATGACTGTCGGGAAACCGGGCCCCTCCAGGGAGCCGGTGGTGGCCTTCGACGAGGTCAGTAAGGTCTACGGACCGGTGAGGGCCGTGGACGGCCTGTCCCTGGACCTGCACCACGGGGAGACCGTGGCGTTCCTCGGCCCGAACGGCGCGGGCAAATCGACCTCGCTCGACATGCTGCTCGCACTGCGCAAGCCGACCTCTGGCCGGATCCGGGTGTTGGGCTCCGATCCATACACCAGCGTCAAGTCCGGGCGGATCGGCGCGATGCTCCAGTCGGGCGGCCTGATGCCCGAGGTGACCGTGCGGGAGATGGTCGAGCTGGTGACCACGATGCACCCGCGTCCGCTGCCGGTGGACCAGACGCTCAAGCGGGCTGGCATCGCCGACATCGCCGATCGCCGGGTGGACAAGCTGTCCGGCGGGCAAACGCAGCGCGCCAGGTTCGCGCTGGCCATCGTGGGCGAGTGCGACCTGATCGTGCTGGACGAGCCGACCACGGCGATGGACGTGGAGAGCCGGCAGATGTTCTGGGCCAATATGCACGCAGAGGTGGCTGAGGGCCGCACGCTGCTGTTCGCCACGCACTACCTGGAAGAGGCCGACCAAGCCGCCGACCGGATCCTGGTCATCAACAAGGGCCGGCTGCTGGCCGATGGCACCCCGGCCGAGATCAAGGAGCGAGCCGGCGCCAAGCGCATCTCGTTCCGGCTCGACCCGGTGGACGAGGCCTTCTTGCTCCGCCTGCCGGCGCTGGTGAATCTCGAGATCCGGCGCGACCAGATCCACATCCAGTCCTCCGACTCCGACCGCACGCTGTACGCGCTGCTCGACGCCGGTTACCGGCCCCGCGAGATCGAGGTGTCCAGCCTCGGGCTGGAGCAGGCGTTCCTCGCCATCACGGCGGAAGACGACAAGAACGGCTCCGACGAGCCCGAGATGGAGGCGGCCCGATGACCGGAACCCTGGCGCTATCCCGCCTGGAGATGCTGCGCGTGCTACGCAACAAGCGCTACCTGATCTTCACGGTCGGGCTGCCGGTCGTGCTGTACCTCGCGCTCGGCAAGCAGACCACCGCGACCGTGTACGGCGGCGTCGCGTTCAAGGCCTTCTACATGATCGCGATGGCTTCGATCGGCGCCTTCAGCGGTGCGCTCACCGGTAATGCCCAGCGCATCTCGCAGGAGCGCAAGGACGGCTGGATCCGCCAGTTGCGGATCACCTCGCTGCCGGCCAGCGGCTACGTGGTCGCCAAGCTCGTCGCGTCGCTGGTGACCACGGTGCCCTCGATCGTGATCGTACTGGCGCTCGGTCACTTCTACGGCGGCGTTCAGCTGGCCGCGTGGAAGTGGATCGCCATCGGCGTCGCGATCTGGTTCGGTTCGATGACGTTCGCAGCCCTGGCGGTCGCGATCGGGTACCGGTTCATGCCAGACACCGTGCAGCCGATGAGCATGCTGATCTACCTGTTCATGTCGGTCCTGGGCGGCCTGTGGTTCGCCGTGGGCGGCACGATGCAGAAGATCGCACAGGTGCTGCCCACGTATCAGATCACCAGGATCGGCACGGGCGTCATTCTGGACGGCACCGTGTCGATGACCGCGATAGGCGTCATCCTGGCCTGGCTCGCGGGATTCATCATCCTGGCTGCGCTGTCGGTGCGCAGCACAGCGGAGAAAATCTGAGCGGCTGGCAGGCGGAGGGCCGCGCCCGCGCGGGGCGCGGTCTTCCGGCGCTCGGCGTGCGCCCGGCCGGCAGAACCTGTGATTACCAGTCCGTCAGACGCTCGGTCAGGTAGGACTCGACGTTCGCGATGCTGACCCGTTCCTGGTGCATCGAGTCCCGGTCCCTGACGGTCACGGCCTGATCGTTCAGCGTGTCGAAATCGACGGTGATGCAGTACGGCGTCCCGATCTCGTCCTGGCGGCGGTACCGGCGGCCGATCGCGCTCGCGTCGTCGAAATCGGTGTTCCACCGCTTGCGCAGCGTCGCGGCCAAGTCGCGGGCCTTGGGCGAGAGGTCCGGGTTGCGGGACAGCGGCAGCACCGCCGCCTTGACCGGTGCGATCCGCTGGTCGAGCCGCATCACGGTCCGCTTCTCCATCTTCCCCTTGGCGTCCGGCGCCTCATCTTCGGCGTAGGCGTCGAGCAGGAGGGCCAGCATGCACCGGTCCACGCCGGCCGCGGGCTCGATGACGTAGGGGACATACCGCTCGCCGGAGTCCGGGTCCAGGTAGGACATGTCCACGCCGGACGCCTTCGCGTGCGTGCTCAGGTCGTAGTCCGACCGGTTGGAGATGCCCTCGAGCTCGCCCCACTCGGAACCGGGGAACTCATAGCGGTACTCGATGTCCACGGTGCGCTTGGCGTAGTGCGCGCGCTTGTCCGCCGGGTGCTCGAACCGCCTCAGGTTCTCCTTGCGCAGGCCCAGGTCGGCGTACCAGCCGAACCGGGTGTCGATCCAGCGATCGTGCCATTCCTCATCCGTACCCGGCTTGACGAAGAACTCCATCTCCATCTGCTCGAACTCACGGGTACGGAAAATGAAGTTGCCCGGAGTGATCTCGTTGCGGAACGACTTGCCTATCTGGCCGATGCCGAACGGGATCTTCCGCCGCGAGGTCTGCAGCACGTTGCGGTAATTGATGAAGATGCCCTGTGCCGTTTCCGGCCGCAGGTAGGCCAGCCCTGATTCGTCCTCGGTGGCACCCAGGTAGGTGCGCAGCAGGCCGCTGAACATCCGCGGCTCGGTGAACGAGCCGCGGGTACCGCAGTTCGGGCAGGTGATGTCCGCTAGTCCCTGCGCCGGGGGATGCCCGTGCTTCTCCTCGTAAGCCTCTTCCAGATGATCGGCGCGGAATCGCTTGTGGCAGGACAGGCACTCGATCAGCGGATCCACGAACTCGGTGACGTGACCGCTCGCCTCCCAGACCTCACGGGCCAGGATCACCGAGGAGTCGATGCCTACGGCGTCCTCGCGCTCGGTCACCATCGACCGCCACCACTGGTGCTTGATGTTGTTCTTCATCTCGACGCCGAGCGGACCGTAGTCCCAGGATGCGCGCAGGCCTCCGTAGATCTCGCTGGACGGGTAGACGAACCCGCGCCGCTTGCTGAGGCTGACCAGTGTGTCCATGCGTTCGGTACGTCGTGCCATCGAGGTCTCCATCCGGCTGGCGGTCGGAGGGCTGCGAGCGCGGGCAACCCGGGCGTCTAAGCGCCGCGAGCCCGGCAGTCCTATTGCCGGGCTCTGCTAAGCCTACCCGCGGGCGAATGCCCGGCCGTACCAGTTTTAGCGCCGGCGGTTACTGCGCCACCGGGTTAGGTTCAGCGCCTCCGTACCGGCGGTCCCGGCTGGCGTAGATTTCGCAGGCCCGCCATAGGTCGCGCCGGTCGAAATCGGGGAACAGCGTGTCCAGGAACACGAATTCGGCGTAGGCGGACTGCCACAGCAGGAAATTCGACGTCCGCTGCTCACCTGAGGACCGGATGAAAAGGTCAACGTCGGGAATTCCCGGCTCGTCCAGATACCGCCCGAACATCTTCTCGTTGACCTGATCGGGACGCAGCCGTCCCGCCGCCACCTCCGCCGCGATGGCCGCCGCGGCGTCCGCGATCTCGGCCCGGCCGCCATAATTCACGCAGAACTGCAGCGTGAGCACAGTGTTGTCTTCCGTCAGCCGTTCGGCATATTCAAGCTCGCGGATGACGCTGCGCCACAGCCTGCGGTGCCGACCCGCCCACCGGACCCTGACCCCCATCTGGTGGAACTCATCGCGCCGCCGGTGAATGACGTCACGGTTGAAGCCCATGAGAAAGCGCACCTCGTCGGCCGAGCGGCGCCAGTTCTCGGTGGAGAACGCGTATGCCGACAGGTACGGGATGCCGAGCTCGATCGCACCCATGATCACGTCGAACAGCGCCGCCTCGCCACGCTTGTGGCCCTCGGTGCGCGGCAGGCCGCGCTGCTTGGCCCAGCGGCCGTTCCCGTCCATCACCAGCGCCACGTGCCGGGGCACGAGCTCAGGCGGGATGCCGGGCGGGCACGCGCCCTCGGGATGCGGGTCAGGTGGCCTGACACCGCCACCGCCGGCCGGCCTCATCGGCATCACCACGGCGGGCCCACTCGACGACGCATCACACGTGCTCCACATGACGCAGCGACCGGATCGAATGCTCCAGGTGCCACTGCAAGTAGGCGGCCACCAGACCGCTGCACTCTACCCGGTACCGCAGCTCGCTGGCGTCGGCGCGCGGCCAGTCACCGCGCAGCAGCGCGGTCATCAGGTCCACCGTCTGCGTGGCCGGCGTCGCGGCGCCTGGCGGCCGGCACGACCGGCAGGTCAGTCCCCCGGCGGCCACCGAGAACGCGCGCGACTGCTCGCCGGAGGCCCCGTCCTGCCGGGCCCCGCACAGCGCGCACTCCTGCAGGGACGGCGCGTACCCGGCCACGGCCAGCGAGCGCAGCAGGTAGGCATCGAGCACCAGCCGGGGATCGTGGTCTCTCCCGCCCAGCGTGCGCAAGCCGCCGACGAGCAGCAGGAACTGCCGCAGCGCGGGCTCTTTCTCCTCGGGAGTGAACCGCTCGGCGGTCTCCAGCATGGCGACCCCGGTGGTGTAGCGCGGGTAGTCGCCGGTCAGCCGCTCGCCGTACGGGCGCAGGGTCTCCGCCTGGGTGATGATGTCGAGCGAGCGCATGGCGTACAGCTGCAGGTCGACGTGGGTGAACGGTTCGAGCCGCGCGCCGAACCGGGACTTCGTCCGGCGCACGCCCTTGGCCACCGCGCGGATCCGGCCGGTCCGGCGGGCCAGCAGGGTGATGATCCGGTCCGCCTCGCCCAAGTCCTGGGTGCGCAGCACGATGCCCTCGTCCCGGTACAGGCTCACCCGTCCATTCTCCCGCCCCGCGGCCGCAACCGCGACGCGGCAGGCCGGCGTGGCGCGGCCTACCGGGCCCGCACGGCGCGGCCTGCCGGGCCCGCGCCACGGTGGCCTGGCGTTCAGCCTCGCCGGACGCGGTTCACCGCGGACAGCACGGCGCGCATCGACGCGGTCACCGTGTTCCCGTCCACGCCGGCCCCCCACAGCGTGCGTCCGCCGATCGAGCACTCCACGTACGCGGCGGCCTGCGCGTCGCTGCCCTCCGACAACGCGTGCTCGGCGTAGTCGAGCACCCGGACCCCGATCCCTATCGAGTCCAGCGCGTCGCAGAACGCGGAGATCGGCCCGTTGCCGGTCCCCTCGAGCGGGCGTGCCTCGCCGTCGATCCGCACCTCCACGGTGAGCGCGTCCTTGGACTCCACCGCGGCCGAGGTGTAGTGGTCCAGCAGTGACAGCGGGCCGCCGGCGAAGTACTCGGCCCGGAAGATGTCCCACATCTGCGCCGCGGTCACCTCGCCACCTTCGGCGTCGGTGCGCGCCTGGACGAGCCGGGAGAACTCCATCTGCATCCGCCGCGGCAGGTCCAGCTGGTGATCGGCCTTCATGATGTAGGCCACGCCGCCCTTGCCGGACTGGGAGTTCACCCGGATCACGGCCTCGTAGCTGCGACCCACGTCCTGCGGGTCGATGGGCAGGTAGGGCACCGCCCAGCGCATCGCGGCCGGGTCGGTGCCCGTCGCGGCGGCCTCGGCCTCGAACGCCTCGAAGCCCTTCTTGATCGCGTCCTGGTGCGACCCGGAGAACGCCGTGTAGACCAGCTCGCCCGCGTACGGGTGCCGGGGATGCACCGGGATCTGGTTGCAGTACTCGACCGTGCGCCGGATCTCGTCGATGTCGGAGAAGTCGATCATCGGATCGACGCCCTGGCTGAACAGGTTCATGCCCAGCGTGACCAGGCAGACGTTGCCGGTCCGCTCGCCGTTGCCGAACAGGCAGCCCTCGATCCGGTCGGCGCCGGCCAGCACCGCGAGCTCGGCGTCGGCCACCGCGGTACCCCGGTCGTTGTGCGTGTGCACGGACAGGCATACGTGCTCGCGGCGGGACAGCTGGCGGCTCATCCACTCGATCTGGTCGGCGTAGACGTTCGGGGTGGACCGCTCCACCGTGCACGGCAGGTTGAGGATGATCTCCCGGTCAGGCCCGGGCTGCCAGACGTCCATCACCGCCTCGCATACCTCGGCCGCGAAGTCCGGCTCGGTATCCATGAAGATCTCCGGCGAGTACTCATAGCCGAAGTCGCAGCCGCGTAGGTAAGCCTCCGCGTACTTCATCACCGACCGGGTGCCGTCGGTGGCCAGCGCCTTGCACTGCTCCCGGTCGATCCCGAATACCACCCGCCGGAACAGCGGCGCGGTCGCGTTGTACAGGTGCACGGTGGCCCGGCGCGCCCCGGCCAGCGACTGGACGGTCCGCTCGATCAGCTCGTCCCGGGCCTGGGTGAGCACGGAGATCTGCACGTCGTCGGGGATCCGGTCGCCCTCGACCAGCTCCCGGACGAAGTCGAAGTCGGCCTGGCTGGCCGACGGGAACCCGACCTCGATCTCCTTGTAGCCCATCCGCACCAGCAGGTCGAACATCTGGCGCTTGCGGGCCGGGCTCATCGGGTCGATGAGCGCCTGGTTGCCGTCTCGCAGGTCGGTCGACAGCCACCGGGGCGCGGACGTGACGACCCGGGTCGGCCAGGTCCGGTCGGGCAGGTCAACCGGTTTGAACGGCGCGTACCGGTGGCAGGGCATGCCGCTGGGCTTTTGCTGGATGTGCATGTGATGCTGCTCCTCGGTGGGGCGGGCGCGGCCAGCGAACACGCCGAGACTCCGCGGCGAGGGAGCCGGCCGTTATCGGCCCCCGCCGCGGCCGCTAAGAAGAAGCAGTCCGCGCAGCATCGTCAGACAGGTTACCAGCTGGAACGACCGCTCCGCTCTCGATATCCGCCCAGGGCAGTGGCATATCCACCCGGGCGGCGGCCCGGACCGGGCACGAGGGTGGTCGATGTGCCATCGCCTCCCCTACAGGGTCGGGGAAGTGCCATCGACACCGCGAGGAGAGCGGTCAGCCGCTGACCGGACCGGGCACGAGGGTGGTCGATGTGCCATCGCCTCCCCTATGGGGTCGGTGAAGTGCCATCGACACCGCGAGGAGAGGGCTCAGTCGCTGGCGGCGGTGCGCTCGGTCATGGAGATCACGCCGTAGGTCTGAGCCTGGGTCATGTCCAGGTCGGCGGCCACGCCCTGCGCCGCCTGCCGCTCCGCATCGCTCAGCGGCCCGTCCGCGGTGCCGATGCGGACGACCTCGGCCAGGAACCACTCCCTGGCCTGAACCGCCAGCTGCGCGCCCACCTGCCGGAGCGCGGGAGCGGCGTGCCCCGCCGGCTGGGCCAGGTCCCGGTCCAGCGCGGCGGCGTCGTAGTTTTGCGCGCCCGCCCGGGTGATCGCGTCGATGGCCCGGCGCCGCGACTGCGGGCTGGCCTGGTCACCGGCGCGCAGCATGGCGGCAGCGGCCGCCCGCATGCCGGCCGGCAGCGCCGCCTGCATCTGCTGGGCGGTGGGCAGCGCCAGCGCGTCGGTGCTGTAGCGCGTCTGGCAGGACAGGCACTGGACGTGCTCGCCCACCTGGTTCAGCGGGATGAGGGGGATGAAGAACAGCGTGAAGAACCGGCGGCCGCGGCGCAGCCGGTACCGCCGGTCCCCGCCGCAGCGTTTGCAGTGGAAGACGCCGTGCCCGATCGTCCGGTAGAAGACCCGCATTCCCCAGATGATCAGCAACGCTGCTCTCCTCCTGGTTGGCTGACTGCGGTGCCGCCGACCCGGTTGGCCCGGCCGACGGGCCGGGCACGCACCAGCGCGCGCTCGCCCTGCCGCCGCTCATCTTCCCGCAGTTCGCTACCCGAGCGGGAACGCTTTTACCCGGAAATCGCTCGGCCCTCGCAGCAGCGGCGGCGCAAAGCCGTTGCCATGGCCCGCTGGGCCGGGCTTTGCTTAGTGGATGCGCATCGAGCGTTTCGACCCGGTCGCCGACACCGAAAAGATCATGGCCTGCCACGCGCTGTACGAGGCGGGTCACCCGGTGGACGATCCCGCGGTCCCCATGATGTCGCTGCCCACGTTCACCGCGTGGTTCAGCATGGGCTGGACCTACTGCCCGCGCGAGGCCTGGCTGGTCCCGGGCGGCAAGGACCAGATCCCGGCGGCCGCATCCCTGCTCGAGCTGCCGGTCAGCGAGAACCGGCACATCGGGTGGGTGAGCATCACCGTCGCACCCGGTGAGCGGCGACGCGGCATCGGCAGCGCGCTGCTGCGCCACTCGGCGCAGCGCGCGGCCGAGCTCGGCCGCACCGTGCTGAGCGCCGCAGCGCGAGACGGCAGCGCCGGGTACGCCTTCGCCCTGGCGGTCGGTGCCCGCAAGGGGATCGTCGATGTCAGGCGGGTGCTTGACCTGGCCGACATCCCGGACGGGAAGCTGGAGTCGCTGCGCCGCGCGGCCGAGGCCGCGGCGGGTGGCTACTCACTGCTGTCCTGGCGAGGCCCGTGTCCGCAGGAGTACCTGGACCAGGTGGCGGCGGTGACCAACGCGCTGGCCGATGCGCCGCACGACCCCGGCCAGGAGCCGGAGCAGGTGACCGGGCTGCGGATCCGGCGCAGCGAGCTGCGGATCGCCGCGCAGGGGTTGCGCTACTACACAGTGGCCGCTCGTCATGACCAGACCGGAGAGCTGGCCGGGCTGACCCAGCTCGGCGTGGACCCGATGCAACCGGACTGGGGTTTCCAGGAACTGACGGCGGTGACCCGCGCGCACCGCGGGCACCGGCTCGGGCTGCTGGTCAAGGTGGCCATGCTGGACCTGCTGGCCGGCCGGGAGCCGGAACTGGAGCGCATCCTGACCGATAACGCCGACGCCAACAGCCACATGATCGCCATCAACGCCGACCTGGGATTCCGGGTGCTCGACCAGTGGCAGGGCTGGCAGCTCGACGTGACGCGGGCGGCAGCGACGGCCGCGCCGGCGTCCTCTTCACCCGGGTGAGCCAGAGGGCGTTCGCCCGGCCCCGGCGCGGGCCGGAAAACCTGTCGCTTTCCGGTCCGGGTCCGGGTTTCCTTGATGAATGCACATTGAGCGTTTCGATCCGGTCGCGGACACCGACAAGATCCGGGCCAGCTACGAGCTGTACGTGGCGGGCAAGCCGGCGGATGACCCCGACGGCCCGCTGGCGTCGCTGCCCATGTTCACCGGCTGGTTCAGCCTGGGCTGGGACCAGGACCCGCGCGAGGCCTGGCTGGTCCCCGGCGACCAGGCCGGGACCTGGGCCGGCGGGTACGTGCTCGAGTTGCCCGCCCGGGAGAACCGGCACATCGCGTGGGCCGGCATCACGGTCGCGCCCGAACGCAGGCGGGCGGGCCTCGGCACCCGGCTGCTGGAGCACGCCGCGGCGCGTGCGATCGAAAACGGCCGCACCGTGCTGTCCGCCGAGACCCGCGAGGGCTCACCCGGCACCGCCTTCGCCGCCGCGATGGGCGCGCGCCGCGGGGTCACCGAGGCTCGCCGGATCCTTCACCTGGCCGATCTGCCGGCCGGCCGGCTGAGCGAGCTTCGCCGCCAGGCCGAGCCGGCGGCACGCGGCTACTCGCTGGTGTCCTGGCTGGGATCACCTCCGCCCGAGGAGTACCTGGACGGCGTGGCCGCGGTGGCCAATGCGATGAACGACGCGCCGCACAGCCCCGGGTTCGAGCCGGAGCATATCGACGCCCAGCGGATCCGAGACAGCACCCGGCTGATCACCGCGCTCGGGGTGCGGTACTACTCGGTGGCCGCTAGGTGCGACGAGACGGGTGAGCTAGCCGGGCTGACCCAGCTCGCTGTGGACCCGGCGGCACCGGACTGGGGTTATCAGCACCTGACGGCGGTGGTCCGCACGCACCGGGGGCACCGGCTCGGGCTGCTGGTCAAGGTGGCGATGATGGAGCTGCTGGCGGAGGCCGAGCCGGGGCTGGAACGGGTGATCACCGGGAACGCCGACGTCAACGGTCACATGATCGCGATTAACGAGGCGCTCGGGTTCCGGGTGCTCGACCGGTGGCCACACTGGCAGCTCGACGTGGCGCAGGTGACCCAGGCGGCCGGATCACGCGCCGCGGAGGCGGCAGGCGCGCGCCGCTAGGACGCGCCGCCAGGGCGTGCCGGCACCTGAAAGGGGGGCCCCGGTCCTGTCCGCCGCACCGCGGACAGGACCGGGATCAGTCGTAGAAGCCCAGGCGGCGTAGCTGCTTCGGGTCGCGCTGCCAGTCTTTGGCGATCTTTATATGCAGGTCGAGGTAGACCTTGGTGCCGAGCAGGGCCTCGATCCGGTGCCGGGCCCTGGTGCCGACCGCCTGCAGCCGCGCCCCTCCCGGGCCGAGCATGATGGGCTTCTGGCTGGGCCTCTCCAGGTACATGAGCGCGTGTACGTCGGTCAGATCCTCCCGGCCCGGCCGCGGGCCCATCTCCTCCACCACGACCGCGATCGAGTGCGGCAACTCGTGCCGTACGCCCTCCAGCGCCGCCTCGCGGATGAGCTCGGCCACCATCACCTGCTCGGGCTCGTCGGTCAGCTCGCCGTCCGGATACAGCGGCCTGCCGACCGGCAGCTTGCCGATGAGCACCTCTTCGAGCACGTCGAGGCCGAACCCGGTCACGGCCGATACCGGCACCACGTCGGCCCATTCACCCAGCTCGGTCACCGCGACCAGCTGCTGCATGACCTGTTCCTGGCTCGCCAGGTCGGTCATCGTCAAGATGGCGACCACCGGCTTGTCGCGCAGGCCGTCCAGCTCCCGGGCCAGGTAGGCGTCGCCCGTGCCGACTGGCTGCGGCGCCGACACGCAGAACCCGATCACGTCGACTTCGGTGAGCACCGACCTGGCCAGGCTGTCCAGCCGTTCACCGAGCAGGGTGCGGGGTTTGTGCAGGCCGGGCGTGTCCATGATGACCAGTTGCGCGTCCGGGCGGTGCACGATCCCCCTGACCACCCGCCTGGTCGTCTGCGGGCGGCTGCTGGTGATCGCCACCTTGGCGCCGACCAGCGCGTTCATCAGCGTCGACTTGCCGGTATTGGGCCGGCCGACGAAACAGGCGAACCCAGATCTGAATCTGGCCGCTGCGGGGGTCTGCGGTGCGCTCACCTTCGTGATTGTGCCGCGCTTCGGCCGCTCGGGTGAAGTTACCAGACGTCCCCGTCCCGCCAGCCGCAGGTGAGCTCGCCGGACAGATCCAGCGGCGCGGTCACCGGCAGCACGAAGATCGCACCCTCCTCCTCCTCGGTGCGCACGATGCCGTCCGGGGTCAGGGCCGAGCAGCGGCCCCGCCACAGCTGCCAGCCCCGCGCCGAGTAAAAGGCGGCGGCCTCATCGGTCGCGCCGAGTCCGCCCAGGTCGTAGGCGCGGCTGATGACCCGCTCCAGCGCGGCCATCATGGTCGTGCCGTGCCCGCGGCCGCGCCGGTCCGCGCGCACCCCCACGCCCTCCACGTATCCGGCCCGCCAGGCCCGGCCGCCATGCAGCAGCCGCCGCTGGATCACCGAGCCGTGCCCGATCAGCTCGCTGCCCTCCCAGATGAGGGCGTGGATCCCGCCCAGCGAATGCTCCCAGTCCTCCTCGGTCATGTCGTCGAAAACGTCGTACAGGAGCGCCCGGCCCGCCTGCAGGACTTCGGGATCGAGGTCGGCGGTGTGGGCGGTCTGCAGCTCAGCCACCACCCCATCCTGCCGGCCCGTACCGTCGCGGGCGACTCGTTTTTGCGGGCGCCCGGCGGCCGCGACGGGAGAGGCGGGAGGGACCGTCAGGCGGAAATAGCGGCGCGCAGCGCACCGTCGGGCCGGGCGTGGAACACCGTGATCTGCTGACCGAAATCGCGCAGTACCGCGAGGTCGGCGGGATCGAGCTCAACCGCCTCGCTGACCACGGCGGCCGCCTCCAGGCTCGCCGCCCCGCTCGAGGCGGCCATCGCGACCGCGAGTTGCAGCGCGGTGAGCTGGAGCGACGGCAGGTCAACCGCCGCCGCCGCGTAGGTCCGGCCCGTCTCGTCCCGGACCGCCGCTCCCTCCGCTACTGCCACCCGGGCGCGAGCGGCCCGGGCCAGATTGATGATCTTGAGATCCTCTGGATCGAGGGACGCCGCCTCGGTCACCGGGGCCTACTTGCTGAAATCCGGGTGATCGATGTCCACCGCCGGCAGGTCCTGCACGTCCCGCTTGGTGATGCTGAGTTTGATGCCCTCCTCCTCGACGCTGCTGACCGCGCTGATGGGGATGGCCACTTCCTTGCGGCCCCACAGGTGGCCCTCCTGCAGGAGCACGTGGGTCACATGGTGACTGCGGGGGTCGATGACCAGGCCCTGCACCCTGCCGATGTTGCCATCGGTGGCGTGCACAGGGTCGTCGCGGTGGACCTCCACCTCGCCCAGCGGGACCATGTCGTAGGTAACCGTCTGCGATGTACCCCCGGCTAGGGCGTCAGCGGTGACGGTGTCCATGCCGCCGAGGCCGTAGTAGGGCCAGGACACCACCTGTTCGGGCCCGAAGGCCCCGTAGCCGTATGTTCCCGGCACGAACTGCGTGTCTTCGGCGGACTCGAGCTTCTCGAACTCGTCCAGGGTGCAGCGGAGCTGGATCCCGGTCCCGGTGGTGTCGACCAGTTCGAGAGGAACCAGCCGGCCGAGCCCCACCCGCTCTCGCGGCTCGACCACGAGATGGGTGACCGAACGCGCGACGGGGTCGACCACGACCCGGGTGACCGACCCGCACGGGCCATCGCTGCAGCTGACGTCGGACCCGATCACGAACGGCGTGGCTTCTGCCATGGCGCCCCTCCTCCTGCTGGGAGCCTGGTTGAGGACCCCGCGCTCACCCAAGCTCTTAGACCTTACCCGGCCCCGGCCGGCCCGCACCCGGCCCCCGCCGGCCTGCGCGCCATCAGCTCACAGCCCGCGGCCGGCCCGGCGATCAGGCCCGCTCACCGGGCGCCCCGCGGGTACCGGGGGGGTCCTGGGCCGCGCCGGCCCCCTCGCCCGGCAGCTGTCCGTTGGCTGATTCGGCCATCGCGGTCTGTTCGGGCGATTCGGTCTCTGCCTCCTCGCCGCGGGACCCGGAACGAGGCGGAGCCGGGTCGAGCCGCTCCACCAGGACAGTGCCGATCCGGTTACGCCGGCCGGCCAGGTTCTCGGCGGTCAGCCGCAGCCCCGCCACGGTGGCGGCGGATCCGGCGATCGGGACCCGGCCGAGCGCCTGGGCCAGCAGCCCGCCGACCGTCTCCACGTCCTCCGCGTCGATGGTGACGCCGAACTGGTCGGCCAGGTCGTCCACGGGCAGCCGGGACGTGACCCGGGCGATGTCCGGGCTGAGCCACTCCACCGTGGGCTGCTCCTGGTCGTACTCGTCCGCGATCTCGCCCACGATCTCCTCGAGGATGTCCTCGATCGTCGCCAGCCCGGCGGTGCCGCCGTACTCGTCGATCACGATGGCGACGTGGGACTGCCGCGTCTGCATCTCCCTGAGCAGCTCGTCGATGGGCTTGCTGTCCGGCACGTAGGTGGCGGGCCGCATGATCGACTCCACCTTCTCGACCGACTCGCCGTCGCGGTATTCGAGACCGCGGGCCACGATGTCCTTGAGATAGGCGATGCCGATCACGTCGTCCTCGTTCTCCCCCACGACCGGTATCCGGGAGAAGCCGCTGCGCAGCGCCAGCGACAGCGCCTGGCGCAGCGTCTTGTCCCGCTCGATGAACACCATGTCGGTTCGCGGGACCATGACCTCCCGCGCCAGCGTGTCACCCAGCTCGAAGACCGAATGGATCATCTTGCGCTCGCCCGGCTGGATGACGCGGCGCCGCTCCAGGAGGTCTACCAACCCTCTCAGCTCGGCCTCGGATCCGAACTGGCTGTCCCGGCCCCGGCCGCCGGGTATGACGTTCGCCACCTTCGTCGCCAGCCAGGACAGCGGGCCCAGCAACCGGGACAGCGGCTCCAGCACCGCAGCGGCGGCCAGGGCCACCGGCTCGGTGTACCGGCGGCCGATGGCCCGGGGCACGACCCCGATCACCAGGTACCCCAGCACGATCATGACCGCCGCGGCGATCAGGAACGCCCGCCAGCCAGAGCCCAGCCAGTGCACCAGGGCTACGGTGAGCAGGACCGTGGCGGCGACCTCCGCGGTGATCCGCAGCAGCAGCAGCATGCTCAGGTAGCGGGGCCCTTCGGCCAGTACCGCCTCGGCCTGCGCGGTGCCGCGGCGCCCGCTCTTGGCTAGCTCCTGCGCTCCGATCCGGGCCGCGCGTCCCAGGGCCACCTCACCGGCCACGCACAAGCCGGCCAGGAATGTCAGCAGTATCGACGCCGCGACCAGCCATCCCATGGGTGATCTCACCCAGGCCCTTTCCGCCCTTCGGAGGTACTTTCCCGCCCCTGGCTCGCGCGCCAGGAAGCGAGTAGCTGTTCTTGCAGGCTGAACATGGTGGCACGTTCGTCGGCATCGGCGTGGTCGTACCCGAGGAGATGGAGCAGGCCGTGCGTGCAGAGCAGCTCAAGCTCGTCTGCCACGCTGTGCTGCGCCTCCCGGGCCTGCTCGGCCGCCACCTGCGGGCAGAGCACGACGTCACCGAGCAGGGCCGGGCTGGGCTCCGGGCCGTCCGGGCCCTCTCGGCCGCCCCGGGATCCGCCGAGCTGTGGCGGAACGGGGGGCCTCAGCTCGTCCATGGGAAACGCCAGCACGTCCGCCGGCCCCGGCTCGCCCATCCAGCGCTCATGCAGGTCGGCCATGACTTTCTCGTCCACGAGCAGCACCGACAGCTCGGCCAGCGGGTGGATGTGCAGCTCACCGAGGACGTAGCGGGCCATGGCCGCGAGCCCCGCCTCGTCGACGTCGGTCCCCGATTCGTTGGCGATGTCCACGCTCACCGGTCAGCGCCCGCCCTTGCCGCCGCCGCGGGACCGGCCGCGCCCGTCGTGCCGGTCGTGCCGGTCCTGCTGGTCTTCGTACCGCTCGTACGCATCGACGATGTCGCCGACCAGCCGGTGCCGGACTACGTCGTGGCTGGTCAGCCGGGCGAAGTGGATGTCGCTGATGCCCTCCAGGATCTCCTGGACCTGGCGCAGCCCGCTCTGCTGGCCGTGCGGGAGGTCAACCTGGGTGATGTCACCGGTGACCACGACCCTGGACCCGAAGCCCAGCCGGGTCAAGAACATCTTCATCTGCTCGGCCGAGGTGTTCTGCGCCTCATCCAGGATGATGAACGAGTCATTCAACGTCCGTCCCCGCATGTACGCCAGGGGCGCGATCTCGATCGTCCCGGCGGCGGTCAGCCGCGGGATCGAGTCCGGGTCGATCATGTCGTGCAGCGCGTCATACAGCGGCCGCAGGTAGGGATCGATCTTCTCGAACAGAGTGCCGGGCAGGAACCCGAGCCGCTCCCCCGCCTCCACGGCCGGGCGGGTCAGGATGATCCGGTTGACCTCCTTGGCCTGCAGTGCCTTCACCGCCTTCGCCATGGCCAGGTAGGTCTTGCCGGTGCCCGCCGGGCCGATCGCGAACACGATCGTGTTGTTGTCGATGGCGTCCACGTAGCGCTTCTGGTTGAGCGTCTTGGGCCGGATGGTGCGCCCGCGCGCGGACAGGATGCCCACCGTCAGCACGTCGGCCGGGCGTACGCCCGACTTGTGCCGCAGCATGCCGAGGCTGCGCTCGATCAGGTCGGCGGACAGCTCCGCGCCGCTGTCGAGCAGCGCGATGAGCTCCTCGAAGAGCGCGGTGATCAGGGTGTTCTCGGCCGGCTCGCCGGTCACCGTGATCTCGTTGCCCCGCACGTGGATGTCGGCGCCGAAGGCCTGCTCGATCACGTGCAAGAGCTCATCGCCCGAACCCAGCAAGCTCACCATCGGGTATTCATCGGGAATCACGATCTTGACCTGGGAACGGCCATCAGCCCGTGGCTCGCTGCTACTGCCGCGGTGATCCGAGGAAGTTTCCGTCAATTGCTCCCCTTCGGGAGGGTCCGGGTCATCTGCGCCGGGGCGGCGATGTCTCGCAGCCGGCGGCCGGGCGCGATGCCCTGGCCGCGCCTGCGGGGCCAGGATCGCCCGCGTGGACTCACCCACCTGCCCACCATGGTATCTGCCGGTGCTTAGCCCGGCGGCCAGCCGAGCGCGCGGCCGCCGAGAACGTGCGCGTGCACGTGCCCCACCGTCTGCCCGGCCTGCGGCCCGGTATTGAACACGACCCGGTACCCGGACTCATCGATACCCTCGGCCTCCGCCACCTGGTGCGCCAGGCTGGCCAGCTCATCGAGCAACCCGTCGTCGGCCCGCGCGACCGCGGCCAGGTCGGGGTGGTGCCCCTTGGTGATCACCAGCACGTGGGTGGGCGCCTGCGGGTTGATGTCACGGAACGCGAGCGTGCGATCGCTCTCCATCACCTTGGTCGCCGGGATGAGCTCCGACGCGATCTGGCAGAAAAGGCAATCAGGCACAGAGGAGAGCTTAACGTGCGGCTCACGGCGGGCTATTGTTTTCCTGGCGTGCTCCCCGCCGCTCCGGCAACGCATACGCCCGCCAGGCGTATGGCGCACCGCAGTCAGGTGCATATCATCTGACGGCGGGCCTGGACCTAGGTTGGGGCGGGCGCAGTGGCGCGGTCTCTCCAGGGGTGGACAGTGGCTGCAGTGGGTTGGGGCCTGACGGGGTGCAGGGCTGTGGCGGGGGAACTTTTTGATGACTACCGGTGAACCGGACGCGGTATCTACGCGTCCAATGCACGTGATCGAGACCCTCGTTGTCTCAGAAGCTGCCCTGGGGTCGGTACCGGCTCAGTGGGACGCGGAGCGCGCGGTCACCAGCCTGTACGGCCAGCATTACCGCACCCTGGTGCGGCTGGCCGCCCTGCTCGTGCGCGACGTGGCCACCGCGGAAGAGGTGGTTCAGGAATCGTTCCTCGCCATGCATGGTTCGTGGCGCAGGCTGCGCGACACCGAGAAGGCACTGTCTTACCTGCGCCAGTCCGTGGTGAACAGGTCCCGGTCGGTGCTACGACACCGGGTGGTGGTAGACCGGAACGCCCCGGCGCCGCCGCCGGCGGCGCCTAGCGCTGAACAGGGGGCGATCACCGAGCTAGAGCGCTCGGCGGTGGTTTCCGCGCTGCGCAGGCTGCCCCTTCGGCAGCGCGAGGCGCTGGTGCTGCGCTACTACCTTGATCTTTCCGAAGCGCAGATCGCTTCCGCGATGGGAATCAGCCGGGGCGCGGTGAAGAGCCACACCGCGCGCGGCATGTCCTCGTTGCGAACCGTTCTGGAGATGGAGGTCTAGGGTGACCGTACGAGGCGCGTGCAGAGCAGGTCAGAGGTAGTACGGGGCCCAGGTCAGGGCACTGTGGAGCGGGAGTTATGACGGAACCGGACCGGACGTTCGAGGAGGAGATTCGCCGCGCGCTGTACGCGGCGGGTGATCTCATCGTTCCTGCCGGTGACGGCCTGAACAAGATCAGGGACCGCGCCGCCCGGCGGCCGCTCGCTTTCGGCTGGCTCCTCGCGTACGCCGCGCACCTGCCGCGTCGGCTGGTCCACGGCGGTCGGGTGGCGGCCAGCGAGGTCGCCGCCACCATGCACGGCTACTCAAGCCTGGGCCTGGTATTCGCTTCGGCGCGGCGCTGGCCGGCCCAGGCGCGGCACGTGCTGCGGACGCCGAGCGTATGGCTGCGGCCGGTGCTGGCCACCGCGACCGCCCTGATCCTCCTGATCGGGGTCATGTTCGCGATTCCCCGGCTGCGCCACCAGCTGTCGGCACAGCTGGCCAGCGCCCTGGGCAACTCCAACAACAATCAAGGTCCCGGAAACTCCCCTGGCGGGGTGCCCGGCAGCGTCCAGTCGAGCGGCGCAACCCAGCTGCGTCCCGGGGCCGCCACGCAGATGCCCGGCAAGCCGTGGTTGGCCACCATGCCGGCGAGCAGCACCCAGTGCCGGGGCCAAGGTTCCCACAGCAGCAGCGGGACCGGGACCGGGACCGGGACCGGGACCGGACGCCATGCCGGCGGGACAGGAACCATTTCCCCCTCCGAGGGGCCGGGACTAGGTCAGACGGTAGGAGCAGGGACGAACGGAGGGGTGGCCCACTCGATCAGCGCCATCCACCTGAACGTCGCGCCGCCCGGCGACATCGGACCGCTGCCAGTGGGTGTCACGTGCCCGCCCTCGGTCAAGCCGACCACGCGGTCTACGACACCGGTGGCGACGCCACCGCCCACCACGCCGTACTCGCCGCCGCCCACCAGCCCGCCGCCCACCAGCCCGCCGCCCACCAGCCCGCCGCCGACAAG
>Ga0207665_10000954_pt1 | contig 19573 bp, 14 predicted proteins | sample LARL112metaG_FD_184351 | JGI IMG/M metagenome (GOLD analysis project Ga0207665, IMG submission 184351) | Corn, switchgrass and miscanthus rhizosphere microbial communities from Kellogg Biological Station, Michigan, USA - LAR L11-2 metaG... | ecosystem: Host-associated > Plants > Roots >...
GCGGATTCCGTGCAGATTGTCCGGCAGATGGTTGGCATGCAAAGAAGTCTGCACCGCCATCATGCCGCAACCGATGTCGACTCCGACTGCGGCAGGAATGATCGCGCCGCGCGTCGGAATTACGCTGCCCACAGTCGCACCGATGCCCCAATGCACATCGGGCATGGCCGCCACCCATTTATAGATGAACGGCAGCTGCGCGACATTAAGCAGCTGTTGCTTCGCCGCATCCTCCAGCGGGACGCCCATGGTCCACGCCTTGATCGGCACGCCGTTCTGGGGCTTGATTACGTTGTAGGTTGTGTTGGTCATATTGAAATTCCATTCCGGGAGCAAAATCGTGTCTTCTGCACTTAATTGATTCCTTCCTGACAAGGCGCTTGCTATGATCGTTCCGCTATTTCAACTTGAGGTAACAAATTGTGACCTCAAGTTCTGACCTGTGCCAAACACCGCAATCGCGCTCACTAGAAAAGTTGAGTCAATAATTCACGTCCTGCGCGGCCAGAGAATCACGTCCCACATCACGCGCACCGGCTCATACCGGGACATCTCGACGATTTGGTAAACCACGAAATACCACTGGCCCCCGATCAGTTTGAAACTTCGTGAGCAGTCGAATCGGATTTCGTCAATTTCCTGTTGCAGCAGGCACCTTTTTTTGCGTTCACGGGCACTCGGCCTTTGTGTGAAGCATAAGAGCCGACTTTTCGGATGCACGTAGAACCCGCCTACCCACAATCCTCCCAAAGGCGCCTGCACCTTGCCGTCTGCGCCGATCCATCTCTCTAAGGTGTCGGATCGACACCGGTTCATACTGCGTTTAAACTCGCCGGGGAACCAACGAGAAGAGCCGACTCGGGGGGCGATATCTTCCGGTACTTTTGTGTCGAGACTACGCCTCTGTCCCGAAAGCTCTGGTTCCCCGGCAGGGCCGCCGCCCTGCTACGTCGGGTTCGTATTGGCGCGAAGTATCTCTTCTCCTCACCACCGATGAAAATCGATTTACTTTCCATCCCATCCGACCGCGTCCATCATGGGCGTCGCAAGTCCACCGCGAACTTCGTGCAGCATCTCACGGAGTGGCAATAATGCTTCTTTGCCTGCCAGCTGACGCGACATGACGCGATGCGCCAGCACCACGTTCACTGCTGCGCTTAAGTTCAGGCAAAGTGCGCTGGAATGTGCACGAAGCGATGGCACAAACGTCGAATGACTTGCGGTACGCTCCCGTCCTCCGGTCCGAACACATAAACTGCATCCTGAGGATGTTCGAACGTCGTCAGAGGCTCACTTTGCTCGTAGACTTCCACACACACACCGGTGTGAACGTTTCGAACAAATCGAACGGCCGCTGATGGTTTTCAAACTGCACGCTTTTGTATCCCTTCATCCGCTCTTCCCGCGGCAAACGCTGGTATTTAGACAACTCAATGCGCGAGCCGGTCCACGCCAGCGATTCGATTCCAAAGCACGAGCATGCACGGATTGTTGCGCCGACGTTATGCGAAAACTTCGGATCGATCAGTACCACTCCAGGTGCGCGCATATCGACATCTCCCGTTCTGTATCCGCTGCCGAGCGTCGCTCGGCTGGACGGGCGAGGGCGCCCGCCCCCACATCGTCATTGCAAAATTCCGGTCAGGGAACAAGCGGACACGGCAGTGCTTTCGCACACGGGGAGTCGAACCCCACCGCCCGCAGACGATTTCGCCAGAGAAGTATCCGTGGCCAAACACCACTGACCTGGTGACTTATTGCCGGGGGAACAATCGGCTGCGGCGTTTGTCCGTTTCAAGGAGAAGTATCCGCGGCCTTCGCCACCCAGCTAGTTTTTTGTTTTTTTGCGGAAGAGCGCGCCGAGGTCAGCCGTTAAAAGCTGTTAGCGCGACCGGAGCGACGCTCTGTAGCAACTCAGCCAGTACGGCCGATGTTGCCCGCTTAGCGATTTAATTGTGAAATCCGCCAAATTGAGCGTCCTTTCGTAAGAAGATGTTTGAAGATGCCATGAAATAAAACTTTTTGCAAGAGAGAATCGCAAACTTTTTTTCGCGTGAGCGCGCGCGGAGGAAAAACTACGCAGCTCTGCCGTGAAGTAGGGCGCGACGTTTGCCGCTGGAACGGCGCGATCGCCGATATTCAAGGAAACTAAGGATCCCTCCAATTACCGCCAACCCAACCAGCACCAACACCGCCGGTTTGTAATAACGCGAAAAGAAGGCTGTGATCTGCCGCGCATACAGTGAGCCGAGTCCGGCGACTAGCGAGTATCGAACCGCGCGGCCCAGGGTGAGAGCGGCGACAAACTTCTTCTTCGGATATTGCAAAGCGCCTGCCGCCAGCAGCACCGGAACCAACGGAAACGGAGGTGGAAGGATGGCACCTGCGAAGACTGCCCCGAAACCCCACCGTTCAAATCGCGAAAAAACTGCTTTGGCTTTGCGTTGATTAAATTTGTGCTCGAGCGCCTCTTTTCCGCCCTTCCGCCCTAACGCATAAGTAATGTAGCCGCCGCCGACGGCGCCAACCGTGGCCATGGCCGCATAGTAAGGCCACAAATTGCGATGATGGGCGGCTAGCCAGAGGGTCAGCACGTCCATGCTGCCGGTGAGCGGTATGACGGAGTTGTCGGCGATGCCGAGCAGAATGAGCCCCGGACCTCCGAGCCGAATCATCCATCGCCAAACTAGCAAGGCAGCAAGCGGTAACTCTAGGGGCGGCATTCGAATCTTTAGAGGCCGTTTTCGACGGATGAGTGGTACGATGCGGAACTTTGTGAGACTAACAGCCGGGGGGCAGCTATCCTCACACGATGAACAAGCTAAGCGCTTCTATACGGCCCGAGGTGATTTCACAACCGCAGGGCTTTCGGCAAACCGCAATTCTGGCACAGCCGGCAGCAATCTGCATTCGTAAGCGTATTGATAAAACAAGTGCAGTCCATCGAGGCAGTCGTCGTCCAAAAAATAATGGATGTTGCTGGTGAGATAGACCCGCGCGTCTTCTTCGCTGATGCCGAGTTTGGGTGCCCAGGCTTCGGCGATTTGTATCACGTGAGCGGGCTCCAGGCCATGATCGCGGGATTCCTGAAAGATTGCCGAGAGATCAAGCTGCGAGTTTCTCTGCGCATCTTCGCGAACTGCCCAGAAGGCGAATACAAACGGCTTCCCGGTAAAGGCAATCCATTCCTCGGCCAGATCCCAAGTTTTATATCGGGAACGATCGACTCTCAATGCAGGGTCGCCGATCAAGAGCGCCGCGTCACTCGTAAGCAACATGGAGTCGAGATTGGGGGCGTGCGAAGTGAATTTTCTGGCGCCGCCTCGCCAGTACTTTTGGAACAGTATGCCGACCAGCGCCACCGACGTTAACGAGGACTGATCGAGTGCGACACTTTGGATTTCCTCAATCGGCTTTTTGCTGACCAACAAAATCGAACGAACAGGCTGTTTGGAAGCTATCGAGATGCCAGGAAGAATCCGAAGCTCGGGAATCTTTGCGTAGGCGAATGAAGGAATGATTCCGATTTCCGCTGTGCCCTCGTCCAGTTCCTCAGCGCAGCGCGAAGGAGTGGTGTAGCTGATATCGAACTGCTTCCCTGCTTCGCCGTGCTCGAAGTCCCACATGAGGGGCGCGGTGTTGAGATAGGAGATGGCGGAGATGCGCATGGTTAGCTAAGAACTGTGAGTCTTGAGGTTCGAGCAATCACCGCTTTCGAGCCACTGCCCGTTATCAGCGAAGACTGCAACAGCTTTTGTCCGTTTAGGTCCTTTGTTTACCGTTGGCTAGAACGCTCCTGGCTCTTCGCTCAAGGCTCGTGTCTAAGAAAATATTATCACTCATGTGACGCATAACCTTGACTTGGCTTTTCACCCAAACATAAAGTGGCGCGTGGAGGCGTCTGCCCCGATATGGCCACTTCCCTTCGCGCGTCATCAGTGAATACCTCAATAGCGAAACCGAGTAACGAATTGTACTGGCTGGCGCTCACTCTGACGCCGGGCCTCGGTCCCACGCGATCCAAGCGTCTGGTGGATTTTTTCGGCAGCGTTGAAGCCATATTCAACGCTTCGCTTACAGAGCTGGAAGCTGCAGGCTTGCCGGTACAGGCGGCGCAGGCAATCGGAACTGGAAGATCGATGGAACTTGCGCACGATGAAGCGGCGAAGGTTGCGGCTGCCGAAATTCAGATTATCTCGATGGATGATCCCCAATATCCTCCACGCTTGCGCCAGATTTACGATCCGCCGCTGGTGCTGTACGTCCGCGGAAATGTTGCGGCAATTTCGCTGCCGGGGATTGCCATTGTAGGCACGCGACATCCGACGCCTTATGGGATGGGCATGGCTGAACGGCTGGGGTGCGACCTGGCATCGCGTGGTCTATCGATCATCAGCGGACTGGCGCGGGGAGTGGATACGTTTGCTCATCGAGGAACAGTTGCGGCTAAGGGCAAAGCGGTTGCGGTATTCGGGACCGGAGTAGATGTGATTTATCCCAAGGAAAATTCAAGACTCGCTGATCAGATTCTAAGCGGAGGAGGAGCGCTGATTTCCGAGTTCCCACTCGCAGCCTTCGCCGCGCCTCAAAATTTTCCCATCCGCAATCGCATCATCAGCGGCATGTCTTTTGGCGTGCTGGTCGTAGAGGCCGCAGAATATAGCGGAACGCGAATCACGGCGCGATGTGCGCTGGAGCAAAATCGCGAGGTCTTTGCGGTGCCAGGGAACGTGACCAACAAGAATTCCTGGGGTCCAAATACCCTCATCAAACAAGGAGCAAGGTTGGTTGCAACCTGGGAAGACGTTTGGGAGGAACTGCCTGCAGATGTGAAACTTGCGTTGACTCCCGCGGCCGGCGATGAATCGCAGGCCGGGCAAACTGCATCTTTATTCGAGGAACCTTCGCTCTCTCCGCACGAAAAGAAGATCTACCGGGTGCTGAAGGCCGACGAGGCCTTGCACCTGGACGAGATCATCGAGAAGCTGGAAGCAGACCTCTCTTCTTCCGAAATCTTCGCGGCGCTGTTCGAACTGGAGCTGGTTGGCAAGGTCAAGCAGCTGCCGGGAAAGAATTTTGTGAGGAGTTTCTGAGATCCAGCTTTTAGCTGTTAGCTGTTAGCTATTAGCGAAACAACTTAACGGAAGGGGCCAGAATGAGGAACTACGAGGACTTGCAGGTCTGGCAGAAGGCCCACATTCTGACGCTCGCGATTTACAAGAGCACGCAATGTTTTCCTAGTGAAGAACGCTTCGGGCTCACGAGTCAGATGCGGCGGTCATGCAGTTCCATCGGCGCAAATCTTGCTGAAGGATGTGGGCGAAGATCGGATGGTGAGATGGCACGCTTCGTCCAGATTGCAATGGGATCAGGCGCGGAGCTTTCGTATCATTTGCGGCTTGCGCGAGATTTAGATTTGCTGTCGAAGCCATCCTCGGACCACCTTCGAGCCGACCTCGGCGAAGTCATGCGAATGTTATCCGCACTCTCGCAAAAGCTGAGGCCCAGGGCCGACGTGGTTCAGCTAAGAGCTAAAGGCTAAAAGCTCAGAGCTGACAGTTCTGTCTCTTTCGTGCTAGTTTCAAACCAACCGAGGTTAAATTGTCAAAAGGTTTAGTCATCGTCGAATCGCCGGGCAAGGTCAAGCTGATTTCAAAATATCTCGGCAAGGGATTTACCGTCGAGGCGTCGTACGGTCACGTCAAGGATCTGCCTAAAAGCACCCTGGGCGTTGACGTGGACAACGATTTTGAGACTGAGTACGTCGTCATTCCCGGCAAAGAGAAAGTTGTGGCCAAGCTGAAGAAGCTTGCTGCTGGAGTGGACACGATATATCTGGCGCCTGACCCCGACCGTGAAGGCGAAGCCATGGCGGCGCATCTAGCCCAGGAGCTCGGCGACGGCGCGAAATCCAAGAAAAAGAAAAAGGGCGACAACGGCGCCGAACGTATCCGCCGGGTCACGTTTAACGAAATCACGCAGCGTGCGGTGCGCGAGGCTTTCGAACATCCACGCGACATTGATCAGAACTTGGTTGACGCGCAACAGGCGCGGCGTGTTCTTGATCGCTTGGTCGGATACCAGGTTTCTCCGCTGCTTTGGGACAAAGTACGTCGTGGCCTTTCCGCCGGGCGTGTGCAGACCGTTGCGCTTCGTCTGATCGTCGAGCGCGAACGCGAGATCAAAGCGTTCGAGAAAAAAGAATACTGGACGATTGATGCGCATCTTGCGGCCGCCAAGCCCCCGGCCTTCGACGCGCGCTTCCTCGGGAAGGGCGACGAGAAGATCGAAATTCCGAACGAGGAAGAAGCGGGGAAAATCCGCGGCGCTCTGGAGCATGCGGACTGGGTAGTTCGATCTGCCGAGAAGAAAGAACGCCGCCGCAACGCGACTCCTCCCTTCACGACAAGCAAATTACAGCAGGATTCCTCCCGCAAACTTCGCTTCAGTGTGAAGCGCACCATGATGATCGCGCAGCGCTTATATGAAGGTGTAGAACTGGGCGACGAAGGCCAGGTTGGCCTGATCACCTACATGCGTACCGATTCCACCCGGGTTGCTCCGGAAGCGCTGGCGGAAGTACGAGAGTACATCACGTCCACCTATGGCCCCGATTATCTGCCGCAGTCTCCAAATACATATAAGGAGAAGAAAGAGGCGCAGGCTGCTCACGAGGCAATTCGTCCGACATCGGCCATACGTCATCCCGACCAGATCAAACAGTATTTAAAAGAAGATGAGTTCAAGGTTTACAAACTGATCTGGCAGCGGTTCGTGGCGTCGCAAATCACGCCTGCAGTATTCGATCAGACCACGGTTGATATTGATGCCAAATCCGGTGCCGAAATATTCTGGTTCCGGGTGACGGGATCGATCCTGAAGTTCGACGGCTTCCTCAAAGTTTACGAAGAGTCCAAAGAAGGCAAAGACGAGGAAGATGAGGAACTGAAACACAAGCTGCCCCCGCTCGAAGCCGGACAGAAACTGACTCTCCGTTCTCTCAATCCGGAGCAGCATTTCACCGAGCCTCCTCCGCGCTACAACGAAGCCTCGCTGGTCAAGGAGCTTGAAGAGCGCGGCATCGGCCGTCCGTCAACCTATGCCGCGATCCTCAGCACGATTCAGGAGCGGCAATACGTCCAGAAACTCGGGGGAAAATTCACTCCCACGGAGATCGGCCTAGTGGTGACCGATTTGCTGGTGGAAAATTTCCGTGACATTTTTGACGTGCAATATACCGCTCGGCTCGAAGAAGAGCTCGACGAAATTGAAGAAGGAAAAGAAGGCTGGACCGACGCTCTCGCCGACTTTTACAAGAAATTCGAGAAGGACCTTCGCTATGCGCAGAAGCACATGGAAAACATCAAACGCATGGAGAAGCCGACGGACGAAAAGTGCGATCGATGCGGGTCTCCGTTAGTGATCAAGTGGGGCAAGCACGGGTCGTTTTATGCATGCAGTTCGTACGATAAGGAAAATCCCGAGAGCTGCACGTTTACCAAAGAAAATCCGATCAATTTGCCCGATCTCGATTCGGCCGACATACAGGAGACCACACAAGAAGAATACTGCGAGAACTGCGGTCGCGTGATGGTCTTGAAGCGTGGGCGCTTCGGGCAGTTCATGGCGTGCACTGGTTATCCAGATTGCAAGACGACGCGGCGGCTCGATCAAGGGAAGAAAGTGCCGGACATTCCGTTGGATGAACCTTGCCCAAAGTGTGGACGCAATCTCATGATCCGCCACGGGCGATATGGCGAGTTCACTTCGTGCAGTGGATATCCCGACTGCAAGTACGTGAAACAGAATTTCATCGGCGTGAAGTGCCTGCTGTGCAAAGACGGCGAGCTGGTCGAGAAGCGCGCACGAAAAGGCAACACCTTCTACGGATGTGGCAATTATCCCAAGTGCAAATTCACTTCGGCAAACAAGCCAATTCCCGAGAAGTGCCCCAAGTGTGGAAACGAATTTCTCACGGAGAAGTTTTTGAAATCCGGTCCGGTCATTGCTTGCCCGAACAAGGAATGCGATTACGAGCGGCCGAACGAGGGTGCCGTGCCGCCCAACTCACGATCCGACGATGCAGGTGGAGAAGCCCACTCCTCCTCCTAAAGGAGCAGAGTGAAGCCGAAATGCGCAAAGCCAGGCGGGCAGCAACGAGGGCTAAGGCCCGTAGTCCCAGGAAGCAGATCCCCCCGAAGTACGAAACACCTTAAGAGATGTATTCGCGGATGTAGTGGTCCCTGGTCTCACGGAGACTCTTCAGGTCACCGTCGAAAATAATGTACCCATCGCGCAGGATCAAAAATCCCATTGGCACCTCTGCCCGGGTCTGCGGCGGAAGCGGCTTCATTCTGTTTTCAGTGCGATCGAAATAATGGGTCCCCATGGTGAATGCATCCTGTAGACGGTGCGTCACCAGTAGCGAGCTGATCTTAAACACGTCGCGCTGCTTCACCACCAGTTCGATGATCGTATTCGAGGTGACGGGGTCGAGTCCCCCGGTGGGTGAGTCATACAGCAGCACTTCGGGATGGGTAATGATGGTGCGCGCAATCCCAACCCGTCGACGCATGCCGCCGGAAAGTTCGGAAGGATACATATCAACCGTCTTTTCAAGCTCGACGAAACTCAAGGCCTCGCGCACTCGTTTATCAATTTCGTCTTCGGGAACCTTACCTTCCTCATACAAACGGAACGCGACATTTTCGCGGACAGTGAGAGAATCAAAAAGTGCGCTCTCCTGGAAAACAATTCCCACGCGCCGGCGCAACTCGAAAAGCTGATCTTCGCTCATGCTGGTGACTTCTTCGCCCAGAACCACGATCCTGCCCGAATCCGGCTTAAGTAGCCCCAGCGCGAGTTTTAAGATGGTGCTCTTCCCTGATCCGGCCACTCCGAAGATGGCTTTGGTCTCTCCATGCATCAATTGAAACGAAATGCCGTCGAGGATCTGGCGTTCCTCGAATGCAATAGAAACGTTCTCAAATTCAATGGCAACTGTACCCGGTCCTGCGGAGTCTGCAGTTACTTGAGTCGCGACCTCCGGAGGACTGGCCATCTTTATTGCCCGAACAACGTCATCGAGAGCCGGGTGACGAAAAAATCCACGGTGATAATCAGAATGGAAGATGCGACCACCGCTTGAGTAGTGGCGCGACCCACGCCTTGGGTGCCGCCCCGTGCAGAGATTCCGTAGTAGCAGCCGACAGTGGCAATGATAAAGCCGAAGAGCACGGGCTTGACCAGCCCCATGAACACGTCCTGAAAAACCAGAATCTGCCAGGCGGTGCTCCAATACTGGTGCATGTCGACACCGAAGAACAAAGCTGAGGCCACCCCGCCGCCGCCAATACCAAATGCATCAGAGATGATGGTCAGAAAGAAAAGCATGACTACCGTGGAGAGGACTCGCGGGGTTACCAGCTTCTTCATGGGATCGGTGCCGAGCGCGCGCATGGCGTCAATCTGCTCGGTGACGACCATGGAGCCGAGTTCGCTGGCGATTCCTGAAGCGTTGCGGCCAGCGACCATAAGACCAGTGATCACCGGGCCGAGCTCACGGACCATTCCCAGGGAAACCAGCTGGCCTATCAGTGAAAGAGATCCGAATCTCTGCAAGGTGACGCCGCTGTTTTGGGCCAGCGCACCGCCGGTGAAGAACCCGGTTAGCACAACAATGGGCAGCGACCCTACACCGATCAGATCGGCCTGCTGAGTTGTATCGGCCAGATAGCGGGGACGCGCGAACACGTTGGCCACCGCACGGGCAGCAATAACCGAGTACTCCTGCACGGACTGGACTTTTTGCTTAGCCCAATCGCTTGGAGAGATGAGTTCCATCAGCCTGACCGAAATATAACAGAGGCACGAGCCCGACAGCTATTAGCTGACAGCGTTCAGCATTGCCGCAGAGGGGGTGATCAACGCCCTGGGGTGGGCGGCCCAGTAGAAAGTTATTCGCGGGCCTTCTTTTTGATCTCGATGCTGAGGCGCTTGATCTTCTGGTTCAGCGTCGAAAGAGGGATGTGAAAGCGCTCGGCGGTCTCGGTCTGGTTCCACCCGCATTTTTCAAGCATGTCGAGGATAATATGCCGCTCGCATTGTTCCATCACATCGAACAGCGAAGCGTCCCCCCGGTTCTCGATTACAGGAATGGGCGAGCCACGTCCTACGACGGTATCGGGCAGAAGGTCGGGCCCGACCTCAGGGCTGGACGAGAGCACCACGTCGCGCTCAATTACGTTCTCGAGTTCGCGCACGTTTCCCGGCCACGAGTAGTTGACCAATGGGCGGAGCGCTTCCGGGGTTAAACGCCGCAGTGGACGGTCGTTTTCCTGCGAGTACCTGCGTAGAAAGAACTCAACTAGCAGGGGGATATCTTCTTTGCGCTGCCGCAACGGAGGAAGATCGATGGTGATTACATTCAAGCGATAGAAAAGGTCCTCACGAAACTTCCCTTCCCTGACCAGCTGGCGCAAATCAACGTTGGTTGCGGCGATGATGCGAACGTCTGCCTGGATCTCATGCACGCCGCCCAGGTGCATGAACTTGCGGTCCTGCAACACGCGCAGGATTTTGGATTGAGTGTCCACACCCATGGTGCCGATTTCATCAAGGAAAAGCGTGCCGCGGTCGGCAACTTCGAACAAGCCTTTCTTCGAAGCAATGGCGCTGGTGAAGGCGCCCTTCACGTGGCCGAAGAGGGTGGATTCGAGAAGATCGGCCGGCATGGATCCGGTGTTTACAGGAACAAAAGTCCGATCACGGCGTGGAGAATTCAGATGCAGGGCCTTGGCGATCAGCTCTTTTCCCGTGCCACTCTCGCCTTGCAGCAATACGGTCGAGCGACTAGGCGCCACTTGCGCCACCAAATCGAAAATCTTCAGCATGGGCTCGCTCTTGCCCACGATGTGTTCGAAGTTGTATCGCTGCTTGAGCGCGCGTTTAAGCTGAATGTTTTCTTCTTCGGCTTTACGGCGGGCCACCGCGACACGAACGTCCGCGAGCAGCTTCTCGTTGTCCCAGGGCTTCTGCAGGAAATTCGCCGCGCCGGTTTGCATGGCACGGACTGCGTCTTCAACCGTGCCGTAGGCGGTAATCATGATGATTGCAATCTGGAAGTCGAGAGCACGGATCTCCGGAAGCAGTTCAATGCCGTTTCGATCAGGCAATGCCAGATCCAGAAGCACCAAATCGAAGGGATGCTCGCCCAGGCGCGCCAAACCTTCTTCACCGGTAGCCGCGGCCTCGACTTCGTAACCCTCGAGTTCGAGCAGGGTCTGCAGCGACTCGCGAATCTCCACTTCGTCGTCAATGATGAGAACGCTGCCTTGCGAGGGCAGTGCGACCTCGTTCATGCGTCGGGAAATGACCGCGGCCTCAGACATTGACTGCCTTCCTCAACAGCGGAAAGTCGAGATAGAACGTAGTGCCTTCGGCGGGAGAGCTTTCCACGCGAATCTTGCCAGCGTGTTCCTGGATAATCCCGTACGTCACGGACAGACCCAAACCTGTTCCCCGCCTTTGCCCATCCTGGGGCGAGCTCTTCGTAGTGAAGAACGGGTCGTAAATTCGCTGAATGTGTTCTTGAGCAATACCAATGCCGGTGTCGGAGATCGAGACGTTCACGCCATCGCCGTTGGACGTGCTGATGCGCAACGTGCCGCCTTGCGGCATAGCGTCCCTGGCGTTGAGGAACAGGTTCAGGAAGACCTGCTGCAGGCGACCGGCATTGCCTTGGATTGGCGGCAGATGGGTAGCAAGCTCTTCGTCAATGCGGATCCTTGCGCTCTTGAGCTGATGCTCGACGAGGTTCAAGGTGTCGAGAATGACGCGGTTGACATCAACTTCAGTGAACTCGGTCGCGCTGGTACGCGAAAAATTCAACAGATTATTGACGATCTCGGAGGCGCGGAATGTCTGGCGCGTAATTTTGTCGAGCAGCGCGCTTTTGGTCTGATCTCCCTGCAGCTGCTTTGACAGCATCTGCGCGTAGGAAGAGATGACCGCCAACGGCGTATTCACCTCGTGAGCAACACCAGCGGCCAGAAGACCGACAGACGAGAGCTTGTCGGCTTGTGAGAGCTGGGCTTCAAGGTCGACACGCTCGGTGATGTCGTCCATGATGATGAGTCGACCGACCACGCTGAATTTCCTGGTCACCAGGGGCGCGATCGCGACATTCACAGTCCGAGTTTCACCTGTAGGAGCGGCGAGGCGGAATTTGTACAGGTTGTGAATTCCGGGCGATTGGCGCAGGCGATAAAACTCCTGCATGAAGTCTGACGGGAAAATTTCTCCCAAAGGATGCGTGAGCGCCTGCCAACGCGGAACTGCGTACATAACTTCCATCTGCGAGTTCCAGGACTCGATCTTGTCTTCGAGATCAACGGCCAGTACGCCTACATTGATCGACTCCACTATGTTTTCGTTGAAGTCTTTGAGTCGCTCGTATTGCGCGATCTTCTGTTCAAGCGACGCATACAGCCGAGCATTCTGGATGGCGATGGCAAGATAGCCAGCCAGAGTTTCCACGAGTTCCACATCCTCGCTGGAGAGGAAATCGCCTTCAACGGTCTTGCCGAGTCCGAGTACCGCGACGGTGGTCTTCTGCGAGCGGCAAGGGACGTAGTAGTTCAGGTCAAGACGGGCAATTGTTCCCTGGGCGTCTGCGGTTTCGCGAGGAACGTGGTGGGTGCTCTCGAAAAACAGGTGGCCTTCAGCGCTCTCTGGGCGGGCAATGCCGAGGAAGCTGAGATCAAGCTTTCCGGTCTGCTGAATGCCGAATGACTTTGCCAGAACGAAGCTGTGTTGTTCTTCGGCGCTGGCGAGGAAAATTGCCATGCGATCGACCAGCAGCGTTCGCGAAAGTTGATCGACCACGGCCGTGAGCATCTTGTCGAGGTCGGTTTCGGCGTTAAGCTCGCGTCCGAATTCGATCAGCGTGTGGCGGTAATCATAACGAGTTCGATAGAAAAGCCGGTCGATGCGCCCTTGTATCCACTTGCGCATAGGATCGAAAAGGAGCGCGACGACAATAACTGTGAGCACGAATCCCGCAGGTCCCGCGCTTGGAACTCGCGTATGAACCAAAACTCCGGCGAAAGCGACGACGGTAAAATACACCCCGGCAATACCCGCAGCAGCCAGCGTGTATGACATTCCGCGCTTGAAGATAAGGTCGACATCCATGAGCCGATAACGCACGATGGCATAGCCGAAAGTCAGCGGCAGGATGCCGAGCGAGATGACGGAGAGCTTGATCCCGCTGTAGCCGGCCATATACGGCAACGCATAGAAAACCGTGAATGGCACAACCGCCAGGATGGTGCCGCGGGTGACCCACTTGAGCTGCTGGCGAAGGATTGGACGGTCGGCAGCCCGGTAGCTGTGGAGAAATACCATGGCAGCGGCGATGAAGTACACCACCAGATAACCCATCTCCCAGCGGTCGACTTGAAAGCGGAGAGTCTCGCTAGCGCGTGAGAGTAACCTCGCCGCTACATGTAGTACGAGAAGCAACGCGCCCGGGAGATATACGGACGGGATAAGCCATTGATTCTTTCGCAGGAGCTTGTGCTTCTCGGGAAAGACGAGAGCAAAATGCAGGAACAAGGCCGGCTGCAGCAGCCAGGCGACTACGTTGCACCACAGAATCGTGGAATCAAACGAATTCAGTTTGCCGGTGTACTTGAACGCGTAGAAGACGAACGACACCAAGCAGAAGATGTAGAAGTGAGTTGAACCAGGCGCCGTCCAACGACGGAACAGCACGTACAAGCCGATTCCGAGATAGATAAGGGCAATGAGTCGAAGCCAATCATTGGCGCTGCGCTGGGCAGCTTCAAGGGACGTAACTGCGTCGAGCTGGTAGCGGCCTCGCTGGAGCGAATAGCTTAGGTTGTGCCATTCACCGACCTGGTATTGACGTGCCACCACGGCTGCAATGGTAGTGGCGGGGCGGCCGTCTACCGCAATGAGCCGATCTCCCGGATGAATTCCAGCCCGGTCCCCGGGCCCGTTAGTATCTACCCTGTTGGCAACGATGTTCCCGTCTCGTTCCAGCCACCAGACGCCATCGTAGGGAGGTACGAACTGGCTTTGCTTGCGAAAATTGATCCAGGCCAGGGCAATTGCCGCCACGGTCAGGAGGAACAGAAAGGCAGCGGTGAAGCGAGTTTGAAAGTCCCTGTTCATCGCTGAAGCCCGAGGTTGCCTGCTCGCGACAACGCGCAGCACAACTGATTGTTGCACGTTCGGTGCCAAGCCGACCGAATGGTTGGACGTGGTAAGTACCATCTTCGTAAGCGCTTGCATGAATTATAGAAGCTGAAAATGGAAGCAGCTATGATTTTTGGGATGAATATTTAAGAAATGGTAAGTCTTTGTGAGGGCTATGCTTACGACCAAGTTGCCGAGAAAAGAGCGTCAAAAAAATCGGGGAGCCGAAGCTCCCCATTTTACAGAAGCGACAGAGGCGATATCTGTTTAGATAGAACTCAAGCGCGACGGCGAGAGTTGCCTGCGCACAAAAATACGGTTTGGATTAAACGGTTCTGAACATAATGGAAGAATGGGCTCAAGTCGATGGACTCAGGTTTCGGTTTCAGCGATCTGGCCGCGGACCGGCGCTCGTTCTGGTGCACGGACTCCTGGGTTACTTGTTCAGCTGGAGATTCGCTGCACCGCTTTTGGCGGCTGAGCGTGAAACGTTCGCGCTCGATATGCCGGGCTCAGGCTATTCTGATGTCAATGACGGGCTGGACTGCCGGCTGCAATCCGCCGCAAAGAGATTGTTAGCTTTCATGGACGCAGTGCGAATCTCCTCGTGTGATCTGATCGGAAGCTCCTATGGGGGGACAACTGCACTAATGGCCGCCGTGCTGGCTCCGGAGAGAATCCGATCCTTGGTGCTGGTTTCACCGGCGAACCCATGGTCGAAGATCGGGCGCAGAAGACTGGCATTGTTGGAGAGCTCATTAGTGGCAGCGGCGTTCCCAAAGGTCGCCCGGCAGCTTCCGCAAGTGCATCGTTATTTCCTTCGCCGGATGTACGGAACTCGGGCCCGCGTCACCGAGGAAACAGTTCGCGGCTACAACCTGCCTGTGTCCCGGCCTGGAGTCTTGGAGCATGCCGTGCGAATCGCGCACAGTTGGAAAGCCGATATGGAAGAAGTGCAGGCCGCGCTGCCAAATATGGCCAAAATTCCAATATTGCTCTTGTGGGGAAGTAAAGACCGAGTGGTTGATCCCGCTTCGGCTGAACCTCTCCGGCGGCGCCTCCGCTGTGCAGAAAGCGTGGTCATAAAAGGCGCCGGCCACCTTCCCTACGAAGAATGTCCAGAAGAGTTCAGCCGGGTGGTTCTGGACTTCTTCAAGAGGCACTCATCCCCTGCGGTTGCGGGCGGGAAGTAACCTGACAAGGTTACGCGCCGAATGCTAGGCTGCAATTGAAGTGAGCGAAACGACATTAAATTCGGGACCTGACCGCGCCTCACACTGGTTTGTCATCCTCATGCGAGCGGAAACCTCTGGCGCGTGGTTACGTTTTCTTATCGCATCGGTAGGTCTCGCGTTGGCTTTCGCCGCAGCTATTTTCTCAACGGCGGCACGGGACGCGGGAAACGTTCCAGCAACCATCGTTTTGTCGACTCTCGCCTTGCTGATTGCCGCGGCGGTTGGAATCGGAGTCGTACCCTACCTTGCGCGGAGGCTCGCCGCCAAACGAGTACGCGAGGCTTTGGATTTCGAGGTCACGCGAGCGGGCGCCGTCTACGTATTGATTGTTCTCTTAATCGGCGTGGCCGCCCTGAATACCGGCAACAATTTGCTGTACATCATCGTTGCGGCGATGCTGGCTGCAATCGCCGTCTCCGGAATCGCTTCAGCCTTCTGCCTCAACGGTCTGGAGCTCGATCTCAAGCTTCCCGATCACATTTTTGCCCGCAAGGATGTTGCAGGAACGGTTTGCATTCGTAATCCCCGCAAATGGATCCCTTCGCTGTCTATCTCCGCCGTACCGGTCGAGACGGCGAAGGCGCTAAAGCGATGGCGATGGGTCGCAACCACGTTCCCGGTGCCTCCCTGGCGTCCGCCAGAGCGGCAGTGGTTGCAGTTGCCCGATCGCAAACTGCGCCGAGTTGCAGTGGATTCATCATCCGGCGTATTTCACGAGTCGGCATACTTTCCATTAGTGCCGCCTGGGCTGCAGTTGCAAGCCGAAGTGAAGCTCAACTTCCAAAGGCGAGGACGATATCAGGAAAAATTCAGTCTCTCGACACGATTCCCTTTCGCCTTCCTGGTCAAGACCAGGCGCCTGGCACTCGCACGAGAGGTTCTAATCTATCCAGAAGTCGCGCCATTTGATGAAGTGGTTGAGCTTCTTCCTGTACTTAGCGGAAAGATAGAGGCTTATCTAAAAGGTGTAAGCGCAGACCTATATCGCATTCGCGAGTATCTGCCTGAAGACTCGGCCCGGCATGTTGATTGGAAAGCGACCGCGAAATCCGGCGGGTTGAAGGTCAGGGAGTATTCGCGCGAGGATGAACGGCGGCTGCGGTTTGTGTTCGACAATCCAGATCCCAATCAGGTTTCATCTGAATCCTACGAGCGCATGGTTTCACTGGCAGCCTCGGCAGCGTGGGAGTTGGAGAAGCAAAGTGTCTTTCTTTCGTTCATCTCACAGGATTATGAATCCATAGCCGACGTGTTCGGCTTCCTGCGGTACCTGGCAACCGTACAGCCGAAGAATGGCCCGTCGGTCCTCGAAACGCTGCATGGATCGACAGCCTACAGCCTGGTGTTCACGGCGCAAAAGCGGGGAACCATTCCAGCCTCCATGTGGGCCAGCGCCTATTTTGTATTCCTCCAATAGCTACGGCAGCCGCATTGTCCCCTATTAGTAACCATGACTTTAGTTACCTCCGTACATTGGACCTCCGCGCCGAAGCTGATACCTTCGATTCACGGACCAGAGCTCTAAGTGCTGAGTTCTCTGGATGCAAGCGATGTCCAGCCCTCTCATACTCGCGCTGTGGATCTCCCAGCCTGTAATCCAGGCGCTGCTTGCGCTGGTGATTATTCGCCGAAAGCTGCACCGGTCATTCTCAGCGTTTCTCGTCTACAACATCGCTCAGATCGTCATGTTTGCCGTCCAGTTCCCTATTCATCGTTGGGGCAGCACGCGGTTGTATTACGACGTATATTGGCTGGCGGCAGCGCTGAATGTGTTGCTCGAATTCAGGATTATTCACGAAATTTTCGTCGACATTTTCCGTCCTTATCCGGCCTTGAAAGACCTGGGTAGCGCGTTGTTCAAATGGGCGGCGGTAGTGATGGTGCTGGTTTCGGTTGTAATGGTTTCGGTCAACCCTGACTGGAACGACTCAGTGACGCTCACCATCATAGTTGTCCAGCGCTGCATACGGATTGTGCAGTGCGGCCTGGTGGTCTTTCTGCTGGCATTCTGTAAGCACCTGAAAGTCTCGTGGCGGCGTCAGAGCTTCGGAATCGCGCTCGGTTTTGGCATGTTCGCCGCCACCGAATTGCTCACGTATGCGCTGTTCTCAGGCTGGCGAGTACACGGCACTATGGCAAACGTGACCAGCCTGGCTGGGTACAACCTTGGAATGCTGACCTGGTTGGGATATTCGCTGTTTGATCAAAAAGCCGCAACCCTTCCGGTGCTGGTACCGCAGAGATGGGATGAAGCATTGCTGGATCTTCAACCGCAGAGCGAATCGGAATCGCTTATCCCGATGTTCGAGCATATGGTTGATCGGGCGCTCGCAAAAGCACCTGAAGCTTAAGCTCCTGCTGTATCTAGCTGTATCAAAATGACACAAGTTCCGGCTTTCTTCCCAGGAATATCCTCGTCCGCTTGACAGCAAAGATATAATTCCTGCCAAGAGGGTTTCCGCTCCCAGGGGACCCGCATGCAAGGAGAAAGTCAATGAAACATGCGGTCAGGACTTTGGTCCTGGTGGTAGCCGTATATTGCACGTGCTTGGCAGCAGCCGCTCCGATTCTGAATGCAGCAGGCTATGCTCCAGCGCCGATTTGTGGCCCGAAGATGGACGAGTTCTGCAAATAGTCAAGCTCGGTTCCCGGGTTATTCCGGGACTCATGGGCCCAGAGTTGCGAAAGCAATCTGGGCCCTCTTTTATTTTCGGTGTAAGTATTTCGGCCACGACCAGCACGTTCTAAGCGGCGGGGGTTTGGGCTAGAAGTTCCGTCAACTGATCGACATCGTGCACAGGTGGCTTGCAAGATTGTCCCGAGCACAACACCGCGCACGTTCTCCTCTGGATAACCGCGGGCAATAGCGGAATGGTTGCTGCCAATGATGGTGGAAGGTTCACTTTGACGGCCTGGCTGAAGGTGAGCCGCAACACTGATTTTCCAATTTGTGGGGACGCAGCCGCTTCGCGGAAAAGCTTCGATGCAAGCTCGTCCTCCCCGACCACCACGATTTGGGTATGGGGTGCGGAAAGATGAACACCGGCAATTCCATAAGTGGCCGCAAAGAGCCCGTACTGTCCGGCTGCTCCAGCCAGAAGTTCCATGGTCCGTTCAGCCTTTTCGCGATATTGCGGATCATCGGTGTAGCTGTGCAGGCGAAGAAGTGCGATCACCGCCACGGGGTTGCCGGCCGGAGTTGGTGAATCCTGAAAGGGCTTGCGAACGGTGCGCAAGACGCCCAGGTCGGCTTGGTTTGGCTGCGAATCGAAGAACCCGCTGGCGCCGGATTCATAAAAGCGTTCGATCATCTGATCGATGATTTGCTTGGCGGCGCGGAAGTATTTGAGATCAGCGGTGGACTCGTAGGCATCCAGGCAAGCGATTGCTGTGAATGCGTAATCGTCAAGAAAGCCCGGGGTGTCGCGCGGCGCGGTACTTGCGTCCGAGTAGGCGACGACATGATTCAGTCCGGCTTCCGGTTTCCACGCCTCGGAGAGTATGCGGTCGAGTGAGCGCAGCGCGAAACTTCCTGCTTCCTGTAAGTCGAGGGCTGAAGCCGCCTGCAGGTACGCCGAGACACACAACGCGTTCCAACTGACGTAGACTGTGCGGTCAATGTACGGCGTTGGGCGCAGCACCCGTGCGGCGTACATCTTCTGCTTTGCTGATTGCAGAATCTCACGGACGCGCTCTGCGGAGATTTTTAGACGCGCAGCTATCTCTTCGACCGGAGCGCGCTGGTAGAGAACGTTCTTAGCCGGGTTGTGGTGCATCTCGCCAATTTCATTGATGTCGTAATGCAGGAAGGCGACCTGCGCTTCTTCTTCCGTGAGAACGGACTTGGCTTCGTCGAGAGTCCAGGTAAAGTAGTCGCCGTCGTCGTCGAGCGAAATGTCAGCGTCCTGAGATGCGTAGAAGCCTCCGCGCTCGCGATCGCTGAGCACGTCATCCATCCAACGAATGATGTCGCGCGCAGTTTCGGCAAAGAACTCGTTCCTGGTGGCCTGATACGCATGAACGTAGTTCTTGAGCAGCTCGGAATTGTCGTAGGACATTTTTTCGAAGTGAGGAACAATCCAGCGCTCATCAACCGAATAGCGATGGAAGCCTCC
>Ga0207665_10000955_pt1 | contig 19571 bp, 17 predicted proteins | sample LARL112metaG_FD_184351 | JGI IMG/M metagenome (GOLD analysis project Ga0207665, IMG submission 184351) | Corn, switchgrass and miscanthus rhizosphere microbial communities from Kellogg Biological Station, Michigan, USA - LAR L11-2 metaG... | ecosystem: Host-associated > Plants > Roots >...
CGCCGTTAGCTTGGGGGGTTCTTATGTCAGCTTGGAGCGCTTGGGGTGATGAGGCAAGTCAGTACGTCTGGGCGGTCATCTGCAAAAACCACAAGGTCCATGATCGTCAAAACATATACAGCGGCCACAAGATACCATTGGGCGAGACCGACGAATTCGCACCGCCGCCGATTCTTGATTTCCGGATAACCGTGAAGTGCGATGAGTGCGGGGAGGAGTACGAGTACGACCCAAAGGACGTAGTGCGATTGCAAATGGAACTGGCTTCCGACTTCAAACCACATCCACTCTTCACGATGACCTGAGACCCCGCAGGTTCAGGAATTTGAACTGCCCTTCTGAGTTGGACAGCCCTGTCCGCGAAACGATACTCTCGCACACCCAAACGGGAAACTGCGCATTCGCGAGCTGTATCACAACTGAGAAAGATCCGGCAAGTGCACCAACCTAGCTCACGAGCTTAGGGGTCTGTTATGGCACAAGTGCCACTGCAAAGGCCGACAGACCGGCAGCTGCTGATCATAGAGCTTGTTGCTCAGGGTCTAACAAACCGCGAAATCGCTGAAAGGCTTGGCATCAGCGATCAGGTCGTCAAAAACTACGTCCGCGAAATCTACCTAAAAGTAGGAGTACGGAATCGGATTGGACTCGCTCTCTGGTATGAGAAGCAGGTGCATGAAGGGAAAGTTTCGCCGATGAATGGACCTTCCTATCGGAATCGCGGATAGGTTTCGATGGAGTTCGATTGGCGAAACGTCGCCATTTCACCAACTACGGTGGAGACGGGGATCGCCGATAAGTGAGAGGGCGACCGATAGCATCTTCCTACGGCACGACACATTAAGCAGCTAGTCCAACCGGAGATCGAGATATGAGGGATTTATCGTTTCGAGATTTATCGTCGGCAATACGGCTCCTTTATTTAGTAACGAGTGTTTGCGTTCTTGTGCTGGTGTTTTCACCAGCAATGCTCGGACAGGCGGCAAGCGGAAATGCGCCTATCAAGCAAGCCACCCTCGACGTTGTTGATGTTGGAGAAGATTCTCCGCCAGGGAGACTCACCGGGTTTGGCCCACCCGAACCTGCCACCGATGGCGGATCTTGGGGCGGTGCCACCGGGAACTTCTATCGTGTGGTTTGGTTTCCGAACGACGAGCCCCTGGCCATTGTGGAATTGAAGATTCCGCCGCACACTGTCGCTAGGAAACTCGAGATAACTTACCTGAACGGCATCTCCGGATGCTTTGGGTCGCCACCAGGCGACACATTCCAAGTCTACATTGGCAATACATCCAATCCTCGGGTATGGGCCTTCGTTGGAACAATCCTCTGGGATCCGTCCGCGTGCACGGTCGGCGAACAAGAGCGCGGTGTCGTGCTAGACATTCGACAGTCAGCGGATGAATTCGATATTGGCCTTGGCGGTGGCAGCAGGGGGAAGGACCTTTTCGTGAAGATCGTTAGCTCCGCGGGGTTGGCCAATCAACCTTGGGCATCATTTAACATATTCGGCCAAGTAGGAATCCATAGTACAAAACTGATCGGCGTTATAAAAACTAAAGTCCGTAACGAACTAGAGGACGACAAGGGAAGGGAATCGGGCGTTGTGCGCAGCGATTGAAGTAATGTGCCGCGGTAAGGTCGAACAATCGAAAATAGGAGCGCGTATTCGAGGATATCAGTACTTTCACGGCATCTTACGGGAGTATGCCGATCGAATGGCATTGAACGCTATGGGGCCCGCGCCATACAATCGCAGCGCGCCTGAGCGATAGAAAGCTGTGGTATCATGCGCCCCATTCGGAGGCGCCCCATGGCCCTGTCCAAGTTCAACAAAGACTTCATAAACATGACACTTGGAACTCTGGGTGGTGATTTAGCCATCAATGATTTCAAAAAAACCATTGAGGTCCCCGTTTACCCGACAGCCGATGACATTCCGGAAGGCAGGGAAGTGGTTCAGGCAAAACCGGCGAAGCCCGCGGTTCCACTAACGAAATCAGAACTCGCTGTGGCGGGCATCGTCTGGTTTGTCGCGTGGTTAATCCTGATGGGATCTACAGACATGGGCGGATGGGCAGCGGCTGCCGTGGCAATGTTCCCGAGTGCGATTGCCGCGAAGTGGTGGCGTCAGTTGTTGACGGTCGCGTTCGTGGGCGGAATTCTTTGGTTGTGGATCCGGCACGCGAAATAACTCAGCCCCCAGCGTCGTGGGGACGCCGAGGGCCCTTAGATGGCCGATCAGAGGTTGATGCGCACGATACCAGAGCGAACCTTAAGGCCACCTTAACAAAGCGCCTGCGAGTAGGTCTGTTGTTGCAGCTCGGGGGTGTGCTTTTTAAGGAAAGGCATCATGGCAGCTCGCATCTCGGCTTCTATGATGCTGTGATCGCCCCAGGGATCGGCGTTCGCCTTGTCGATGAACGGCTGAACGATGGTTTTAAATTCCAAGTACAGTGCTTTGTCTTGTATTCCGCTGTGCAGGAACTGCTGGTCCAAGTCGTCCATTTCTTTATCCTCGCGCGAAATTCTAGACCCGCGGCGACAGGATGTCTCATTACTTTAGTGTTTCCAGACCCTGCCCTATGTTGAACCCGCCTCCTTGAAATCGTTTCTTGCTCGATTCTCCTTCAGGCGCGCTTCTTTCTCACTTAGCAGGTCGTTGATTTCTTTCACAAGCTCCATGAGTCTAATCGGGTCCATCTCTTCCGCGGCCTGTGCGCACAACTCCTGCCAACGTTCTTTGCTCTGCATGTTCCCCTTAAAACGCGCCAATACACTCCCCAAGCCCGCGCAATCTTTATCAACATCAACTGCAGCGCGCGGGAAGTCAACACAGTAGGATTTGTAGGGTGAACTACGGAGGGTGCGGGGGCCGCGAGTAGGCGTTAACTGCTGGTTATCGCTGTCATTAACTACTGCACGCTGTTTTCCGTAGCCTTCGTGGACCTGTCCTTCGCAAGAATGGTTTTCAGCTCTTCCGCGAAAACCCTCAACCTTGCGGGATCATTCTCGGAAGCCATCATTTTGGCCAGCTCACGGAGGCGGGGCGCGTCATTGTCGGTCATAAAATCCTCGACTGTAAACGATATGCACGGGCGCGAACAGAAAACTGTTCAATATTGATCACATCTCTCCGCACTACTCATCATCTAGGCAGTGTGGGGAAAACGAAGTAAACCGCCGCACCAAACAACAAGGCCAAGTAGGCCAGCGCAAGGACAACCCGGATTGGTGGATGCTTCAAGCACGGTTATCGAAATATTGGGGAAGTGTCGAGTAGCGTCGCCAATAGCAAGGTGCCCACGCCCAGCATGGCAAAAATCATCACCCAATACTGAGCCTCTGAGCGCGGAACGATGACGTTGAGAAGCATGAATTTCGGCTGCGCGCCCGCGAGTTTTTGATTCCCCCACATGCAAGACATAGGTTTGCGGGGGAGCGCTTTCAAGTTGATGCTAGCGCGGTGGAGTGCAGCGCGTTAGACCACGAACGTAACGGCCCAAGAGTCACCGCGCCAGCTTGCGTTGTGCGCAGCATCCAGCGCTCTTGCAGACCTCGGTGCAGATCTTCAACCGCTTACGCACGCGGCAAAGCTCAGTTTTGATGATTTGCATTCGGAAGAATTTTTTCACGGGAGTGGCGCTCCTGGCCGGGGTTGCCGGCGAGAACGAAGGTATCGCGGCCAGCTCCAAAAGAGAATTGGGTTGTTAGTAACCAAATAGTAATTACTGGATGGCTATAAGTTAATTACGTGGTAAACAAACGTATCGAAGTGACGTTGAAAAATGACGGTAAACAGTAAGGAGCTTTAGCGGTGGATATCTCTCTCAAATACGCGCTTGTTTGCGTTGTAGGTATAGCTTCCACTCTGCTGATATGGCTTGCGAAGGAGGCGCTTAAGTCTACAGTCATACTCGAATTTGAGCGCGGCTTTGCCTTGAATTACACGCTCGTAGGGCACGGCCTTGGCGAAGATGCCTGATGCGTCCCTCTATGAGCTTCGCTTCCCCGTGGGAGCTACTAATGAGGATGTGCACACTGGAAACATGGGGGTGGGGTGTATCGGGGCTGTGGGATCTAAGACGCAGATCAATATCAAGCCTTGGCGCGGAGAAGGCCTCCCTTATCCATCGAGCAACGGGTAGGAACTCTTTCAGTTTCAGCCACGCTAGATGCTCAACCATGCTCAGCAGAATATCTCATTCACTTTGTCCCGCGTCTTCTGGGTTCCTGCTCGGCTTCGGAAGGCTGCCTTGACCGCACCCCGATATGCGCCTAGAGTTGAGGCTATGAAGAAGCCACAGCCAATTCGACTGCAGCACGAAATCGAGAGCCACGAGAAAGAAGCCGAGAGAACTTCTGAAAACCTAAAGCTCACGAAGTTGACTGCGCGGTTGAAGGCCTCGGTGCAAGAGCAACAAAGATTGTTTGCGCAAGCGAGCTAGATTAAGCAAAAATCTCATTCACCTTATCCCGCGTCTTCTGGCTTCTGCTCGGCTTTAGATACCGCATCGTGCTCTCGATGTCGGAGTGCCCAAGCCATAGCTGAACCGTCCTGAGATCCACGCCAGCCCACAGGCAGCGCGTTGCGAACGTGGCCCGGAACTTATGGAGCCAGAAGGCATCCCTATTTAGCTTGGCTCGTTTTGCGATCGCCTTGCAGCAGTCCAGGAAATCGAGCTTCGGCCGGCATCCAGCGGTGGGGAACACAAGAGGGCAGCCGTTCGATTTTGCATGTAGCCTCTTAAGCGCAGCCGCCAGCTTCGTAGGGATCGGAATCTCTCGTTCTTTGTAGGCTTTTGGCGGCCAGCCCAGCTCCGGTTTGTGCGATACGCGGACAACGCAATCCCCGAATTTGATGTCTTTCCAGCAGGCGTGCATGACTTCCTGCTCGCGCATGCCGGTCATCAGGAAGAATTCGAACCAGAGCTTTTCGCGGGGGTCGCAGGCTGCGAAGAAGGCCTCCAAGTCCTCGTTCTCATAGACCTCTGGTTCTTCCTCGACGAACCGCGGTGCGTCGCCTGTCTCATGAACCTTGATCTTGTGAGCCCTAAGAAAAGCTACGATTCGCGCGAACTTGTTGAATACAGTTCGCGGGGCTAGTTCCAACTCTTCGCGACAGTAAACGGCGAAGCCCAAAAGGTCCTTCCGCGAGATCTCGCTCAAGAATTGCTTTGGGCAGCTCAACTGGAAGTACCGCAGAGCCGTCTCGTAGTCTGCGTGGGTCTTGCCTTTGCGTTGCAGGGACTTCTCTTCTAGGAAGTCTCTGACGGCGGCAGCGAGCGAAATGCGGGCATCATCACCCTTCTGAGGCGTAACAGCCACGCCGTGAACGATGGCGTTGAGTTCAGCCTCTTTAGCTAGCCGGCGCGAGAGGGCATCAGCAGGATCGCGGCCCACGGACAAGCGGCGGCGCCTGGCGCCTTCGTACCACTCGATGTAGTACGCGCCCTCGGGATGGCGTTGTTCTTTACCGTTGACCGTTACCGCGTTGGGCTTCACGCGGCCGTTAGTGGACAGGACGACAGGGCAGAAGCGCGGACCTTCGGCTGTTTGGACTCGTTTTGTGAGATTGACTTCGCGGTTCGCCATTGAGGTGACCCTTTCCTGATTCCAGTATCAGTGTAGGTATCACCGTGGCCTATCTACTAGATTACAAAGGTAATGGCGGAGGGAGAGGGATTCGAACCCCCGGTACGGTTTCCCGTACAGCGGTTTTCAAGACCGCCTGTTTCAACCACTCACACATCCCTCCGCAACAATCGGCCGACCCCGCTCAGGGTGGCCTTCCTGCGGTAGATCGCTCGGTTTCTTGCGATTGTAGCAAGGGTTGCAATGGGCGTGAGCATCGAGAGGCTGGGGTCGATTTTTCAAGCAGGCCGCAGGGCGGGCACGCATGAAGTCGAGGGCTGGGGCAGATTGCTGCGACTGGAATTGCTGTGCTTTCAGAAACGAACGAACTAGGCGGACTGCGCCATCTTTTTTTTCTGATCCTCGAGCGACCGGGCGAGTTCGGTGGCGAGTTCGGTGGCTTCGTCGAGGTCACTCTCGTGTGATAATTCCTCGGCGATTACGTGGGGTGGTCGGTGTTCGCTTTCTATTTGCATGATATTCCCAAGTGTCCCCCCACCATAAGCGAACAGGAGACAGACCGACTACCCCCAAATGAAGGTGAGTTTGCGGTTTGTCTTTTGCATCCTGGCCTCAAGCATCGCGATCCGTGTTTTCCGTTCTTCGTGCTCTTCTAATTCGCGGGGCGACATTCCCTCGCCGGTTCGAACGCTGCAGGGGGGCGGCTTGTTTTTTGCGCAAGTCGACGATTTCCTTGCCGGAACGCGCTCGCGGCGCAGATTGTTCACAATCTCGATCTTCGTCACGCTTCACACCTGATGTTTTATCTGCGGATTGTGAACACCAGGTGAAAGAACTTCCACAGGACAGAAAGCTCGGTGCTAACCCGGCGACTGGTCAGCAAAATTAGGAAGGCAGCAGAGGAAGGAACCGCGAAGTGGCTTTATGGCTTTAATGGAGGATCGGCGATATGTCGTACAGTGACGCGACCAGCGCCAGCGTAATCAGCAGCATGAATAGAATCAAAAGCCAGAACTTCTGATGGTCCTGGAGTGGGTTCGTACCGCTAGGCGCCATCGGCAGCCGATTGGCAATCTCGCTGGTTCGGCATCGCATCGATATATGTTGCTGCAGCGTCGCGAATTTCGTCGATTAATTCTGTGATCTTCCTGGGGTCGCGTTCCTGCGAAAGTTTGAGAGCCAGTTTTTGAATGTCCCGCACCGCGTCGAGTTAGCATGAGGGAGGTCGCGCATTTTCGAATCGCTCCTGGCGACTCCCACTCCGCGGTTCAAGCAGGGCGATTCAGGAAGTGCTTCTCCTGACTGGTCAATAACATAGGAGCTTTGTCTTGTTATGTCGCCGAACTCGGTGAGCATAGCTGGACGAAGCGTGCACGGTAGATTGCGAGAATCAGTTCCGAATCCTTCCGTCCAAGATCGAAATCTAACACTTTTGCCGTAAGGTTCACCAACCTGTAAGGGGCACTCATGGCTAAGAGAATGATCCTGATGTTGGTCGTGACCGTTGTGGTCCTGGCGACCCTCGGTTTCGTAAAGTTCAAGCAAGTGCAGACCGCCGTTCAGGCGGCCGCCAGTTTCGCGCCCCCGCCCGAGGCTGTGACCAGCGTTGTCGCTAAGCAGGAAGTCTGGCCCGACAGCTTGTCGGTCATCGGCAGCATGGAAGCGGTTCACGGCGTCGTTGTCAGCGCGGACCTGCCGGGCACCGTCTCGAAGATTAACTTCCAGTCCGGACAGGCTGTGAAGGAAGGCGACGTCATCGTCGAACTCGACACGCGTCAGGAGCGCGCCCAATTGGCTGCGCTCGAAGCGCAGCGCGATCTGGCCAGGATCAATTTCGGGCGCACACAGAAGTTGGTGGATGAGGGCGTGATCTCGCGTCAGGAATATGACACTTCGGTCGCGTCCCAAAAGCAAACCGAAGCGAACGTCGGCGAGATTCGCGCCACCATCGAGCGCAAGACCGTCCGCGCGCCGTTCTCGGGCATTCTCGGAATTCGCAAGGTGAATCTCGGCCAGTATCTGGCGGCGGGCAATCCGATCGTCCAGTTACAGTCGCTCAATCCGATTTACGTGGATTTCGGCGTGCCTCAGCAATCCGGCTCGCAAGTGAAGGTGGGCGGCAACGTGACCGTTACCGCGCAGGATCTTGCCGGGAAAGAATTCACCGGACATGTGACCGCGCTTGATTCCGTCATCGATGAAGCCACCCGCAACTACCAGGTGCAAGCCACGCTGGCGAATCCGCAGGGAAAGTTGAAGCCCGGGATGTTTGTGCAGGTTGCGATGCACTATGGCACGGCGCGCGATGCGGTCACCCTGCCGGCCTCCGCCATCAACTATGCGCCCTACGGCGACTCGGTCTTCATTATTACCGACCTCAAAGATCCCAAGGGGAATAGCTACCGCGGCGTGCGCCAGCAGTTTGTGAAAATCGACGGCTCGCGCGGCGACCAGGTTGCCGTGGTCTCAGGCGTGAAGCCGGGGGATGAAGTCGTGAGTTCCGGCGTATTCAAGCTGCGCAACGGCGCGGCGGTGACCATCAACAACAAGGTGCAGCCAGAGAACAACCCGGCTCCCAAGCCGCAGGACAGCTAAATTTCATCGCGGTACGAACCTAAGGACAGACCATGAAGTTTACCGATTTATTTATCAAACGTCCTGTTCTGGCGATCGTCGTCAACCTGGTGATCCTGATCGCCGGCCTGCAGGCGATTCGTTCTTTGAGCGTGCGCCAGTATCCCCGGAGCGACATCGCGGTGGTCCAGGTGACGACCACGTACGTTGGCGCGAACGCCGACTTGGTGCGCGGATTCATCACGACCCCACTGGAGCGCGTGATCGCCAGCGCCGACGGCATTGACTACATGGAATCGTCGAGCGCGCAGGGTCTTAGCACCATCAGCGTGCACCTGAAGCTCAACTACGACACCAATGCCGCCCTCACGCAGATTCAGGCCAAGGTCGCGCAGGTGCGCAACGACCTGCCTCCCGAGGCCGAGGCTCCCGTCATCGAGCTGCAAACCGCCGACGACCAATTCGCAGCAATGTACCTGGGCTTCTCGTCGGCCGATCTCGACCAGAACCAGATCACCGACTACCTGACTCGGGTCGTGCAGCCCAAGCTGAGCGCGGTCAGCGGCGTGCAGCGCGCCGACATCCTCGGGGACCGCACTTTCGCTATGCGCATCTGGCTGAAGCCGGAACGGATGGCGTCGCTCGGCATTTCTCCCTCCACCGTCCACGACGCGCTGGCGAAGAATAACTACCTCTCCGCCATCGGAAGCACCAAGGGTTCCATGGTGTCGGTGAACCTGGTTGCCAACACCAATCTAAAGACCCCGGAAGAGTTCAAGCAGCTGGTGGTGAAAGAGAACAACGGCGTCGTGGTTCGCCTCGGCGAAATCGCCGACGTCGTGCTGGGCGCGCAGACCTACGAACAGGATGTGCGCTTCAACGGCGAAACCGCTACCTTCATGGGCATCTGGGTGTTGCCCACCGCCAACTCGCTCGAGGTCATCAAGCAAGTACGCGCCGAAATTCCCGGCATCCGCGCACAGCTGCCCGCCGGCATGAAAGTCGGCATCCCCTACGACTCGACCGCCTACATCCAGGACGCCATCAATGAAGTGCTCAGCACGCTGACCGAAACGCTGCTGATCGTGATCGTCGTCATCTTCCTGTTCCTGGGATCGTTTCGTTCGGTATTGATTCCGGTGGTTGCGATCCCCGTCTCGCTCGTCGGCGCTGTCTTCCTGATGCTGATGGCGGGTTTCACCATCAACCTGTTGACGCTGCTGGCCATCGTTCTGTCTGTCGGTCTGGTGGTCGACGACGCCATCGTCATGGTCGAAAACGTCGAGCGCCACTTGCACATGGGCAAGAATCCGATCCAGGCTGCGAAAGACGCGGCGCGCGAATTGGTCGGCCCGATCATCGCCATGACCATCACGCTGGCCGCCGTCTACGCCCCCATCGGCATTCAGGGCGGCTTGACCGGTGCACTCTTCCGCGAGTTTGCGTTTACCCTTTCAGGCGCAGTGATCGTTTCCGGCATCGTGGCTTTGACGCTCTCGCCCATGATGGGGTCGCGGCTGCTGCGTCCGGGCGCTTCCGACCGTGGCTTTGCCGGCGTCGTCAACCGCCGCTTCGAGAGCGTGCGGTCGCTTTATTCGCGGATGCTCACCGGCACGCTGCGCTACCGGCCCGTGGTGCTGACCTTGTGGGTCATCGTGGCCGCGCTGATGATTCCGTTCTACATGTTTTCGCAGCGTGAACTGGCGCCGGCGGAAGATCAGGGAGTCGTGTTCGGAGTCATTCAAGCGTCGCCGAATTCCACCATTGATCAGACCAACATCTACACTGATGAAGTTCTTGACGTGTACAAGAGCTTCCCAGAGAGCCAGAGTATTTTTCAAATCACCAATCCCGGTGGTGGATTCGGCGGAATGGTGACCAAGCCATGGAGCGAACGCAAGCGAACCGCACAGCAATTGCTGTTGGCTTCGGCTGGTCCGCTTTCGAAAATTGCTGGCATCCGCGTGATTCCGTTGACGCCTTCCCCGCTGCCGGGCGGTGGCAATTTCCCGGTGGATTTCGTGATCGCCTCGCCGGGGGAGCCGCAACAGCTCGTCAACTTCGCCAACCAGCTCGTGCAAAAGGCGATGACCAGCGGCATTTTTATCTACGCTGACTCTGATCTGAAGTACGATCAGCCGCAAGCCGAGGTCGTGTTCGATCGCGACAAGGTGCGCGCCCAAGGCGTCGACCTCAGCCAGGCTGGACAGGATCTCTCCACCATGCTGGGCGGCAATTACGTCAACCGCTTCAGCATTCAGGGACGCAGCTACAAAGTGATCCCGCAAGTGAAGCGTGTGGAGCGCCTCACCCCCGAGCAGCTGTCGCAGATTTACGTCACGGGAGCCGGTAACAAGATGGTGCCGCTCTCAACCTTCGCGACCCTGAAGACCACTACCGAACCGCGCGACCTGAAGAAATTCCAGCAGCTTAACGCAGTCCGAATTCAGGGCGTCGTTCCGCCGAACGTCCCGCTCGATCGTGCTTTGACCATGCTCGAGGACGAAGCCAAGAAAATCCTCCCGCAGGGTTTCACGGTCGATTACGCAGGTGAATCCCGCCAGTTGCGCGTCGAAGGCAGCAAGTTCCTGGGAACGTTTCTGCTTTCGGCGATCCTGATTTACCTGGTGCTGGCGGCGCAGTTTGAAAGCTTCCGCGATCCATTCATCGTTCTGGCCGGGTCGGTACCGTTGGCGCTTTCCGGTGCGCTCCTGTTCTCATTCCTCGGCCTGACCACGCTGAACATCTACAGTCAGGTCGGATTGATTACGCTCGTCGGACTGGTGTCGAAGAACGGCATTCTGATCGTCGAGTTCGCCAACCACCTGCAGGAAAGCGGCAAGCAGAAGCTGGACGCAATCATCGAAGCAGCCACCACCCGACTGCGTCCGATTCTCATGACCACAGCCGCGACCGTCATCGGCCACTTCCCGCTGGTGCTCGCCAAGGGCCCCGGCGCCGGCGCCCGTAACAGCATCGGCATCATGCTGGTCAGCGGCATGATCATCGGAACGGCCTTCACGTTATTCATCGTGCCGTCGATTTACATGCTGGTGGCCAAGCGTCACGTAGCCGAGGTGCCAGACGTGCAGCAGGCGGAAGAAGAAAAAGAACTGGAGCCAGCCGACGCGGTGGCGTAATGGCGGAGCCACTCGCATTTGAGCATCTCTAATCAACTAGCGGCGTGGAAGGCGAAAGCTATTCACGCCGCTGAGTTTTTCTCAAAAAGCCTGAACCGCAAAGGACGCCAAGAAAACCCGCAAAGCACGCGAAGAAATCGGGCACAGCATTCCTTTGCGACCTTTGCGGCTGTTCTTCGCGAGCTTAGCGGTTAAAGGCTTTTCCGGTTTTCAGCATGCTCCTGGTTGCCGAAAACTATAATGAAAACCCGTGACCATAACGAGCATTCCCGAATCCGCCGTACTGCGCCGCTCTTTCCGAAAGACTTTCCCATCTGCCGTGCGCGGCGAGGGTGTCTACATCTTCGACGCCGACGGCAAGCGCTACCTCGACTTCGCCGGATCGGCCGTCGTGAACTTCATCGGCCACGGGGTGCGCGAAATTTCGGAGGCCGTGGCCGAGCAAGCCGCGCAGCTTGAATTCGTTCACACCAGCCAGTTCACAACACCCGTCGCCGAAGCCTATGCGGAAGAATTGCTCGAGTTCGCGGGAGAGAACTTCCGCGGCGGCGCCGTCTACTTCACCAGCGGCGGATCGGAGTCGATCGAAACGGCGTTGAAACTCGCACGCCAATACCAGGTCGAGATCGGCCAACCCAACCGCTATCAGATGCTGAGCCGTCAGCAGAGCTATCACGGATCCACGCTAGGCGCGCTGTCGGTGTCCGGCAACCGCAAGCGCCGCGAGATGTACCTTCCGATGGTGAAGGAATTCGCACACGTGGGCATGCCGTACTGCTATCGCTGCAAGTTCGATTGCACTGACAGTTGCTACAACTGCGGACAGCAATACGCGGCTGAACTCGAGCAGGCGATTGCCGAAGCCAAGGGCGCGGCAGCAGCGTTTGTGTTCGAACCACTGAGCGGTGCGACGCTCGGGGCGGTTGTTCCGCCTCCGGGATACCTCGAGAAAGTCGCCGAAGTATGCCGCGCACAGGGCGTACTCCTCATCGCCGATGAAGTGATGACCGGCATGGGCCGCACCGGCCGCAACTTTGCGGTCGACCACTGGAACCTCGCACCCGACATCGTTGTGGCAGCCAAGGGTCTGTCGAGCGGATACGCTCCGTTGGGCGCCGTCATCGCTAGCGAGAAAGTCATCGACGCTATCGCCGCGGGATCTGGTGCTTTCCTGCATGGCTTTACCTACAACGCCCATCCAGTTTCGGTTGCTGCCGGGCGCGCCGTGCTCCGCCATATCAAGTCGAATCAACTCGTGCAGGCGGCCGACTCGCAGAGGCCAGACAGTGCGGCTCGCATGCTTCGCAAAGAACTCGACACTTTGCGGGACATCGCCCACATTGGCGACGTGCGTGGACTCGGCCTGTTGCTCGCGGTCGAATTTGTGGCTGACAAGAAAACCAAGGAGCCATTCCCCGCGCAGAAAGCTTTCTCGACACGCGTGGGCCAACTCGCAACGCAACGCGGCGTGCTCGTCTACCCGATGCAAGGAAGTGTGGACGGAATTTCGGGCGACCACATCCTGGTCGCTCCTCCCGCGGTGATCACGGAAGAACAGATTCACTGGGCCGTTGGAGAGCTGCAGTCCGCAATCGAGGAAGCTGGAACTCAAGTCAGGTAGCCATGAAACTGGCCGACACCGACTGGAAGTGTTCTGTTTGGACAGGGCTGGCTTTGCTTGGCGCAGCGACTTTCATCATTTTCGGCCTTCGCCCCGGAGAATTCGAGGGTCAGATCGGATGGTATCTCGGGCTTCTTCCTGGAGTTCTTGTCGACATCTTCTTCCCAAATCCCTTTCTCAAGTCTTCGCCGCACATTGCGGGTTTCGTTTTCTGGGCACTGGCGCTCGGGTTCACTCTGGTGTGGTACGTGGGAGTCTCTTTCGCTCTGATCAAAGAAGGGCGATTACTGGTACGTGCTGTCACATCGCGGTCCGAGTGACAATCTCTCCACAAAACAAAACAGGCATCCTCGCAATGCGAGAATGCCTGCCGTAAATCTTCATCAGAGCCCAGAGCCAAAGCCCAGAGCCTGCCTCTAAGCTCTTGCCGCCACTGCCGGTTCCGCAGCAGCCGCTGAAGCACTCTTCGCTTCTTCCTTCTGACCGCCCGGCTGAGCACCCTTCCGGATGTCGATGCCGCCCTTGAAGAACGCGCCGTCTTCAATCGAGATGCGCGCGGCCACGACGTCGCCGGTCAGTGAACCGTCGCTGCGAATGTCGACGCGATCGCTCGCGGTCAGATTGCCACGCACCTTGCCCAGCACGACGATCTCGCGGGCATTGATGTTGGCGGCGACTACACCGTTGCGTCCCACCGTCACGCGATTGCCGGCCAAATTGATCGATCCTTCGACGCGGCCGTCGATGTACAGGGATTCCGAACCGGTCACTTCGCCCTTGATGACCAGCGACTTGCCGATCGTTGCCTGGTCCGCGGTGGTGGTCGTGGTGCTGACCGGGCGCGGGGCCGCCGGCTCAGACGACATCGCGGGCGCGGGCGGTGTGGACATCGCTGGACGCTGCTCCGGCTCAGGAGTGCCAGGCCGTCCCGGGGTAGCAGGCTGATTCGTGGGCTTCCACATGTTCGAGTAAATCCTTTCCAGTTGTGGGATTAACGGTCACTGGCCGCATTTCGGTGACCAAAACGCATTCTACTCCCCGGAACCAAGCGTCGGCTGTGGAAATTCACTTTTTCATTGATGCCAAAAGGGATGCTGCATTCCGCGACAATGCGTGGTCGCGCCCATGCCCAACCGGACAATCCCTGCGGGGTTACGAGCCCGGGTAATTTCGCCCCGGCTGAGGCAGTTCTTGCATCGGATTGGACCCAAGCGGCCAAGTCAAGAAGTCAGCTTTTTCACGGCTTTCTGCGACCTTCGCGGCCCGTATGCGTCTAAAAACAAGCACGATCCCAGCCTGCCGTCTTCGCCCCCAACGCGCACGGCATCAGGAGAACTCAGATCACCATGCCCACGGAGCGTCCCAAAGCAGGCGAATACAACCCGTACTACGACAAGTATATTTCGCTCATCCCCGGCACTGACGTCGTTGGAACCCTCGCCAGCCAGTTACCCAAGACGGTTGCGCTTCTTTCGTCGCTCAGCGAGGAAGAAGGCGAATTGCGCTACGCGCCCGGCAAGTGGAGTTTGAAGGAAGCGTTGGGCCACGTGATCGACACTGAACGCATTATGGCCTATCGCGCCCTGCGCATCGCGCGCGGCGACAACACTCCCTTGGCAGGCTTTGAGCAGGATGACTACGCCCGCAATGGCCCATATTCGACGATTCGCCTGGCGGACCTGGTTGAGGAATTCAAGAGCGTACGCGCGGCGACCCTCGCGTTTTTCCGCAACTTGCGCGAAGAGGACTGGAAGCGGCAGGGCGTCGCCAACAAGAACGGCATCACCGTGCGCGCGCTCGCATATATCATTGCCGGGCACGAACTGCACCACCGCAACATTCTCGAAGAACGCTATCTGGGGAGGCAGGCTCGTGCGGAGATCGCATGAGCTTTTTCGATAGACGACTTCTGCCTCTTGCCCTGGGTGCGCTTTCTCTTATTGTCTATTCTGCGCGCGCCCGGACGCAGACCGCGATGAATCAGGACGCCTGCGCGCAATACAGAAAAGCCGATCAAGCTCTGAACGCCACCTACGCGAAGGTTCTCAAGGAATACGCGAAAGCCCCGCTATTCCTTGCGAAGATGCGGCAGGCGCAGCGGGCCTGGATCACGTTTCGCGATGCGCATCTGGCCGCGCGCTTTCCTAAAGCCGACAAGCAGGTTGAGTACGGATCTGTTTATCCGACGTGCCGCTGCGCTGTGCTGACAGAACTCGCTGAACTACGAGAGAAAGAACTGAAAGTCTGGGCCGACGGCATTCCGGAAGGCGACATGTGCAACGGCAGCGTGAAGACTGCCCGGGTGGACGAGGAGGGATGCAAGCGGACGACGAAGCGCGCGAGTTTAGGAACTGTTGAAGAGCCTAATCAGAAGCAAAAAGCGAACCTCAGGCGCTAAAGCGCGAGGCATTTTTACGAACTTGGGGGCCCGACTGAAGTCGTGCCCTTCCCATCCGGTTGCGCTCCCACACTGGTTGCCCTGGCCGCATCCGGTTTCCCTTGCTGCAACCGCCCCTTGCTGCGTTCGTGTTCGTGCCATTCATGATGAAGTGAGACGGAGTCGCCGGCGAATTGCTGGCCTAAGTCTTCCGTGCAAATTCGTGTTCGCATAAGAATGGGAATGGCACGAACGGGAATGGTACGAACGCTGAAGACAGGAACGGGAAGGGTACGAGTTCACTCGTGCCATCAAAGTGCAGAGGAATGGCGCTTCAGCGCCCGAGGTTGGCTCTTTACGCGACCCAGGAAGATCTATTACTCTGCCGCTGGTTCCAATCGACCAGGTCCGCGGAACGGCAGCCCGTGATTCTTCTGTGCCGACTCCACAAATGCGCGCAGCTTTAACTTGTCCGCATCCGAAATACGAATGAACCGGATCCCATTGCCTAGATGTGCGTTGCGGGTCACGACCTCGGCGCGCGCCTGCACTTTCTCATCGTTGAGCCATAGGACAACGTCCACACAAGTCGGCGGCTCCAGTGTCTGCACCATCTCGATGTAGCACCCGCCCTCGCTCAAATTCGAGGTTTGCCCGCGGCGAGGATAACTCTCCATCACGTGCCGCGCCTCGGCAGGGATCGACACCTTCACGCGCGGATACTTCCGCTCGCGTGCTTTCTTCACACCGGTGCCAGGCCAGGAATTCATTTGGTCTCTATGCGCATTGTAAATCCGGCCGACTCCTTTCGAACCATACGTAAACGCAGGCGGGCCGCGTTTCGGGTTACGCAAGTAACCGATGCTCTCCGGTTACGCCCCCGCCTGCGAGGCGCCCGGTGGAAAACGTCCAAATTTCGTTTGTGAGATAGTTTCTTAAGGACTTTTCTCTCATGCTCTCGGACCCGGCCATCCTGAAAAAGATCGGCCAACAACCCAAACGCTCGGCCGGATACAAGCAACTGGCTCGTGAACTCGGCCTGCGCGGTGAGCAGCGCCGGGAACTCAACGACCGGCTCGACCGCCTGGTGGCCTCTGGAAAACTCCTGAAAGTCGACTCTGACCGCTACGCCCTGCCATCGGACGCGCCCAGCAAGAACATGATTGTCGGCCGGCTGAGCATGCATCGCGACGGTTACGGTTTCGTGCTGCCCGATCCGAAATCGCGCGGCGACCGCTTCAAGGGCCTGGCCGGCGACATCTTCATTCCCCCGCCGTTTATCGGCAACGCCATGCATGGCGACCAGGTCCTGGCCGAAGTCGGAACGATCCGTCCCGACGGCCGCGCCGAAGGGCGCATCATTCGACCGGTGAACCGGGCGCACACTACGGTCGTCGGAACTTTTCACTACGGCTCACGCTACAACTACGTCACGCCCATCGACGAGAAGATTCGGCAGGAAGTCGTGATTCCACAGGGGATGGAAATTCCGGAAAACACCGACACTGGCGACCATGACCGTAGCGCCGCCGTCCCCGGCGGCAGTCGGGGGAGCGTCCCGCTCGCCCAAGCGGGAGCGGGACGCCCTCGCGACAGCCGGCGGGACGCCGGCGCTACAAAAGGCGGCGGGAAGAAAAACGTTGACCGCGTGCTCGGCAACGAAGCCGCCCGCCGCGTCAACCTGGACGATCTCGATGGCGTGGTGGTCGATGTCGAAATCACCGACTGGCCGTCCCCGACGCAGAATCCGCGCGGCAAGGTGGTCGAGATTCTGGGCTACGAAGACGATTTCGGCGTCGACGTCGAGATCATGATTCGCAAGCACCACCTGCCGCACCGTTTTCCGGAAGAAGTGCTCGAAGCTGCGCACTCGGTTGAGAACGCGATCCCGGCGCGCGAGTTGCAGAAGCGCCGTGACTATCGCGACCTTCCGATTGTCACCATCGACGGAGAAACCGCCCGCGACTTCGACGATGCAGTGCACGTCCGCCAACTCGACAACGGCAACTACGAACTACAGGTGCACATCGCCGACGTGGCGCAGTACGTGACCGAAGACAGTCCCCTGGATCAGGAAGCACGTCTGCGCGGGACGAGTGTCTACTTCCCCGACCGCGCGGTGCCCATGCTGCCCCTTGAACTCTCTACCGACATCTGCAGTCTGAGGCCAAAGGTTGACCGGTTGGTGCTCTCCTGCGTCATGGAGATTGATCACCGTGGCGAAGTGCTGGGCTACGAAATCTGCGAAGGCGTGATCCGGTCGGCCGAGCGCATGACCTACACGGCTGTCAATGCGATTCTCGAGGGCAATCAACAGCTGCGACAGCAATACTCGGCGCTGGTGCCGCGGTTTGAGCAGATGCGCGACCTGGCTCTGATCCTGAACCGCAAGCGCGTGCGCCGCGGCTCCATCGATTTCGACCTGCCGGAGCCGGTGATTGAATTCGACGAGAACGGAATGATGAAGTCGATCACGCGCTCGGAGCGTAATATCGCGAACCGCCTGATCGAAGAATTCATGCTGTCAGCCAACGAGAGCGTGGCGCATTACCTCGAGAACCGCCGCATCGCGTCGCTCTACCGCATCCACGAGAAGCCCGATGCCAAGCGCGTCTACGACTTCGAAACCATCGCGGCCACATTCGGATATTCGCTGGGTGTCGGCGCGCTGCCCATCCAGCGCATGCAAATGAAGACCGATCGTCGCGCCTCCCGGGGCACGGGCCGCAACGTGCGCGAAATCGAAATCCCGAAGGAAGTGCACATCACGCCGCGCATGTACCAGAAGCTTACGGAGAAGATCGCGGGCAAGCCGGAAGAACAGATCCTGAGCTACCTGATGCTGCGCTCGCTCAAGCAGGCGCGTTATTCGGAAGTGAACGAGGGCCACTTCGCCCTGGCCGCCCAGACATACACGCACTTCACGTCACCCATCCGGCGCTACCCGGACCTGATCGTGCACCGTATTCTGAAAGATGTGCTGAACACGGCTCCGGAAAGATCGGAGGGAGACATTCCCGTAGGCGTGTCGGGCACGATAGGTGAAGCAACCAGCGATGCGGCACCCGCCGAAGCAGCGACCTCCGAAACAGGCCACGATCAAGAAGGCTCCGAGCGGAAGGGTCGCCAAGGGCAAGGGGAGCGGGGAGGGCACGACTTCAGTCGTGCCGCCACACGTGCCAAAGTAAAAGGGGCTTTAGCCCCTGAGGGCCCGCGGTCCGCGGCCCGGCATGAGGTGTCGGCGTCCCCCTGGTCCAAGCGCCGCGATCATTCTTCTCACCAGAAATCCCTCGAGCCGACGGGCGGTCCGATCCCGCTGGACGAGCTGCACGACATCGCCGAAGAATCTAGCCAGTCCGAGCGCCGCGCCGACGACGCTGAGCGCGAGCTGATGGAGTGGAAGAAAGTAAAGTTCATGCAGTCGCGTGTCGGCGACGTCTTCGAAGGACTGATCATCAGCGTGACGAAATTCGGCCTCTTCGTAGAGCTCAACGACCTGTTCGTCGAGGGACTGGTTCCCTTGACCACGCTCATCGACGACCACTACACCTATCACGAGAACACGCGAGAGATCATCGGCCAGCGCAGCCGCAAGACCTACCGCCTAGGACAGAAGGTGACCGTGCTCGTGGACCGCATCGACCCGGTGGAAAAGAAAATCCAGTTCGCATTCTGGAGCGAAGAACCTGCGCGAGTCGCCAAGCGGAAACGACGCCGCTAGGCGGGCCGACGACATTTCGTCAGTTCTCGGAAATAGACAAATCTTTAAGCTATTGGACTCAAGGATCGATCTGGGATCTAAAAATGACGGTTGCGGCGTTTTGCAGAATGCGCGCTAGGGCCATTTAAATGGCCTACAAGCGACCGCTGAGAAGCGAGGTGAGGATTGGGTTGCTCGATCCGGCAAGCGCCCGCCTGAGGGCTTCTAAACGCAAAAGCCAGCATATGGTTAGCTTATAGTAACCAAGCTGAGGTGGGGAATGAGCGTAACTTATTTTGGGCCATAAGCTTGCGATTGGTATCCATCTGCAGATGCCTTGAGTAGAAGGCTTTTGAAACCGGGGCTTCGAGGCGAGATAGAATCGGCCGACTGATGTTAGAATTTCAAGGTCAAACCCCATTCGCAGAGATTGCAGCTGCGAATTCCTTCCCGTCGGGACGTGGCTCAGCCTGGTAGAGCACTCGCTTGGGGTGCGAGGGGTCGGCAGTTCAAATCTGCCCGTCCCGACCATTTCTCTAATCAAGCAGCGACGCGGTTTCCACT
>Ga0207665_10000956_pt1 | contig 19568 bp, 16 predicted proteins | sample LARL112metaG_FD_184351 | JGI IMG/M metagenome (GOLD analysis project Ga0207665, IMG submission 184351) | Corn, switchgrass and miscanthus rhizosphere microbial communities from Kellogg Biological Station, Michigan, USA - LAR L11-2 metaG... | ecosystem: Host-associated > Plants > Roots >...
GCAAGGGTTTCACGCTCATTGAGCTGCTGATCGTGGTGGTGATCATCGGTATCTTGGCCGCCATCGCGATCCCGAAGTTCGCCAACACCAAGGCGAAGGCGTACATCGCCTCGATGAAGTCGGATCTTCGGAATCTGGTGACCGCCGAGGAAGCCTATTTCGCCGACTCGGTGAAGTACAGCGCGACCACGTCGTGCACCACGCCGCCGACGGCGGGTACGGTCAATTTCTGCGTCACGACCGGCAACACGCTCGGCACCATCGGCCTCGCGGCCGGTAACGGTGGGTGGAGCGTGACGATCACCAACACCAACCTGCAGACGCCGCTTGTGCGCTGCGCGATCTTCGTGAACACCGCGACACTGGCACCGGCGGTCTCGGAAGGCGCGCCCGCCTGTCTCTAAGCGGCGAACCTTGCGGTGGCATCTGACGAGCGGCGGGGACTTCCCCGCCGCTTCGTTTTTCTGCCTATTCCAGCGCCATGCCGGCCAAGCCCGCGCTCCGCACCGAGCTGCTCTTCTATCTGTCGTTCCTCACCGCCGCCGCCCTGCTGGTCGGCGTGGCGACCCTGCTGGTCGCCACCAGTTTCGCCCCGGAGCGGACGTTCGTGCTGGTGATGCTCATGATCGCCCTGGAAGTCGGCGTGTTTATCGTGTTCGGGCGCTATCTGGTGAACCGGCTGGTCCTGTGGCCGCTGGAGCGCGTGGTCGCCACCGCAGATGCGGTGGCGGACGGCGACCTGGGGCGGCGCGCACCGGACGCGGAGACGCGCGACTTCGCCACCCTCGCCGAGCGGCTCAACCGCATGACCGATCACCTGCTCGACGCGCAGGGGCAGCTGGTGCGCTCGGAGAAGCTCGCCAGCATCGGCCGGCTGGCGGCCGGGATCGCCCACGAGGTGGGGAATCCGCTGGGCGCGATCGGCACCTACGTCGAGGTGCTGCGGCGCCGCGGCGCCGACCCCGAGGTGGTCACCGGCGTGACCCGCGAGCTGGAGCGGCTCGACCGCATCGTGCGCGGGCTGCTCGACTACGCGCGACCCCAGGAGGAGGCGCTGGCGCCGCTCGATGCCGCCGCCGTGGCGCACGGCGCCTATGGGCTGCTCGAGGCGCAGGGGGCCCTGAAACCGGTGCGCGCGACCCTCGAGATCGCGCCCGTCGTCCCGCGCATGCTCGGGCGGGCCCATTTGCTGGAGCAAGCGATCGTCAACCTGGTGCTGAACGCGGTGGATGCGGCGCCCGGCGGGATCGTGATCCTGGGCGCGCGCGCTTGGGCCTACGAATCGCGCCGCGCATCGCCCAAACGAGAGGGCGATCCGCAGCGGGCCAGCTATCCGCGCCGCCCGGAGAGTCGCCCCGCGCGCACCGACTTCGCCGCCGGCCAGCGGGGAGTGCTCTTGTACGTCGCGGATTCGGGCCCCGGGGTGCCCCCCGACGACCGCGAGAAGGTGTTCGACCCGTTCTACACCACCAAGGAGCCGGGGCGGGGAACGGGGCTCGGCCTCGCCATCGTCGCGCGCGCCGTGCACGACATGGGCGGGGTGGTGTGGGTGGACACGGCGCGAGAGGGAGGGGCGGCGTTCAAAATGTTCTTTCCCGCTGGTGAGGCGTGAGCCGCGTCCTGATAGTCGATGACGAGCCCGGCCTCCGTCAATCGCTCGGGCTGTTGCTGGCGGATGCGGGCTACGACGTGGTGGCCGAGGGCAACGGGGCGCGGGCGCTCGAGCGCGCCCTCGCCGAGTCGTTCGACCTCGTGCTGTGCGACGTGCGAATGCCGGAGATGGACGGGCTGGCGTTCCTGCGCGCCTACAAAGGGCGTGGCGGCACGGCCCTGGTCATCATGATGAGCGCGTACGGCGGTGAGGAAGCGGCGCTCGCCGCCATGAAGGAGGGGGCGTACGACTACATACCCAAGCCATTCCGCCCGGACGAGGTGGTGCTCACCCTGCGCAAAGCCGAGGAGCGCGAACGGCTCGGTCACACCATCGCGACACTAAGGGCACAGTTGGACTCGAACCCCGCGGTGCGGGCGTTGATCGCCGAGAGCCAGCCGATGCGCCAGGCCCTCGACATGGTGGCCAGGGTGGCGGGACATCCCACGACGGTACTGATCACCGGCGAGCGCGGGACGGGCAAGGAAGTCATCGCCCAGGCGATCCATCGAGCCAGCCCCCGCGCGGCCGGCCCCTTCGTGGCGGTGAACTGCGCGGCCATCCCCGACACCCTGCTCGAGTCGGAGCTGTTCGGTTACGTGAAAGGCGCCTTCACCGGCGCGACGGGCGACCGGCCGGGGCTGTTCGAGCAGGCCGACGGCGGCACGTTGCTGCTGGATGAGATCGGGGAGCTGCCGCTGGCGCTCCAGGCGAAGCTGTTGCGGGTGCTGCAGGAGAATGAGATTCGCCGCGTGGGAGACCAGAAAACGCGGCGGGTGGACGTGCGACTGCTCGCGGCGACCGCCAAGGATCTCGCCGCCGAGGCGGCGGCGGGCCGGTTTCGCCATGATCTGTTCGACCGCTTGAACGTCGTGGCGATTCACCTGCGGCCGCTGTCGGAGCGGCGCGCCGACATCGCGCCGCTCGCGGCCCATTTCGCGGCGCGACTGGCTGGCCGGCTCGGCCGGCGGGTGACCTTGAGCGACGCGGCGCTTGAGTGGCTGGGCGAGCAGCCGTGGCCGGGCAACGTGCGCTCGCTCGAGCACGCCATCGAGCGGGCGGCGGTGCTGAGTGACAAGGAAGTCCTCGAGCCGGGAGACTTCACCGCCGTTCCCCCGCTCCGCAGTGCGGAGAGGGGGACAGGGGGTGAGGTCACCCTCAAGGACGCCGTGGAGGCTGCGGAGCGCCAAGCCATCACAGCTGCCCTCGAGGCGGCGGCTGGCAACCGCCGCGATGCGGCCAAGCGGCTCGGCGTCAGCCTCCGAACCTTGTTCTACAAGATGGATCGACACGGCATCGACTAGTGCAGTATTCTGCACTTATGCAGCATTCTGCAGTGCCGCCACTCCCCTGTCGAATCAGATAACACGCTATAACACATCTACTTACATCATGGCACGGGGTGTGATAAGGATACTGCGCGACTGGAGGTATTGGCATGCGGCGCTCGGGGTTCACAACCATCGAAATGGTCATCGTGGTGGTCCTCATCGGGCTCATCGCGATGATCGGCTTCCCGAAGATCTCGAAAGTGCTCGACAAGACGAACGTGCGCTCGGCGCGCGACGCGGTCGGCACGCTGGCGGCCACGGCGCGGGCGGCGGCGATCCAGCGCGGCTGCCGCAGCGCGCTGCACTTCACGGCGTCGCCGTCCACGGTGTGGGTGACCACCGCGTGCCCGGCGAAGCTGGATACCGTGTCGGGCGTCCAGAACCTCACGACGCGGTTCAAGGTGACGCTCGCCGCCTCGCGCGACTCGGTGCAATACGATCCACGCGGGCTGAGCATGGACGGCTTCAACTCGAACACCGTGGTGCGGCTCACCGGCAGCGTGGCGACCAACAAGGACTCGGTGATGATCAACCCGATCGGCAAGGTGGTGCGGCAATGAAAAGCGAGCAGGGGTTCACCATCGTCGAGGTGATCGTCGCGATCATAGTGCTCACCGTGGGCCTGCTGGCGCTCGTCACGTCGGCGGCGCTGGTGACGCGGATGATCGGCCGCGGGCAGCGCTCGGCGGTGGCGGCGCAGTACGCCCAGCGGCGGCTCGAGATGTTGCGCGTGACCGGCTGCACGTCGCAGGCCGGCGGCGCCGAAGTATTGATGCGCGGGTCGGCGCCGGTGGACTCGCTCACCTGGCGGTTCGCGGCCACGGCGGCGAACCATTGGCAGATCGTGGTGCGCAGCAAGTATCCGACGGCACTCGGCAAGTGGCGGACCGACAGCACGGAGACCCAAATCTCATGTCTCTTCTAGCCCGTCGAGGGTTCACCCTCATCGAGCTGATGATCGCGCTGGTGCTCCTCGGCCTGGTGTCGACCGCCGTCTACAAGGTGCTGGTGAACAACCAGCGGGTGTACCTGGCGCAGACGCAGACCATCGACCTGCAGCAGAACATCCGCGCGGGAGCCGCTATCCTGCCGGCCGAGTTCCGCGAGCTGGACGCGGCGGACGGCGACATCACCGCCATGGGGTCCGACTCGATCGTGATGCGGGCGATGCGGCAGCTCGCGTTCGTGTGCGCGACGCCCCTGCTGGGTGGCGGCCTCGGCCAGATCGCCCTGGCGATCCGGCCGACCCTGATCTACGGCAACCGGCAGACATTCAAGCAAGGGGACTCGATCCTGGTGTACTGGGAGGGCGACCCCACGTCGCGATCTGACGACCAATGGCTCCCGGCCACGTTACAGAAGGACCCCGATCCAGGGTTCTGCGCCGACAGCAATGTCGCGACCAACCCGGCCTTTCTGCTCACGTTGCAGCCGGCGTGGATCAATAACGCCGTGCTGAACCGCGCGGGCGCGATCCCCAACGGCGCGCCGGTGCGCGGGTTCGACAAAGTGGTGTACCGCTCGTACCAGGCCGCGGACGGCAATTGGTATCTGGGGCAGCGCAATCCGGCGCAGACCGGGACCATCCAGCCCGTGGTCGGACCGCTGATCGGCGCCAATGGTGTCAGCTTCGCCTACTACGACACCGCGGGTGCGGTGACCGCCGTTCCGACGCAGGTGGCGCAGATCGAGATCGTGCTGCGCGCCCGTACGGCGGCGCCGATCCGGAGTGGCGGTACCGGCGCGCAGACGTACAAGGTGGACAGTCTGGTGACCCGCGTCGCGCTGCGGAACAACCCGCGGTGTGGATCAGGTTCAGTCGCGCCCATCGTCGTATTTCGCCCATGCGGATGACGGGCGAGACAGTCTCACACGTGAACATCAAGGAGCGGTCTATGAAGCACGTCTTGCAGAGTGAGCGCGGCATGGCGCTCGCCATCGCGATCGTCGCCCTCGTGGTCGTGGGCGCCCTCATCGCCGGCGCGTTTTTCTCCGGCACTCAGGAGCAGCGGGTGGCGGAGAACGTGCGCCGGGTCCAGGCCTCATTCGGCGTGGCGGAGGAGGGGGTTTACGACATCATCCGCGGCTGGAGCGACCCGGTCACCAAGGGGAAGTACGCCGGGCTATATCCGTACCCCGCGGTCGCGCCGGCGCGTGACACGGCGCTGTGGGGCATGAAGACGTCGGCGAGCAAGACGGGGAGCTACAGCGGCGAGATGTACAAGCTCAACGACGCGCTCTACTTGATCGACATGACCGCCAAGGACACCATGAGCCTCGCGGGGCGCATCCGGGGCGGCGGCGCGAGCCAGCGGCTCGGGCTGCTGGCGCGGATCCGACCCCTGAATCTCAACACGCAGGCGGCGGTCACATCGGGCGGCAGCAACGTAGTGGTCGGCAGCGCCAGCATCGACGGGAACGACCACGTGCCGGGCGGCTGGGCGGGCTGTCCCCCGCTCGATTCTGCCAAGGCCGGCATCCGAACGCAGTCGGACGGATCGGTCACGGCCAGCGGGCACCCCACCATTCTCGGGAACCCGCCGACGCTCAAGGACCCGACGCTCGCGGACAGCTCGTTTACCCACTACGGCGACGTGACCTACGCGCAGCTGGCCGCCAGCGCGAACATCACCGTGCCGGCTCAGAACTTCTCGAACTCGATCGGCCCGGCCGTAGCTGGCACCACGTGCGACCTTAGCGTGGTGACGAACTGGGGAAGCCCATCGACCCCGACGGGCCCGTGCGGAGGCTATTTCCCCATCATCCACATCACGGGGACCGGTTCGGTCATCAACGGGCAGGAAGGGCAAGGCGTCCTGCTGGTGGACGGCAGCCTGGATGTCCAGGGCGGGTTCCAGTTTTTCGGCGTCACGATCGTCAAGGGCTCGATCAAGACCTCCGGCGGTGGCGGGACGCCGGCTCACTTCTGGGGCACCGTGATGGTGCAGGATACGGCCCAGTTCACCGACACGACCAACAACATTTCCGGCGGCGCCAACCTCCTGTACTCTAAGTGCGCTATTATCAAGGCGTTAAACAAGACAGGGGTGGGGTCGATGATGCGGTCGCGGGGGTGGGTCCAGCTGTACTAAAGCGACCTAGACAGGATAAGGGGGCGGGGGCAAAGTGTAATTGCCCTCGCCCCGTTCGTTTCTCCAATCGGCACAGTAATTGCCTGCTTCGGAGGCCGGGGTCCTCGATCATCGACGTGGACGAGAAGGAGGCCGATATGAAGCACGGCGTGAAGAACGAGCGTGGCATGGCGCTGGCCCTCGCGATCGTCGCGTTGGTGGTCGTGGGCGCGCTCATCGCCGGCGCATTGTTCTCAGCCACTCAGGAGCAGCGCGCGGGCGAGAACGTGCGTCGGGCTCTGGCCTCGTTCGGCGTGGCGGAGGAAGGAGCCTACGACATCATTCGCGGCTGGGACAAGAACCGACTCACCTACGCCGCGCTGTATCCGTACCCCGCGCAATGGCCGGCCCGGGACGCCGTCGTGATCGACACGACGACGTCCGCCGGCAGAACGGGGAGCTACAGCGGCACACTCTTCAGGCTCAACGATGCGCTGTACGTCATCGACGTGACGGGGCGGGACGCCGTGAGCCTGGCCGGGCGCCTTCAGGGCGGCGGCGCGAGCCAGCGGATCGGGCTCCTGGTGCGCATCAAGCCGCTGGTGCTGGGCTCGCCGGCCGCGCTGACGTCGGGCGGCGCCAGCGTGCTCGGCGGCAACGCCAGCATCGACGGCACCGATCAGGTGCCGCCCGGATGGACCGGATGCGGCCCCGCCGATAGCACCCGGGCGGGAGTCCGTACCCAGACGAGCAATACGGTCTCGACCCAAGGCCACCCGACCGTCACCGGCAACCCGCCGGTGCTCAAGGACCCGACGCTGGCCGACAGCTCTTTTTCCGTGTACGGGGACGTGACCTACGCGGACCTCGCCAGGCAGGCTGATATCACGCTGCCGGCGCAGAACTTCTCGAGTGCCATCGCGCCGGCGGTGTCGGGCAGCACGTGCAACAAGAGCGTGCTCACCAACTGGGGGAGCCCGACCGATCCCACCGGACCGTGCGGCCAGTACTTCCCGATCATTCGTATCACCGGCACCGGGGCGGCGATCAGCGGCCAGGAAGGTCAGGGTATCCTGCTCGTGGACGGCAGCCTGAACGTGCAGGGCGGGCTCCAGTTCTCCGGGGTGGTCATCATCAAAGGCTCGCTCAGGACGACGGGCGGCGGCGGTAACCCGGCCCACATCTGGGGTGCAGTAATCGTGCAGGATACGGTGTCGCTGTCCGACACGACCAACACGATTTCCGGTAACGCCAACCTCCTGTACTCTAAGTGCGCTATTACCAGGGCTTTAAACAATGCGGCCGTGGGGTCCATGATGCGGTCGCGGGGGTGGGTACAGCTCTTCTGAAGTGACCTAACTCTCGGCAAACAAAGTACTTGTTGGTTCGGCCTCAAGTAGGTTCGAGGCTTGACAGGATAAGGGGCGGGGCTTACTGTAGTTTGCCCTCGCCCCCTCTTGTCTTTAACCCATAGGCAGCTATGGCTCTCTTCGGGTTGCTGGGTGGCAAAAAAACCTCGGTGGGCCTGGATATCGGTTCCGGCATCATCAAGCTGGCGGTGATCGACCATTCCGGCAGCGAGCCGGAGCTCGTCAAGGTCGCCACGACCGAGGTCGCCGCCGATGCGATCGTGGAGGGGGAGGTCATGGACCCCGGGCTCGTGTCGGAAGCGATCCGGGGCCTGTTTTCCACGGCGGGCGTCAAGCAGCGCTCCGTGGTGACGGCGGTGGGCGGCCGGGACGTGATCGTCAAGAAGATCCAGATGGACCGGATGAAAGAAGGAGACGCCCGCGAGGTGATCCGGTGGGAGGCCGAGCAGCACGTGCCGTTCGACATGGCGAACGTGGAGCTCGACTTCCAGATCCTCGATCCCGACGCCGAAGGGCTGCAGATGAACGTGCTGCTCGTCGCCGCGAAACGCGAGCTGGTGGACAGCCGCACGTCGCTCCTGGGGGAAGCGGGACTCGAGGCAGCGATCATCGACGTGGACGCGTTCGCGATCCATAACGCCTTCGAGCTGAATCACCCCGACGCGATGCAAGGCGTGGTGGGGCTGGTCAACATCGGGCACGAAGTCACCAACGTGAACATCCTGGAGGACGGGATCCCGGTGCTGACGCGGGATCTGTCGGTGGGAACGCGGCGGTTCCGGGAGGACCTGCAGCGGGAGAAGGGGCTCTCGGCCGAGGATTCGGAGCGGGTCATCCAGGGCCAGGCCCAGAGCGGCGACCTGGCGCAGTACGTGGACGCCCGGGGCGAGGAGATCGCGGTGGGGGTGGAGCGGGCGGCGGCGTTCCTCGCGACGGCGTCGCGCTCCGCGGGGGGGCTGGGGCGGGTGTACACGATCGGCGGCGGGGCACGCATCCCGGGTCTGAACGAAGCGTTGTCGAACCGGCTGCGGGTGCCGGTGGAGCTCGCGAGCCCGGTGCAGCGGCTCAAGGTGCGCGACTCGGTATTCGACTCCGTCGCGGTGGATGAGGTGGCCCCCCTCTTGATGCTCTCCGTGGGCCTGGCGCTGAGGCGCGCCGCATGATCGAAATCAACCTACTGCCCGGGAAGAAGAAGAAGGCAGCCGGCGGCGGCGCGGGCTTCAAGTTCGCGCTGCCCGACTTCCGGGGTCTGCTGGCGAGCATCAAGAACCCGTGGCTGCTCGCGGCGAGCGCGACCTCGTTGATCGTGGTCGGCGGCGGGCTGCTGTGGTTCATCACGCAGAGCACGCGGCTGCGGGTGGCCCAGAACCGCCGCACCGAGGTGCAGGCGGAGAAGCGGCGCTTCGACGCGGTGATCGCGCAGAAGCGGCAGTCGGAGCGCATCCGCGACTCGCTGATCGCGGAGATCACCGTCATCCGCGGCATCGACGCGGACCGCTACATCTGGCCGCACGTGCTCGACCAGATCACCAAGGCGCTGCCGCCCTACACCTGGCTCACGGGGATCGCGGTGGCCGGGGGCGGCAATGTCGCCCCGGGCGCCCCGGGTTCTGTCCCGGCCGGCCCGGCCACCCCGGACTCGACGGGGCGGACGCAGGTTCGCGTCTGGATCACCGGCAGCACGGTCGACATCCAGGCGTTCACTACGTTCCTGCGGCAGCTCGCCGCGTCGCCCTGGCTCACCGACGTGACCCCGGCGACGACGTCCACGATCATCGAGGCCGACCGCCCGGTCACCGCGTTCAACGTGGCCGTGCGCTTCCGGGTGGCGGACTCGGTGTACATCCGCACCGTCCCCCTGACTCAGTCGGCGAGGTAGCGCCATGGCCTTGCTGCCGCAGGACAAGCAGAGCCAGGTGATGCTGCTCATCACCATCGGCATGGCCGCGCTCGGCTACGCTTTCTGGAACTACTGGGCGAAGCCGACGGGCGAGGAGATCCAGGCCATCCAGACCGAGATCGCCAGCATGGAGGCCGTGATCGCGCAGGCGAAGGCGGACCTCGCGAGCGGCACGGTGGAGGACCTGCGCCGCAAGGTCGAGGAGTACACGGCGCTGCTCGGCGTGATGCGCCGCCTCGTCCCCGAGAAGAACGAAGTCCCGGCGCTGATCGACGACATTTCGACCAAGGCCAAGGTGCGCGGCGTGACCATCGGCCGGATCGAGCCCCAGCCCGTGGAGCCGGGGCCGCCGTTCGACACCTACCGGTATCGTCTCGAGATCATCGGGCACTACGACCAGCTGGGCGAGTTCCTGTCCGACATCGCGAGCCTGCCGCGCATCATCGTGCCGCAGGACGTGATCCTCAAGGCGGCGGCGCAGCAGGCGCAGAAGCTGCTGGGCGACACGCTCGGCGCGCTGCTCGAGGCGCAATTCGGGATCCGCACGTTCGTGAAGGCGGCGGCGCCGCCCGCGGCGCCGGCCAAGAAGGGTGCGGGGGGACGGTGAGCACGCGATTCGCGGCGTGCGTCGCCGCGCTGCTGGCAGCGGGTCCGCTGGCGGCCCAGGCCAAGCCCAACCCCGCGGCGGCGAAACCGGACAGCGCCAAGCGCGACAGCGTCGCGGCGCCGGTGCTGGTGCGCGAGGTGTTCTCGTACGAGGGTGGCGGGCGCGACCCGTTCCTGTCGCTGCTCCGGTCGGGCGACATCCGGCCGCTCCTGTCGGACCTGCGGCTCGTGGGCATCTACTACGACGGGCGGTATCCGGCGCGCAGCGTCGCGGTGCTGCGCGATGTGACCAACAGCAAAGTGTATCGAGTGAAGCCGGGCAACATCATCGGGCGCCTCAAGGCCACCACGATCCGCCCGCGGGAAATCGTGTTTACGGTGCAGGAGTTCGGCTTCGAGCGGCAGGAGAGTCTGTCGCTCGCCAAGCAGGAGGTAACGCCATGAAGCGCATTGCAGCTCTCGTCCCGTTCCTGCTTGTGCTGACCCCGGGCGCAAGCCCGGGGACGACGGGAGCGACGCCCCGGGACGGCGAGGTCAGGGCCGTCAGCGTACTCCCGGCGGCGGGCAGCGTGGAGGTCGTGATCGATCTCCGCGGCGCCGTCGACATACAGGACTTCACGTTGGCCAATCCGGCCCGGCTGGTGGTGGACCTGCAGGGCGCGCGCCTCGTCGCTCCCGCGGTGCTGTACGACGGAGCCAACCGCGGCGGCATCAAAAACATCCGGTACGCCCAGTTCCGGCCTGGGGTGGTGCGGGTCGTGATCGACCTCGACGCACTGAAGGACTATCAGATCGAGCGCCGGGACGGTCAGGTGCGGGTGAAGATCGGCTCGGAGCGGACGGCGTTCGAGGCGTGGTCGAGCCAGAACGTCACGTCCGCCGGCCCGCTCGCTACCCCGGACGTGCGTCCGGGGTCAGTGACTAACCCCGGGCGCGAGCCCGGCGTTCAGACGCGACCGGCCGCTCGCGGCGGTCAGGCGGCGCGGGTCGCGACGCCGGCGCAGAGCGGCGACGGCTCGATCGACGCGTACCTCGCGGCCCACGCGAAGGAGAGCGCCCAGTCGCAGGCGGCGCGCATCACGGTGACGTGGGACAACGCGGATCTGCGGGAGGTGGTGGCGGGCTTCGCGGCGTTCAGCGGCCGGACCATCATCCTGTCCAAGGACGTGAAGGGGCAGGTCTCGGCCGAGATCAAGAACCAGCCGTGGGACCTCGCGTTCAACGCGGTGCTCGAATCGCAGGCGCTCGCCGCCAACGTGCTGGACGGCGGCATCATCCAGGTCATCGACAAGCGGGACCTGGCGCGCGCCGACTCGACGGTGCCGGTGGAGACGCGGCTGGTGCGGGTGAACTACGCCAAGGCCTCGGCCCTGGTGCCGTCGGTGGCGTCGATCCTCACCAAGCGGGGCCAGGTCGTCGCCGATTCCACCAGCAACGCGCTGGTGATCACCGAGATCTCGAGCCGCATCAACCGCGTTGAAGAGTTCGTCAAGGGCCTCGACATCCGCACGCCGCAGGTGTCGATCCAGGCGAAGATCATCTTCGTCGACCGCACCGATGTCGAGGAGCTGGGCGTGAAGTACGACCTCGGCTCTCAGACGCAGTTCTTCAACAAGCTGGTGCAGCGGCCGGACCCGCGCACCGCCAAGGCCGTGGACACGAACGGCGACGGCATCCCCGACGCGTTCGTGCCCCAGAGCAACTTCGCGCCCAACGATGTGATCGTGGACCTGGGTGGGAACTCGCTGTCCGCCATCGGGAACGCCGATCAGGAAGTGGTGAACCCGGCGCTCAACCTGATCTTCTCGACCGCGATCGGGAACTTCGACCTCACGACATTCCTGCAGGCGCTGCAGCGAGTCGAGCTGGCCGACGTCCAGGCGGAGCCGACCATCACGACGCTCGACAACCGGGTGGCCGAGATCCTGGTCGGCGACCGCGTGCCGATCCGCGTGATCGACGTGAGCACGGGGGGCACCGTTGCGGGCGCCGTGCCGCGCGCCACCGTGCGCTTCGAGCAAACCGGCATCAACCTGAAGGTGACGCCGCACGTGACGGCGAACCGTCAGGTGCTGATGGAAGTGCACGCCGAGCGCTCCAACGTGAAGCCCGCGTCGGTGGACATCGGCTTCACGTTCCAGACGCAGCAGGCGGACAACCAGATCCTGGTCAACGACGGGGAAACGGCGGTCATCGGCGGCCTCACGGTGACGGAGGTCACGGTGACGAAGTCGGGAATCCCGTTCCTTGTAGACTTGCCGATCCTCGGAAAGCTGTTCGGCTTCAGCTCCGAGCAGGAATCGCGGCGCGATCTGCTGATTCTCATCACGCCGCACATTATCGACGACCTGGTGACGCCCAGCACCGGGAAGTGACCAGGAGCGTTCTTATGCAGCAGATGCGCGGGGTGCGGGGTTGGTGCGCGCTGGCGGCGCTCGCGGGCGCCGTCGGCGCGTGCGAGACGGCGCGGAACCCGGGCGGCGTGCAGCAGGACCGGATCCCGCCCAGCATCTCGCTGAGCACCACTTCGGACACCCAGCAGATCGCGACCGGGCTGAGTTTCAACGTCGACGCGTCGGACAACCTGGGCCTGAAGGAGATCCGCCTCACCTACTCGGACCCCAACATCGCCCAGACCGACACCCTCTTCAATACGACGGTCACGAGCTTCAACCAGGGCCAACACATCACGTTCCCGCCCAGCTCGGGCGCGGGCGGGTTCATCACGATCGCCGCCCACGCCACGGACGGCGCAGGCAACTTCGCGGACGACACGATCGTGATCTTCCTGTCGAACGTGCAGGCGCTGAACGTCACGCTGCTCGCGCCCACCACCGGCGCGATCGCGTCGCCGGGCCGCAACATCGTGGTGTCGGTGCGCGCGCAGCAGGTGGGCGGCATCCTGCGCGTCGGCTTCAGGGTCGTGCCCCGCACCGCCGTCACCGACCCGACGGTGCCGCCCACCGACTCGCTCGTGTTCACCGGCACGCTCCCGACGGACACCACCTATACGGACACCCTCACCGTCAGCCCCAGCTTCACCACGGGCTCGTTCACGGTGACCGGCTTCGCCGTGGACGCCGGCACTCGGCCCGGGGCCACGAACCCGGTGACGGTCACCATCCAGTCGGTGGCGACCGACAATACGCCGCCCGTCGTGTCGCACACCATTCCGGCCCGCGTGGAGGCGACCGACACCATCACCGTGCGCGCGCTCGATCCGAGCGGCATCGCCTGGATCGGATTCCGGGTGGACACGGTACTCACCGCCGTCCCACCGTTCACCGGGATCACGCCGGCGCGGTTCGACTCGGTCAACGTGGGCGCGGGGAACCTGACGGATGTGACGCGCAAGCTCAGCCTCGGGCTGGCGGCGCTCACCACGCCGGTGAGCGTCGTGGTGCGGGGCTACGCCTGCGACCTCGCCACGGCCAGGAACTGCACCTTCTCGCAGACGAGCACGGTGATCACGCCCTCCGCGCCGCGCGCTCCTGCCCGCGCCGCCACGCCGTCGAGCGGCGTCGATACCGTGGTGGTGGTGGCGGGCCGGACGTTCGCGCTGCCATTGGGCGGCAAGATCGCCGACGCGATCTTCAACGCCAACCTGAACGAGCTGTACCTGACGAATCCGACCCGCCATCGCGTCGAAGTCTTCCAGGTGGCGAACAGCACGTTCGTGGCCTCGGGGATCACCTTCGGCGTGGGCGTGCCGTGGGGCGTCGCCCTGTGGCCGCGCGACACGCTGGGCAACTACGGCGACTCGATCGTCGTGGCGGACGCGGGCGGCACCCAGCTCGCCATCGTGGACGTGCGGACGGCGGTGCGGCAGCTGCAGTGGCGTCAGGACCTGCCCAACTACCTGATCGAGACGTACAAGGTGCTGCGGCAAGCCGGTGGGACGATCGAGCAGATCCTGGTGCACGACGTCTCCGACCGGCCGCAGTACGTCGCGACCGTGTGCCGCGCGGCGGGCGGGACGACGTGCGCCCCGGATTCGATCTTCGCAGTGTACTCGACCACGCCGACGCAGAGCAGCACCAGCCCGTTTGCCGGCAAGGCCACGCTGCGGATGGAGAAGCTGATTCCCCCGGGCAGCCCGTTCCCGCTGTTCGGCCATCTGTTCTGGGAGATCGGCGCGACGTTCGCGAGCACGTCGACGGACACGCTGCGCATCGAGGAAGTGCGCCGCAACTCGCGTCAGGTCATCCTGTCGGCGTGCCGCGGCATCTCGGTCGACCTCCCCACGTTCGGACTGGGCGACTCGACCTACGCGCGGAACTCGGGGAACTTCACCCACGCCTTCGTGGGCGAGGGCGGCAATATCTCGACGGCGTTCGCGCGTGTGATGGCGTACGACGCCCGCGACTCGATCAAGGGTGTCGGGACGCTCAACAACAGCTGCGTGAACCCGTTGGTGACGGGCCGGACCGTGCTCGCGCAGGGCGAGGACCACGAGGACCTGGGCATGTCGCCCGGGGTGCACGTCAGCGACTTCATCAGCAACACCGGCATCCACGTGTCGTCCATCGCCACGAACTTCAACGGCCGGACCAACGTGGTGCGCGCCGACTCGATCTATTACCTCGACGACCAGCTGCGGCTCAAAGCCACCTCCTGCACCCTGGCGACGAACCTCGCCACCTGTCTCATGGGCGCGCCGGGGATGGACATGAACTACAATCACGACTTCTCGCCGGGGGGTTCGTGCGTCCCGAACTGCGGCACTGGTACGGACAAGAACACGCGGCTGCTGTTCGCCGCCCGGCCGGACGCGAGCATCGACGTGTTCGACACGTTCGACGGTGGGCAGCTCCTGAGCGGCGGCGTGCCTGTGACGATCCCGATCCGCGACCCGATCATCGGACCGTTCCGGGTGGCGCGCGACGCTACCGGCCAGCTGCTGTTCGGCATCACCGCCAACGGCCTGGTGATGGTCCGGCTCCCGAGCCTCATCAACCCGAATCCGGCGCCGCCCAGACGGTGATTCCTCACCCCCTGTCCCCCTCTCCACGGTGTGGCGAGGGGGAACCCCTTGAAGCCATTGAGAGCCCGGCCCGGAGTCGGGCTCGCGTGCTATTATCCGGAGAGGCCGACATCGGAGGCGAGGGGACGTGAAGAGCGCGAGTGAACTCGCGGCTCGGCATCTGCCCGTAAACGGGCGCAATGCCGCTTCAGCGGCAGGGCCGAGTCGCGGCTTGAGCCGCGGGCCGGCGTGATGTTCCGGTTCACGACGGCGGGCGAGTCGCACGGACGCGGCCTGGTGGCGGTCCTCGAGGGGATTCCCGCGGGCCTGCCCCTGTCCGCCGAGCGCGTCAACGCCGAGCTGAAGCGGCGGATGGGCGGCTACGGCCGCGGCGCCCGCATGAAGATCGAATCCGACCAGATCGAGTGGCTCGCGGGGGTGCGGGCCGGCGAGACCCTCGGCTCCCCCATCGCGATGCTCGTGTGGAACCGCGATTGGGAGCACTGGCAGGACGTGATGGCCCCCGAGGGCAATGCGCCCGGTGCCGAGCGGCGGCGCCAGGTCACGCGCCCGCGCCCCGGGCACGCCGATCTCGCCGGCGCGCTCAAGTACGACCGCCAGGACGCGCGCGACATCCTGGAGCGGGCGAGCGCGCGCGAGACGGTGGCGCGGGTGGCGTGCGGCGCGGTGTGCAAGGTGCTGCTGGAACAGTTCGGCGTGGAAGTCGGTTCTCACGTCGTGGAATTGGGTGGGGTGGTGGCGAAGTCCCCGGTCCCGATCCCCCAGCCCCTGAACCCCGCCTCCGATGCCAGCCCGATCCGCTGCCTCGACCCGGAGGCGGAGCGCGAGATCATCGCCCGCATCGACGCGGCCAAGGCGGCGGGCGACACGCTGGGCGGCGTGGTCGAAGTGATCGCGCTGGGCGTTCCCGTCGGGCTCGGCTCCCACGTGTCGTGGGACGCGAAGCTGGACGGGCGCCTCGCGCAGGCCCTCATGTCGATCCCGGCGGTGAAGGGGGTGGAGCTGGGCCTGGGGTTCGAGGCCGCGCGACGCAAGGGCTCCGAGGTGCACGACGAGATCCTGCCCGGGCTGGCCCGCGCCACCAACCGCGCGGGCGGCACCGAAGGCGGCATGACCACCGGCGAGCCCCTGGTGGCGCGCGTCGCGATGAAGCCGATCTCGACGCTCATGTCGCCGCTGCGCACCGTGGACCTGAAGACGGGCGGGCCGGCGCAGGCGCAATCCGAGCGGTCGGACGTGACGGCGGTGCCGGCCATGGGAGTCATCGCCGAGACGATGATGGCCCTGGTGCTGGCGCAGGCGCTGCTCGAGAAGTTCGGCGGCGACGCGCTGAGCGAGACGAAACGGAACTTCGAGGGGTATGTGGCCCAGGTGCGCGCGCGTACGCCGCAGGGGGCGGCCTCGTGAAACGACACGTCGTGTTGATCGGCCTGCCGGGCTCGGGGAAGAGCACCGTGGGCCGGCTGGTGGCGGAGCAGCTGCGCGCGACATTCGTCGACATCGACGCGATCGTCGAGCGGCGCGAGGGGCGGCCGATCACGATGATCTTCGCGGAGAAGGGCGAGGCGGCGTTCCGCGAGATGGAGCGCAAGGAGATGGAGACCGCGCTCGCGAGCGAGCCCGCGGTGATCGCGCCGGGTGGCGGCTGGGCGGCGCAACCGGGCGCGATCGACGGCGCGAAGCCGCACGCGCTCGTGATCTTTCTGTACACGCGGCCCGAGACCGCGACGCAGCGCGCGGCGCCCGAGGGAACCCGCCCGGCGTTATCAGGAGAGGATCCGGTGGCGCGCATGCGGCTGCTGCAGCGCGAGCGCGACGAGTTCTATCGCAGCGCGCACGCGCAAGTTGATACCGACCGGAAGTCGGCGCCGCAGGTTGCAAATGAGGTCGTCAGGCTTGCGCAATCGAGTGCGGGATGGTAAAGATGCGCACTCGTGTCGTTTGACGAAGGATTGATGCATGGCTGCTAAGAAAGCTGTGGTGAAGCGGAAGAAAGCCGATCCCGAAAACCCCGCGCTCGCGCGCGGGGTCAGTGGGATTACTGACCCCGGGCGCAAGCCCGGGGATGACGAAGGCGCGGAAACCGCCGTGGCCGTGGCTCCCAAACGGCGCGCGCGCAAGCCCAAGGCGCCCGCCGCGGGGAGCGGGGGCGGGGGCGGGAAGGGTGCGCTCGTCATCGTCGAGTCGCCCACCAAGGCAAAGACGATCGGCAAGTACCTGGGCTCGGGCTACACGGTCAAGGCGACCGTGGGGCACCTGCGCGATCTGCCCCAGCGCAAGCTGGGCGTGGACGTGGAGCACGGCTTCACGCCCGAGTACGTGACGATCAAAGAGAAAGCCAAGACCCTCGCCGAAATCAAGAAGGCCGCGAAGGCATCGGAGCGGGTGCTGCTCGCCACCGACCCGGACCGCGAGGGCGAAGCCATCGCCTGGCACGTGGCCAGCCAGCTCGGCAACGGAAAAAGCGGCAAGATCCGTCGCGTCCTGTTCCATGAGATCACCAAGGACGCGGTGGCGCACGCGCTGGCGCATCCCCTCGACATCGACCAGCGGAAAGTCGACGCCCAGCAGGCACGTCGGGTGCTCGACCGGCTGGTGGGCTACAAGACGTCCCCGCTCCTCTGGAAGAGCATCAAGACGGGCCTCTCAGCGGGTCGGGTGCAGACGGTGGCGCTGCGGCTGATCTGCGAGCGCGAGGAGGAGATCCGCAAGTTCGTGCCGCAGGAGTACTGGACCGTCGAGGCCGATCTCGAGAAGGACGGCCAGGCGTTCCAGGCGCGGCTGCACAAGCTCGACGGGAAGAAGCCGGAGATCAAGGACGAGGCGACCGCGCGGGCGATCGTGGCGGACGCGCTCAAGATCCCCTTCAAGGTCACCACGGTCGAGAAGGGCGAGCGGCGGCGCGCCGCGCCGCCGCCGTTCCGCACCAGCACGCTGCAGCAGGAGGCGGCGAAGCAGCTGGGCTTCTCCGCGGCGGTGACGATGCGGATCGCGCAGCAGCTGTACGAGGGCATCGAGCTCGGCGCAGAAGGCCCGCTCGGGCTGATCACCTACATGCGTACCGACTCGGTGCGCGTGGCGGATTCGGCCATGGCCCAGGCGCGCGACTACATCCGCAAGGAATTCGGCGACCGCTACCTGCCGGCCGAGCCCGTGATCCACAAGGGCGGCAAGAGCAGCACGCGTGTCCAGGACGCCCACGAGGCCATCCGGCCGACCGACGTGTTCCGGAGCCCGGACGACCTGAAGCAGCACCTCGATTCCAAGCAGTTCAAGCTGTACCAGCTGATCTGGCGGCGCTTCGTGGCGTCCCAGATGACGCCCGCGGTGTTCGAGACCACCAAGGTGGACTTCGATCTGGGCCGCTTCGTGTTCCGGGCCACGGGGTCGCGGGTCCTGTTCGACGGCTATCACAAGCTGTATCACGAGGCGCACGAGCCGGAGGACGCGAAGACCCTGGAAGACCTGCCGCCGATCCCGCCGCTCGCCCAGGGCGACGTCGTGACGGTGAAGCAGATCACGCCCAACCAGCACTTCACCGAGCCGCCGCCGCGCTTCAGCGAGGCCAGCCTGGTGAAGGAGCTGGAGCGCCTGGGGATCGGCCGGCCGTCCACCTACGCGAGCATCATCTCCACCCTCAAGATGCGCTGGTACGCCACGGCCAAGGACCGCCGCTTCGCGCCGACGCCGCTGGGCGAGACGGTGTGGCAGGTAATGAAGCGCTCGTTCCCCGACGTGTTCGAGGTGGGGTTCACGGCGCAAATGGAAGACGAGCTGGACAAGGTGGAAGAAGGCGATCTCGCGTGGCAGCAGGTGCTGGGCGACTTCTGGGGGCCGTTCGCGAAGGCGCTCGAGGCGGTGGACGTGCAGAAGCTGATCCACGACGTGCACGACCTCTCGGGCCTGCCCAAGGAGAAGTGCCCGACGTGCGGCAGCGGCCTGGTGGTGCGGAGCGGGCGGTTCGGCCCGTTCATCGCGTGCGCCCGCTACCCCGACGAGTGTAAGTTCACGCGGCCGCTGCGGCGCGACCGGGTGCCCGACAAGCCCACCGATGCGATCTGCCAGGAGTGCGGCGCGCCCATGGTGATCAAGACGGGGCGCTACGGCGAGTTCCTCGCCTGCACCAAGTTCCCCGCGTGCAAGCACACGCGGCCCGTGCCGCTGGGCGTGAAGTGCCCGAAGTGCGGCGTGGGCGACCTGGCGGAGCGCCGCACCAGAAAGGGACGCAACTTCTTCGGGTGCCTGCGCTACCCGGAGTGCGACTACTCGACGTGGAACCGCCCGGTCCCGGTCGCCTGCCCGAGCTGCGGCTTCCTCGGGATGGAAGAGAAGCAGACCAAGACCAAAGGGGTCTCTCGCAAGTGCCTCAAGTGCGGACACGAAATCACGGTCGAGGAAGCGGTGCCGGCGGAGTCGGTGGCGGGCTGAAGGCGGTAGTGGTGGGGGGCGGGCTCGCGGGCAGCGAGGCCGCCTGGGCGCTCGCCGAGCGGGGGATCGCGGTCACGCTGCGCGAGATGCGCCCCGTGAAGACCACGCCCGCGCATCAGACCGACCGGCTCGCCGAGCTCGTCTGCTCCAACTCCTTCAAATCGGTGGAGCTCACCAACGCGCACGGTCTGCTCAAGGCCGAGATGCGGCGGCTCGGGAGCGTGGTG
>Ga0207665_10000957_pt1 | contig 19547 bp, 20 predicted proteins | sample LARL112metaG_FD_184351 | JGI IMG/M metagenome (GOLD analysis project Ga0207665, IMG submission 184351) | Corn, switchgrass and miscanthus rhizosphere microbial communities from Kellogg Biological Station, Michigan, USA - LAR L11-2 metaG... | ecosystem: Host-associated > Plants > Roots >...
CGCGCCTTGATCTCTTCGCTCTGCGCCTGCACCGCCGCCGGATCGGATTTGAGCATTTTCACCTCCGACATCGGCGTCAGTCCGGCTCTCGGCTTGACGAGGGCGTGAAATGAGCGATGGGCGAATTCGTCGACCAGCATCTGCTGGGCTTCGCGGCTAAAGAAAAAGTTTTGAAACAGCCGCGCCGCATTCGGATTGGGCGCGTTCTGGAATATCCCGCTTTGGACAATGATAAGGGGCGAGCCTTCCGTCGGGTACACGACTTCCACGGGCTTGCCCTGGTCCTTGAACAGCACGAGGCTGTAGTCGTTGCCGTCGGCCATGACGGCGCGTTCGCCGAGCATGATCTTTCTTGGCGGATCACCCGCCGACTGCACCTGCATCACTTTCTGCTGAGCCAGTTTTTCCAGATAGGACCAGCCCAGTTCGCGCGCGAGCACGAAAGTGGTAGTCAAGATGGCGCCGCTGTAGCTCGGATGGCCCTTGACGATTTTGCCTTGCCATTTCGGGTCGAGCAGGTCGGCGTAGCTTTTCGGGGCATCTTCGCGTTTGACCAGGTTGGTGTTGTAACCGATGGTCTCTAACCAGGCACATGAAGTCGCATAGAGCCCTTCCGGATCGAACTGATCGGCGGGAAAATGCTTTGCGACCTCCTCGGGAAGATAGGGCGCGAGCCAGCCGTTCTTTTTCCAGTCGAGATAGTGTGCGGTGTCGGTGCTGTTGGCGACGTCAACGGCGTGGATTCCACTGCCCTGCTCCTGGGCAATGCGCTGGAAAATCCGCTCCGCGCCGGAACGCTCCACCCGAACCGCGATGCCGGGATATTTGGCTTCGAACATTTTGCCGAGACGTTCGGCTACGCCGAGCTCGATGGCCGCGTAATACGAAATCTTGCCTTCCTTCCGCGCGGCCTCGATCAATGCCGGCGTCACGGTCGCCGGCGGCGGCGCGGCGGCTCTCGTCGGTTCGGCAAACACCGCCCCCGCAACCGAGCCCGCGGCTGCGGCGAGCGCCTCGCGCCTCGACCAGTTCCTGCCCAGCATCAACTCTCTCCCGCGGACGGCTCTTATTCTGTTGCGGCGCCCATGTTAGCGGACCTCGCCCGCCGCGTGCCATTATCACTTTGGTCGCGGAAGGCTAGGTTGAGCTGCCCTATCCCGCCCGTGACGCAGGTAACCGTCGTCATTCCGGGATGCGCCGTCAGGCGCAGACCCGGAATCCATTTCTCCTCATTTTAGCGCGGTACAATGGATTCCGGATCGCGGCTGCGCCGCGTCCGGAATGACGACCCCCTTGACATCTTACCGATTGCCGAGCACGCGAACTGATTTGCCCGTCGTGCCAATCTGCCGCAGGCGACCACGCTTGCCGGAAGCTCCCGAAACACTTCACGTTCGGCCCGTCCCGCGCCTCTCAAGAGGGGCGCTTCGCGATCGTCACGAACGTTGGGTGCGGGATGCGATGGACGCGAGGGCGCGACGGACGAACGCGCCTCGATCGCGGACGGCGAAGTCGTGTGGTTCTGGCGTCCCGACGCTGACGCCAAGTTGGCAACGATGCTTTTGCATCGTGGCCTGCGACGGAGGCAACCAAGCCCGGTCTCCGGGAAGAGCGCGAAGTAAGCCGTTAAAACCATTCGCGCGGGGAAAGCCGGATTGATCCGGTTGAACCTGTGGTGACTTTGCTCGTGTGCTTTTTGTTTTTGCGCACGAGGCTGCGGGTGTCTATCGGCATCCGGCTTTCCCTGCGCCCTCTAATTCGGGGGTAAACGACTTAAAAGCTCGGACCCGTCAGGGCCGCGAGATCGCCGACGCTTGATTTGGGTCAAATATGGGCGCGCGCATCTGCCATGACGCACTGCACGATTGCCGGGATGGCGCTTGTGTCTAGAATGCGACAAAACGGCGGGCCCCATCGGAAAGGAACCGCCTGACGCCAGCGGGAGGAAAATAATGACAAAATGGATTCGGTTCGAGCACGGCGGAAAGACTATCTTTGGAACGCTGGAAGGCGACACCATTGCGGTTCACACGGGCGATATGTTCGCGGATGCGAAACCGACCGGCGAGACGCTGAAACTCTCCGACGTTGAGGTTCGCACACCCTGCGATCCCCAAAAAATGGTCTGCCTGTGGAACAATTTCCACCAGCTCGCGGCCAAGAACGATTTCAAGGAGCCGAAAGAGCCGCTCTGGTTCCTCAAAGCACCGAATTCCTATTGGCCGGCGAACCGGCCGATCCAGCGGCCGGCCACCTACTCCGGAAAAATCATCTATGAAGGCGAACTTGGCGTTGTGATCGGCAAGAAGTGCTTCAACATTTCCGAAGCGGAGGCCGGCGATTACATCTTCGGCTACACCTGCGTGAACGACGTCACCGCCGTCGACCTCCTGCGCAAGGACAAGTCGTTCGAACAATGGGCCCGCTCGAAGAGCTTTGACACCTTCGGCGTGTTCGGTCCCGTCATCGCGACCGGCCTCGACCCGATGAAGCTCTCGGTCAAGACCATCCTGAACGGCAAGGAGCGGCAGAACTATCCCGTCGCCGACATGTTCTTCCCGCCGCACAGGCTTGTCGCCGCCATTTCCAGGGACGTCACCCTGATGCCGGGCGACATCATCGCCTGCGGCACCTCGCTCGGCGCCGGTACCATGGGCGAGGCCCACAACGTCGTCGATATCGTGATCGACGGCGTCGGCAGTCTCGGCAATATCTTCGACCAGGTGCTGCCGAGCCCGTATCTGTTGGGCGCGCCACCGAAGCAGAAGAAGATCTGCGTCGTCGGCGCCGGCGCCATCGGCGGATTGCTGGCGGCCAAGTTTGCGCTTGCGGGCGAGGACGTCACTGTGATCGACCAGGGCGCGCACCTCGCTGCGATCCAGAAGAACGGGCTCAAACTCGAGTGGCACGACGGCAAGGTCTTCAATGCCAAAGTGAAGGCCGTCAACAAGGCCACCGAAGCCGGCAAGCAGGATATCGTCGTGCTCGCCGTCAAGGCGCATTTCCTCGATCAGGTCGTCCGCGACATCGATTCACTGCTCGGCCCCGACACCATTGTGCTGACCGTGCAGAATGGCCTGCCGTGGTGGTACTTCCAGAAACTTGGCGGCCAGTACGACAACCAGCGGCTGCAAAGCCTCGATCCCTCCGGCGTGCTCACCAAGCACATCGACCCCAATCGCATCATCGGCTGCGTGGTCTATCCCGCTGCGGCCGCGATCGCGCCGGGCGTCATCCATCACGTGGAAGGCGATCGTTTCCCGATCGGCGAACTCGACGGCAAGGAGACAGCGCGCGTCAAGGAATTGCACGACGTGTTCGTCAAGGCCGGTTTGAGGTCGATGGTTCTGCCCGACATCCGGTCCGAAATCTGGCTGAAGGCTTGGGGCAACCTGTCGTTCAATCCGATCTCGGCGCTGACCCATGCGACGCTGGTGGATATCTGCCAGTTTGCCGAGACGCGTGAGCTCGCGGCAGCGATGATGAAGGAAGCGCAGGACATCGCGCAGAGGCTGGGCGTCACGTTCCGCGTCAGCATCGAAAAGCGGATCGCCGGTGCGGAGGCCGTCGGCGCCCACAAGACCTCGATGCTGCAGGACGTCGAGGCCGGCCGCTCACTCGAAACCGAGGCGCTGATCGGATCGATCCTGGAAATGGCCAAGCTGACCAACACGCCTGCGCCGGCGATCTCCTCGGTCTATGCCCTGGTCAAGCTTCTGAACAAGGTCATGCTGCTGGAAGGTGGCGGCGTGAAGGTCAGCAAGGCTGCGTGAGGACGGCTGAGCCAGGAGGGCTATTCATCGTCATTCCGGGGCGCGAGTGAAACGAGCGAGCCCGGAATCCATCTCGCCACAGAACAAACGGACAAATGGATTCCGGGCCTGCGCCTTGCGGCGCATCCCGGAATGACGCAAGGAGAGAGTGTTCGTGTACGAAACGCGAACCTACGGCGCGCTCATGTGCGTGCGAAGCGCTTCACCAAAAGCCTCGAACAGCGTGCGGTTGACGGGGTTGCGCTGCGGATCATATTCCGCATGCCATTGCACGCCGAGCGCAAAGCCCGGCGCATCGGCGATGCGGATCGCTTCGATCGTGCCATCCTCCGCGATTCCTTCGACGACGACGCGCTCGCCCGGCTCGAGGATGCCCTGGCCGTGCAGCGAATTGACGCGGATCATCTCGCAACCAAGCAGCTTCGCAAAGGCTCCGTCGGGAATGAGGCGAACCTCGTGCCGATCGGCGAAGACGACCTTGGGGTCGGGATGGATCTCGCCGTTCTCAAGCCGGGGCATCCGGTGATTCATGCGCCCCGGCAGTTCGCGGATTTCAGGATGCAGCGAGCCGCCGAAAGCAACGTTCATCTCCTGCAAGCCGCGGCAGATGCCAAACAGCGGTACGCCGCGGGCGACGCAGACCTCGGACAAGATCAGCGCCAGTTCGTCGCGGTGCAGATCGTAGGGTTCGTGCTTTGGGCCGGCCTCGGCGCGAAAATGCTTCGGATGAACGTTGGCACGCGCCCCTGTCAGCAAGATGCCGTCGACGGTATCCAGCAAGGCACCGACATCGGTGATATCAGGTGATGCCGCAAACATCAGTGGCAGCGCGCCCGTCACTTCGGCCAGCGCACGGAGGTTTCGCTCTCCGACCATCTGCGTTTGAAATCTGTTTTCTATGCGATAGGCGCTTCCTATCACACCGACCACCGGCCTCCTCATTTCCTCGCTTCCGATCCTGTCTCGCAAATTGCGGGCCGATCATGCATCGCACCCGAGCACGGATCAATATGCCATGGACGACGCTTCCGCCACGCAGATCTGCGGTAAGCCGGACCGGTTGGTGGAGCGGATTTGCCGCTCGCGGGAATGCCTGCCGCGACGGGAGGCGAAGGTCAGCCTCGGGGCGCCGGGCTTCTCGGCTTGATCCCGGACAGGTTTGGCGGAAGAGTGTGATTCGACATTGTCGAGGGATTGACGTGGCAGTTTCGGCCGACAGCCCTGTTCGCACCCGCAACGATCTGGCCTGGGCCATATCCGTCGGCGGCATCGGTGTCGTGGCGTTTGCAGCCCTTCTGTTGTTCACATGGTATTTCGCCGCGACACTGTTTCTGATCTTCGCCGGCATTTTGCTGGGCGTTGCGCTCAACGCCATGACCAATATTCTCGGTCGCGTCGTGAAGCTGCCGCATTCGCTGCGGTTGACGATCGTCTGTCTGGCGCTCGCGGGCGGTTTGGCGGGCGTGATCTTCCTCGGCGGTGCCACCATCGCCGAACAGGCGACGGCGCTGAGCGGGACCATCAAAACGCAGCTGGTGAATGTCAAAGCCTTCCTCGACCGGAACGGAATCGACACCAGTTATTTCGATCTCGCAAATCAGGCGGGCCTGCCCGCGGCCCCAGGTGCCTCGGAAACTCCCGCCTCCGCAACACGGCGTAACCTTCCGAGTGCGGGCACGCTGGCCTCAAGCGGCGGTGCGATCGTCAGCCAGACCTTCAAATTGCTGCTCGGCACCGTGAGCGCGGTTGGAAATTTCTTTATCGTGCTGTTTCTTGGGCTCGCCTTCGCCGCACAGCCAAGCGTCTACCGCAACGGATTGCTGTACATGGCGCCGGCGCGACATCGCGCCCGCGCAGCCGTCATCATCGACCGGATCGGCGAGACGCTGGAGCGCTGGCTGATCGCGCAGATGATCACCATGGCCGCGGTGTTCGTCGTGACCTGGATCGGACTCACGATTATCGGCGTCGAGAGCTCCTTCATATTGGGCGTCCAGGCGGGCCTGCTCGCCTTCATTCCGACGGTCGGTGCTCTCATTGCGGGACTGATTGTCGTGCTTGCGAGTCTCGCTTCCGGATGGGTGGCCGCGGCAAGCGCGCTGGTGCTCTTCCTCTGCATTCACGCAATGGAAAGCTACGTCCTCACGCCCATGGTCCAGCGTCAGGCGCTGGAAATTCCGCCCGCCACCTTGTTCGCCTTTCAGATCCTGCTCGGGGTCGTGTTCGGTATCTGGGGCATCACGCTTGCCCTGCCGCTGATCGCAATCGTGAAAGTCCTGATCGATCACTTCAAAGCGGACGACGCTGCGGCCAGCAGCGTAGCGGCCTGATGCTGTGCGCCCGCCGTCATTCAGTCCGAGGTCAAAACCGTCGTGGTATGCTCAACCTCGGGCGGCGCAGCGAAATACTGCCCAACCAGCGCACGCCAGGCCTGGAAATCTTGCGAGCCCCTGAAATCGACGGTGTGGTTTTCCAGCGTGTCCCATTTCGCGAGCAGCCGGTAGCGCGACGGCTTCTCGATGGACTTGTGCAGTTCGATCCCTCTGCCGCCCCTGGCGCGCAGGAACAGCGGGCGCGCCTTGGCCACCGCGGCCTCAAAATCCTTCTCGGTGCCGGGCTTGACGTCGATTTGCGCGATTTCGGTGATCATGTCGGTTCGGCCTCTTTGCATTTGAATAGCTGTGTTTATCGCAGCCGGCCCAAAAGAAAAAGGCGCCGCGCGGCGCCTTTTTAAGTCGGCTATGGTCATCTCATCAGTTCATCAGCAAAACGATGCCTGCGACCATGAACACGCTGCCAAGGAACATGATGAGAGGCCAAGGGCTCAGCGGCTGACCATAACGGCCCTGCGCGCGACGCTGGTCGATCAACGCGGATTCGTATTCCTGCGAGTTCGAAAACACGCAGGCAAAACCGCCGCGCGCCGAAGCCTCCGCTACTTCGAGCGAGATCAGGTCGGCCTGAGGATTGCGTCTGCGGATCGACTCCATTTTGTGATGATATCGATCGAATGGTAAACGGCGGGTTACGATCGCGTTCGCTCTGCTAGGCGAGGCGCGCCACGCCCTCCAGGGGTTGCGGCGCACGCGCCGATCCGGCTGTCTTCCGTCGCCAGTTTTCCAGCGACAGCGGCAGCTCTTCGGCAGCTTCCACGCGATTGCGGCCGCAGCGCTTGGCCTGATAGAGCGCCGTGTCGGCCGCCGCCAGCAACACCTCGAGCTCGGTGCCCGCCGGCCCGCCCGCCACGCCGATACTGACGGTGGTGTCGACCGGACCTTCATCGCACACGATTCCCGAAGCCTCGAACGCCTCGCGCACTCGCTCGGCCACGATCACCCCCTCGTCCAGCGGACACGGCAATAGCGCGGCGAATTCCTCGCCGCCGATCCGGCCCGAGAGGTCGCTGATGCGCAGGCTGTTGATGACGACGGCCGAGAAGAGTTTGAGTATCTCGTCGCCCGCGGGATGACCGAAACGATCGTTGATCGATTTGAAGTGATCGATGTCGAAGATCAAAGCGGTGACCGGGCGCCCCGCACTGGATTCACGCTCGATGACCCGTGCGCAGGCTTCCGAGAAACCGCGACGATTGAGCATTCCGGTCAGCGGATCGACAGATGCGGCGTTCTTGTGCACGGCGACCGCGCGTTCCGACACCAGCATGAAGATCAGGAACACCGTGCCGACGGTATAAAGTACGAGTTCGATCGCAAAGACCGTGACCCAGATGCTGCCGGCAAACGTTCGATCGTGCGGATGCAGGAGATCACCGAGCAGAATCGGCAGCATCAACACGAAGCCGTGCAGCACCGGAACTGCCACCGCGGGCCAGCGCCTTTGCAGTGTCCTGCGGCGCTCGTTCCAGAGCTCATTCGCTGTCAGCGCCGCGTAGATGGCGACGATGGCGGCTCCGAGCGTCAAGCGCATGGCGGAAGGCTCGGCCGGCAGCGTGATTGCCGCGGCGACCCACGCCAGGGCGCCCAGAACCAGCCCGGGCAGATTGAGTTTTCGGCCGTGAAACAGCCGCGATGCATTCCACACCATGCCGCAGGTCAGGAAGCCGACGGCGTTAAGCGCCAACGAAAGCATCTCGCCGAGCATCGAACCCGCCACCGTCCACAGCGCTACCGATGCGGCGCCGAGCAGGTAGGCGGTTCCCCACCATTTCAGTGCCGAGACGTTTTCTTGATAGCTGAAGAACAGCAGCATGAATCCGAGCAATGCCGCGATCATGGTGGCGACGAGATAGAGCGTTGAAGTATCGAGCGACATAATGTCACCGGGCGGTTGTGAATTCGCAGGCGCGGCTGAAGTCAAGGCAGACACCGTCGCCACCTGCACGCTAGGATCACCGCGTTGGCAATCCGTTTGCTTTCGGTTGCAAGTTTTCGGGAAAAACTGCGTCAACTCATCGTTAAAATGCGCAAAGAAAAAGCGCCCGCGAAAGGGGCACTTTTCCTTTCCACGATATGCCGCGATCGCGGCAAATTCTAACGAAGCAATTAGCGCTTCGAGAACTGGAACGACCTGCGCGCCTTGGCGCGACCGTACTTCTTGCGCTCGACCACGCGGGAGTCACGCGTCAGGAAGCCGCCCTTTTTCAGGACGTTGCGGAGATCCGGCTCGAAATAGGTCAGCGCCTTCGAAATGCCATGACGCACGGCGCCTGCCTGGCCAGACAGACCCCCACCGGTCACGGTGCAGATCACGTCATATTGGCCGGCGCGGGCGGCGGCGATCAGTGGCTGCTGAATCATCATCCGCAACACCGGACGCGCGAAATAGACTTCGATCTCCCGGGTGTTGACGGTCACTTTCCCGGCGCCCGGCTTGATCCAGACACGGGCAACCGCGTCCTTGCGCTTGCCGGTGGCATAGGCGCGGCCGTATTTGTCGACCTTCTTGACGTATTTCGGCGCTTCCGGAGCGGCGGGCTTGAGCTGCGACAACTGATCGAGCGACTGCATGGTGTCGGACATCTTATGCGGCCCTCATGTTCTTGCGATTCATCGAAGCTACGTCCAGGGTTTCAGGATTCTGGGCCTCGTGCGGATGGTCCGGCCCGGGGTAAACGCGCAAATTGCCGAGCTGCACGCGGCCCAGCGGCCCACGCGGGATCATGCGCTCGATGGCCTTTTCGACCACGCGCTCGGGGAAGCGACCCTCGAGGATCGACCTTGCAGTGCGTTCCTTGATGCCGCCGATGAAACCGGTGTGCTTGTAGTAGATCTTGTTGTCGCGCTTGCGACCGGTCAGCACCGCCTGCGCGGCATTGATGATGATGACATTGTCGCCGCAATCGACATGCGGCGTGTAGGTCGGAAGGTGTTTGCCGCGAAGACGCATCGCGACCAGTGAAGCAAGCCGGCCGACCACCACGCCTTTGGCGTCGATCAGCACCCACTTCTTCGTCACCTCGGCCGGCTTTGCCGAATAGGTTTTCATGAGGGAGAATCCGTAACAAGGAGGAAAGGCGCAGGTCGGCGCCAGACTGCGGGTTTCTAGTCAGGTCGAGCTTGCGCGTCAATGCCATCGGCAGATGATTAACTTTGCAAAAACAATAGTTTATAAATATGGTGCTATATTACCGGAGAAAAGGCTAAGTGTTTGGAATGGAATATGTGGCGGTCACATGGGCAATGGGATCGGGCGAATTGCCGGACAAGAGATTGACTTCGCCCACCGCCAGCCGCTTGCCGAGCTTCAGCAGTCTGGCCGCCGCAAGCACATCCTTTCCGGGCGCTCCCTTGCGCAGAAAGTTGATGTTGAGATTTGTCGTCACCGCCAGACCAACAGGACCGATCGCGGACAATAGCACCACGTACATCGCGAGATCGGCGAGCGTCATCAGCGTGGGTCCCGAGATCGTACCGCCCGGACGAAGCATGCTCTGTCGAAAACGCTGCCGGACCCGGCATGTCCGGCCGTCAGCGTGCTCTATCGCGAGATCGTCATTAAATACGTGCGGAAGCTCGACGCGCAGGAAAGCATCCAGATCAGCCGCAGTCATTCTCGCTGTTGCCATGACTTATCGTTGACAATTGAACGTGATTGCCGGGCAGACGTCCGGCAGTCACAAGAACTGGAACTGCTAAAGAATCCTCTTGAAATCGCCGTGCCTGCCGAGACCCTCGCGGAAACGGCTCGCCCCCGCCACACCGTCTTTGATCACGGCTTCGCGCCCGTTGTACCATTCCTGAATCAACCCATCGCGGACCGTAAGGCCGTGGCTCCTGATAGCTGACCGCCGGTCGGCGCGGACGCAAACTTGCGGAAATCGCGCTATCTCGCGTGCGAGCTCCTCGGCCTTGGCACGCGCGCCACCCTTCGGGGTCAAGTACTCGCACAAACCGATCGACAGGCATTCCTCGGCCGGCACTTTCCTTCCCGTGAGAATAATCTCGAGTGCACGCCCCTGCCCCACGATGCGCGGCAGCCGGACCGTTCCTCCATCGATCAACGGCACGCCCCACCTGCGGCAATACACGCCGAAATAAGATCCTTCCGCCATTACCCGAAAATCGCACCACAAGCCCAACTCCATGCCGCCGGCGACGGCGGGACCTTCGATCGCCGCAATGACCGGTTTGTCCAGTTCCAGGCGAGATGGTCCAAGCGGGCCGCGCGGAATCTCTCCGCCGTTGCCACGCGGCCCGGCCGTCGCGATATCAAGCTCCCCAAGCGGATAGGCGGCATTGAGCGAGCTGACATATTTGAGGTCCCAGCCGGCACAGAAGGCACCACCTGCGCCGTAGAACACAGCAACCGAGGCCTCGTTGTCCGCATCGAACTCGAGGAAGGCGGCGGTCAACGCATCCGCGCTTTTGGGATCCATTGCATTACGGGCTTCGGGCCGGTCGTGGATGATGGTCCAAACCGACCCGTCCTTCTCGATCCTGACTGTCATGGGAGCCTCCTCGCTGGCCATCGTCATTTTAACAATGTTAAAAATTCTAACGATGTTAAATTAACCGTCAAGTGTTATAGTATGTGACCGATGGCGAGAGAGCAGAGAATTGGCCGACAGAGGGCCGTAAGCGAACTAAAGCGCGGCCTGATCATGGACGCAGCGAGGCAGGTGTTCGAGGCCGAAGGGCTCGACGGCGCTTCGTTGCGGGCAATCGCGATGGCGGCCGGTTACACGCCGGCGGCACTCTACTTTCATTTTGCGTCCAAGGAGGCGATATACGCGGAAGTTCTTCGCGAATCGCTGGCCCGCCTGGGCAAGGCAGTCGCTCGCGCACTCGCGCGGGCCAAAACGCCGGCGGAACGCCTTAGGGCGGCCGCCATGGCTTTCTTTCGCTATTACGAAGACAATCCCAGAGACCTCGATCTCGGCTTCTATCTGTTTCGCGGCGGCATGAAGCCGCACGGGCTCGGCAAGGAACGCGATGAGATTCTCAACAGCGCGCTCGAACTGGCCTTGCATCCCATCTCCGACGCTGCCGAGAGCCTTGGGGCCGGTCGTGAGGAGGCAAGGTTGCTTATGGCGGACATTTTTGCGCATGCGGCAGGACTGTTGCTTCTGGCCCACACCGGGCGCATCCGCATGTTTGGTGCCTCGGCACCACACCTTATGGAGCGCTTTGTGGACAGGACCATCCTGGCATTGGGTGGAAAGAAGCAGCGCTAACCGATTGCAGTCCACGTCCTGGGGGTGTTTCATGCTTCCCGCGAAGCCCGGCCTGCAAATTTACTGGTGGCAAGGCTGTGCCGCTCTGTGGAATGCATAAATACGTTTACGACCGCTCTGCAATTGGAACTGCCGATGACGAGCCAAACCGCGCGCGCCCGAGCACCGCAACCGCCGATCCTGTTGCGCGAGATGATCGGCAGCGTCGCGGTACTCACGCTCAATCGGCCCGAGGCCCGCAACAGCTTGTCGGAAAGGTTGATCGCCGAGCTTGATGCCGCGCTGCGGAAATTTCAGGACGATGCAAGCGTACGGGCGGTGGTCATCGCGGCCAGCGGCAACGCCTTCTCGGCCGGCCACGACATGAAGGAGCTGACTGCACGGCGCACCGATGCCGATCGCGGCCGCGCCTATTTCGCCGAGATCATGACGGCTTGCAGCACCATGATGCAGGCGATCGTGCACTTGCCCAAACCGGTGGTCGCCGCGGTCAACGGGGTCGCTACTGCGGCGGGTTGCCAGCTGGTGGCAAGCTGCGACCTTGCCGTCGCATCGGAAGATGCCACCTTTGCCACACCCGGCGTCGATATCGGACTTTTCTGTTCGACGCCGATGGTAGCGCTGTCGCGCAACATCCCGCGCAAGCAAGCGATGGAAATGCTGCTCACGGGCGAGCCGATTTCGGCCACCGCTGCCCGGGATATCGGCCTCATCAACCGCGTCGTGGCCACCGGCACCGAGCGGAAGGAGGCGATCGCGCTCGCGCAAAAGGTCGCGCTCAAATCCGCCTACACGATCAAGGCCGGCAAGACCGCATTCTATCGCCAGGCGGAAATGAGTCTTGCAGGAGCGTATCGGTATGCGGCAGAGGTGATGACCGAAAACATGATGGCGCGCGATGCCGAGGAAGGCATCGGGGCATTCCTCGAAAAGCGCGAACCGAAATGGCGGGACGGTTAGGGCCATCCATTCAAACCCCAAAAGACACTCGCGCGGTATCTTGCAATGAATCACGACGTCTACGACGACAACTACATCCGCTCGATTCTCAATGGCGTAAAATCCATAGCGATGGTCGGAGCGTCGCCGGTGAATGTGCGGCCGAGCTATTTCGCATTCAAATATCTCGCACAACGCGGCTACGACATGATCCCGGTCAATCCCGGCCATGTCGGCAAGAGCCTGCTCGAAAAGCCCTTCGTCGGGTCACTGCTCGACATCGGACGCCCCGTCGACATGGTCGACATCTTCCGCAATTCGAGCCACGTCATGGCGGTGGTTGATGAAGCGTTGAAAATGAAGCCGCTGCCCAAGGTGATCTGGATGCAGCTTGGCGCGCGCGATGACGCTGCTGCTGAAATGGCCGAAGCCGCCGGGCTCAAGGTGGTGATGAACCGCTGCCCGAAAATCGAGTATGGACGGCTGTCCTCGGAAATTTCCTGGATGGGAGTGAATTCGCGCACGCTCAGTTCGAAGCGCGCGCCGGTGCCGACTCAGGGCATGCGGCTTTCCCTGAACCGCATGAGTGTCAGCGGTGGCCAGACCGCCGCATCCGATCGCGCCGCGAAAGACCGGAACGACCTTTCCTGATGTGATGCGAATGCCTGCAGCTTCTTTAACGCGCGATGCAGGGCAAGACAGCCCCGTTGAAGAGCGAAGTCGCCTTGACGGCGGGCCGCTCGGCCATCAGCATAATCCAGCGTCTCGCAAAATAGGGCAAAACAGGAACACGCATGACCGATCGTCCTCCCGGTTTTTCTACTCTGGCCGTCCATGCCGGCGCGCAGCCCGATCCAACCACCGGCGCACGGGCGACGCCGATCTATCAGACCACATCCTTCGTGTTCAACGATGCCGACCATGCGGCCTCGCTGTTTGGATTGCAGGCGTTCGGAAACATTTACACTCGGATTGGAAATCCGACCCAGGCCGTCCTTGAAGAGCGTGTCGCAGCGCTGGAAGGCGGCACGGCGGCACTGGCGACGGCTTCCGGCCACGCCGCGCAGGTCGTTACCTTTCAGATGCTGCTCAATCCCGGTGACGAGTTCATCGCGGCGCGCAAGCTTTATGGCGGATCGATCAATCAATTCACGCACGCCTTCAAAAGTTTCGGCTGGAACGTGGTATGGGCCGAACCGGATGATGTCGAGAGTTTCGAGCGCGCGGTGACGCCGCGCACCAGAGCGATATTCATCGAGTCGATCGCCAACCCCGGCGGAAGCATCACCGATATCGAGGCAATCGCGACGATCGCCCGCGACGCCGGTGTTCCTCTGATCGTCGACAATACGCTGGCAACGCCCTATTTGATCCGCCCAATCGATCACGGCGCCGACATCGTGGTTCACTCCCTGACGAAATTCCTGGGCGGCCACGGCAATTCGATCGGGGGAATCATCGTCGATGCCGGCACCTTCGATTGGTCGAAGGACAACAAATATCCGATGCTGAGCGAGCCGCGGCCGGAATATCACGGCATCAGGATCCAGGAGACGTTCGGCAACTTTGCTTTTGCGATGGCCTGCCGCGTGCTCGGCCTGCGCGACCTCGGCCCCGCGATCTCGCCGTTCAACGCCTTTCTTATCCTGACTGGCATCGAAACGCTGCCATTGCGCATGCAGAAGCATTGCGACAACGCCAAGGCGATCGCAGAATGGTTATCGGCTCATCCGGCGGTCGCCTCCGTCAACTATGCCGGACTGGCGGCCGACAAATACAACAACCTGGCACGTAAATACGCCCCGAAGGGCGCTGGCGCGGTGTTCACGTTCAGCCTCAAGGGCGGCTACGACGCGGGCGTCAATTTGGTGTCGAGGCTCAATCTGTTCTCGCATCTGGCCAATGTCGGCGACACCCGCTCACTGGTGATTCACCCCGCCTCCACCACGCACAGCCAACTCGATGATGCCGCCAAGGTGAGGTCAGGCGCTGCGCCCGACGTGGTCCGTCTGTCTATCGGAATCGAAGACAAGGAAGATCTGATCGCCGACCTCGGTCAGGCCCTGAGCGCGTAAGCGGCGCGCTCTCTTGATCGTCGCTGTTGGGAGGTGGCGAGTCCCACCTGGTTCGGCGGCGACATAGGCTCGGCAAGATTCGGGTACCACCAGCCTTGTGATCTTCGGTCAATCCAGCATTTTCAGGGCGCTCGTTAACACTCCTTCCAGCATCATTTGGCATTGAATCATATCGGATGATTCGGAGCAGAACCATGTTGCGCTGGTTGATGCCACTTGCGGCCGTGATGGCTATGATCGGTTCTGCGTTGGTCGGTTCTGCGTTGGTCGGCCCCGCTTTCGCTGCCGATTTGCCGAGAGGCGCGGACGTTTACGGCGCCGCGCCGCCGGCTGCTCCCGTCTATGTCGCGCCCGAGCCCGGTCTCCTTTTCACGCCGGATGAGCGGTTTCCCTACATCCGGATTCCGCCATCCACGCCGCTTCTTCCGGGATCGTCGGCGCTGCCTGGCTATTACGGAACCAGCTTCTCCTACGAGTACCACCCCTATTACGGCGGGCCCAATCTCAGCTATTGGTATCGTCTGCCCTATGCATGCGGCGTCTACGGTTATTGCTAGCCGTTTCGCCGTCTAGCCCGACTGTGCAGCCGGCTGGCCGACCTGTTGCGGCTGCGCTCGCCGATCAGCCAATCGCTCCGCTTGCAGGACCGCGAACGTCAAAACGGCGATCGCCACAGCCTGATGGGCGAGCGCAAGATCTATCGGCACCTGATTGAGCAACGTGAGAACCCCGAGCGTCGCCTGCAATATCACGCCGCCCGCAAGCCACAACGCGCCATTGATGATTGACCTGTCGGCATGCGAGCGCACCGCATCCACCGCATGCAGGATTGCGGTCACAAACAGTGCGTAGGCAACCATCCGGTGCTCGAACTGAACCGTCAGCGTGTTTTCGAAAAGATTGCGCCACCACGGCGTCTCGAAGAAGAGCCGCGCCGCCGACGGAATCAACGCGCCGTCGATCCCGGGCCAGGTATTGTAGATCTTGCCTGCGCGCAGGCCCGCGACCAGTGCGCCGAGATAAAGTTGCACGAATGTCAGCGCCAAGAGCGCAATCGCCGTGACCTTGAGCCGCGATGAGGAAGTCGCAGGCGGCCTCTCGCCGAGCCGGCGCAGCGTCCAAACGACAGCAGCAAAGATCGCAAGCGCCAGCATCAGGTGGGTGGCGAGCCGATATTGCGAAACCTCGACCCGCTGCGACAGTCCCGATGCCACCATCCACCACCCGACTGCGCCTTGCAACGCGCCGAGGCCCAGGATCAGCCACAGCCGCCGCCTCAGCTCCGAGCCCAGGACTCCGCGCCACAGGAACCAGAGGAACGGCACGAGATAGGCGATGCCGATAAACCGCCCGAGCAGCCTGTGGCTCCATTCCCACCAGAAGATCGTCTTGAACTCATCGAGACTCATGCCGGCGTTGAGCTGACGATATTGCGGAATGGTTTTGTAGGCTTCGAAAGCCTCGCTCCACTGTGCCCGACTGAGCGGCGGCAAGGCGCCGGTGACGGGTTTCCATTCGACGATCGAAAGCCCCGATTCGGTCAGGCGCGTGGCCCCCCCGACCAGCACCATGGCTGCGATCAACGCCGCGACGGCAATCAGCCACCCGCGGACAAGGCGATCGTTCGAGACTTGGTGGACGGAAATACCTGTCATCGATGCTGTGTGCTTGAAGGAATTGGCGCGCTCCTTATAGTCCGCTCCTTCCCGCGCGCAAAGCGCGCACATCGACGAACCGCGCAATACGCTTATGAAGATACGCACACGCAAATTGTTCGGAACCTTCGCCCTGCTGTCGCTGGTCGTGGCGTGGTCACTGATGGGGATGACGATTGCGCAAACGCCGTGGCTTGCGAATTCGGGGCTGTTGCAGGCGATCTTTTACGCCGTGGCGGGCATCGGATGGGTGCTGCCGGCGATGCCGATCGTCAGCTGGATGTCGCGGCCGGACGCCTAAAACATCCTGCTCGGGGCAGCTTTTACCGGTGGGAATGGAACACCCGACAGAATGACACGCATGGCGCGAAGCGAGCGTTGCCGGCCATCCCAGGAAATACGCGGCAGCGCGTGCAGGCTGGTTCGCCCTTCCGCCTCGATGACGCCCGGGACCGTCGAGACCGCGCTGACGAAACCAGCCTCTTCGGCCATCACCACGTGCTTTCGGCTCCACGAGGCGGGATCGCCAAATGGATAGGCGAAATGCCTGATCTCGCGTCGCAACGCAGTTTCGGCGACCGCCTTGCCCATATTGATTTCGCGCATCGCGGCCGCGTCCTTCAGATTCGACAACACGGGATAGTTCACGGTGGCGCTTCCGATCGTCACCAGCGGATCGGCTGCAAGCCTCGCCAGATCGTTCCAGTCGAGCGATGCCTCACGCGACAGCGCGGCAAGATCGACCGCATAGCGTGTGCACAGGTCCTTGATTGCAATCGAGAGATCGGAAGGCGCAAGCGAGCGCATCCATTGCGCAAGAAAATCATAGAGCTGATATTTTTCCGACGCACGCGCGATTTCAAAATGCCTCTCTTCACGGTTGATCACGAGACTGATGCGGCTCTCACGCGCGATCGCCTGTTCGAGCGCAAGCCACCAGGCCTCGCCGATTCCGTCGGGAAAGGCCGTCGGCACGTACAAGGTGAAGGGCACACCGTGCCGCGACAGCACGGGATAGGCGGAAGTGACCACGTCCTTGTAACCGCCATCGAACGTCAGGCACGCAAACCGTCGCCGCGAAGCCAACCTCACCGCCTGCCGGCACACTTCGTCGATCGAAACGATATCGTATTTCCAGCGCTTCAAGGCGCGGATCGTCCGCTCCAGGAATCTCGGTGTGATCTCGCGAGACTTCAGCGGCTGAAAGCGATCAACACGCCGTGGACGAACGCGCTCGAACCGGAGGATGACGGCCACACCATGGCTCTCCAGCCATGCACGACCGCTGAAATAGGAAAGTTCCAGTTTCAGGCTGCTTAGAAATGTCGGGTCGGATGACAAACGCTCGTCCTTTCGCGCGCAGGCGGAAACCCTACCTCCCTTGGGCCGGAAAACGCGCAAATTTCAGGTTAAAAAAAATCTTTATTGCCGCGTGTTGCCCACAGACGGGGCAGTCCGGCTGCAAACTCTTCATGCATTTTTCGCAGCAGGCAATGGTCGAAGGGTCATGGCCGGCTACCGCGATGTGTTTGCGGACCGTTAACCGTCTTCCACCGGCGGACCGATCCAACGCTGCTTTTGGACTCGCAGTCCCGCCGGTGCCCGCCCCTTTAGCGATAACTGTTTCTTCCGATTTGTCCCCTATGCCCGAAGGCGGGGAATTCGCCCGGGCCGGCCTGACGGCCTGTGCGAGCATGGGCTAGAGACAGTGGAACCGATCAGCGCACGCTCGATGCTGGAAACCGCATCTGCCGCCTCCGCCGCGGCGGCCGAAAGCCGCCCGCCGATCGAGCGGCGCCAGCGGTTGTCCCCGGCCGCCCTGGCCGTCGTCAACCAGAAGGTACGCGGCGCTTACTCTCCGATCGTAATAGCGGGTCTGGTACGCCTCGCTGATTTTGTCCTGCTGAGTTTCGTCGGAATTGCGCTCTATCTGAGTTACATGGTCCCTCTCACCGGCTTTCACTGGGAATATGTCGCAGCCATTTTCGCAACGACCCTGACGGCGGTGATCTGCTTTCAGGCCGCCGACCTCTACGATGTCCAGATGTTTCGCGGCCAGCTCCGCCAGATGACGCGAATGATCTCGTCGTGGACATTCGTGTTCCTGCTGTTCATCGGCGCGTCCTTCTTCGCAAAGCTCGGCGGCGAGATTTCGAGACTCTGGCTTTCCGCATTCTTCTTTCTCGGTCTTGCCGCCCTTATTGCCGGACGACTGTTTTTGCGCACCCTGGTCCGGCGCTGGGCGCGCCAGGGCCGTCTGGATCGCCGCACCATCGTGGTCGGCGCCGACGAGAGCGGCGAAGCGCTGATCGAAGCGCTCAGGGTTCAGGAAGATTCGGATATCGAAATACTCGGCGTATTTGACGACCGCAACGACAGTCGTGCGCTCGACACTTGCGCGGGCAGTCCCAAACTCGGCAAGGTCGGCGATATCGTCGAGTTCGCCCGCCGCACCCGCGTCGATCTCGTGCTGTTCGCGCTGCCGATTTCGGCGGAAACGCGGATTCTCGAAATGCTGAAGAAGTTATGGGTGCTGCCGGTGGACATCAGGCTTTCCGCCCATACCAACAAGCTGCGTTTCCGTCCCCGCTCCTATTCCTATCTTGGCGAGGTTCCGACGCTCGATGTATTCGAGGCGCCGATCACCGATTGGGACCTGGTGATGAAGTGGATGTTCGACCACTTCGTCGGCGGCATCGTTTTGCTGCTGGCAACACCCGTCATGGCGCTGGTCGCGCTCGCGGTGAAGCTCGACAGTCCCGGGCCGGTTCTGTTCCGCCAAAAACGTTTCGGATTCAACAACGAGCGCATCGACGTCTTCAAGTTCCGTTCGCTCCATCACGACCAGGCGGATCCAATGGCCTCGAAAGTCGTGACCAGGAATGACAGCCGCGTCACCCGCGTGGGCCGCTTCATCCGCAAGACCAGCCTCGACGAGATGCCCCAGCTGTTCAATGTCGTGTTCAAGGGCAATCTCTCGCTCGTCGGTCCGCGCCCGCATGCGGTGCAGGGAAAATTGCAGAGCCGGCCGTTCGACGAGGCGGTGGACGGCTATTTCGCACGTCACCGGGTGAAGCCCGGCATTACCGGCTGGGCACAGGTCAACGGCTGGCGCGGCGAGGTCGATAGCGAAGAGAAGATCCAGAAGCGCGTCGAATTCGACCTCTATTATATCGAGAACTGGTCCGTCTTGCTTGACTTCTACATTCTTCTCAAGACGCCGCTGGCGTTGTTGACCAAAAGCGAGAACGCCTACTAAGCACGGCCAGGGTGCTGAAACCGCTGCAAACACGAGCGTGGCCTGACTTACTTTTCGACCTCGAAGCTGATGCCGGCGTGATCGACGAGCCGCTTGATCAGCCGGTTACCCATCGCCGCCCCCGGGGTCCAGATCCCCGCGGGCACATCGGGCGCATCGCGCAACAGGCAGATTGCACATTCGGCGATCATCTTCGACGTCGACCCATAGCCG
>Ga0207665_10000961_pt1 | contig 19521 bp, 16 predicted proteins | sample LARL112metaG_FD_184351 | JGI IMG/M metagenome (GOLD analysis project Ga0207665, IMG submission 184351) | Corn, switchgrass and miscanthus rhizosphere microbial communities from Kellogg Biological Station, Michigan, USA - LAR L11-2 metaG... | ecosystem: Host-associated > Plants > Roots >...
GGTGAACGACATGACTTGTCCTTGTCGGTGTGCGATTTGCGATGGATCGGCGGCCGCCGTGCGTACACTTCTGACACGGCCCGTTACTGGCTGGCGTTCAGCGCAGACGCCACCTCGGGACGTGGCGTCGGTCACAGCACGTGCAGCGCCGCGAACGGCAGCTCCATTTCCCACTCGACATCCACAGCGCGGGCCACCCGGAAGCAGTGAGGGCCACGGTCGTGTGGTGTCGGCCCGGATGCCGTAAGGCGCCGCACGCGTCGAACGCGTTGCGGCCGCTTTCGGCGATCCGGATGTCCTCCGCAGGACACGCCAGTGCTTCGGTGGCGAGGAATGCCGTCCTGGCGGCTCGCGTTGACCCGCTGATGAAGAAGATTGGCTTCCTGTCGTTCGGGCACTGGTCGTCGTCACCGGGTTCACATACGCGGTCGGCATCGGACGCGTTGCTCCAGTCGATCGACCTGGCTGTGGCCGCCGAAGAGCTGGGCGCGGACGGTGCGTACTTCCGCGTGCACCACTTCGCGAGGCAGCTGGGGTCTCCGTTCCCGCTGCTGGCGGCGGTTGGCGCGCGGACCAGCCGGATCGAGATCGGCACGGCAGTCATCGACATGCGCTATGAGAACCCGCTGTACATGGCAGAGGACGCCGGCGCCGCTGACCTCATCGCCGGCGGCCGCCTCCAGCTGGGGATCAGTCGCGGCTCGCCGGAGCAGGTGATCGATGGCTGGCGATACTTCGGCTACCAGCCGCACGAGGGTCAGACGGACGCCGACATGGCCCGCGGGCACGCCCAGGTGCTGCTCGAGGTGCTGCGCGGCGAGGGCTTCGCACAGCCCAATCCCCGCCCGATGTTTCCGAACCCGCCCGGCCTGCTGCGCCCCGAGCCGCACTCACCAGGGCTGCGGGAGCGCATCTGGTGGGGTGCCGCCTCCCAGCAGACCGCCACGTGGGCAGCCGAGCTGGGCATGAATCTGCAGAGTTCGACGCTGATCACTAACGAGTCGGATAGGCCCTTTCACCTGCAGCAAGCTGAGCAGATCCGGGCATTCCGCGACGCATGGCAGAAGGCTGGCCACGAGCGGGAGCCGCGAGTGTCGGTCAGCAGGAGCATCTTCGCTGTTGTCGATGACCAGGACCGGGCGTACTTCGGCCGCCGGAACCAGAACAGCGACCAGATCGGGTTCATCGACGCGAAGACCCAGGCGATCTTCGGCCGCACGTACGCTGCCGAGCCGGATGTGCTGATCCAGCAGCTCAAGGAGGACGAGGCGATCGCAGCCGCCGACACGCTGCTGCTCACCGTGCCCAATCAGCTCGGCGTCGATTACAACGCCCACGTCATCGACAGCATCCTCACCCACGTGGCACCTGCACTCGGCTGGCGATAAGCCGGCTGGCGATCAGCACGACCAGCCCTGCGACGAGGAATCGCGCCGCGCCCGTGGCCCGGCCCTGTCCGCGGCAGGTCAGTGCGTTCGTGTCCCTGTCGGCAGCGTCATGTTGGGGGGCGCGGCGAGGCTCGTGACCGGTCAGGAGCACCGGGCGTTGCGGGCGCCGTCGTGAGGGATAGGAAGTCGGCAACGCCGAGGACTCGCAGAACCTGGCGTTCGGCAGGCCGGATGTCATGCCGGCTCTCATCGTGAAACACGTGCGGTGATATCAGCCGGACGGTGTGCCCCCGTGTCTGAATCTCGCAGCTGCCCGCGGCCAGGACGTTCTTGACCCAATCGGTGCCCGGGCCGTACGTCAGAGCTATGACATAGCCATCGCTGACCGGGAAAACATTGACTGGCGTTTGGTACCGGCGGCCAGAGTGCCGGCCACGGTGGACGACAACACCAAAGCCGGGGATCCACGGAGCAATGTGCTTGGTGATCCGGTTCAGCCCGGCCTTGTTCCACCGGCCTACGATCTGCGGAATCGGCATGATCCTCCCTCACCGCCCGCGCACCCTCGGGAGCACAGCCTCCCAGGCGGCGTCCCAGTGCACCATTGGGGCGACCGGGATGGCGTGATCGTGGTTTGGGCGCGGACCGCGGCCGGTCCGGTGCCGTGCCCGCGGCGCGCCGACCTGACCGGCCATGTGCATGGGTATTACGAGCGGACGGTCGCGGACGTGCCCGCAGATGGGCGCCCGGTGGTGGTGCATGTGCGGGTGCGGCGGATGCGCTACCCGGGCCTGGATTGCCCGGTGCAGACGTTCCGCGAGCAAATCCCGGGGACTGCTGGACCGCGTGCGCCCCGGCGAGGACCTCACTGGCGGCGCGCCTGCGCCGGGCGGGTGTAACGACCGCGCCGGTTGCGCCGTTTGTTCTTCATAGCTCTGTCCGGCCCTGCCAAGACCATGAGGCGAATCGGAGAAGGAGGCCTGTATGCGGAGATGGATTGCCGTCGATCGACTTGGGGTTCCTGTGCGGCGTTTGCTCGCGTTGGCTTCCTTGGCAGGGCTGGTCGCGCTGATGGTGGTGGCGCCTGGCGCGGCGAGGGCCTCCGGTGGTCAGGGGGGCGGTTGCATCGCCCACCGCCCGGCGTATGTCGAGGGCCTGTTCGAGTCGCACTACACCGCTGGGTGCTCGGGGCACGATGAGCCCGAGCTCGATCCTGTCTCTGCCGTCCCGGGCTCGGCGAAGGACATCACCTGGACGGCGGTGCTGCCGTCCAACGGGTCGTTCTTCCCGGTGGACGCCGTGGGGCCGACGTTCTGGTTCGGCGGCACCGTGAACGACCCCAGCAGCCTGTTCGGGCAGGCGTTCGAGGAGCTCCAGTTCTATCCCAACGCGCTTGTCTCCAATTGCACGCCGAACGGCGGATTCGTGGTGTCCAACGTGCCGGGTGACTACACCGTCTGCTCGCCGGTGTGGACGATTCACACCACCGGCCAGAAGCCGAACTTCCACGAGCCGGCGGCCTTCAACGCGATGCTCACGAACGGCTCGTCCAAGGCGCCGCTGGTGATGCACGCCGGCGACACCATCCAGGTGCACTACTTCGTCACCGCCGCCAAGGATGGCTGGCACATCAACGTTCAGGATCTGACTACCGGACAGTCGGGGACGATCGTGCTCGCATCGAAGTCCGACGGGCCCCTGATGCCGGCCTACGACACCCAGGAGATCGGCAACTCGCTGAAGTGGGGCGCCGTGCACGACACGCCGGACGCATTCGTGTGGGAGATCGGTCATACCTCGCCGTTCACCAGCCCCGGCAGTCAGTTCTGTGCGCCGGGCGCGACGGACTGCTACTCCTACGACGCGGCGGCGTGGCGCAACCAGTCGCCGCCGATCCACATCCTCAACGTCACCTTCGCGGACGGCTCGCATCCCGACTCGTGGGCGGTCGTGTCCGACTACGGAGGCAAGGCCGAGGTACTCGACCCGACCGAGACCGGCTCCACCTGCACGTCCTACGGCGGCCCCTTCTGCATCTACCCCTGGTACACCCAGAATGCCGACGGGTCGTTCACCTACGGCGTCAACTACCCGACCACCGCGAACGACTTCGGCAAAGTGGACCAATTCGCGCAGCAGCCCAAGTGTGGCGGCCCGTTCGGGCCCGACAGCACGTACTGCGCGAGGGTCATCGTGCCCTGAGGAGCCGATCCCCGCCACCCCCGCGTTCGCGCTTGCGCGACGCGGGGGTGATGGCGGATCGGGGGCCGGCGCAGCCCCGGAGATGCGCATACAACAGGCGCGAACTCACGTGCCCCGTCATTGTCCGCACCCTCGGCCGGTGCCTGGATAAGCGGTACTCAGGCGCCTGCAAGCTGGCCGATCGCGTAGGGCGCGGCCCCACCCAGAACAGATAATCTGTGTGCACTCACTCGCGCGGCCCGGTTCGCACGTGCCCACACAGACTCTGGTCTGGGTGGGTTTGGTCCGTGCTGGGCCGTCAGCTGACGTCGATGAGCACCTTGCCGACCGTGCCGTGCTCGACGGCGTCGTGGGCGGCCGCTGCCTGCGCCAGCGGGAACCGGGTCAGCGGCAGGCCGGCCGCCTCGCCCACCGGCAGCACCCCGGCCGCGGAGGCCGCCGTGACGTCGGCGACGGCCTGGTCCTTGGCTGCCGCGGGAACCGTGTAGACCAGCACGAACTGGTAGCGGGCGTTGATGCGCATCAGCTCCCAGGCGGGCACCGTGAGGTCCCGGGCCCCATCGTTGGCGTACATGGCCACGGTCGCGTCGCGGGCCAGGACGCTGCCGTCGAGGCTGGCGTTCAGGTGCGGGGCCACCTCGACGATGATGTCGGCGCCGTCCGGGGCGGCCGCGCGGATCTGCCCGGCGGCGTCCGGCTCCCGGTAATTGATTGTGTGGTCGGCGCCTGCCGCCCGGGCCAGCGCGGCCTTGGCCGGTCCGCTGACCGTGCTCAGCACGGTGGCCCCGGACCACTTGGCCAGCTGGATGGCGGCGTGGCCGACCGCGCCAGCGCCGCCGGCCACCAGCACTGTGCAGCCAGCCAGCGTGCCCGGGCCGAGCCGGGCCGGGCTGCCATCGTGCACGGTGAGGCAGCGGTGCGCGGTCAGCGCCGGGATGCCCAGGCTGGCACCGACGTCGAAGGACACCTCCGGCGGCAGCGGGGCCGCCTGCCGGGCGGGCAGCGCCAGGTACTCCTGCGCGGTGCCGTCCGCCCGCTGCCAGGCGGCTTCCCACAGCCACACGCGCTGGCCGAGCCGGGCCGGGTCGACCCCGGGCCCGACCGCGTCGATCACCCCGCTGCCGTCCTGGTTCGGCACCACCTCGGGGAACGGGGCCGGCTGCCCAGCGGCCCGGCCGGCCCGGGCCTTCCAGTCGGTCGGGTTCACCCCAGAGACCGCCACTTTGACCCGGACCTCGCCGTCACCCGGCTCCGGTACCGGCCGGTCAGCCAGTACCAGGACGCCCGATCCGCCGGTGACCTTATAGCTGATGGCTCGCACCACACCTCAATTCCGCCCTGGCTGTTCCCGCCGGGCCGGCACGCCCACGCCGGCCGGGGCCGCCCGCTTCCCGATGGCCTGCACCGCCGCCCGCAGTTCGGCCAGGTGACGGCTGGTCACCTGCTGGATGGTGAGCACACTCACCTACCAGGTCAGGTTCACGCACCCGAGCACCTGATCCTGCACCTGGATCGGCATGGCGATCTAGTTGCGCCCGTCGTCAGCCTCAGCCCGGGTCTTAGCGTAGTCACCGCCGAAGTCTGCGGCCCGCACGCTGTACCCGCGCCGCCGGGTGGCCGCCACGATACGCCGCACCGCCGCCGGGTCGTGGCCGAGTTCGTGGCTGGGCGCTAACGCCGGCCGGGGCCGCGGTCAGGCGGGGTGCAGGTACCGGGGGTCGTAGCGGCGCCAGTCGGTCTGCCCGTCCGGCCAGCGGATGTGCACGAACCACCGGCGGCCACTGCCCAGCCAGCCCAGGATGTGGCAGGTCCGCCAGCTGCCGTCGGTGTACAGCGCGTGCGCCCTGGTGGTGCGGGCCGGACGGGACCAGCCTCTCGGATCAGCGCTGATGGGCAGCACAGGCACTGGATCCGACCTCATCCGGACAGTATTGCGAAAATAGATTCGACTCGCCGACAGGCCGGCCAATCTGCGGCGGGTCCGGCCCAGGCTGGGCCGGACCGGGCCGCCTCTGGTCACGCTCGGCCTGGCCGCGATTATCCTGCCGCTGGTCGAGGGCCAGCAGTACGGCTGGCCGCTGTGGACCTGGCTGACCCTGGCCGCCGCGCCGCTGCTGCTGGCTGCGTTCGCCGTCCATCAGGTGCGCCGCCGGTCGGCGGGCCGGGCCCCGCTGGTCGACTTCGGCCTGCTGCGCAGCCGGACGTTCGGCCTCGGCTCGCTGGCCGCGCTGACCTTCGCGCTGGTGCCGCCGTCGTTCTTCTTCGTGCTCGCGCTGTACCTGCAGCAGGGCCGCCAGCTGAGCGCGCTGCTGTCCGGCATCGTGTTCACCGCGGCCGGGGTGGGCTTCTTCGCCGCGATGCTCGGCTCGGCCGCCCTGGTCAGCTGGCTCGGCCCGCAGATCCTGTCGCTGGGCGCACTGGTCGTCGCGGCCGGCTGCCTGCTGCTGGCCTGGGCCGCGGCCGGCTCATCCGCGGCCGGGCTGCTGCCCGGGCTGGCGGTGACCGGGTTCGGCATCGGGATGGTGCTGGTCCCGCTGTCCTCGGCCGTGTTGCGGGATGTGGACCCGCGGCATGTGGGGGCCGCGTCCGGGGGTGCTGTCCACCGCCCAGCAGGTCGGCGGGGCGCTCGGGGTGGCCGTGGTCGGCGTGGTGTTCTATCGCGCGCTGGCGGCCGGCGCCTTCCCGCACGCGTTCCGGGTCAGCCTGTGCCTGCTGGCCGGGCTGACCCTGCTCACCGCGGTCCTGGTCCAGTTGCTGCCCCGGGACCACAGTGCCGGGACCCATCCGGCTTAACGAGAACCTCCCGGCCAGCTCACCCGCCCTGGCCGGCGGCCGCCTCGGGGCGCTGCCGGCCAGCGGCGGCTGGCCCGCCCGGTCCCGCCGCGGTGGCGCGGCCGGCCAGGGCCCGGACCTCCTCCGCCACCCGGGGCTGCACCGCGGCGGGCAGGTCGTGCCCGACCCCGGGCAGGATGACCAGCCGGGCCCCGGGGATGGCCGCGGCCGTGCGCCGGCCAGCGGACGGGCGCAGCAGCGGGTCGCGGTCGCCGTGCAGCACCAGCGTGGGCACCCGGAGCTGGGCCAGCCGGCCGCCGTGCCACTTCGCCCCGGCCTGCCGGCTCTGCGCCTGGGTATCCCGGACCCCGCTGACCACGTCCCGCTCGATCCGGCGGCGCGCTTCCGCCTCGTCGAACGGGTAGCCGGGCGAGGCCACCGCGCGGGCCAGGGCCAGGCCGAGCGCGATGTCGCCGTCGCGTCCTTCCGGGAACTTCATCCGGGCGAACCGGGCGACCAGCCCGAGGTGCACGTAGCGCGCGGCGGCCAGGCCGCTGACGTCGCTGGGCAGTGAGGCCGACGAGGTGAGGCTGCGCACCCGGCCCGGGTGGCGCAGGCCCATCCGCTGGGCCAGCTGGCCGCCCATGGAGTGGCCGAACAGGTGCGCGGAATCCCAGCCGAGCGCGTCCAGCACCGCGGCCGCGTCGTCGGTCATGTCCTCGGCCGTGTACGCGGCCGGGCGGCGCCGCAGCACGGCCGTGATTGGATGGCCCGATCCGGTGTCCGGCAGGTGGGTGGATTCGCCCGCGTCCCGCTGGTCGTAGGCGACCACGTGGAACCCGCGCCCGGCCAGCTCGGCCACCAGCCCGTCCGGCCACCAGAACCGGGACACACCGAGCCCCATCACCAGCAGCAGCGGGTCGCCCCCGGCCCCGCCGAGATCTTCGTAGGCGATGCTGACGTCGCCGTTGCGGGCGTAGCGCGTGGCACCAGGCATCGGGTCCTCCGTTATTCGCAAACGCTGTTCGCAAACTAGGCTAGCGTTCAGGAACGTCGTTCGCAAATGAGGCTGGGAGGCTGGATGACCGGCGGCAGTATCTGGCTGCGCGCGCCGCGCGCCGCAGCGGGCCGGCCGCCGCAGCACACCCGGGCGGAGATCACCGCGGCCGCGGTGGCCATCGCCGACCGCGACGGCCTGGCCGCGGTGTCCATGCGCCGGGTGGCCGCGGACCTCGGCACCGGCGCCGCATCCCTGTACCGCTACCTGGACACCCGCGAGGACCTGCTCGACCTGATGACCGACGCCACCGGGGCCGGGTACGCGCTGCCCGAGCCGTCCGGTGACTGGCTGGCTGACCTCACCGCCGTTGGCCAGCAGGCCCGCGCCATCATGCGCCGGCATCCGTGGCTGCCCGCCCTGGTCATCACCCGGCCCGCACTCGGCCCGCACGGCATCGCCCTGCTCGAGCATGTGCTGAGCGTGCTGGCCGGCCACCCCGCCCCGCTGGCGGCCAAGCTCGAAGCGTTCGCCATGCTCAACACGATCACCGCGGTGTTCGTCCAGCACGAGCTGGCCGGCGGGTCCGCGGCGCAGCAGCGCAACCAGGCCTACCTGCAGCATGTCCTGGCCGCCGGGGACCACCCGCGGCTGGCTCAGCTGCTCGGGGCGGCCGGGGCCGGCCCGGCCCGCCCGGCGGAAGCCGCCGACCCCTACCCCGGCATCCTGGCCCGGGTGCTCACCGGCCTGCTCGGCCCGGACGGCACAGCCTGATATGGCCCGGCGTCATGGCGGCACCGTCATTCGGTGCGCAGCACTCCCCCGGAGCGCAGCCGCGCGGCCCGGCGGCCCGGCCAGGCGGCCAGCGCGTTCGCGGCCAGCAGGCTGACCGGCGCGATGAGCAGCAGCGCCCACACCGCCAGCGGCGGCTGGTAGGCCAGTGGCGTGAACCCGGCCACCTGCTGCCATACGGCGCGGCCCAGGGCGAGCCCGAGCGGCACCCCGAACGCCAGCCCGATCAGCGCGAGCACGCTGGCGTGCGTGGCCACGATCAGCCTGGTCTGCGGCCGGGTCATGCCGAGCGCGCGCAGCACGGCCAGGTCCTGCCGCCGGTGCTGGACCGCGATGGACAGCGCATGCCCGACCGCCCCCACCGCCAGCAGGGCCAGGAACACGCTCAGCGCCAGCGGCAGCAACTGGAGGTCGCGGATCTGCTGGACCTCCGCTATCGGCTCCGGCGGGGTGAACATGAACGCGCCGCCGCCCTTGATCGCCTTGGCCGCCGCGTTCAGCCGGTTAGCCACCGCGGCCACGTCGGCGCCCGGCCGCACGGTCACCAGTGCGGCGTGGAACTTGAACGAGTACTTCGCGCCGTGGAACAGCCGGTCGAACCCGGCGGTGGTGAGCCAGGCACCGTCGGCGTAGCCGTTGTGCGGCCCGGCCGGCACGAACGCGATGCCGGTCACCCGCTCGGGACGCGCGGCGGTGCCGCCGCCGGTGAGGTGGATCACCGAGCCCGGCGCGGCGTGCAGTTGCTGGGCGGTGGTCGGGGCCAGCGCGATCTCGCCGGCCGCGGCCGGCATCCGCCCGCTGGTCAGCACGGGCGCCACCCGCTTGCCCGCGACCGGGGTGTAGCTGAAGCTCTCCACCGAGACCTGGCCGGACTGGGCGCCGCCGATCCTCGCGTCGTCCACGCCGGTCACGTCGTGGTCGGCGGCGGCCGCCCGAAGCACCGGGCTGGCTGGCCCGAAGTCGTGCCCGTCCGCACCGAAGAACGTGTCCAGCTGCCAGGTCTGCCCGAACCGGGCCGGGTGGGCGGCGGCGTCGGACACTCCGGCCGAGAACGTGAACGCGGCCAGCACGCCAAGCACCCCAGCCACCGCGCCGAGCAGGGCGGGCCGCACCGGCACGGCCGTCCGGCCCCGCCCGGGTTCCAGTGCGAACCGGACGCCGATCACCATCGGCGCGGGGAAGCCGGCCGCCCGGGCCGCGACCGCGATGGCGGACCGGCGTTGCGGCGTATGGCGGCGGCCAGCGGTGAGCGTGGCCGCTGCCGCCAGTCCGGCCCCGGCCAGCACGAGCAGCGGGGCGATGACCCAGCCGAGGCCGAGCACCAGCCAGTCGGCGTTCACGCCCGGGTGCGGCTCCATGAAGGCGGCCACGCCGATCGGCATCCACCGGGAGGCCACGATGGCCCCGCCCACCCCGGCCGTCGCCCCCGCGATGGCGGCCAGGAAAGGCGCGGCCGCGGCCGACGCGACGGCCTGCCGCTGGGTCATCCCCACCGCCTGCAGCACCTGGAGGTCGGCCACCGTGGCCGAGGCGTACCGGGCCACCGCCTGGCCAACCAGGAAGACCGCGGCCACCAGCGCGGCGGCCCCGAAGGCCAGCAGGCAGGTCGCCTCGTACCCGGTGATCCGCCGGGACGGGACGCCGATATTGGCCTGGTTGTCCCACACGTCGATGTCATGGCGGTTGGTCACCCGGGCCAGGTCGGCGCGGAAGGCGGGCAGCGCGGCCGCGCCCCCCTTGAGCCGGACCAGCGCGTTGATGTAGGCCAGGCCGGCCGTGCCGAGGATGTTGGCCCGGTAGTGGGTGAGCAGCCCCGGGGACGGGAGCACGCCGCCGGGCTGGCCGGGTGAGTCCGCGTCCAGTCCCCACGGCGTGCGGCCCACCCCGACGATGCGCACCCGCAGGGCGGGGCCGCGCGGCGGCCCGTCGGTGCCGTCGTACCCGGCGTTGGCCTGCCGCACGCTGGCCAGGTGCACGGTCAGCACGTCCCCGACGTGCTTGCCGTAGGTGGCGAGGAATTTCCGGGTGACGATGACCTCGTCCGCCCGGCGGGGATTCCACAGCCGCCCGTCCAGCATGACGGCCCGCTCGATGGTCCGGCCGAACTGGCTGTCGCCGGGCGGGAACGCGCCTTGCTCCGGCGGGCAGCAGTCCAGTGAGAAGGCATAGCTGACCGCGAACGTGGTGAGCGCGGTGACTTCCGGCAGCGCCCGGACCTTGGCCCAGTCGAAGCCGGGCTGGTTGGGCAGCACGGTCGCGGTGGCGGGCAGGGTCCGGGCCCACAGCCGGTCGAACGCGGTCTGCCCGCGCCGGGCCCCGGCCACCGCGGTCAGCACCGTGGCCGTGGCCAGGCCGACCAGCAGGGCCAGCATGACCAGCGAGCGCCAGCGCCGCCGACCGTCCAGGCGCAGCCAGGTCAACACGATCTGCACGCCTGTAACCCCCCCATGTCCCGCCGCCGAGCCCTCCCGCGGTACCTGGTCCTAGTAGACGGCCTGTCCGGGCTGCTCACAAGGGTGCTAGGGCCACACTGTGGGCCGGAAGCTGGCCGCACCAGCCAGGGGCATGCTGGCCGCACCCTGCATCCCAGGCCGATCCGCGGGCCGCATGATCTGCTCGACCTGATCAGCGGCGGCCGCGGCACCACCGCAGGCGGCGAGCGCGCTGGCCATCCGGGCGGCGCCGGTGCGCAGCGCTGGCGAGTGCAGCGCGCGGGTGATGGCCGCCCGGATCTGGCTGGCCGGCGCGCTGGACGGCAGCGCGATGGCGGCGTCCTGCCCGGCGGCGGCGGCCGCGTTTCCAGCCTGATCACGGCCGAGCGGGAGGCACACACTAGGCACCCCGGCCCGGAAAGCTTCGAGCAGTGATCCCAGGCCCGCGTGGCTGATCACGACCGCGGCCTGCGGCAGCACCGCGGCGTGCGGGACATACGCCTCGGTGCATACCCCGGGCCCGCCGGGCACTTCGGCCGGGCCGAGCTCCAGCCCGGTCAGCACCAGCACCCGGGCGCTGAGCCCGGCGAGCGCGCCGAGGATCCGGCGGAGCAGATCCTCCTGGTGCATGTAGGTGGTGCCCAGGGTGACCACGATCAGCGGGCGGCCGTCCCCGCCGGGCCACGGCGGGACCCACGGCGGCGGCGCCGTTTCCTCGGCGATCGGCCCCACGTGCACCACCCCCGGTGGCGGGTCCGGCCAGCCGTCGAACGCCGGGGGCGCCGTGACCAGCGTGCGGTCGGCCCGGCGGGCCAGCGCGACGCTGAGCGGCTCTGGGCCGGCCGGCAGCAGCGGCAGGCCAGCGGCTGCGCGGCCCTGGTTGACCTGCCGGTACTGCCAGCGCCAGCCCCACGGCGCGTCGGGATCGCCGCCCAGCCCGGCGTGGAACCGGTAGGCCGTGTGCATCAGAATGACCCTCGGCACGCCCTCGGCTTCGGCCGCACACAGGGCGGACCGCAGCAGGTAGTCGATGATCACCACGTCGGGCCGCCGGGCCCGGATCTGCCGGGTCACCGCGTCGGCCAGCCACGGCCCGAAGAAGGTAGCGGTGGTGAAGCCGGGCTGGTCTTCCATGGCCCGGCCGTGGCTGGCCTGGAACTCGGCGTGCGCCGGATGGGCGGCGTACCCGCACCCGGCGGCCGCGATCCGCGCCGCGTACCGGGCCGGGGCCAGAATGCGGACCTGGTGGCCGCGGGCGGCCAGCTCGCGGCCCAGCCCGATCGCGGGCTGGCTGGCGCCGCCGCCGAGCCAGGTGACGATGAGCACGCCGCTCATGGCTCAGCCCGTCCCGATCACGTAGCGGAATACGTTGTGCTGCACGTATCCGCCACCGGGCTGCCGGTTGCCCGCGTAGGCCGCGGTGATCGCGGCCGCCGTGGCGTCGGCGCCCGCGTGCTCGATGGCCATCCGGGCCGGCCCGCTGGTCAGCTGGGCGCGCACCGCCGTGTCGAGGTCAGGGAACGCGAATTGCTGCGCCACCTCGCCGTGGCCGACGGCGGTCAGGCCTGCCGCCGCGAGCAGCTCTTCCAGCTGGCCCGGGGCGGCGAGAGCGAACGGGCCGCCCGCGCCGGGCGGTGGCGGTGGCAGCAGCCCGCCGATCGCGGCCAGGATCGTGCGGGTCTCGCAGCGGTCCGGGTCACCCCAGGACAGCACGGCGACCGGGCTGCCCGGCCGGCCCACCCTCTTGAGCTCACGCAGCGCCGCCACCGGGTCGCCCGCGTACTGCACGCCGTTGAATGACGTCACGGCGCTGAACGCGGCGTCCGGGTAGGGCAGCGATTCGAGGTCGCCCTGGCGCAGGTCGGCGCCGGGCACCCGCTCCGCGGCGATGGCCAGCAGCGCGGCCGACGCGTCGAAGCCAGCTACCGTGGCTCCGCGCTTGGCCGCGATCTGCAGCGCGAGTCCCGCGCCGCAGCCCGCGTCGAGCAGCTCGGTGGCCGCGCCCAGCCCGATCGCGTCGAACACCGTCTCGTAGAGCACGGCACAGTTCGGCTCGTTCAGCTCCGACCAGTCCCGGGCGGCCGCGCCCCACAGCGCACCTTGTGCTTCTGCTGTCCCCATGACCTGCCTCCTTGCTAGGTGGTCGATGAGGTGATCATGAGGTGGCCGGGCCGGCGGGCACATCGGTGATGCCACGTAACCTGCGGCGTTCGTGGCTACGTAGCGGGCCGGTCAGCTACGTACCAGCGCGGCCAGCCGGGTGCGCGACGGGCAGCCGGTCTTCCGCAGCAGGCTCTCCACGTGCTTTTCCACGGTGCGGACCGACAGCGACAGCCGGGCCGCGATCTCCTTGTTGGCCAGGCCGTCGGCGACGAGGCCGAGTATTTCCGCTTCCCGGGGAGTGACACCGAGACGCGCCCACCGCTGGGCCGGCGGCGCTGCCGCGCACCGCGCGGCCAGCTCGTCCAGCCCGTACCGGGCGAACCCGCTGGCGGCGGCGGCCAGCCAGCCGCTGGGCTCCCCCCAGCCGTCGCGGCGGCCCGCTTCGGCCGCGAACAGCAGGGCCAGCTCGCCCCAGACCGGATAGCGGGCCAGGTCGGCCCGGGCCGCGGTGACCAGCGCGGCGGCCGCCGGGCCGTCGCGCCGGCCGAGCGGGATGGCCTCGGCCACGCCGAGCAGTCCGTGGTTGATGCGGTTCACCTGGATGCCGAGATCCCGGGCCTCGGCCAGGGCGGCCGCGGCCCGCGGGTCACCCGCGGCGGCCAGCAGCAGCGGCCACATGGCCCGGTAATGCCCAGGCGCCTGCGGCCGCCGGGGCAGGATGGCCATCCCCCGGTCCAGGGCGTCCAGCGCCGCGGCCTGGTCGTCGCTGAGCAGTGCGGTCACCGCGCGGGCCCCGGCCCAGGCCATGCCGTCGATCTCCGGGTCGCCCGGCGCGACCGCCTGGGCCCGCGCGATCAGCCGCTCCGACGCCGCGCGGTCGCGGCGCAGCGCGTGATTCTCGGCCACGAACCACAGCGCCATCGCGCGGAGCCGGTCCAGCCCGAGCCGCTCGCTGAGGGCCAGCGCGTCCTGCGCGTACCGTGCCCCATCATCGAGTTCGAAGCGCAAGTGCGAGACCGCGGCCAGCTGAATGTCGAGCATGGCCACGGTGCTCAGCGCGCCGAGCGCCTCCGCGCTGCTCCGGGCCGTGATCAGGCGGCCGGTGCCGGCCTCGTCGAGCAGCTCGATAGTGGCCAGCTCGTGCAGCGCGCGCAACCGCCAGACGCCCAGCCCAGCCTGGTCGGCGATGGCCAGGCCATGCTCGAAGGCGGCCCGGGCCCGGGCCAGGTCGGCCAGCCGCAAGCCGCGGCCGAGCAGCTCGCAGGCGTGACACCGGGCTTCGGGCGTCGCATCCGGGTCGGCCAGAACTCCTTCGGCCAGCCCGGTCGCGCCCGCGATGTCGTCGGTCCCGAACCGGGCCTCGGCCTCCAGGACCGCCGCGCGGGCCCGCCCGCCCGGCACGTCAGCCGCTTCCAGCAGGGCCCGGGCCTGGGCGACGTGGCTGGCCGCCACCGGCCACCGCGCGGCCTCGATCGCGGCCTGCGCCAGGTGCAGATGCACATCGGCGACCCGTCCCGGCTCGTCCAGCGCGGTGAGCTCGCCGATCGCGGCAGCGCCCGCGGCCATCGCCTCGTCGACCCGCCCGGCCAGCGCCAGAACCTGTACCCGCCGGGCCCGCGCGGCGGCCCGGGCCGGCCCATCGGGCAGCAGGCCAGCCGCCCGGTCCAGGGTGTCGGCCGCGGTGGACAGCGCACCCTGCTCCAGTGCCCGGGCCCCGGCAACAGCCAGCAGCTCACCAGCGCGGGCACCCGCGCCGGCCTGGACCGCGAGCTGCGCCGCGGCTCCCGCCCACGGCCCGGGCAGGCCCGGGTGAGCCGCCTCGACGGCGGCCAGCGCCCGGGCCGCGAGCCCGGCCAGCCGCGGCGGCAGCACGCTGCCCAGCAGCGCATCACGGGTAAGCGCATGCCGGAAGCGGACGTCACCGGCCTCGTTGACCAGCAGCCCATGCTGGATGCCCAGCTCGACAGCGCGGGCGACGGCGTCGGCCGGCTGGCCGGCCGACGCTTCCAGCAGCGGCCAGTCGATGCCGCGGCCGAGCAGCGCGGCGGTGACGAGCACGTCGACCTGCACAGGGGCGAGCAGCCCGACCCGGGCGTGGACCGTCTCGGCGAACGACCGCGGTACCCCGGGCGCGCCGAGAAGCTCTTCGACCAGGAACGGCACACCTTCGGCGGAGCGCCGGATCCGGGCCAGGTCGCCGGGTGCGGTGCCCGGGGCGGTCGCCCGGACGATAGCGTCCACCGCCGGGTCGCTGAGCGCGGCCAGGTCGATCACGGGCGCGCTGCCGCGGGCGCCGAGCCGGCCGGCCAGGTCGCTGGCGGGCGACGGCGGCCCGCCGCGCAGCGTGCCGACGCAGCACACGGCCTCGTCGCCGAGGTTGTCGGCCAGGTACTCGACCACGTCCAGGGTGTCGGGATCGGCCCAGTGCAGGTCTTCCAGCACCACGAGCAGCCCGCGGCCGGCGCCCAGCCAGCGGAGCAGGCTGAGCATGGCCTCCCCGCGCACCGCGGGTGACTCGCCGGGCGGCCGGTGGCCGGCCTGGTCCAGGCCGGGCAGCGGCACCATCGTCTCGATGGCCGGCAGCCACGGTGCGAGGTCCGGCTCGCCGGCCGGCACCCCGCGGGCCCGCACGGCGCGCAGCACCGCCTCGGCCAGCGGCCGGTACGGCGCACTGGCCCCGGACGGGACCGCGCGCCCGACGGTGACCAGGATGCCCTGCCCCCGGACGCCGTCGATGAGCTCCCGGCACAGCCGCGACTTGCCTAGCCCGGCCTCGCCGCGGACCAGCACGAAACCACCGCGCCCGGCGAGCGCACTGGCCAGGTGCGCCCGGAGCGCGCTGAGCTCGGCCTCGCGGCCGACCAGAATCGGGCACCGCATCCCCACCGGACCATCATTGCGCACCCGGCCGCTTCCGCCCGGTTCACGCCCAGTGGGCCCTCTTCGTGCCGGGCATCGGGGGGTAGGACTGGCGTGGCGGGCCTGTTACGGTGGCGCTGGTTTTCCCGGCGGCGCGGACCTTTGGGGGAAATGACAGTGAGCGGCGCTACTGGTGGGCGGTCGCGGAACCTGATCCTGGCGGCGATGATCTTCGCCGTCTCGATGACCTTCATCGACCAGACGATCGTGTCCATCGCGGTGCCCCAGATCCAGCGCGAACTGGGCCTGACCAGCACCGGAGTGCAGTGGGCGGTGAACGCCTACCTGCTGTCGCTGGCCGCGCTGTTCGCGTTCGGCGGCCGGCTGGCCGACACGGTCGGGCACCGGAAGATGGTGACGCTCGGCGTCATCGTGTTCGCCGCCGCCTCGGCGCTGTGCGGGCTGACGCCCAAGGGCAGCCTGGCCGAGGCGTGGATCGTGCTGTTCCGCGCCGTCCAGGGCGTGGGCGGGGCGATCATGTTCCCGGCGGCGCTGGCCATCGTGGTGCAGACCTTCCCGCTGCGCGAGCGCGGCAAGGCCCTGGCGCTGTTCTTCGGCATCGCGGGCGGCCTGACCGCGATCGGCCCGATCCTGGGCGGCTACCTCACCCAGTGGACGTGGCGGGCGATCTTCTGGGTGAACATCCCGGTCGCCCTGGTCGCCCTGGCCCTGATCGTCATCTCCCGGCCGGTCACCGACCACCAGCCGGCCCGGGTCGACTACCGCGGGCTGGTCCTGATCGCCGGGGGCGTGGGGCTGAGCGTGTTCGGCTTCCAGCAGTCGAACATCTGGGGCTGGCACAACCCGGCCATCGAGCTGTGCATCATCGCCGGGCTGGCGCTGCTGGTCGTGTTCTACTTCGTCGAGATGCGCACCGACGAGCCGCTGATGCAGATGAGCATCTTCCGGATCCGGCCGTTCCGGGTCGAGACCATCGTGCTCGGTGTGACCAACCTGGTGTTCATCCCGGTGTTCTTCTTCGCCAGCGAGTACGCCCAGCTCTCGCTGGGCAAGACGGCGTCCCAGGCCGGCATCATCCTGCTGTTCTTCTTCATCGGCTTCGTCATCGCCGCGCAGATCGGCGGGCGGATGCTGGACCGCATCGGGGCCAAGCGCCCGGTCGTGCTCGGCTGTGCGCTGGGCGCCGTCGGGTTCTGGCTGTGGGCCCGGAACGTGACCGGGCTCAGCTTCAGCGCCCAGCAGTGGTACATCATCCTGGCCGGGGCGGGCATGGGGTTCATGCTCGGCCAGGCCAGCACGGACGCGGTGAACCGGGCCAGCCGGCTGTCCTACGGGGAGGCCACCGGCATCACCCAGACGGTGCGGAACTACGCGGCCAGCCTGGGCCTGGCCATCCTCGGCACGATCCTGGTCACCCAGGTGCGTAACCACGTCACCTCGTCGCTGGTCGCCCGGGGCCTGCCCAGCGGCCGGGCGGCGGCGGAGGCGGCCAGCCTGTCGCAGTCCCACGCGGGCAGCGGGAGCGTCGCGTCGATCCCGCACTTCTTCCGGGTCGACTTCGCCCAGTCGATCCAGACCGTGCTGTACGTGATGGCCGCGATCATGGCCGTGGCTGCCGTCGTGGCCTTGGCCGGCCTGCGGGGCGGGGTGCAGCAGGAGCCGGCCACCGCGGCCGCCGGGGAGGTCAGGCGGCCGGCCGGGGCGGCCGCGGCCGACGACGGGGCCGGCCAGGACCTGCCTGACTACCCAGGCTGAGCCGCGCCGGCCCGGTGCGCGGCCGGGTCGTGCTGTCCCGGGCCGAGGGCCAGCCGCAGCCCGACGTGCACCAGCAGCCAGCCGACGTCGTGGCGCAGCGGCGGCCGGCGGCGGTGCCCGGCCCGGGCCACGGTGCCGCGGCTCGGGGTGCTCACGCGGTGCAGTTCGTCGCAGCGTGCATTCATCATCTGCTCGTGCAGGTAGGGGTGCATCGGGGTCACCTTCCTGAGCCTGGGTGGTCTGCGTCGTCCGGGTCGCCTGCGTCGGCCGGGCGGTCTGCGCCGTCGGAAGCACCGGCGCGGCCGGCGCTGTCCGCGCCGGGCAGGCCGATCGGGTAGGAGAACAGCAGGAACTCCACGGGTACCGCGCCCCCCGGGCGTTTCGCCGGGTCGGTGAGCCGCTCCCGGAACCTGGGCAGCAGCATGGCCATCAGTTCGTCGTTGAACTCTTTGAGTTCCCCGGCGGTCATGTAGATGACGGACTCGCTGCTGCCCGCGGCGTCCCGCCACTCCCGCGGGTAGCGGGCGTTGCTCTCCAGCCAGGTCCAGTACCGGCTGATCTGCCGCTCCCGCAGCATCCGGCTCAGCGCACCGGCGGCCAGCTCGTACTCCGGGTCGTCATGCACCCCGGCCACCCGCATGCCGATCGTGGTCATCCGCCACGGCCGGGCCCGGCCCTTGCCCCCGCCGGCTTCCTCCACGAACCCGTACTTGGCCAGCTGACGCAGGTGGAACGAGCAGGTGGTCGGGGACTCGCTGATCTGCTCCCCCACCTCGGTCGCGGTCATCGCCCCGCCCAGGCTCAGCGCCTCCAGCAGCGCGATCCGCACCGGGTGGGTGAGCGCCCGCAAGGTCCGCGCGTCGGTGATGTTGCGCAACTCGGGCAGCTGCGGCTTCGGCTGCGGCTCCGGTTCGTCGAGAGACATGTCTCGATACTAACCCCTCGAGAGATATCTCTCAAGAGACTTGTCTCGAAGAACCGGTGACCTTCCCAGGGACGGTTCCCGCCACGTAGTCCAGACTGCAATCAGGCAGTTTCGCGTTCCGGGGAGGGCTGGCCGGTGGACCTGGTTCTGGAGGATGCCGTCTTCGTCACGATGGCGGCCGGGCTGGCCGAGGGCATGCTGGTCCGGGACGGCCGGATCGCCGCGGTCGGCCCGGCTGAGCAGGTGCGCGCCGCAGCGGCACCGGGCGCGCAGGTCGCCCGGCTGGGCGGGGCCACTGTGGTCCCGGGACTGATCGACGCCCACTGCCACGTATCTGACGTCGGCTACCTGGCGGCGGGCGCCGACTGCAGCCAGCCAGCGGCGCCCGGCATCCCGGAGATCCGGGCGCGGCTCCGCGACGCCGCGGCCCGGACACCGGACGGCTCCTGGGTGACCGGCAGCGGGTACGTGGAGTACAAGCTGCGCGAACGGCGGCACCCGACCCGCGCGGATCTCGACGCCGCGGTGCCGGACCGCCCGGCCGTGCTGTACCACACGTCGCTGCACGCCTGTGTGCTCAACACCCCGGCGCTGCGCGAAGCCGGGTTCGCGGACGGGCAGCCCGACCCGCCCGGCGGCGCGTTCGGCCGGGACGCGCAGGGCCGGCTGAACGGGGTGGTGTACGAGGGCCCGATGTTCGCGCTGTTCGAGGGCAACCTCCGGCGCGACCTCTCGCGGATGGACGCCGCGCAGCGCGCCCGGCTGGTCGAGATGGCCGGGCAGTACTTTGCCGCCCTCGGCATCACCGCGGCCTGCGACGCCGACCTGCGCCGCGACAGCTTCTCCGCGTTCGCGGCCGCGGACGAGCGCGGTGTGCTCAGCCTGCGGATCTACGGGCTGGTCGTGCACGACCAGGTGGACTGGCTGGTCAGCTCGGGGCTGCGCGGCCGGCACTCCGGCCGGCTGGCCACCGAGGCGGTGAAAATCTGGGCGGACGGCGGGATGAGCAGCCGCAGCGCGGCCATCCACGGGACCTACCCGGTCCCCCCGCATGGCAGCGGAATCCTGTTCTTCGGCCGCGACGAGCTCACTGAGATGATCACCGACTTCGATGCCCAGGGCTTCCAGGTGTGCATCCACGCCCAGGGTGACCGGGCCATCGAGGCGGTGCTGGATGCCTACGCTGCGGTGCTGGCCGGCCCCCCGGGCCAGCCGCCCCGGGGCAACCCGCTGCGGCACCGCATCGAGCATGGCGGCGCCATGTACCCGGCGCTG
>Ga0207665_10000962_pt1 | contig 19516 bp, 16 predicted proteins | sample LARL112metaG_FD_184351 | JGI IMG/M metagenome (GOLD analysis project Ga0207665, IMG submission 184351) | Corn, switchgrass and miscanthus rhizosphere microbial communities from Kellogg Biological Station, Michigan, USA - LAR L11-2 metaG... | ecosystem: Host-associated > Plants > Roots >...
CTTGGCCACCTGGTGGGTGGAGCGGCCCACGAACTGAATAAGCCGTTGACCGCCCTGCTCGGCTACTCTGATCTGCTGACTGCGACCGAGCTCGCGCCACAACAGCGAGCGCTGGCAGAAAAGATCTCTCATCAAGCCAAACGTATTCGGGCTTTGGTGGCCAGCCTGCTCAGCTTCGCTAAGCAGGCGCCGTCTGCTAAATCCCACCTGGATGTGAATGTCGTAGTCGACACTGCGCTGAAAATCTGCCAGCCACAGTTACGTTCGGCAGCTGTGCAGTGCATTACGGAGCTGGCGACATCTATTCCAGCAGTGGTCGGGGATTCGAACCAGTTGCTGCAGGTTTTCTCGCAAATCATCAATAATGCCGCCAACGCAATGGAAGAACAGCATGGTGGAGCGCTGACCATCAGAACTACGGCAGTCGCTGAAACGGTTACGGTCGAGTTCTCGGATAACGGACCTGGCATGGACAATCCTGCGAGAGTGTTCGATCCCTTCTACACCACGCGCCCGGTCGGGCAAGGCATGGGCTTGGGCCTCAGCATGTGTTACGGAATCATTCAGGAACACGGCGGGAAGATCTCTTGCCGGAACCGTGAAGAGGGCGGCGCCAGCTTCGTCGTCGAATTCCCCGCCGCTAACGCGACACCCACTGTAAATCTCCAAGCACAAGCGCATGGTGCATAAGAATCAGTTACGATTCTGAATCTCCTTGAGTACGGGAATCGTCTATGTACTTATCCCCCGTGCCCATGTCCTCACCTCAGCCATCGCGTTTCATGCTGGCCTTCAATTTCGGGCTGGTGTACCTGTTCTGGGGATCGACCTATCTTGGCATCGACATCGCGGTGGAGAAAATTCCACCGCCACTGATGTGCGGGGTGCGCTTCAGCATCGCAGGCGTGATCATGTTGCTTTACTGCCTGGTGCGCGGTCAAAAGATTCGTTATAGCGCCCGCGAGCTTCTACATCTGGCCATCGTCGGTAATCTTCTCCTGATGGGCGGCAATCTGACACTGGCATTCTCGGAGCGGCATATTCCGAGTGGCCTGGCCGCTCTGCTAGTGGCCAGCATTCCGCTCTGGTTTGTCTTGCTGGACTCGCTAATGATTGGACATCATCGACTTTCAAAGCGCGGGTTGGCCGGCCTGGTGCTTGGTTTTGCGGGGACCTCCGTCCTGTTGTTGCCAAAACTCACCAACACAACCCCCGCGGGCAGCAAACAACTGCTGTGGTCGGTCGCGTTGCTGGGTGGCTCGTTGAGCTGGGCTTTCGGTTCGGTGCTGGCCAAAAAGTGGGCGTCGGGCCCGCCGACTCCCGCCGGCACTGCCTGGCAGATGGTCTTTGCCGGAGCGGGAAATCTGATTTTCGCGCTGATACGCAATGACTTTGCGCATACCACTTGGACCGCCCGAGGCATAGGCGCGGTCGCGTATCTGGTTGTCGGCGGGTCCCTGATCGGCTACACAGCATATATATACATCCTGGGACACGCGCCCACTGCGAAGGTTTCCACTTACGCTTATGTGAATCCGGTGGTAGCAGTCTTTCTGGGATGGCTGGTGTTGCATGAGACGGTGGACGTCTACATTCTCGCAGGAAGCGTGATCATAATCGTCGCAGTGATACTCGTCACCAGCGAAGGTCTAATGAAGAAGAAATCGGAACGGCTGGAAATGGTCGGCACCGCCGCCGACTGACGCCCCGTAAATTTATCTCGCTTAATCAGCCGCTTAGGAGTGGACCAGTTTCTCGAGGGCGGCCTTGTTGCGGATGACCAGAGTAGAGCCCTTGGTTTGCACCAGTTGCTTCTTCTTGAAGTCGGAAAACAGGCGGCTGACAGTTTCGCGCGTGGTACCGATCATTTCAGCAATTTCTTCGTGGGTCAGAGTCAGCCGGATCTGATTACCGTTGGTCTTCTCCGCTTCCCAGGAAAGCAGCAATTTGGCGAACTTCTCCGCCGGCGACGACGCCAGACCCAGGGTGCGGATTTCCTCGTAGGCAACGTAGTAATTACGGCTTAACTGCTCGGCAATACGCAAAGCGACTTCCCCATTCTCGCGCAGAAATTGCAGCAGCGACTCCCTGGAGATGAAATTTGCCTGCCCTGGTTCAACCATCTCGGCTGTGACTTCGTAGGGATGATTTGAAATAGTCGCGTTCAAGCCGAGAACGTCTCCGGGCGAGGAGAGCTTGGTAATGATGGTCTTCCCCTCGCTTGACGATGTAGAAAGCTTGGCTTTGCCTGTGCACAGGACAAAAACCCCCCGGGGCCGCTGGCCTTCGATGAACAACACTGCTGATTTCGGGTAAACCGCGGTCGATTTGATGTCATTCAGCTTTTGAACGACCGGGAGCGGCAGATTGCAGAATAGGTGTTCCTCACGAACGGGGCAGGCGACACAGTCGTCGAGGATGTTTAAACCGTAAGGGGAACGCATGTCTGCACAAGCGAATTGTATCACCGGCTACTGTGATTGCGATCACGGGAAAGGGTGATGGGGTGCATCGCCAATGAGCCTCTCCCGATACAGAATTGCCCTGAAACATTAGGGTTTCCCCGATCGGAGGGGGCAATGCCAACCATTACAGAAACACCCAATCAGGTCGTAGAGGAACGCGTCCCGGAGTGGCGGATGCCGTCAGCGAGAATCGTCCAGCGCACGACCGCAGTCGCAAGTGATTACCGACCCATATTTTCAGACTGCCTCCTGGACGAGACATCACACGAAGTAAAACGGAAGACCTTTAGCACTGTGTTCTCCTTCATACTCCAATGCATTCTTTTAGCATTCATGGCGCTGCTTCCCCTCATGTTCACGGAAGCCCTGCCCAAGGCGCAATTACTGACCTTTCTGATTGCACCTCCACCGCCGCCTCCGCCACCCCCTCCCGCGGCGCCGATGGTGAAAGTCGTACGCGAAACAGACGTCTTGAACAATGGCGGGCTGCGTACCCCAAGCCGGATCCCGAAGAAGGTCGAGATGATTAAGGAAGAGGAAGCGCCCCCGCCCGCGCCGACCGGCGGGGTTGTCGGTGGCATCCCGGGAGGCATTCCCGGAGGCCAATTGGGCGGAGTGATTGGCGGAATCATCAGCTCTACATCCATGGCTGCCGTTCCCAAATTGGAACCGGTCAAGCGCATCCGGGTGTCACAGGGCGTAACGCAAGGTTTGTTGATTCGCAAGATTCAACCGCCCTATCCCGCGATCGCCCTGGCGGCTCGAATCACCGGAGTCGTAGAGCTGAAAGCAATTATCGGGAAAGACGGAACTATTAAAGAACTGCAGGCATTGAGTGGTCCACCGCTGCTGATTCCGGCAGCGATCAATGCCGTGAAGCAATGGCATTATCGGCCTTATTTGCTAAATGGAGAGGCAGTGGAAGTAGAGACGAGTGTCACGGTGACGTTCCAGTTTGCCAGCTGAATGCAGTGCCGGCTAAGGGTGAGAGTTTCCGACGAGGAGATTTATCCATGGAAAACGAGCATAAGTATCGAGTTGTAGCGTGGTGGAGTTCAGGCAAGACCGGGCTGGCGAAAACGGATTCCGCCCCCAACGCAATCCACTTTACCGCCCCAACGGAATTTGGCGGCATTGAAGGCCGATGGACGCCGGAAAGCCTGTTACTGTGCGCGATCGCAGGCTGTTTCACCACCACCTTCCGTGCCATCGCGGAGTACTCAAAATTCAAGTATGCCGATTTGGAAGTGCAGGTCGAAGGCACCATCAAAAAGGTCGAGTCGGGGTACGCCTTCACGGAAATTGTGATTCGTCCGAACCTGTCGATTTCAGGCGAAAACGAGGAGGCGCGCGGCAAGCGCTTGCTAGACAAAGCCAAAGACCTTTGCCTGGTAGCGCGGGCCCTCTCGGTACCTCAACGGTTTGAAGCGCAAATTCGAGTCAACGAGCTTGCCACGGTCTGAGTAAGTGAGTCGTAACGCTGACGTGAGCCTTCAGCAGGGGAAAAAATGAATTCCAAGTTCAAGACGATGGACGCGAACGAGGCGGTTGCGAATGTAGCCTATAAGCTAAGCGAAGTCATCGCGATCTACCCGATCACGCCTTCCTCACCAATGGGCGAATGGTCCGATCAGTGGGCGTCTGAAGGTGTGCCAAACCTTTTTGGCACCGTGCCCCACGTCATCGAAATGCAAAGCGAAGGCGGTGCGGCGGGTGCGGTGCATGGGGCTTTGCAAACCGGCTCACTGGCAACTACTTTTACCGCTTCGCAAGGCCTGCTGCTGATGATCCCCAACATGAACAAGATCGCCGGTGAGCTGACGCCGGCGGTTTTTCACGTTACCGCGCGGACCATCGCTACGCACGCGCTTTCAATTTTCGGAGACCACTCCGACGTGATGTTTTGTCGTACTACGGGATTCGGGATGCTGTGCTCCAACTCCGTCCAAGAGACGATGGATATGGCACTTATCGCCCACGCAGCCAGTCTCGAATCCCGTATTCCTTTCATTCATTTTTTCGACGGCTTCCGTACCTCGCACGAAGTAAACAAAATCGAGATGCTCGATGAAGAACAGATGCGCGCGTTGATCGATATGGATCGAGTGATCGAGCATCGCCAGCGGGCGCTCTCGCCCGATCATCCAGTGCTGCGCGGTACAGCGCAGAATCCTGACGTGTTCTTTCAGTCGCGCGAAGCTGTTAACCCCTTTTACGCGGCCTGCCCGGAAAAGGTCCAGACAGTGATGGACAAATTCTCCAAGGTCGTAGGCCGCGTATACAACTTGTTCGATTACGTAGGCGCCCCAGACGCCGAGCGCGTAATTGTGATCATGGGCTCGGGCGCCGATGCTGCGCAAGAGACCGTCGAATATTTGAACCGCAACGGCGAAAAAGTGGGGCTGCTGAAAGTACGGCTGTTCCGGCCATTTTCGCTGAAGCATTTTCTGGCAGCGCTGCCCGCCTCAGTAAAGAAAATTGCTGTTCTTGATCGGACGAAAGAGTCCGGCTCGGCAGGCGAGCCGTTGTACCTCGATGTCGTCAACGCGATCTATGAGGGTGTCAGCAATGGCCATGTAGCCCCGGACGTCCACGTCCGGGGGGTCGAGCGGAGCTCGACGATGACGATCGTGGGAGGACGATACGGACTTTCCTCGAAAGAATTCACGCCGGCGATGGTTAAAGCTGTCTACGACAATCTGAAATCCAATCATCCGAAGAACCATTTCACCATCGGTATCAACGATGACGTCAGCCATACCAGCCTTCCGTACGATCCCGAGTTTTCGCTTGAACCGGAAAACGTGGTCCGCGCGATGTTCTACGGCCTGGGTGCGGACGGTACCGTAGGCGCCAACAAAAATTCCATTAAGATCATTGGTGAGAACACTGCCAATTATGCGCAAGGTTATTTCGTTTACGACTCGAAAAAATCCGGCGCGATGACTGTGTCCCACCTGCGCTTTGGCCCGCAGCCAATTCGGTCAAGCTATCTGATTTCCAAAGCGAACTTCATTGCCTGTCATCAATGGATTTTTCTCGAACGATACGACATGCTGGAAGCGCTCGTCCCCGGCGGCGTCTTTCTGCTGAACAGCCCGTTCAGCCGAGAAGAAGTTTGGGAGCACCTTCCCGCTAAATTGCAGGAACAGCTGATCGCGAAGAAAGCGAAGTTCTATGTGATTGACGCTTATGGCGTGGCTCGTGACGCCGGCATGGGATCACGGATGAACACCATCATGCAGGTGTGCTTCTTCGCAATTTCAAAAGTGCTACCCCGCCAGGAGGCCATCGAGGCTATCCGCGAATCTATTCGCCACAGCTACGGCAAGAAAGGCGAGGAAGTTGTCCAGAAAAACCTGCATGCAGTCGATGAGACGCTTTCACATTTGTTTGAAGTGAGTTTGCCGGCGCGGCCATCGAGTCGCGCGGCAATGCCGGCGCCTTTCTCCGATCAGGCGCCCAAGTATGAGCGCGATGTGCTCGGCACCATCTATGCCGGCCATGGCGACCTCCTTCCCGTGAGCTCTTTCCCGCCAGATGGCACTTTCCCAACCGGGACTGCCAAATGGGAGAAGCGTAACATCGCGCTCGAGATTCCTGTGTGGGACACCAAGACCTGCATCCAGTGCGGCAAATGTGCCATGGTCTGCCCGCACGCCGTCATTCGGATCAAGGTCTACGACAAGACCCACCTGGAGAGCGCACCTGAGACATTCAAGTCGGTGGACGCGCGGGACAAAGAATGGCAAGGGATGAAGTACACGATTCAGGTCGCGCCCGAAGACTGCACTGGATGCGGCATTTGTGTGGATATCTGCCCCGCCAAGAACAAGAGTGAGACCCGGCTTAAGGCAATCCACATGCAGCCGCAGTCGCCGCTGCGCACCCCCGAGCGGAATAATTGGGAGTTCTTTTTGAAGCTTCCGGAGCTTGATCGCAGCAAGATCAAGCTGAACACAATCCGCCAGCAGCAGGTGCAGGAGCCGCTGTTCGAGTTTTCCGGAGCCTGCGCAGGCTGCGGCGAAACCCCGTATGTGAAGCTGGTATCACAACTATTCGGTGATCGCTCCGTAATCGCCAACGCCACTGGCTGCTCTTCGATCTATGGTGGCAACTTGCCCACCACACCGTGGACTAAGAACTCCGACGGTCGAGGCCCGGCCTGGTCGAACTCACTGTTTGAAGATAACGCTGAGTTTGGCCTCGGGTTCCGGGTTTCTATAGACAAGCAGACAGAATTTGCGCGCGAACTGCTGCGCCGGCTGGCGCCAAGCATCGGCCAGAACATTGTTGATTTGCTGTTGAACGCACCCCAACAGGACGAAGCCGATATCGCGTTGCAACGTGAACGCGTCAGCTTCCTCAAGGAACGGCTCTCGCATCTGGATCTTCCCGAGGCCAAGCAGCTTCTCGCGCTTGCCGACATGCTGGTGAAAAAGAGCGTGTGGATCATCGGCGGCGACGGGTGGGCCTACGACATCGGCTATGGTGGCCTGGACCACGTGCTGGCGAGCGGGCGCAACGTTAACATCCTGGTGCTCGACACCGAAGTGTATTCGAACACCGGCGGGCAGGCGTCGAAGTCTACTCCGCGCGCCGCAGTGGCAAAGTTCGCAGCCGGCGGCAAACCTGCGCCGAAAAAAGATCTTGGGCTGATGGCCATGAACTACGGCAATGTCTACGTGGCCAGTGTCGCCATGGGCGCGAAAGACGAGCACACCCTCAAGGCATTTCTCGAGGCCGAGGCCTACAACGGGCCCAGCCTCATCATCGCGTATTCGCACTGCATTGCTCACGGCATCAACATGACTACCGCGATGGCCGATCAGAAAGTTGCAGTGGAGTCCGGCCAATGGTTGCTCTACCGCTATCACCCCGAGCGCACGAACGCAGGCGAAAATCCGCTGATACTTGATTCCCGTGCACCGACCCGCAAGGTGCAGGACTTCCTGCTTCAGCAGACGCGTTTCAAGATGCTGACAAGCAGCAAGCCGGAGGATGCCAAGCGGCTGTGGAAACTGGCGCAGCATGATGCCGACGTGCGATATCGGATGTACGAATACTTTGCGCAGCGCAAGCCTGAGCAAAACCCGAAACCGGAAGAGCACCCTTCGGCTAAGCCGGAGAGCACGGAGCTGACGGTGACCCGATAGCCGCCAGGAACAAGAGTTTGCCGGAGTGTCATCATGATTGACCTTAGCACTGAATATTTGGGATTCAAGTTAAGAACGCCGCTGGTCGCTTCAGCCTCGCCGCTTTCGCAGGAACTCGACGGCATTCGCCGACTGGAAGACGCAGGCGCGTCTGCGATCGTGTTGTATTCGATCTTCGAAGAGCAGATCCGGCAGGAAGCTGTGGAACTCGAATACCGTCTCGCCGCTGGGACCGAGAGTTTTGCCGAATCGCTCACTTACTTGCCGGCACCCGGCGAATTTCGCACCGGGCCAGAGGGCTACCTGGAACACATTCGGAGAGCTAAGAAGGCTGTCGGCGTGCCCATAATCGCCAGCCTGAACGGAGCTACAGTCGGGGGCTGGACTGCGTACGCAAGGCAGATCGAACAGGCTGGAGCGGACGCGATCGAGTGCAATATCTATTCCATTCCCTCTGATATCGACGTTCCCGGCATCGAGATTGAACAGTCGTACGTTGACATCCTGCGTGCGGTGAAATCGGCGGTGAGCATTCCGGTTGCGGTGAAGCTAAGCCCGTTCTTCAGCAATCTGGCCAATATGGCAAGGAGGCTTGAGCAGGCAGGAGCAAACGGGCTGGTGCTGTTCAACCGCTTCTATCAGCCTGACATCGATCTCGACGAGCTGGAAATCCGGCCCAATGTTCTGCTGAGCACACCGCAGGCGCTGAGATTGCCACTCACCTGGATTGGAATCCTTTACGGGCGGGTTCGCACCAGTCTGGCCGCGACCAGCGGCGTTCACGGCGCGGAGGATGCACTCAAGCTGTTGCTGGTCGGCGCCGATGTAACCATGTTGTGCTCTGCGCTGCTCAAGAATGGCGTCTCTCACTTGCGCTACATAGAGCAAGAGCTGCAGGCGTGGCTCGAACAGCATGAGTATGAGTCAGTGGCACAGCTACAGGGCAGTATGAGCCAGCTGCGCTGCCCAGATCCCTCTGCATTCGAACGCGCGCAGTATATGCGGGCGGTGAAAAGTATTGAATTCGTGCAGCGGCCCACGCATATGACATTGCGAACCGTGGAAGATTGGGGTCCGGAGTAGAGTGCAGCGTCACCGCGCGAAGTTTGACGCAATAAACTCACTCCTTGTGATCCACATCACTTACGCATGTACCGCCAGTCATGGATGAATTGGATTCGCAGGTTGAAAATCGCAGTAGTCATTGAGGAGGGCTGCCGTGATGATGCTCTATCGACTTGTCCATCTTATCGAATCGAATTCCAATGCTCTGGCGACGTGCCTTCTTGACCGGGTCAACGGCTCCCAGGCCACCCCGGACTACAAACAAGTTCCGCCGGACGATCTCCGGGAGCGCGTGTACGAGATCTATCGTCATCTCGGCGACTGGCTGCTTACCAAGGATGAACTCGACCTGGAGCGCCGTTATCTGAGAGTGGGCGCCGACCGTGCCAAGCAGAACGTCCCCTTCAGCCAGGTTGCGTGGGCAATTGTGCTGACGAAGGAAAATCTTTGGGAATTCCTGAAAAAGGAAGCCACCGAAGAGCGGCCGGTTGAGGTTTATGGCGAACTCGAGATGCTGCAACTTCTCGACAGCTTCTTCAACCGTGCCATTTATTATGCAGCGTTAGGATACGAACTGCGGCAGAACAACGCGGTTGCGCCCTTGCAAGCGACGGCATGAGCCGCATTGGCGGAATCGCGCGAAGTCTCCGAAGCGCGCTAAGTTGTTGAAAATTCATAGCGACCGGTGTGATTGCGCTCACATTTCAAGGTGACAATGTACACGGCGCTCAGTTCCTGCACGTGGCACTCTTGAAATAGACGTGAGGTGTGCGATGAATATCCTGGAAGAAAAACCCGGTACCGCGGTCGAGCTCAAGAACCTTCTCTTTGCCACAGATTTTTCCGAGGTCTCGGAAGCTGCCCTGCCCTATGTCACTGCGCTGAGCTTGCGCTACGGCGGCACAATTCATTTGGCGCACGTCCTTCCTGAAACCAGTTTTCAGCGGCCGGGCGCTCCCGATCCGGCAGTGATGGGGTCGATTTACGAAAACGCCCACAGCGATGCGCAGGAAAAAATGCAGCGAATCGCCGACCGACTGAAAGGCTTCCCCCATCGCACGCATTTGCGGCATGGGAAGATATGCGAAGTATTGTCGGAAATCAGCAGTGAGCAGAAGATTGATCTCGTGATCGCCGGCACCCACGGACGTACCGGACTCGGCAAACTTATCATGGGATCGGTCGCAGAAGAGATTCTGCGGGTCGCCACTTGTCCGGTTTTGACCGTGGGCCCGAAGGTCCTGGGAACGGTTGCACCAGTCTCGCGCCGGGACCGTGATCTGCCGCCTGCCCAAATTAATATTCGGCAGATTCTTTATGCCACCGACTTCAAGCAGGAATCGCTCGAAGCAGTATCGCATGCAGTTTCTCTGGCCCGGGAGTTTCGGGCGCGGTTGGCGCTGCTGCATGTAATTGAAGATTTTGGCGATCACCTTCACGAACATCCAGGCCCGATCGATGGCGTCTTACAGAAGTTGCAGGGCCTGGTTTCCGACGATGCCGGCCTGAGATATCCGCCGGAAATTCTGGCGCAGTTCGGATCGCCGGCTGAGTCGATCCTGCAGGCTGCAACCGAACGGGAAGCCGACCTGATTGTGATAGGTGTCCGTCCGGCTAATGGGCATATGGGCGCTGCCACTCATCTCAGCAGAGCCGTGGCTCACAAAGTGATTGTCGGAGCGACTTGCCCGGTGTTGGCTGTTCACGGTTAGAGGCGCGACTGAGCAGCGCGCATGGTACTTTGCCGGGTTGATCGGAACAAGCCAGCCTTTCCCGGCTTTGCATCTTTGCGTTCCTCTGCGACATCTATCCTCTTGGGATAGTGCCATGGGGAATACCTTCAAAACCGCTTTCTTATTGACCGCGCTTACGCTGCTTTTGCTGTTCATCGGCCGGATATTCGGCGGCCAGAACGGAATGCTGATCGCGCTGATCTTCGCAGCCGTCCTGAATTTTGTTTCATATTTCTATTCCGACAAGCTGGCTTTGGCGATGTACCGCGCAAAGCCCGTCACTCGCCAGGAACTGCCTCGCGCCTACGAGATCGTGGAGCGGCTAACACAAAAGATCGGCATTCCCATGCCGAAGATTTACGTGATTCCCAGCGAATCACCCAATGCTTTCGCTACGGGCCGCAACCCTGCTCACGCTTCTGTGGCGGTAACCCAGGGAATTCTGGATCTTCTCAATGACGAAGAGATGGAAGGCGTGCTGGCCCATGAACTTGGTCACGTCCGCAATCGCGACATCCTGATCAGCTCGATTGCCGCGACCATCGCCGGGGCGATCACTTATTTCGCAGAAATCGCCCGCTGGGGAATGATTTTCGGCGGCTATGAACGCGATCGGGACAGCCGCGGCGGAGGAGGGTTCGCTGCTCTCTTCATGCTGATCCTGGCTCCGGTTGCCGCTATGCTGATTCAGCTAGCCGTTTCACGATCTCGCGAGTATCAGGCCGACGAAACCGGAGCCCACTTCACGGGAAACCCTTATGCCCTGGCCAGCGCACTGGCCAAGCTGGACGCTTACTCCAAACGCCTGCCGTTGCAGGCCACTCCATCCACTGCGCATCTTTTCATTGTTCAGCCGTTCCTGGGTATGGGCCTGATGAACCTGTTCCAGACGCATCCGCCAATCGCTAAGCGGATCGAGCGGCTCACGGGCAGGCCGGCAGAGTACACGATGCAGTAACTGCGAGCGATGCGCGAGCAGGTAGCGATGAGTAACCGGGACCGCGGGCCTGCTCATTGCTCGACGCTCGTTGCTCACAGCTAGAAGTCACTTCGGTAACCATTAAACATCGATATCGCATAGTAGAATCGCCCATATGCCGCTCGAGACTGTGATTACTGCCTCCCACCGGGCTTCCCGCCTGGAAAATGAGCTAAAGAAGATCATTCGGGGCAAAGACGACATTGTGCGCCTGGCGCTGGTTTCAGTGCTTGCCCGCGGACATCTGCTGATTGAGGGAGTTCCAGGAGTAGGCAAGACCACTCTCGCCCACGCCCTTGCGCGCGCTCTGGGATGCAGCTTTCAGCGGGTCCAGTTCACCAGCGATATGCTGCCGTCAGACATCATCGGCATTTCGGTCTATTCTGCGGTCGAGCAGAAATTCGAATTCAAGCGTGGACCGGTCTTTACCAATGTGCTGCTGGCGGATGAGATCAACCGTACTACGCCTAAGACTCAATCCGCGCTGCTTGAAGCCATGAACGAAGGCCAGGTCACCGTGGACGCTCACTGCCATCCACTTCCGCAGCCCTTTCTGGTAGTGGCCACGCAGAATCCGGTTGAGCACCATGGAACCTATCCGCTGCCGGAATCGCAGCTGGATCGCTTTCTCATGCGGGTGCACATGGGCTATCCCGATAGTCACGCCGAGCGCGAGATTCTGCGCGCAGAAGCCGGCGCGGCTCAACTCGACAATGTGCAGCCGGTCCTGACCGGCGCTGATGTGCTCGAAATGCAGCAAGTCGTCACGCAAGTGGAGGTCGATGACGCGCTCATACGCTATGCACTCGAAATCGTCAGGCAGACGCGTAAGCACGAAAAGCTGACGTTGGGCGTATCGCCTCGCGGATCGCAAATGCTGTACCGTGCCGCGCAGGCAATGGCATTCATGGATGGCCGCGGCTTCTGCGTGCCTGAAGACTTCAAGCCCCTTGCCGTGCCGGTGTTCGCACACCGCGTCGGCATTCACGGGATGTATTCGTCGGGAGTGAAAAAGTCCGTACGCGCCGAAGACATCATTCAGGAAATCGTGGACTCAATTCCAGTTCCCGTGTAGCGGCGGCCCTCCAAGTCCGCGCCCGGTTCGCCATGCGTGTGTAGGGGCGGCCCTCCACGCCCGCCCGGTGCATATGGGCTTTGCGCCGCCTTTCTCCACAGCCAAGGATATTCTTCAGGAACGCTCACCAAACCTTTGCGCACGGGATTCGCCACGATGTACGCCACCTTAGCATCCAGGCTTTCGGATGAGCGCAACACGTGATCGAAGGATTCCTCTTGCCAGAGTGTCCGGCCTCCCAGCCTTAGGTTAATTCTGCGCGCAGAAAAACTCTTGATGCTTCTCGGAATCTTGTGCAGAGGGAATATCGAATTGCTTTTCGGGTCGATTAGGAGAGTTAGTATAAGGTGAACGTGGTCCGGCATCACTACGGCCGCATGCAGATTGTATTTCTTTCCATGGCCGTGAATGCAGCAGCTCAGGACGATAGCTCGTGCCCAGTCCGGTAAAGTCCGTCGGCGATTGGTGGCGAAGGTGATGAAGTGGGGCGAGTAGTCTTTTTGTATGTGGGGCAGGTTGCGCCGATAGAAAGTCACGATTCTCAATTGTGCGGCGGGCGGCCACGAATGTTACGAAATAAGCTTGCACTGATTTCAATTCGGAACGGATCGGGGCGGGCCTGGAGGGCCGCCCCTACACAATCGAGATTAGTGTCATGAACCTTGCGCGGTTTGGGATTTTCCTCAGCATCGCGGTCTGGCTCGGCGGGCTGATCTTCTTCCCGGTTATCGCGCAGATATCGTTTTCCGTACTGCCATCGCCGCATCTAGCCGGATTGGTTGTCCGCAACTCATTGATCGCCCTGCACTGGATGGGGATGGGCGCCGGCGTGGTGTTTCTGGCGTGTTCTGTGGTTGAGAATCGATTCGCGCACGGATATTTTTCTCTGTTTCGTCCAATCTATCTGCTCGTATTTATCATGATGGCGCTCACCGCGATTTCGCAATTCAGGGTCATTCCCCACATGGACGCGTTACGAGCGACGGCTGGAGACCTCGCTCAGCTTTCCGCAACCGATCCTGTGCGCGTCCAATTCGACTCGCTGCATCTGTGGTCAACGCGAATTGAGGGCACAGTGCTGGTGCTTGGCCTGATTGTTCTGTATCTCACAACCCGACGGCTCGCCGGGTCTCACCGATAAAATCATTTATTCTGTTTAATCACGCCGAGGGTTGCTCGGCAGGATGGGCGAGGGCGCCCGTCCCCACACAGTTCGTGGTTCAGTTCGTGGTTGAGCTAAGAGCTAATAGCCAAGAGCTTTCATATGAAAACTGGCATTATCGGCTTGCCGCAAGTCGGCAAGACATCTCTGTTTCGTATTTTGACCAAGGCGCATCTCGCGCCCTCGGCCAATCCGCGCGAAGCCCATTTGGGGATCGCGAAAGTTCCCGACGATCGCCTGGACCGGCTGGCGGCGCAATACAATCCCAAAAAACTGACCCACGCTTCGGTTGAGTACGTTGATGTTGGCGCGATTGGACAGGAAGCCCTGAAAGAGTCGGCCTATCTTGGACATCTTCGCCAGGTCGATGCGCTCGCCCACGTTGTTCGGGCCTTTGAAGATGACTCCATTCCCCACGTTGGACCGATCGATCCGCTGCGTGACATCAAGAATGTTGAATTCGATCTGATGGTCAGCGACCTGGGCCAGATTGAAAAGCGGCTTGAGCGGGTGGAGAAAGATTTGAAGAAGATGCGCTCGGCGGACCTGGAAAAAGAATTCGACTTGCTCAAACGGGCCAAGGCGCATCTCGAAACCGAGCGTCCATTGCGCGAACTGGAAATGACTCCGGAGGACAAGAAGCGCTTTCGCGGTTTCATGTTCCTGAGCGAGAAGCCGATTCTGTATGTCCTGAATATCAGCGAGAGTGCAGAGTTGGGGAAAGATCTAGAGAATGCCGTCCAGAAGTATCATCTGGCCGAGGTTGCGTCACGTCCCAATTCAGGGGCAACTGCCATTTGTGGAAAGGTCGAAGCCGAGCTTTCTGAAATGAGCGACGCGGAAGCCGCCGAATTCCTGGCGAGCTATGGACTGCAAGAGAGCGGTCTCGCCCGGCTGATCCGCAAAACTTATGAACTGCTGGGCCTGATTTCCTTCTTGACCATCGGCGAAGACGAATGCCGCGCCTGGACGATTCCCGTCAACACCCGGGCGGTGCTGGCTGCCGGCGCCATCCACTCCGATTTGGAAAAGCACTTTATCCGGGCGGAAACCATCCGCTGGGACCAACTGCTGGACGCGGGTTCCGAGGCCAATGCCCGCGCCAAAGGCATTCTGCGCCTGGAAGGGAAGGATTACATCGTGCAGGATGGGGACGTGCTGCACATTCGGCACTCGGGGTGAGTGACTGCCACGAAACATGGGTGTTCGGGTCCCCCACCCTTCCCACGTTCTTTGTGGGAGGGTGGGGATTTTGAATTCCCGTACCGATCAGTAAAAGTCAAAATCCCCGCCCTGTCTCGCCACAGAACAGCGAGACAAGGACGGGGCACCCAACGTATCTCGAGGATCGAAGAGTCCACGCCTGGAGAGAACCCTACCTCTGTGTAGTTACTGCCGCCATCTGCAATCTCTCCACCACCATCGGCCCCAGCTGCGACACCGATCCCGCGCCCAGTGTCAAAATCATGTCCCCATCCCGCGCATCTGCAGTCGCCGTCGTCACCGCATCTTCAAACGAACTCGCATAGCGAACAAAGGTCCCACCCTTCGCAGAATCAGGGAAGGATGGGGCACCCATTTTTTCGGAGATCCTGCGCGCCAAAACCTCCCCAGTGACACCCTCAATCGGCTGCTCGCTGGCCGGATAGATATCCAGGACAACCAATGAATCGGCGTCGGAAAACGCAGTCGTGAACTCGTCCATCAGGTCGCGGGTGCGGGTGTAGCGGTGCGGCTGGAAGATGACGTGGATCTTGCGGTATCCGCACTGGCGGGCTGCGGCGAGAGTGGCGCGAATTTCTGTTGGATGATGGCCATAATCGTCGATAACGTCCACGCCCGCCGCCTGGCCGCGCAACTGAAAGCGCCGGTCGACTCCGCGAAAGCTCTCCAGGGCCTCGCGAATTTTCTCAACGGAAATATCGAGCCCGACTCCAACCGCAATCGCAGCCGTCGCATTCAAGACGTTGTGCAAGCCGGGAACGTGCAGACGAAATTCACCAAGGTCTTTGTCACGAAATTTGACGGAAAAAGAATTTGCGAGCGGAAGCACTGGCGTTCGCGTTCGTGCAGAGGTGAACGAAGAGCGTTGCTCAGCGGCTAAAGCCGCGTCCTTAAGACTGGTCTTTTCGGCACGACTAGAAGTCGTGCCCTTCCCGTTCGCGCTTTTCCCGTCATCGTTCAACTCAGGGCTGCCCCCTGGTCGGGCGCCAGCGCCCGACCACCCCGGACGAGGGCGTCCGGGGCTACACAGTCTGATCTGAAAATCTGAGCCCTTGCGGGTGCCGTAGCTCAACATGCGCCTTCGAATCTTCGGAAACGTACGCCGCAGAATCGGATCGTCATTGCAGGCGACAATCATTCCGTAGAACGGCACCCGATCCATGAAGTCAAGGAACGCGCGCTTCACGTCCTGCATATTGCGGTAACAATCCATGTGCTCGCGATCGATATTGGTGACCACCGCAAGGATTGGCGAAAGTTTAAGAAACGACCGGTCACTCTCGTCGGCTTCAGCGACCAGATATTGCGAGCGTCCTAACCGCGCGTTGGATCCCATTGCGTCGATGCGTCCGCCGACGACCACGGTAGGGTCGAGCCCGCCCGCCGCGAGCACAGCGGCAACCATGGAAGTAGTAGTGGTCTTGCCATGCATGCCTGCAATGGCAATGCCGTACTTAAGGCGCATAAGTTCCGCAAGCATTTCTGCCCGCTGGATCACCGGCACGTGAAGATTTCGGGCCTCAACCACCTCGGGATTGCTGGGCTGAATCGCGGAGCTTGTGACCACCACGTCGGCGCCGGTGACATTCTGTGGCGCGTGCCCCTCGAATACGGTCGCACCAAGACTTTTGAGGCGTTCGGTTACAGCAGAACTTTTCAGATCGGAGCCGGAAATTCTGTAGCCGAGGTTGAGCATGATCTCGGCAATCCCGCTCATGCCGATGCCGCCCATACCGACGAAATGAATGCGCTGAATTTTGGCAAACATATCGGAATCTGCTCTGTGGAGTATACCTGCGTTGCCGCAGCTCACCTTCTGCTACAAGCGCCGTGGCCGATGTCACGCCGAATGGAATTGATGGACAAGTTTCAGTCCTTGATTTCCGCCACTTGCGCCGCTAGCTCCGCAATGTCTTTGGCCGCGTTCGGATGCGACATGGCCCGTGCCGCTTCGGCCATCCGCGCCAACCTTGCCGGATCTTCGAGCAGCGCTGAGATTGAATCAACCAGCCAAACTTCGTCCAGCCGAGTCTCTTCGATCACCACCGCAGCTTGCGCCTGCTCCAGCGCTTCGGCGTTACGGCGCTGGTGGTCGTCAGCCGCCAGTGGAAACGGCACGAACACAGCTGGCTTTCCAGCGGCGGCAATTTCCGCGACGGTGCTTGCGCCCGACCGGCACAAAACCAAATCCGCGCGTGCGAAAAATCCGGGCATGTCATCGATAAACTTGTGGACTTCAGCTGGAATGCCTGCCTGCGCGTAAGCGCCGTACACTTGATCGTAGTCACGCTCGCCCGTCTGATGGACCACCTTCAGTCCCGGCAAGCGCTTCATCAGCTCAGGCACCGCGCGGACCATCGCCTGATTAATCGCCCGCGCGCCTTGGCTTCCTCCGAACACCAGCAGCGTAGGAGTCGCGGGCACATACGGCTTACGCGGAATCTGGAAAAATGCCGGACGCACCGGAACTCCGGTCACCACAGGATTGCGAAAGTATTGGGCGGTTTGCTCGAAGTGCACCGCGGCGGCAGATACAAATCGTGTAATCATGCGATTGGCGAATCCGGGCACCAGGTTCGGCTCAAACGCGAGCGTCGGAATGCGTCTTCGTAGCGCAGAAATCATCGCCGGCCCGGATGCGTATCCACCCACTCCGATCACCACATCAGGTTGGAACTCGTTCAGCATTCTTCCTGCGTCAAACAATGCGCGAGGAAGATTGAACATGGTCTTCAAACGGGTGGCTAGGCCGACCTTGTTCAACGCGCCTATTTTCACGAATTGCAGCGGAAATCCAGCCGCCGGAACCAGGCGTTTTTCCAATCCGCGCTCCGTCCCAATGAACAGTACTTCGGCAGCATAGCGTCTACGAAGTTCCTGCGCGATGGCAATGGCGGGGATCACGTGCCCACCGGTGCCTCCGCCCGCCAGAATGGCTCGCATGGAAGGAATATATATGAGTGGGTGCCGGCCCTCTACTCGGCCTGCTTGGTAACGTTCAGCAGCACGCCGATGCAACCAAGCGTGATAAATAAAGACGACCCGCCGTAGGAAATCAGCGGCAGGGGAATGCCTTTCGTAGGCATGAGCCCGAGCACCACGCTGATGTTGATGAGCGCCTGCACGACCACCATGCTGGTGATACCGACGGCGAGGAAACGCCCGAACATGTCCTGCGTGCGCAAGGCGGTCCGCATGCCGCGCCACAGCAATAGAGCAAAAAGGAGCACGACAGTGAGACAGCCGAGCAGGCCGAGTTCCTCGCCAAGAACAGAAAAAATAAAGTCGGTATGCGGCTCGGGAAGATAGAAGAGTTTTTCTTTGCCTTCCATCAGCCCCACGCCGGTAAGTCCGCCAGTCGAGACCGCAATAAGCGACTGGATGATGTGAAACCCACGCCCCTGTGGGTCGGAATAAGGATCGAGGAAAGCCAGGATTCGATCGCGCCGGTAGGCGACGTGAAAGATCAAGAAATAGAGAGGCAGCAGCGAGCCCACGAAGGCGTACGCAAGATATTTGACGTCCAGTCCCGCAACAAAGAGGATGCAGACGGTAACTGCCGCACAGGCGATTGCAGTGCCGAGATCCGGCTGAAAGACGATCAGCCCGACAAAGATCAGCGTGGGCAACACGGCTGGAAGAAGCGTGTTTCGCCAGTCATTCATGGATCTCGTCCGGTTCTCGAGAAAGAACGCGAGAAACAGGATCAGCACCGGCTTGGCTAGTTCCGAAGGCTGGAAGGAAAATCCGCCGAAATGTATCCAACGATGGGTATGATGCGCCCGGTCGAGAAAGAAGACCGAAATCAACATGAGGGTAGTGAGTCCCAGCAGCGAAAAGACGACTGCCGGGTGCTTCAGCCGGCGGTAATCGATGCGCATTCCCGCCAGCATCGCGATGAAGCCGGCGATGGCCCATCCTAGTTGCCGCAGAAGGAAAAAGTATCCGGAGTGATAGCGCTCCTTGGCCATCACCGCCGAGGCGCTGAATACCATGACCAAGCCGACAAAAACTAAAAGCAGGGTTACGATAAACATGAGTCGGTCCACACTGATGCGCTTAGCCATGGAAAATCCATTTCATCACGGACACACTGAGATGGGGAGGACTCTTGTTGAAGGTTCCGGCGGAAAGCAGTTACTCGTGTGGTTCCCCCGACTGCATCAACTCACCATCGGCCGCTAGGCGATATCAGAAGCGATATCTTGCCGTCCTGGGTTAGCCACTGATGGGTCTCTGCCTTAGCTGCCGCGCAGAACGGCTCCACCAAGGACGCTACTTCAGACCAGCCCTCTCTTGTGAGGGTGCACTCAAATGCGAGTAATCCCTTTTGAGCGATGCCGACGTCTCGAGTACCGAGCCGCAGGTCGAGATGACAAGCATCAACAGACTCGATGCCCGTTTGTTCATGTAGAAGCGCGCTCGTCCTAGAGCCGTTCGCCAGGGAATCAAACAGCTCTTTTAATCGTTCTGCCTCGGACGGTTGGAAGTCATAGAGGCGAATTAAGGGACAATCCGGGCTGCCATCGGCGAGATATTGGAGCTTCATTATCACCGTTCCTTAACGCAAGCCCAGCACCAACTCCTTGAAAACCTTTCCCCGGTGCTCATAATTCTGGAACTGGTCGAAGCTGGCGCAGGCAGGTGCCAGCAAAAC
>Ga0207665_10000963_pt1 | contig 19507 bp, 19 predicted proteins | sample LARL112metaG_FD_184351 | JGI IMG/M metagenome (GOLD analysis project Ga0207665, IMG submission 184351) | Corn, switchgrass and miscanthus rhizosphere microbial communities from Kellogg Biological Station, Michigan, USA - LAR L11-2 metaG... | ecosystem: Host-associated > Plants > Roots >...
CGCGATGGCCGTGGACGCTGGATTGGTCCCGTGCGCGGAGTCCGGGATCAGCACCTTCGTGCGGTTCTCGCCACGCGACTGGTGGTACGCGCGGATCATCAGCACGCCGGCGAACTCGCCCTGCGCGCCGGCGGCCGGCTGCAGCGAGACCGCGTCCATGCCGGCGATCTCGGCGAGCATCTGCGCGAGATCGTGCATGAGGTGCAGCGCGCCCTGGGCGTCCTCCGGCCGCGTCAGCGGATGCAGCCGTCCAAATCCGGGCACGCGCGCCATGTCCTCGTTGATCTTCGGGTTGTACTTCATGGTGCACGAGCCGAGCGGATAGAAGTGGGTGTCGACGCCGTAGTTCATCTGGGAGAGGCGCGAGTAGTGGCGGATGACGTCGACCTCCGACACCTCCGGCAGCTCCGCCGCGCTCGCGCGCAGGTGCTCCTTGGGCAGCAGCGCGGCGGGATCGCTGTCCGGCACGTCGCTCTCCGGCAGGGAGTAGGCGAAGCGGCCCGGCGAGGAGAGCTCGAAGACCAGCTTGTCGTAGGCGGGCTTGGCCGCGTGCATGGCCGCCGCCTCAGGCCACCGCCGCGGCCAGCGCGGCCGCGTAGGCGTCGATCTCGTCCTTGGTGCGCTTCTCGGTCACCGCGACCAGCAGGCAGTCCTTGTAGGCGCGGTCGAATGCCTTGAGCGGCACCCCCGCGAGCAGGCGGTCCTTCAGGAGCCGCTTGATCACCCGCTCCGGCGACTTCGGGAGCTGGAGCGCGAACTCCTTGAAGAAGGGCGCGTCGAAGCGGAGGCGCACCCCCGGGATCTTGGTCAGCTCGCGGGCCGCGTAGTGCGCCTTGGCGGTCGAGAGCTCGCCGACCTTGCGCAGCCCGCGCTTGCCCAGGATCGCCACGTAGATGGTGGCCATCAGCGCGCACAGGGCCACGTTGGTGCAGATGTTGGACGTGGCCTTCTCGCGCCGGATGTGCTGCTCGCGGGTCTGCAGGGTGAGCACGAAGCCGCGCTGGCCGTCGACGTCCACCGTCGCGCCCACCAGGCGGCCGGGCATGCGGCGCACCAGCTCCTGCTTGGCCGCGAACACGCCGAGGTTGGGACCGCCGAAGCTCATCGGCACCCCGAGCCCCTGCCCCTCGCCCACCACGATATCGGCGCCCGAGGCGCCCGGCGGGGTCAGCAATCCCAGGTTGATCGGATCGGCGACGACGATCAGCAGGGCCCCCGCCTCGTGGGCGAGGTCGGCGACGGCCCGCACGTCCTCGAGGCAGCCGAAGAAGTTCGGGTACTGGATCACCACCGCGGCGGTGTGCTTGGACAGCGCCTTGCGGAGCGCGTCCGGATCGGTGACCCCGTCGCCGAGCGGGGCCGACTTGATCTTGAGCCCGGGTCCCTCGCAGTAGGTCTCGACCACCTGCCGGTAGAGCGGGTTGACCCCGCGCGAGATCAGCAGCGTGTCCCGCCCGGTCACCGAGTGGGCCATGAGCACCGCCTCGGCCAGCGAGGAGGCGCCGTCGTAGATGGAGGCGTTGGCCACGTCCATCCCGGTCAGCTCCGCCATCATGGTCTGGTACTCGAAGATCGAGCGCAGCGTGCCCTGGCTCGCCTCCGGCTGGTACGGGGTGTAGGCGGTGAAGAACTCGCCGCGGGAGATCAGGTGGTTGATCGGGCTCGGGATCGCGTGGTCGTAGGAGCCCGCCCCCAGGAAGCACGCGTACTCGTCGGCGCCCGCGTTCTGCCCCGCCATCCGCTGGAGGTGGCGGATCAGGTCCGTCTCCGCCATCGCCCCGGGCAGGTTGAGCGGGCGCGACAGGCGCGCCTTGGTGGGGATGCGGGCCAGGAGATCCTCGATCGAGGCGGCCCCGATGAGACCGAGCATCTCCTTCTGCTGGGCGGGCGTGTTCGAGATGTAGCGCATGCCTAGTGACCGGCGCCCGCGGTGAGCTTCTCGTAGTCGGCCGCGCTCATGAGCCCGTCGATCTCCTTCGCGCTGCTCATCCGGATCACCAGCATCCAGCCCTGCCCGTAGGGATCGGTGTTCACGAGCTCCGGCTTCTTGGGGAGCTCCACGTTGACCTCCACGACCTCCCCGGTGACCGGCGCGAACAGGTCCGAGACCGCCTTCACCGACTCCACCACCCCGAAGGTCTTCATCGCGGTGACCTTCGTGCCCACCTTCGGCAGCTCCACGAACACCACGTCGCCGAGCTGCTCCTGGGCGAAGGCGGTGATGCCGATGCGAGCGCGGTCGCCCTCCACCTTGGCCCACTCGTGCTCGCGCGTGTACTTGAGCTCCGCCGGAACGTTCGCCATCGACGCCTCTCCTAGCCCTTCTTGGTGTGCGAGGGATGGAACGGGGTCTTCACCACCCGCGCCTCGTGTGGGACGCCGCGGATCTCGACCGTCAGAGCGGTCCCTACCGCGGTGTGCGGCGACGGCACGTAGCCCATGCCGATCGAGCGCTCGACCGAGGGGCCGAACGAGCCGGAGGTCACGACGCCCACCGGGGCGTCGCCCGCCATCAGGCGATAGCCGTGGCGCGGCACCGCGCGCTCGACCATCTCGAAGCCCACCAGCTTGCGACCGACGCCACGCGCGCGCAGGGCCTCGACCGCCGCGCGCCCGATGAAATCGCCCTTGGCCGGCTTCACCACCCAGCCGAGGCCGGCCTCGAGGGGATTGGTGGTCTGGTCGATGTCGTTGCCGTAGAGCGCGTACTTCATCTCGAGCCGCAGGGTGTCGCGCGCGCCGAGCCCGATCGGCTTGATCCCGTCGTCGCGCCCCGCCTCGAGCAGCGCGTTCCAGAGCCGCTCCGCCTGGCCCGCCGGCACGTAGAGCTCGAAGCCGTCCTCGCCGGTGTAGCCGGTGCGCGAGATGATCCCCTCGACTCCGGCCACCGCGCCGCGGGCGAAGTGGTAGTAGTCGATGCCGGTGACGTCGCGATCGGCGAGCCGGCCCACGAGGGCCTCCGCCTTCGGGCCCTGCACCGCGAGCAGCGCGGTGTCGTCGCTCACGTTGGCCCACCGCGCCCGCCCCTCGCTGTGGGAGGTGACCCACGCCCAGTCCTTGTCGATGTTCGACGCGTTCACCACCAGCATGAAGTGGTCGGGGGCGAGCCGGTAGACGGTGAGGTCGTCCACGATGCCGCCCTCCGGATAGCAGAGGGCCGCGTACTGGACCTGGCCGACCGCGAGGGTCGAGGCGTCGTTGGTGCAGAGGCGCTGCACCGCGGCGAGCGCGTCGGGGCCCTGCACCTCGAACTCGCCCATGTGGCTGATGTCGAAGAGGCCGACCGCGCCGCGGACCGTCCGGTGCTCGTCGATGATCCCGGTGTACTGCACCGGCATGTCCCAGCCGCCGAAGGGAACCATCTTGGCCCCCGCCTTGACGTGGACGTCGCGGAGCGGAGTGCGCTTGAGCGGAGTCATCGGCGCCGTCATCTTACTGGATGCCCCCGGACGGAGCAACGATCGCGTAGCCGCGACTCTCCATGCAGGCGATCCACGCCCGCTCGAAGCGCGACCGGCCGCCGATGCCGAGCACGCCGCCCGCGATGACCCCCGCCCCCGAGCCCGCGATGAGCCCTTCGCTCGCGGAGCCGGTCGCGGTGGCCGGCGAGAGTCCGGTCGCGACCCCGCCGAGCGCGGCCCCCGCCACGCCCAGCGTGAAGATGTGGCGCGCCACGTTGAGGGCCTCGGAGTCGTCGCCGTTGTAGTCCAGGCGGTAGCCCACCTCGGCGCGGCAGTCGATGGTGTCGAGCCGCTGCTGGGTGGCGGTCTGCTCCCGCAGGGCGGCGGTGGGCGGCAGCTTGGTCGCCCCGCAGCCCGCCGCGACGAGCGCGGCGAGCAGGCCCAGCGTGAGCGCGCGCGGAGACATCAGTGGGCGGGCAGCCAGTCGCGCAGCGCCTTCACCTGGCAGCCCGCGCGCTCCAGCGCCTCGCGCACCGCGCGCACGATGCGCTCGGCGCCCGGGGTGTCGCCGTGACAGCAGATGGTCTGAACCGAGATGTCGATGTCGACGCCGTCGATGGTGCGCACCTTGCCCTGCGTCGCCATCTGGACCGCCTGGGCCGCGGCCCGGGGCGGGTCGGTGATGAGCGAGCCCGCGGTCTTTCGCGAGACGAGGGTGCCGTCGACCTGGTAGGCGCGGTCCGCGAAGCCTTCCGAGGCGACCCGCGCGCCCATCTTCCGGCAGGTCGCGTCATAGCGGCCGGAGGCGAGCGTCATCAGGATGAGGCCCGAGTCCATCGCGGACTGGCCCGCCGCGGCGGCGAGCGCCTCGTCGGCCTCCATCATCCCGTAGAGGATGCCGTGCGGCTTCATGTGCTGGAGCTCCCCTCCCGCCGCGCGCGCCACCTCGCGGAGCGCGCCGGTCTGGTAGGCGAAGTAGTCCTGCAGCTCGCGTGCGCTCACGTCCATCTTGCGGCGGCCGAAGCCCATGAGGTCGGGGAGCGAAGGGTGCGCGCCGAGGGCCACTCCGTGGGCGAGCGCCAGCTCCACCGTCTTGCGCATCACGTGCGGGTCGCCGCCGTGGAAGCCGCACGCCACGTTGGCCGAGCTGATGAGCGGCATGATCGCCTCGTCGGCGCCGAGCGTCCACCGCCCGTACGACTCTCCCATGTCGCAGTTGAGATCGATAGCCTTGCGAGCCGCAGCCGAAGGCGAGGCGAGCGCATCTGAAAGAGGGGCAAGGGTGGTCATGGTCGCCCTACTCGAGCACGCGGCCCAAGGTCTCGACGAAGCGGTCGACGTCGGCGTCGGTCATGGCGAGCGAGCAGGCGCCGAGGCCGCGCTGGGAGACGAGCACACCCTCGTTGACCAGGCCCATGAAGGTGCGGGTGGCCGCCTGCGGGTCGTCCGGCCGGGCCGAGCGATAGTCGCTGAGCTTCTTCTTGGTGTGGTGCAGCCAGAAGAGCGAGCCCAGGCCGGTGATCTGGCCCGCGTAGCCCTTCTTGCGCAGCAGGCGCCGCACCCCGTCGCGCAGCCGCTCGCCGAGCGCCTCGAGCCGCGCGTACGCGTCGGGAGTGAGCTGCTCCATGGTCGCGACGCCGCCCGCCATGGTGAGCGGGTTGGCGTTGAAGGTGCCGCCGTGGTTGATGCGGCCCTTGCCGTCGCGCGGGTCGTAGTAGTTCATCACGTCGGCGCGCCCGCCGAAGGCGCCCACCGCGAGGCCGCCCCCGATGATCTTGCCGAGGGTGGTGAGGTCGGGCCGGATGCCGAAGCGCTCCTGGGCGCCGCCGCGGCCCACCCGGAACGAGATGACCTCGTCGAAGATGAGCAGGATGCCGAGCCGGGCGGTGACCTCGCGGAGCTTCTCGAGGAAGCCCTCGCGCACCGGGATCATCCCCGCGTTGGCCAGCATCGGGTCGATCAGGAGCGCCGCGATGTCGCTCCCCTGCTTCTCGAGGATCTTCGCGCAGGCCTCCGCGTCGTTCCACGGCAGCGCGACCACGTGCTTCAGCACCATCGGGGGCACGCCCGCCGACCACGCCACCGACTTCGGCCGCTTGCGCGAGCCCGCGGTGGCCGGGTCGGGGGCCACGCTCACCAGCACCCAGTCGTGGGTGCCGTGATACGCGCCCTCGAACTTGGCGATCTTGGCGCGGCCGGTGAAAGCCCGTGCGACCCGCACCGCGTGCATGGTGGCCTCGGTGCCGGAGTTGGCGAAGCGCACCACCTCCATGGCCGGGATGCGGCCGGTGAGGATCTCGGCGAGGCGGATCTCGTGCTCGCTCGGGCCCGGGAAGGACATGCCGTGGACCGCGGTGTCCTGGATGGCCTTGACCACCGCCGGGTTGGCGTGGCCTAGGATCAGGCTCGTGTAGTTGCCGTTGAAGTCGAGGCGCTCCACCCCGTCGGCGTCCCAGATGCGGGCGCCCTCGCCGCGGGTGATGTAGAACGGATACGGATCGAAGAAGGTGGTGGTGCGGCTGTTGCCGCCCGGCATGACGCGGAGCGCCTCCTCGAAGAGCTGGCGCGAGCGGGGGGTCTTGGCCTGGTAGTCGGTGATGGCACGCTCGAGAGTCATGGGCTCCTCCTCTGGCCTATTCGATTGCCGCGTCCAGCGCCCGGCGACTGTCCCGAAGCATCGCATGGGCCTCGGCCACTGTCACGCGGCGGAAGGTGAGCCGCCCGCCCGGCTTGAGCTGGGCGATGCGGCCCAGGTCGAACGAGCAGACGGTGGCGATCTTGGTGTAGCCGCCCGCCGACTGGCGGTCGGCCAGCAGCACGATGGGCTGTCCTTCCCCGATGACCTGGATCCCGCCCATGGGCACCCCATCCGAGACGATGTCGTGGCCCCGGGTGTGCTCGATGAACGGCCCCTTGAGCCGCGCGCCCATGCGGTCGCTCTGCGGGAGCAGCTCGTAGGGTCCGCTCAGGAAGGCGTCGATCCCCGCTGCCGTGAACCGGTCGTCCTGCGGCCCGAGGATCACCGCCACCGTGATCTCGGCGCCGTAGGCCGGTACCCGTCGGGGCCGGACCCGCCGGGCCGGGCCGGGCGCCGCCGCGCCCAGCGGCAGCCGGTCGCCCTTGCGCAGCGCGCGGCCCTCGAGGCCGCCCAGGCGGCCGCGCACGTAGGTCGCGCGCGAGCCGAGCACCACGGGTGTCGCGAGCCCGCCCGCGACGGCCAGGTAGGCGCGCACCCCGCTCCGGGCCGGGCCCAGGCGGAGGACGTCACCCGCTTTCGCGGGCACCGCCTGCCAGGCCGGGATCGCCGCCCCGTTCAGGGTCGGCGCCACCTCCGCGCCGGTCACCGCGACCAGCCGGTCGTCGGTCAGCTCGAGGCGCGGGCCGACCAGCGTGCACTCGAGCCCCGCCGCCCCGTCGGGATTGCCGACCAGCCGGTTGCCGAGCACGAAGGCGTCGCGGTCCATCGGGCCCGAGGTCGGGATGCCGACTCGCAGGTGCCCGAAGCGGCCGAGGTCCTGGATGGTGGTGAGAGGGCCCGGCTCCTGGACGAGCAGGTCGCTCATCGGGCGGCGCCGCCGATCCGTGGCGCGTAGTGGCCGGCCTCGATCTCGGCCGCGATGGCGTCGTACTCGGCGCGCCCGATCGCGTGGAAGCGGACGTGGTCGCCCGCGCGCAGCAGGATCGGATCCGCGGCCTGCGGGTCGTACATGCGGACCGGGGTGCGGCCCAGCACCCAGAAGCCGCCGGGGCTCTCCACCGAGTAGATGCAGCACTGGATCCCCCCGATGCTGACGCTGCCCGGCGGGGTCTTGGTCCGCGGGTTCTGCAGGCGCGGGATCGTGAGCCGGTCGGGCATCCCGGTCATGTAGGGCAGGCCGGGGGTGAACCCGACGAAGTACACGTAGTAGTCGGCCGCGGCGTGCAGGCGCACCACCTCCGCCGGATCGAGGTCGAGCTTCTGCGCGGCGGCCTCCAGCTCGAAGCCGAGCTCGCCCTCGTAGCAGCACGGCAGGTCCACCGTGCGGGCGGGCGGCAGCACCTCCGGCCGCGCGGCGGCCACGAGCTCGCGCAGGGTGCGGCCGAGCGTGTCGTAGTCGAGCACCAGCGGGTCGTAGTAGACGAGGAGGGCGCGGTAACTCGGGACGGTCTCACCGACTCCAGGCAGGCCGCGCTGCTGGAGCAGGTACTCGAGCGCGAGGACGCGGGCGTTCAGCTCCCGGTCGACCTCGTCACCCAGCTCGACGGACACCGCGCAGTCCCCGCACGGCAGGAGGCGCGGCTCGGGCCAGATCGTCACCGCCGGGAAAGCGTCAAATCGCCGCCAGCGCGTGGTTCGGCAGGTCGGTGATGAACATGTGGCCCGGGCTGTGGGTGATCATGAACGAGGGCTTGGAGGCCAGCGCCACCGCCTGCGGCGTCACCCCGCAGGCCCAGAACACCGGCACCTCCCCCGCCTGGATGCCCACCGAGTCGCCCCAGTCCGGGCGGTTCACGTCGGCGATGCCGAGCGCGGCCGGATCACCCACGTGCACCGGCGCCCCGTGGGCGCCGGGGAAGCGGGCGGACGCGGTCACCGCCTTCGAAATCATCCCGGTCGGGATCGGCCGCATCGAGACCACCATGGGACCGTGGAACTGGCCGGCGGGCCGGCACTGGACCGACGTCTTCCACATCGCCACGTTCTTGCCCTGCTCGATGTGCCGCATCGGGATGCCCGCGTCGAGCAGCGCCCACTCGAAGGTGAACGAGCAGCCGAGCAGGAAGGCCACCAGGTCGTCGCGCCAGAAGGGACGGACGTCGGTCACCTCGTCCGCCATCACCCCGTCCTTGTAGATGCGGTAGCGCGGCAGGTCGGTCCGGAGGTCGGCGCCGGGCGCCACGCCGACCGGCTCCGGCGAGCCCACGTCGGTGACCTCGATCAGCGGGCACGGCCGCGGGTTGCGCTGGCAGAAGAGCAGGAAATCGTAGGCCTGCTCCCTCGGCAGCACCGCGAGGTTGGCCTGCACGAAGCCGGGGGCCAGGCCCGCGGTCACGGTGGCCAGGCGTCCGGCCCGGATGTCGGCGCGAATCTCCTTCGGATGGCGGGCGTCGATCGGCATGGTGCGGCCTCCCGGTCGGTCTACTTGAGGTGCCCGAGCCTCGGCCAGAGATCGGGGTTGCCGAGGACGTGGGGCTTCTCGCCGCGCAGCACGCGGAGCATCTCCGCGGTCACCTGCAGCGCCATCCCCCGCATCGTCTCGCGAGTCACCCCCGCGATGTGGGGCGACACGATGACGTTCTCGAGCTGGAACAGGCGGTTGTCGGAGGACGCGGGCTCCTCCTCGAAGACGTCGATGCCGGCCGCGCGGATCTTCCCGCTCTCGAGCCCGGCCACGAGCGCGTTCTCGTCCTGGGTCTTGCCCCGGGACGTGTTCACGAAGATCACGCCGTCCTTCATCTGGGCGACGGCGGCCGCGTCGATCATGTGGTGCGTCTCGGCCGTGTGCGGGGTGTGGCACGTCACCACGTCGGCCTGGCGGAGCACCGAGGCCATGTCGGGCATGGGCTCGACTCCCCGGTTGCGCACCTCGTCGGCCGGGACGTACTTGTCGTAGCCGATCACCCGCATGCCGAGGGCCGCCGCGGTCTTGGCCACCCGACGGCCGATGTTGCCGATCCCGATGATGCCGAGGGTCTTGCCGTTCATCTCGAGGAGACCCTGCCAGCGGCCCTTGCCCCAGTCCGTCTTGCGGGTGCGCTGGTCCACCACCACCGCCTGCTTGGCGCAGGCCAGCATGAGCATGATCGCGTGCTCGGCCACCGAGTTGGAGTTGGAGCCGGGCGCGTGCACCACCGCCACCCCCAGCTCGGTCGCCGCGGGCAGGTCCACGATGTCGAGGCCGACCCCGTGCCGCCCCACCACCTTGAGCTTCGGGCAGGCCGCCATCAGGCTGCGGCTGCAGTCCGGCTTCAAGCGGAACAGGATGCCCTCCGCCTCCTTGGCCGCCGCGATCATGCCGGCCTCGGTCTCGGCGTCGGTGACGACGACGCGCGCCTCCGCCTCCAGCTGCTTCATGCCGTCCGCGTGGATGGGGCCGCCGAGGATCACGAGGGGCTTCACGGCCCGCATTATAGCGGAGCGGATCCGTTCTGGCACGCGACGTGCGGTCACCGGATGCCGTGACGACCATCGAGACCCTCCGGCGGCAGGCCAAGGCCTGCACCGCCTGCCCGCTCTATCGCCACGCGACGCAGACCGTGTTCGGCGAGGGCGACCCGAGTGCGACCATCGTGCTGGTCGGCGAGCAACCGGGGGACGAGGAGGACCGGGCGGGCCGCCCGTTCGTGGGGCCGGCGGGTCGGCTGCTCGACCGAGCGCTGACCCGGGCCGGCCTCGATCGCTCCGCGCTCTACATCACCAACGCGGTCAAGCACTTCAAGTGGACGAAGGACAGGGCCGGCGGCAAACGGCGCATCCACGAGCGCCCGAGCCCGGACGAGATCGAGGCGTGCCGCCCCTGGCTCGAGCAGGAGCTCTGGTTGATCCGCCCCGAGGTGGTGGTGTGCCTCGGCGTGACCGCCGCCCGCTCAGTGCTGAAGCGCCGCGTCACCATCAGCGGCGCCCGGGGCGAGACGCTCACCTCGCCGGAGGGCTACCGGACCCTCGTGACCATCCATCCCTCCGCCATCCTTCGCATTCCGGCGCCCGCGGAGCGCGAGGCGGAGGAGCATCGCTTCGTCGACGATCTGCGCCGCGCGGGGCGGGTCAGCCGCCATGTCGATGCTGCGCGAAAGGAAAGAACGACCGGGTAGATCTTCCTGCCTTCCCGCTCTCTCCTTCCCCCGCCCATTTTGCGCCCCGCCAAAATCGCGGGCAGGCCGCCGGCGCCCGCCGCGCGCCCGATGGCACGTCACTTGAACCTTCCCGCGACGTTTCGCTGCAGACGACCATCTAACGTTCGAGATCTTACGTTCGAGATCCGGTGTTCCGCGGCCCGCGGGAGGCCAGGAGGAGAGAATGAACGAGACAACGCTTCTGGCCACGCACCAGGGGGACGCCCTCGGACCCGCGAGTGCTATTCGCATGCCCGGGCAGCAGAACTGCTGGGCGGTGATCCTCGCGGGCGGTCAGGGGCTCCGGCTGCGGTCGCTGGTTCGCCAGATCAGCGGCGACGACCGGCCCAAGCAGTACGTGCGCCTTCTGGGGCCACGCACCCTGCTGCGCCAGACCCTGGACCGGATCGGTCTCGCGATCCCGGAGGCCCGCACCCTGGTCGTCACGGTCAACCATCACGCGGGCTACATCGCCGAGGAGTTCGCCGGCGCCCCGCGCCCGACCATCCTGGCCCAACCCCTCGACCGCGGCACCGCGGCCGGCGTGCTCTACCCCGCGCACTGGATCGCGTGGCGGAACCCGGAGGCGATCGTCGCCATCTTCCCGTCGGACCACTTCCTGCTGGGCGAGGCCACCTTCATGGCCCACGTGGCCGAGGTGGCGGCGTGGGTCGAGAAAAACCCGGAGCGGCTCGTGCTGCTGGGGGCGCAGCCCACCTCGCCGGAAGTCGAGTACGGCTGGATCGAGCCGGCCGAGCATCTGGGCGATCTGTCCACCGGCCCCGTCCGGGCGGTGCGTCAGTTCTGGGAGAAGCCCGCGGTGGCGCGGGCGCGCGCGTGCATGACCGCCGGGCATCTCTGGAACACGTCGATCATCGTGGGCAAGGTCGCGACGCTCGTCCAGGCGGGCGGCCAGGCGGTGCCCGAGCTGAGCGAGCGCCTCGCCCGCATCGAGCCGTTCGCGGGAACGCCGGAGGAGCCCGACGCGGTGCGGCAGGCCTACGAGCTGATGCGGAAGGCCAATTTCTCGCGAGCGGTGCTTGAGGCCTGCCCCGAGCTCCTGAGCGTCTCGCGGCTTCCCCGCATCGTGTGGTCGGATCTGGGCAGCCCGCACCGGGTGATGGAAGCCCTCACCCGGATGCGGATCCGCCCGGAGTGGGCCCGGCAGCTCGCCCCATTGGCCTGAGCGAACCTGAGCGATTAGCGCGCCGGGCGGACGCCCGCGGCCGTCCACCCCGGCGCGACGGCCCGCGATCAGGCGGAGGCTGCCGCGCGGGGAACGGGGCGAAGCGGTGGGGGCGGAGTGAGCGTGACCTGGAGGTCGCAGTATTCCTGCAGCAGCCCCGGGCATTCTTCCCGGATCTCGGCCAGCACCGTGGGCGCGCCCTTGCCGAGCCGCAGCAGGGTCGCCGCCTTGGTCAGGATGCGCTGCTGTCGGGCCAGCTCGTGCTGTGTCTCCGAGATCTCCTTGGTACGTCGATTGATCTCGGCCAGCAGTGCCGCTTCCAGCTCATTCCGCTCGGCCATCGCGCGCTCCTTTTGACCTCCGGTCCCGGTGAGCTTCCACGCTCCGCTTCCCACGTCGAGCCTCTCCGGTGAAGCAAGCGGCCTGCCACCGCCCCGCGCCGCATTCGTGCGCTCTTGGGCGGCGCTGCGCGCGGGTGAGCCCAGGGGCGCGTGCTCCTTACCGGGTAGGAATTTCTCGTGGGCGGCCGACCGGGCCGGATGCCCTGTCGTTCTTACCGCGCCCGGATGCCGCGATGCGCGGCGCTTCCGCGGCAGGATCGGCCGCTTCGCGCGTCTTCTCGCGAGCTTCGGCCACGATGCGGTATGGGCATGGTGATTGCTCGACAGAAACTCATGTCTTCCAAGCCGACCATCCTGATCGTCGACGACGAGCCGGATTCGCGCGACGCCCTCCAGACCTTGCTCGGGACGTGGGGCTACGCGACCGAGATCGCCTCGGAAGGGCGTGAGGCGCTGCAGAAGGCGGCGGCGCTCCGCCCCTCGGTGGTCGTCACCGATCTCATGATGCCGGACATGGACGGGCTCGGCCTGCTCACCGCGCTCCAGCAGGAGATGCCGCGCGTGCCGGTCATCATCCTGACCGGTCGCGCCACCGTCGACACCGCGGTCGGGGCGATGCGCCAGGGCGCCTACGACTACCTCACGAAGCCGGTCGACCTGGACCGGCTGCGGCTGCTCATCGAGAAGGCGCTCGAGCGCGGCCGGACCCTCGACGAGATCACCATCCTGCGCCGGCGGGTCAAGGACGTGTGGGGCATCGGGCGGCTCATCGGCCGCAGCGCGCCGATGCAGGAGGTCCACCGGCTCATCGAGCAGGCCGCCGCCACCCCCGCCCCGGTGCTCATCCACGGCGAGACCGGCACCGGCAAGGAGCTGGTGGCCCGCACGCTGCACGAGCTGTCCGCGCGGGCCAGCGGCCCGTTCGTGGCGGTCAACTGCGCGGCGATGCCCGAGACCCTGCTCGAGAGCGAGATCTTCGGCCACGAGCGCGGCGCTTTCACCGACGCCCGGGACCGCCGCGAGGGCTGTTTCGAGCTGGCCCACGGCGGCACCCTCCTGCTCGACGAGGTCGCGGAGATGGCGCCCGGGACCCAGGCCAAGTTCCTCCGGGTCCTCGAGGAAGGATCCTTCCGTCGCCTCGGCGGCAAGGTCGAGATCAACGTCGACGTCCGGGTGGTGGCGGCCACCAACAAGGAGCCGGTGACGGCCATGAAGGAGGGGGAGCTCCGCGAGGACCTCTACTACCGCCTCAACGTCTTCACCCTCGCGGTGCCCCCGCTCCGGCAGCGGATCGAGGACATTCCGCTCCTGGTGACCGGCTTCATCGAGGAGTTCAACGGCAAGTACGACAAGCGCATCACCGGGGTCGACGACGCGACCCTCAAGCTGCTGATGTCGCACGCGTGGCCGGGCAACGTGCGCGAGCTGCGCAACGTGGTCGAGCGCGCCTTCATCGCCTGCGAGGGCGACGTGATCACCGCCAAGGTCCTGCCCGGGACCTCGCCGGTCGCACCGGTGGCCTCCTGGAGCGGCGACGCCGACGTGGTCACCGCGCCGATCGGCCTGCCCCTTCGCGAGGTCGAGAAGCAGTTCGTGCTGCGGACCCTGGCCGCGGAGAACAACAACAAGACCCGCGCCGCCGACCGGCTGGGCATCAGCACCAAGACCCTGCACAACATGCTGCAGCGGTGGGGCCTGCTGCACCGCCAGATTCCCCGGGGGGCGGCATGATCGGGGCCATGCGACCGAACGCGAGCGAGGCGAGTCAGGACGTGCGGGCCCAGCTGGACCGGCTCGAGGCGGCGGCGGCGCGCCTGGCCGACGGGCCGGGGCGCGCCCTCTTCGTCGAGAGCGTCCGGGGCCTGCGGGAGGCGATCGAGCGACGCGACGAGACCGAGCACGACCAGCGCCACCAGCTCGGCCACGACCTGCGGGTGCCGCTCAACGCCATCGCGGGGTGGACGCACATCCTGCGACTCGACGCGACCACCGCCACCACCGTGACCCGGGCGGTCGAGGTGTTCGACCGCAACGTGCGCGCGCTGACCCGGCTGATCGAGGGCTACACGTCGGAGAAGCGCGAGGGCTGAAGCGGGGGGCTAGCGGCCCACCGACACCGCGAGCGCCGCGGCGAGCCGCGCCGGGTCGACCGGCTTCACGAGGTGGGCGTCGAAGCCCGCCTGCTGCGAGCGCCGGTGGTCCTCCGGCAGGCCGTAGCCGGTGAGGGCGACCAACCGGACCGCGCGGCCCGCCTCGGCGGCGCGGACGCGCCGGGCGACCTCGTAGCCGTCGAGCCCCGGGAGCCCCACGTCCACGAGCGCGATGTCCGGCCGCACCTTCAGGATCGCGTCGACCCCGCTCGGCCCGTCCGCGGCCTCGTGCACCTCGTGGCCGGCGCGCTCGAGGAGATAGCGGAGCATGTCGCGGCTGTCGCGGCTGTCCTCGACGATCAGGATGCGGCGGGGGCTTGGCGCCGAAGGCGCGTCCGCCGGGCCCTCGGCCTGGGCGGGCGCCGCGATCTGGGGCAGCTCCACCGTCACGGTGGTCCCGTGGCCCTGCCCGGGGCTCTCCGCCTCGACCCGCCCACCGTGGAGCTCGGCCAGGCGGCGCACCAGGGTGAGCCCGATGCCGAGCCCGCCCTCGGCCCGCTCGAGCGTCCGCTCGCCCTGGAAGAAGAGGTCGAAGACGCGCTCGATCATGTACGGGGTCATGCCGACCCCGGTGTCCCGCACCGAGAGCCGCGCGGTGCGTCCGTCTCCCGCGACGACGATCTCGATCGCGCCGCCGGGCGCGGTGTACTTCACCGCGTTGGACAGGAGATTCATCACGATCTGCTCGACGCGCGCCTGGTCCGCCTCGACCCAGGTGGGCTCGGCTCGCACCGTGATGCGGTGCGCGGCGGTCGCGCCCGAGGGCAGGACGCCCGCCACGCAGCGCTCGGCGGTCTCGGCGAGGTTCACCGGCACCTTGGCCAGCCGGATCTTGCCGGTGGTCACGCGGCCGACGTCGAGAAGGTCGTCGACCAGGCGCCCGAGCTGCTGCACCTGCCTCGCGATCACGTCCCGCGCGCGCCGGGTCGTCTCCGCGTCGGGCTCGGCGTCCTGCGAGTCGATCACCCGCACCGCGCTCCCGATGACATCGAGCGGGTTGCGGAGCTCGTGGCCGAGCATGGCCAGGAACTCGTCCTTGGCCCGGTTGCTCGCCTCCGCCTCCTCGCGCGCCTCCTGCTCCCGCGCGAAGAGCGCGGCCCGCACGTCGGCGGCCTGCCGCTCGATGGTGACGTCGGTCACGATGCACACCAGGCCGGCCACCGCGTCGCCTTCCAGCACCGGATCCACCAGAAGGCGGAACCAGCCCTGGTCGCGGTGCAGGTCGAGGGTCTCGCGGCGCCGGCTCCGCTCCACCCGCGTGGTCGGAGACGACTCCCCGGTGCCGCCCAGCCGCCGCCAGATCTCGGCCCACGGCTGGCCGACCGTGTCGTCGGGCGTCTGTCCGAGCAGGGTCGCGAAGGCCTCGTTGCAGCGGGCCACCGTGCCGTCCGCGGTGAGCAGGCAGATGCCGTCGCGGATGGCGTCGAAGGTGGCCTGCCAGCCCCGGCTCGCCGCCCGGAGGCCCTCCTCTGCGCGCCTTAGCCTCAGCAGCGAGTGGATGGTGGCCAGCAGCACCGCCGGCTCGACCGGGTCGGTGAGGTAGCTGTCCGCGCCGCCTTCGTACGCCAGATCCTGCGCGTGGTCGCTCAGGAAAGTCGCCGAGATGTGCACGATCGGGACGGTGAGGGTGGCCTGCTGGGCGCGCAGGCGCCGGCACACCTCGAAGCCGTCCATGTCCGGCAGGTTCACGTCGAGCAGGACCAGGTCGGGCCGCTGCTCCTCCGCGCGCTGCAGCGCTTCCGCGCCGCTCCCGGCCTCGACGACCTGGAAGCCCGCGCGCTGGAGCATCTGGGTGCGCACGTAGCGCGACGCCTCGTAGTCGTCCACGTTCAGGATCAGGCCCCGGCTATCAGCCACGATGGCCCTCCCCCGGCTCCGCGCCGGAGAGCACCTGGCGCAGATGGTCGCCCTCGGTTCCCTCCGCGAGCGCCTGCTTGGAGAGAATGCGCCGGGCGTGCGGTGCGAGCCGGCGGCGCTCCTCGTCGGTGAGGACCTTCGAGGTCAGGACCACTACCGGGATGTCCATCGTGACCGGGTCCTCCTTCAGGCGGTCCAGCACGTCGAAGCCCGACATCTCGGGCATCACCAGGTCGAGCACGATGAAGTCGGGCCGCTCCGCGCGCGCCTCGCGCAGCCCCTGCACCGGATCGCCCGCCTCGGTCACCACGAACGGGGCGCCCGCGAGATGGTTGCGCACGAGGTAGCGGGCGATCTCGTCGTCGTCGATGACGAGCACCCGCCGGTCCGCGCCGCGCTCCAGCAGCCGGTTCAGGGTGCCGAGCAGCCAGGCGCGGTGCACCGGCTTGATCGCGTAGGCGTCGGCGCCGAGGGCCAGGCCCTTCGCCTGATCGTCGATGCTCGACACCACCACGAGGGGCAGGCTCCCGGTGTCGTCCCGCCGGCGCATCTCGGCGATGAAGGCCCAGCTGTCCTTGTCTTCTCCGGCGAGGCGAATGTCGAGGACGATCGCGACCGGATGGATCTGATCGAGGAGCCGCCGCGCCTCCGGCAGCGTGCGGGCGATCGCGGCCCGGTAGGGCGAGCCCCGGAAGTAGTGCTCGTAGAGGAGGAGATCCTGGGCGCTGTCCTCCACCACCAGCACCGGCACCTCGCCCGGGGCGAGCGTGAAGGGCCCGGACGCCGCGACCACCTCCGCCGCGTCGGACGCGGGCTCGGTGGCGAAGCGGGCGGGCAGGACGGTGGTGAAGGTCGAGCCCACCCCCGGCGCGCTCTCGAGCGACACCGAGCCGCCCAGGAGACCGGCCAGGCGCCGCACCAGCGGCAGGCCGAGCCCGGTGCCGCGCACGCGGCGCTGGACCGGATTCTCGAGCTGGCCGAACTCTTCGAAGATACGCTGCTGGTCCGCGGGGGCGATGCCGATGCCGGTATCCGCGACCGAGAAGGCGATCAGGGGGCCGGCGGGCCCCTCGCCGGCCGGCCGCGCGCTCACCCGGATCTCTCCGCGCTCGGTGAACTTGAGCGCGTTCGAGAGCAGGTTGCGGAGGATCTGGGAGACCTTGCCCTCGTCGGTGTACATCGCGGGCAGTCCCTCCGGCTCCTCGAAGACCAGGTTCACCTGGTCGTTGAGCAGCAGCGGCCGCAGCATGCCGCGCAGCGCCGCGAAGAGGTCCCGCACATCGAACTCGGCGGGCCGGACCACGACCTTGCCCGCCTCCACCTTGGCGAGATCGAGCAGATCGTTCACCAGCTCGGTGAGGTCCTCGGCGGCCTGCCGGATGTAGCCCACCTGCCGGACCTGGTCGGCGGTCAGCGGGCGGGCGGTGTCCTCCAGCAGGAGGCGGGAGAGGGCCATCATCGAGTTCAGCGGGGTGCGGAACTCGTGGCTCATGTTCGAGAGGAAGCGCGACTTCATCTCGTCCGCCCGGCGCAGGGTGTCCGCCTTTTCGTCCAGCTCCGCGTAGAGGGCGAGAACGCCGCGGTTGGTGTCCTGCAGCTCGGCGTTGAGCCGTGAGAGGTCGTCCTGGCGCTGGCGCAGCTCCTCGAGGGTGCGGAGCAGCTCCTGGTTCTGCTGCCGGACCTCCTCGAGCGCCCCCTGCGGGGCCTCGCGCGCGAGGGCGTCGGCGAGCGCGGCGAGCCCCTTCGGATCGATCTCGGGCGCGCGGCGCGAGAAGAGCTTGCCGAGGGTGACGGTGGTGCCCGCCCCGGGCCGGCTCGTCACCTCGAAGTGGTCCACCAGGCGGCGCGCACCCAGCATGCCGAGGCCCATGCCGGTGGAGGAGCGATACCGGCCGGAGAGGACCGCGTCGAGATCAGGGATGCCCGGCCCGCGGTCGCTCACCCGCATCACCAGGAGCTGCGGCGGGTAGCGGCCCTCCACCACGATCTCGACCTTGCCGCCGCCGCCGTACATGAAGGCGTTGCGGGCGATCTCGGACACCGCGGTGGCGATGCGGGTCTGGTCCTGGCTCTCGAAGCCCAGGCGCGCCGCGATCTGCCGGGCGCGCTGCCGCGCCGCCACCACGTCCTGCTCGTGGCGCACGAAGAGGGAGATGAGGGGCAGGCTCATGCCGCGTGCGGGCGGGCCGCCACCACGGTCACGTCGTCGCGACCGCGGCTCCAGTCCCGGTAGAGCACGCCCGCGACCAGCGCGGGGTGACGGTCGGGGAGACCCGGATACCGCTCGATCTGCCAGCGGCTGCCGAGCCCGTCGGAGTGCATGATGAGCAGCGCGCCGTCGGCCCACGGATACGAGAATTCGTTGATCCGCGCCACGTCGTGCCCCGCGGTGCCGTTGCCCGAGACGAGGTGGCGGCTGACCCCGTCGGCGACGATCGCCCCCGCGATGTTACCGACCCCCGCGTAGGTGATCACGCCTCGCGCGCGGTCGATGCGCGCCACCGCCACCGCGGCGCCGCGGCTGCCGCGGAGCGCGTCGTGGATGGCCGCCACCAGGGCCCCCGGCGGCAGCGCGGGGGCGGCGTCGAAGGCCCGCACCGCGAGCCGCGCCGCGTCGGCCGCGCCGAGCCCGTGCCCGAGCCCGTCGACGACCATCACCGCCGGGCACTCCTGCTCCCCGGCCACCGCCCACGCGTCGCCGCAGACGTCCTCGCCCGTCTTGGCCACGCTCACCACGCCGGTCGCGAGCCCATCCGCCCACACGTCGCCCACCAGCGCGAGGATGGCGGTGCCGCCCGGGCGCGTCGAGTACACGTCCACCCGCGCGGCGAGCCGCCGGACCGCGCCGAGCCCGGTGCCGGGGCTACCCGCGGTCGAGTAGCCGTCGCGGAAGCACTCCGCCACGCTCGCCATCCCCTCGCCCTGGTCCACCGCGAGCAGCTCGATGGCGGGGGAGCCCGCGGGTGCGCGGGCGATGAGCTGACCGCCGCGCCCGTGCTTGACCAGGTTGCCGCCGAGCTCGTTGATCACGAGGGCGAGCTTGCCCTGCTGGGTCGCGTCGAGCCCCACCGCGGCGGCGAGGCCGACGATCTGCCGGCGCGCCTCGCCCACCTGGCTCGGCTCGGTGATCGCGAACGGCCGCGGGGCGCGCGCGACGATCACTTCCACCTCGTGATGCGCACCCGCGTGCCCTGACCGGGGGCCGACGTGATGGCGAACTCGCTCGAGAGGCGGCGGGCGCCGCCGAGCCCGAGCCCGAGGCCGTAGCCGGTGGTGAAGCCGTCGCGCAGCGCCTGCGCCACGTCCGCGATGCCGGGCCCCTTGTCCTCGAAGGTGAGGCGGAGCCCGAGGCGGCCGCCCTCCTGGAGCGCCTCGAACCGCGTGACGCCCCCGCCGCCGTGGATCAGCGTGTTGCGGGCCAGCTCGCTGGCCGCGGTGACGATCTTGGTCTGATCCACGAGCGAGAACCCGAGCTCCACCGCCCACTGGCGGGTGGCCTGCCGGATCCGCACCACGTCCTCGTCGGAGTGAATGTCGAGGCTCTCCTCACGAACCGCGGGCATCGAGCCTCCCGCGCTCGTCGAACCGGCGGCGGATCATCTCCATGCCCCTCTCCGCGTTCAGCGCGGTGCGCACGCCCTCGAGGTTGAGCCCCAGCTCGACGAGGGTGATGGCCACCGCGGGCCGCATCCCCACCACCACCGTGTCGGCGTCGAGGACGCGCGCCATCTTGGCGATGTTGCCGAGGGCGCGGCCGAT
>Ga0207665_10000965_pt1 | contig 19469 bp, 23 predicted proteins | sample LARL112metaG_FD_184351 | JGI IMG/M metagenome (GOLD analysis project Ga0207665, IMG submission 184351) | Corn, switchgrass and miscanthus rhizosphere microbial communities from Kellogg Biological Station, Michigan, USA - LAR L11-2 metaG... | ecosystem: Host-associated > Plants > Roots >...
GGGCCGGGCAGGTCGGGGGCGGTGGTGCCACACGCTTCCTGCAGCGCAGTGGCGAACGCCAGGCAGCTCGCGTACCGCTCAGCTGGGGACTTCGCCAGCGCCCGGTCCATCACCTGGTCGACGGCGGGCGGCAGGTCGCGGCGGTAGCCGGTCAGCGCGGGCGGCGGCGCGTTCAGCTGGGCCCACATGATCGCCATGTTCTGGTCGCGCCGGAACGGCGGCGAGCCCGCCAGCATCTCGAACGCGGCGCAGGCCAGCGAGTACGCGTCCGCGCGCCCGTCCACGTGACGGCCCTCGATCTGCTCGGGCGCCAGGTAGTTCAGCGTGCCGAGCACCTGCCCGGTCAGGGTCAGATTGGTAGTGGCCTGCGCCTGCTTGCTGATACCGAAGTCAGACAGGTAGACGTGATCAGGCGTACGGCCCGCGGCCGGCCGGCCGAGCAGCATGTTGGCCGGCTTCACGTCGCGGTGCACCAGGCCCAGCGCGTGCGCGGCGTCCAGCGCCGACGCCACCTGGCTGATCACGCTGACGGCCCGCTCGGGTGGCAGCGGGCCGGTCCGGTGCACCAGGCTGTGCACATCCTGCCCGCGCACGTAGCGCATGGCGATGAACAGGACGCCCCGGGCCTCGCCCGCGTCGAAGATCGGGATGATGTTCGGGTGATCCACCGCGGCGGCGGCCCGCGACTCCCGGATGAAGCGCTGCCGGAACGCGTCGTCCTGGGCGAACTCGGGGGCCAGCACCTTCAGCGCGACCCAGCGGTCCAGCCGGACGTCGTGCGCCCGGTAGACCACGGCCATGCCACCCCGGCCGATTTCCTCGGCGACCTGGTAGCTCGCGATCTGCGAGCCGGCCACGAAATCCACTAACCCAGCAGGAAACTCGTCGGCCACCGTGCCTCCAGACCCCCGTGCCAGCGGCGACTACCGTAGCAGCAGACTAGGGCATGCCTAGGCCAGCCGCCGCTCGGTCGCCCACCGGGTCAGCTGGTGCCGGGTGGACAGCTGGAGCTTGCGCAGCACCGAGGAAACGTGGGTCTCCACTGTCTTGCTGGAGATATACAGCTCGCGGGCGATCTCCTTGTAGGTGTAGCCGCGGGCGATCAGCCGCAGCACTTCGCGCTCGCGCGGGGTCAGCTGGTCGAGTTCCGGATCCAGCGCCGGGCGGTCCGGGCCCGCGGACGAGGCGAACGCGTCCAGCACGAACCCGGCCAGCATGGGGGAGAACACGCTGTCCCCGGCGGCCACCCGGCTGATCGCGTCTACCAGGTCCGGGCCGGAGATGGTCTTGGTCACATAACCCCGCGCCCCGGCCCGGATGACCGCGATCACGTCCTCCGGGGCGTCCGACGCGGACAGCGCCAGGAAGCGGACCTCCGGATGAGCGGCCCTGATGGCGGTGATCACCAGCTGCCCGCCGCCACCGGGCAGATGCACGTCGAGCAGCACCACGTCGGGCTCGGACCTGGCGATCAGCTCGATGGCGGGCGCCACGTCGTCGGCCTCGCCAATCACATCGACCTGGCTGCCCAGCTCGGACCGGACCCCGGAGCGGAACAGGCCATGATCGTCGACGATGATCACCCGGGGCCGTCCGGCTGGGCTGGGACTCATGCCCGGCTCGGCTGGCGTTCGGTGCGGGGCATCCGCAGGGTTACTTCGGTTCCCTCGCCGGGGGTGCTGCGGATCACGGCGGTCCCGCCGCGGCGGGCCATCCGGGCGTGGATCGACTCGGTCAGCCCTTTCCGGTCACTGGGCACCGCCGCCGGGTCGAACCCCTTGCCCCGGTCCCGTACGTACACGGCCACCTCGGTAGGCTCCGCCTCGGCGAACAGGGAGACTACGGCCGCACCAGACCATTTGGACGCGTTGACCGTGGCCTCCCGCGCCGCGGCCAGCAGCGCGGACAGGTCCTCGTCCAGATCGCAGTCACCGACCGTGATGGCCTCGACCGGCACCCCGTGCTGCGCCTCCACTTCCTGCTGGATGAGCCGGATCCCGGCGGCCAGGGTGACCCCGTCCAGCGAGCCGGGCGGCTGGCCGTCGAACAGCCAGCTGCGCAGCTCCCGTTCCTGCGCCCGGGCTAGCTGGACCACCTGCTGCGGGTCGCTGGCCCGGCGCTGGATCAGGGCCAGCGTCTGCAGCACCGAATCGTGCACCCGGGCCGCGATGTCGGCTCGTTCCTCGGCCCGGACCCGAGCCTGCCGCTCCACCACCAGGTCCCGGGCGATGCGCAGCCACCACGGGCCGAGCACGACCAGGATCGCGGCGACGACCAGGCCGAGCCCGCCCAGCTGGCGGACGGCGGCGAAGTCGTGGCGGCCGGACAGCAGGATGCTCAGCCCGACCACCAGCAGCAGGGCGGCGATCACCACCCGGATCACGATCCGGCGGCGGCTGCTGCCCGCGGCGATGCCGAGCAGGGGATCGGCCAGCCGCTGCAGCACGGCCTGCTCCTCGGCCGGGGCATTGCGCCAGATCAGCACCAGGGCGCCAGCCGTGATGACCAGCGGCCAGGACACCGTGCTGAGCCAGGGGGCGCCGACCGCGGATGCGATGAGCAGCAGCACGATGATCAGCGAGCAGACCCCGGCGGTGAGCGTGAGACCGCGCCGGTCGGTGAACGCCTTAGCCCCGATGCTGGTGCCCTGGCCGGCCGCGGGTATCAGCAGCCAGGCCAGCACGTAGGCGGCCGCGCCGAAACCGCTGAACACCGCGGTCACCACGAACACCGCCCGGACCAGGGTGACGTCCAGGCCGGTACGGGCGGCCACGCCCGCCGCCACCCCGCCGGCCAGCCCGTTCTCCCGCCGCCTGCGCAGCGGGCCGTCGGCCCGCGGCCCGCGGGCCCAGCGGCTCAGGCCGTGGCGCCGCTGCGGCCAGCGGTCCTCAGATGGCGCTTCCGCGGCTGGCGGTGCGGAACTGGTTCGTTCCCACATGCCCCCATCATCGCGCCCCCGCGCGTGTGCGGCTATCCGGGTGAGCCCCGGATCTTGCCCCGGGATATCTCAGGGTCGGCTCCGGGATCTTCCCGATGGTGTGGCGGCCGCCCGGGCTGCAGGCTGGAGTCATGAACACCACTACTGATCCAGAAGCCACCACGGAACAGGCCTGGCAGCAGTCAGGCCCGCCCAACCCCCCGCGGCCCACCGGGCCACGCACCCTGTACCGGCCAGTGCAGGACAGGATGCTGGCGGGAGTCGCCTCCGGTATCGCCCGCTACCTGGGCGTGGACGTGACGCTCGTCCGGATCGCGTTTGCCGTGCTGACCTTCCTCGGCGGCGCCGCCGTGCCGGTGTACCTGGCCGGCTGGCTGCTGATCCCCGAAGAGGGCAGCGACCAGTCCATCGCAGCCGAGTTCTTCGAGTCCCGGCGCTGACCCGCGCAGCTAGGAGTTGTCACAGATGCCAGTGCTAGGCCCGCGTGGCTCTACGCCGCGCCGCCGCGACCGCAGCACCGCTGACGCCAGCATGAGGGTCTCCGACGCGGAACGATCCGACGTGGCCGACCGCCTCGCCCAGCACTACGGGGACGGCCGGCTCGACCAGGCCGAGCTGGACGAGCGGCTGAGCCGGGCGATGAGCGCCAAGACCCAGGCCGACCTCGACGGGCTGTTCGACGATCTGCCCGAGCCTGGGGAGACGCCCCGGCTCGCCCCGCCGCCGGCCCCCCGCCCGCGGCCGGCCCGGCCACGTCACCGTTTCGTGCCGGTCGTGCTGGTCATCCTGCTCGTCGCGATCCTATGGAACACGACGCTGCCGCACTTGTGGTTCCCCTGGGGGCTGTTCGGGTTCTGGTTCCACCCCTGGCTGTGGATCGCGATCATCGCGGTCTGCTGGCTGATCTGGGGCCCATGGCGGCGGCGCCACTGAACCGGGCTGGTTCGTGGGCCCGGAGTACCGCGGGAGCGCACTTCAGCGCCCACAGATCCGGTATGTCCTATTCATCCTGGCGGCGGGCGCGCGCCCGCCGCTTTCCTTCGTGCATGGCCTGCACCCGGGCGATCGGGATCGTGTGGCCCTCCGCGATCAGGTCCGCGCTCAGCCGCTGCGGCGCGGGCATCAGGCTGGCCCAGTGGTCGCCCGGCCCGAGCAGCCGCACCGCGGTGCGCACGGTGAAGTCGTCCGGGGTGACCCGGTCCAGGTCGGCCCAGGGCAGCGGGAAGGACACCGGGACGCCCGGCCGGATCCGCGGGCTGTACGCGGCCACCACGGTTGCCCCGCCGGCCCGGGTCGAATCGAGGAACACCTTGCCCGCCCGGTCGTCCCGGATGAACGCCGTGGTGGCCAGGGCCGGGTCGAGCCGTTCGGCCCGGGCGGCCAGCGCCCGGGTCGCCGCGGCCGCGTCCTCCAGCGTCACGCTGTCGTCGATCGGCACGAACACGTGCACGCCCTTGGCCCCGCTCGTCTTGACCACGCCGGCCAGGCCGCTGTCGGTGAGCGCCTGGCGGATCAGGAACGCGGCTGCCGTGGCCAGGCCGAACTGCCCGCTGGCCGGCGGGTCGATGTCCAGGATCAGGTAGCTGGGATGCGCCCAGTGACCGGCCCGCACCAGCGCCGGGTGATACTCCACCGCCCGCTGGTTGCCGAACCAGAGCAGCGTGCGGCGGTCGTCGCAGAGCGCGTAGCACACCTCGCGCCGGGAACTTTCCGCCCACAGCCGGACCGTGCGCACCCACGATGGGGTGTATTTCGGCACGTTCTTCTGCATGAACGGCTGCTGGCCGCGCAGCACGCGGAGCACGGACAGCGGCCGGTCCCGCAGTTCGGGCAGGATCCGGTCGCGCATCGCGTCCAGGTAGTCCACCAGGTCCCGTTTGGTCGCGTCGGCCCCCGGGAACAGCTGCTGGTCCAGGTTGGTCAGCGATACCCCGTCGCGTTCCTCATCGACGCTGATGAGTCATCATCCCTTTCCCCGATACCGTATGCGGGTGAGCGATCAGCCGTGGGACGGGCCCGCCGTGATCCTCGCCGCCCTGGACGGTTCGGACACGTCGCTGCGGGCCGGGGCGTACGCGGCGGGCCTGGCCCGGCGGCAGCACTCCCGGCTGGTCTGCCTCTATGTGCAGCCATACAACGCGGTGGCCGGGGTCGGCGCGGGCGCGGTCATTTCCATGCAGGAAGCGTACGACGAGGTCGCGGCCGACCTGCGGCGGAACTTCGAGGCGCAGATTCCCCGGCTCGGCATCGACGCGGAGTTCGTGGTGCGCGAGGGCAGCCCGTACGCCGAGATCCTCCGGCTGGCCGATGAGGTGCGGGCCGACGCGGTGATCGTCGGCGCCTCGATGAAGGCCGGGCACCGGTTCGTGGGCTCGCTCGCGGTACATCTGGTGCGCGCCGCCCGGTGGCCGGTCACGGTGGTGCCTTAGCCGGCCAGCCGGCCTTGGCCAGCGCCGATATCACGTCGTAGCGCAGGTGCCGGGGGTACACCAGCAGGGCCCGGGCCACCTGGCGGATCTGCAGCCGCCGCGGGGTCAGCACGGCCTCGCTGCGCCGCCAGGCCGCGACCTCGTCCGCGCCGCGGAGCGCCTGGCGGAACCGCCGGGCATCCCCGCCGTCACGCTGCCAGGTAGGCAGCCAGGCCCGCAGCTCGTCGTCGCGCTCCAGCATGGTCCAGTCCCGCAGCCGCTGCCCGATCTGGCCCGCCGCGTCGATGATGAAGGAGTCTGGCCCGGCCCCGGTGACCCGGTGCACGCGGCCCTCGGACCCATGGCCGTGCTGGATGCTGGCCGAGCTGAACCGCGCCCCGATGGCCAGCGCGGCGACCGCGTGGGCTGCCTCGTGCCAGGCGGTCTCGACCGTGGCCTGGCGGGCCGGGACCAGGCTGGCGAAGCAGCCGCAGTCATAGCGCTGCCGGACCCACTTGTCAGCCACGATCGACTCGTCGTCGTAGCGGATGACCCGGTCCAGCTCGGCCCGGACCTCGGCGAGGGCGCGAATATCTGCCGGCTTCATGATGTTGACTTACGGTATGCCAATCCAGGGTGAATACGAGCCAAGCACGCAGGCCTGGGTCCGCGACCAGGTTGAGCTGTACGAGAGCTCGGGCGGTACGCAGGGCACCACGCTGCAGGGCACCGGCCTGCCGGTGGTGATCATCACCAACCGCGGGGCGCGCACCGGCAAGATACGCAAGACGCCGCTGATGCGGGTGGAGCGTGGCGGCCGTTACGCGGCTGTGGCCTCGCAGGGCGGTTCCCCGGAGCACCCGCTCTGGTACTACAACTTCCGGGCCAATCCGCACGTGCAGCTGCAGGACGGCCCGGCCCGGCACGACCTGGTCGCCCGCGAGGTGACCGGGGACGAGCGGGCCGAGTGGTGGGACCGCGCGGTCGCCGCGTACCCGCCGTACGCCGAGTACCAGCAGCGGACCAGCCGCCAGATCCCGGTGTTCGTGCTCGAGCCCGCCGGTCAGGACTGACCCGGCGTCAGGCAGTCGCGGGGTGAATTCCGTTAAGCCTGAAGCTATTTCATATTTAATCGATCGAAATACTTGACATTAGGCCCGCGGGCGGCGGAGCCTGGTGGCATTCCCACCACCCGGCGAAAGGTGCCTCGCATGACCAGCGTCCAGGACCACCCGGCGGCCCTTGGCATCCCGCAGCACATCTCGGTGACCAAAGTCGGCGGCGCCATCGGCGCCGTGGCCGGCGGGCTGCGGATCGGCGGTGACCTGGCCCCGGCCGCCGTAGCCGAGCTGCACGCCGCGCTGCTGGCGCACAAGGTCGTGTTCCTGCGCGACCAGCAGCACGCGACCGACGCCGACCAGCGGGCGTTCGCGGCCCTGCTCGGCCCGCTGACCCGGCCACACCCGACGGTGGCCGGCGACGGGACCTCGGTGCTGCCGATCGACTCCGAGCAGGGCAAGGCCAACAGCTGGCACACGGACGTCACGTTCGTGGACCGGGTGCCGGCCATCAGCGTGCTGCGGGCGATCACGCTGCCGCGTTACGGCGGCAGCACCGTGTGGGCCAATACTGCTGCGGCCTACCAGCGGCTGCACCCGGCGCTGCAGGCGCTGGCGGGCGGGCTGCGCGCGGTGCACACCAACCTGTACGACTACGCGGCGGACCGGCCGCAGCTCGGCGGGGTGGACGTGAAGGAGCAGGAGTACCGGGCCGAATTCCGCCACCTGGAGTTCGAGACCGAGCACCCGGTGGTCCGGGTGCACCCAGAAACCGGCGAGCCCGCGCTGCTGCTCGGCCATTTCGTCCGCTCGTTCACCGGGCTCAGCTCGGCCGACTCGGCCGCGCTGTTCGCGCTGCTGCAGCGGCACATCACCCGGCTGGAGAACACCGTGCGGTGGACCTGGCGCCCCGGTGACATCGCGATCTGGGACAACCGGGCCACCCAGCACTACGCGGTGGCCGACTACGACGACCTGCCCCGGCTGCTGCACCGGGTCACCGTGGCCGGGGACGTCCCGGTCGGCATCAACGGCGACACCAGCGTGGTGCACAAGGGCGACGCCAGCCACTACTCCGAGCTAGCCGCCTGACCCGCCTTAGCTGGCCGGGGCCGTGCCGGTATAGGCGGCAATGGTCCGCTCGGCCGCGGCCCGGGCGGTGGATGCGTCGGTGCCTGCCACCGCATCCGCCTTCTCCCAGCGCTGGCTGCTCAGCGCCATGAACTGACGGCCCTCGGGAGAGGCGGCCCAGGCCGCGCCCTCCTCCGGGGACACCGCCGCCCCGGAGGAGAGGTGGCCGGCCAGCCCGAGCAGCGCCATGTCCCAGCCGACACCGACGGCGCCCGGGCCGAACTCGGCCCACCGCTCGTCCGCCGGGATCAGGTGCTCGATCTGCAGCCGGGTGCCGCGGCGGCCCGGGGTCAGCCGGACCTCGATCCAGCTGACCTGCCCGCCAAACTCCCAGCTGGCGCTGAAGCGGTTTGGCGGTTCGCAGGCCTGCACGGTGCCGCCCGCGTTGCCCTCGAGCTGGTAGTGGCCGCCCGGCCGCAGGTCCCCGGACACCGGCAGGAACCAGCGGCGGATGCGCTCGGGGCTGGTGCACGCGTCCCAGAGGTCCTCGGCTGGGACCGGGTACACCTGGCTGATGATCACGGTGCGGGCCTGGCCGGCCTCGATCACCTGGCTGCCGACCTGCCGCCGCACCGCGTTGATCTGCTGGACTACATCGATCATGACGAGCTCCCGTGGTCGTGATCGGGCTGGGTGCGCCGCGCCCGCCGGCCCCGGGCCAGCTCGGTGGCCAGTGCCTCCAGGTGCGGGGTCCAGAAGCGGCGGAACCGGTCCAGCCACTCGTCGACCTCGCGCAGCGGCGCCGGGCTCACCGCGTACAGCCGCCGGGTGCCCACCGGCCGCACGGTCGCGAAACCGCTGTCCCGCAGCACCTTCAGGTGCTGGGAGACGGCTGGCTGGGAGATCCCGAACTCCCGCCTGATCACCGCGCAGACCGCTCCGGAGGCCTGCTCGCCGTCCGCGATCAGCTCCAGGATCCGGCGCCGCACCGGGTCGCCGAGCACCTCGAACGCGTGCACAGCACCCAAGTTACGGGCCCTGCTTATATAAGTCAACTCATATATAGGGCGGTGGCGTGGCTGGTCAGCGGCCCCCGGCCAGCTTGCGGTCGCGCTGCTCCAGGCCGAGCTCCCCGTACGGGTAGTCCGGCGGCCGCGGGTCACTGGCGGTGTCCAGCGCGGCGGTTTCCGCCGCGGTCAGCCGCAGGCCCGCCGAGCGGAGGTTGGCGTCCAGCTGGCCGGCGGTGCGGGCTCCCAGGATGGTCGAGGTCACCCCGGGCCGGGCGGTCACCCAGGCCAGCGCCACCTCGGCCATGGATACCCCGCGGTCCTCGGCCACCTTCTGCACCGCGTCGATGACCGCCCAGGTGCGCGGCACGCCCCGGCGGTCGTACGCTTCCATGCCGCGTCGCGGGTCCTCACCCAGCCGGGTGTCACCGGACGGCTGCTGGTCGCGCCGGTACTTCCCGGACAGCCAGCCGCCGCCGAGCGGGCTCCACGGCAGCAGGCCGAGACCCGCGTCGGTGGCCGCGGGCACGATTTCCCATTCGATCTCCCGCACCAGCAGGCTGTACTGCGGCTGCAGGGTCACCGGCGGGGCGATGTCCAGCGCGCGGGCCAGGTGCACCAGCTTGGTCAGCTGCCAGCCGGTGAAGTTGGACAGGCCGTAGTAACGGATCTTCCCGGCCCGGATGAAACCGTCCAGCGCGCGCAGGGTCTCCTCGGCCGGGGTCCACGGGTCGAACGCGTGCAGCTGGTACAGGTCCACCGAATCGGTACCCAGCCGGCCCAGCGATGCGTCCAGCGCCCGGGTCAGGTGCCGCGCGGACAGCCCGGCGCCGTTCGGCGCGTCGTCCATCGGGAAGCGGCCCTTGGTGGCCAGCACCATCGGCGCGGTGACCTCGGGCGGCCGGGAGTCGAACCAGCGGCCGATGATCTCCTCCGACACGCCGTCGCTGTACACGTCGGCCGTGTCGATGAAGGTGCCGCCCGCGGCGGCGAACAGGTCGAGCTGCCGGTGCGCGGTGGGCTCGTCGGCTTCGCTGCCGAAGGTCATGGTGCCCAGGCCGAGGGCAGAGACCGCGCAGCCGCTGTGTCCCAGAGTGCGATAGTCCATTAGCCGACCCTACGTCGTGCGCGAGACTTGGTAGTGGCCCGGCCTGGGCCCAGTCGGATGGGAAGGTCAGCAGATGACGAACGGCGCCCAGCTCGGCTCTGCCGTCATGTTCGTGCAGCAGCTCGACAGATCGGTCAGCTTCTACCAGGACGTCCTGGCGCTCCAGGTCGCCGACCAGAGCCCGACGGCCGCGCTGCTGATCAGCCCGGCCGGCGCGCAGCTGATCCTGCGGGCCATGGGGGACGGCGCCGGCCGCCCACTGGGCGCGGTGGGCCTCCAGTACGTCATCTGGACCGCGGCTGACCAGGCTGACCTGGTCCGGTGTGAGCGGGTGCTGCAGGACCGGGCGGCGCACCGCAGTACCCGGCACAGCGGCGAGGTCACCCTGGTGGAGGGGCGCGACCCGGACGACGTGGTGCTGATGATCGCCTATCCGGGGCCGGAGGTAGTGCCCATGCACAAGCTGCCGGTCCGTATCTACGGGTGGTAACCCGCCGCCATCGCGGCCAGCGGCCCCAGCCCGGCCTTGGTGCCGTGCTGGAAGCCACCGAACACCAGCGCCAGGAGCAGCACGAGCAGCACAGCGGCCACGATCCACAGCAGGCATCCGGCGCAGCCGATCCGCCGCCGCCCGCGGCCAGGCCGCGGGCGTTCCCGGGTTAGCCACCTCAGCCACACGCCGAACATTTCTCCTCCAATGTCAGCTGCCGAGCCATTCAGGTGCCCATTTCGGCGGCGGCCATGCCAGCCGGGTGCGTAGCACTGGCCGTGCGGGGTAGTTGATGGCGGCGCGGTGGCAGTTGCCCCATCGCGAGCTCAGGACGGTGGCAGGCAGGACGGAGGCACCATGGCGCGCTTCACCCGCAATGCGGGGCCAATCAGCCGGCCGGACAGTGACCGCCCGCCGCACACCGCGGGGGGCGGCGGGCTGATCCGCCGGGTGGCGGCGCTGGTCGCCGCGATCGCCGCGGCCGCCGCGCTGCTGGTGGCGCTGTCCGCGGTCCACCTGCTGCCCCAGCTGCGCAACCCGTTCGGGGAGAGCACCTCGGTGCGCAGCCAGCCGGTGCTGCTGAAGTCGATCACCGCGCTGAGCCGGTTCCAGGCGGCCAGCGGCTCGTTCCAGGTGGTCGTGGACCTGACCAGGAAGGCCAACTTCCTGCCCTCGTTCCTGGAGGGCAGCGAGACCCTGTTCGTCGGGCAGGGCAACGAGATTGCTTACGTGGACTTCGCCCAGCTGAAGAGCCCGGCCATCCGGGTGTCCGGGGACCGGAAGGCGGTCACGATCCGGCTGCCGCGAGCCCAGCTGGAGCCGGCCACACTGAACGTCCGGCAGTCCTACGTGGTGGCCCAGCAGCAGGGGCTGCTGAACCGGATCGGCAACTTCTTCTCCGGCAACCCGAACAGCCAGCAGCAGGTGTACATCCTGGCCCAGCAGAAGATCGAGACCGCCGCGCGGCAGAGTGCGCTGCTGGCCGAGGCGCAGAAGAACACCACGAGCATGCTCACCGGGATGCTCCGGTCGCTGGGCTTCCAGCAGATCACCGTGGCCTACGGGACCGCCCCCCGCTGATCACATCTTGCGCACGAACGCGTTGGCCACCGGCCCGGCGCTGTCGGCGCCCAGGCCGCCCCCTTCGACCAGCACCGCGAACGCCAGGTCGCCCCGGTAGCCAATGAACCAGCCGTGCGAGTGCGCGCCGGTGCCGTACTGGGCGGTGCCCGTCTTCCCGTACACATCGGGCGGGAAGCCGACCCCGGCGGCGGTGCCGCCGGTGACCACGGCCCGCATCATCGGCCGCAGCGTGTCCAGGATGACCGGGCTGATCGGGTGAGACCGGCCCGCCCGGTGCGGCATCGGGCTGGTCACCAGCATCGGGGAGCGCCAGGTGCCGTCCTCGATGGCCGCCGCCACGCTCGCCTGGCTGAGCGGGTTGACCAGGTCGGTGCCCTGGCCGAAGGCGTCGGCCGCGACGTCGACCGGCTGGTGCGGGGTGGTGAACTTGCCGAGCGTGGCCGGCAGGCCCAGGGTGGCGCGGCTGTTGAAACCGAACGTGGTGGCCATCGACGCCAGCGCGGCGCCGCCCAGCCGCTGGTAGGCCAGCATGGCGAAGGTCGAGTTGCAGGAGACCGCGAACGCGGTCTGCAGGCTTGTCGTGCCGAGGTGCTCGTTGTCGTCGTTGTGGAAGGTCCGGCCGCCGATGCTGACCTTGCTCGGGCACTGCACCGTGCTGGACGGTCGCATCCCGGCCTTGGCCAGCGCGGACGCGGTGATCACCTTGAACGTCGAGCCGGGCGGGAAGATACCGGCCAGCGCCCGGTCGAACCCGCCAGGCCGCTCCACCACCGCGAGCACCTTGCCGGTGGACGGCTGGATCGCCACCAGGTCGATCGGCTTCCTGGTCCGGGCGGCCGACACGGCGGCCGAGGCGGCCATCTGGGCCTGCATGTCCAGGCTGGTCTGCACCGGGCGGCCGGGCACCGCCACGAACCGCGCCGCGGTCGCAGCAACCCGCTGGCCCGGGCCCTCGATCCGGATGGTCAGCGACGGGAGGCCGGCCAGCCGGGCCTGGTAGGCCTGCTCGATGCCGCCCTGCCCGATCATGTCGCCCGCCTGGTAGGGCGCACCGAGCGCCTTGGCCTGGGCCGCGGTGGCCGCCACCACGTTGCCGGTGAGCAGCGCGATCGAGCCGGACTGGGCGATCATGCTGGGGGAGCTCAGGTCGCTGCCGTCCGCGGCCAGTACCGGGGCCCGGGGCGGCCACACGGCATGCAGCGCGAACCGCTGGCCCGCCCGCAGCCGGGGATAGATGGCGGCCGGGCTCCAGTTCACCCACCAGCGCTGGCTGCGCTCGATCAGCGCCAGGCGGCCCTGGTAGGTCCAGGTGTGCCCGCTGGCCAGGCTGGCCGTGGCGGTGTACCGGGCGGTCGCCGAGCCGCCGCTGCTGCTGACCTGGCCCAGGTGCAGCCGGATGCTGCGCTGGCCGAGGTCGGTCGCGGCCTGCCGCAGCGGGGTGGCCAGCCCGGACTTGGGCACGTTCACGCTGATCTTGTCCATGGCCGGGTAGCTGCCGCGCTGCCAGTCGCTCAGGTAGCTGGCCGCGGTCTGCTGCGGGCTGCCCTTGGTCCGCAGCAGCAGGTAACCAGCCCCGGCACCGGCCAGTGCGATGATCACCGCGGCCGCGGTGACCACGATGAGCATGGTCCGCCGCCGGTGGCCCCGCGGCCCGCTGGGGCCGTCCGGCGGGCCGGCGGCCGCACCGCGGCTATGGCGGCCGTTGCCCGGGCGGTCAGGGGGCGGGCTGGGGGCGTAGGGCTGGCTGGGGCCGGATGCCCCGGGATAACTGCCCGGCTGGCTGGGCCCGGGTGACGGGCGGCCCGGCGGCGGGCTGTGGGCCGGCATGTGGCTGGTCGGCTGGTCGTCTACGGGCGGCTGGGCCGGGCCGGGCGGCTGGGCCGGGCCGGGCGGGGTGGCGGCGGCCGGCGGGGTGGGGCCCGCGGCGGGCCGGGCCGGGCGGAACCAGTCTTCGGGCCAGCCCTCGCTCACCGGCCCGCCGTCATCGGCCGGCCGGCCGTGGGTGCTGCCGTGGCTCATCCACCGGCCCTTTCCCGTCAAACGTCCCCGGGCAGTTGCTGCCCAACCCGGGGCCAACCACGATAACCCGGCGATGACCTAGCCCGGTCCCGAACCTGGGTAAGCCGAATACTGGTGTGCGGTCCGCGGCCGTGGTCCGGCAGGCTTGGGCTATGGCGAAAAATCTCACCCTGATGGCAGTGCACGCACACCCCGATGACGAAGCGTCGAGCACCGGGGGAGTGCTGGCCCGGTATTCCGGCGAGGGCGTCCGCACCGTCGTCGTCACCTGCACCAACGGCGAGTTCGGGGACACACCCGGTGGCGTCAAGCCGGGCAGTGACGGCCACGACGAGCAGGAGGTAGCCCAGATCCGGCTGGCTGAGCTGCGCGAATCAGTCAAGCACCTCGGCGTCACCGACCTCGAGCTGCTCGGCTACCACGACTCGGGCATGCCGGAGTGGGAGTACAAGGACCGGCCGGAGGCGTTCTGCAACGTGCCGCAAGACGTGGTCGCCGGGCGGCTGGCCGGGCTGATCGAGCGCTACCAACCCCAGGTGGTGATCAGTTATGACCCGGACGGCGGCTACCAGCACCCCGATCACGTGCACGCGGCCAGATCCGCGGCCGCGGCCGTGGCCAGCACCGGCATCCCGGCCAAGATGTACCTCACCGCGATGCGGTTCAGCCGCTGGCGGGAGATGTGGGCGGCGCTGCGCGAGGCCGGCGTGGACACGCCCGACTGGGACGAAGAGATCAGCCCGGAAACGCTGGCCCAGATGCAGGAGTCGGAGCAGCGGATCACCACGGTCATCGACATTCAGGCGGTGCTCGACCGCAAACGGGCCGCACTGCTCTCGCACGCCAGCCAGGTCAGCGAGTCGTGGTTCAGCAAGATCCCGCCCGAGGTGGCCGAACGGGTGTTCGGCGAGGAGACCTTCATCCGCGCGGTGGACCGCACCGGCGCCCCGGTCCCGGAGACCGACCTGTTCGCGGGGCTGCGCTTATCCGGGACGTCACCCGGTGCGGGTGAGGTGGACTGTTCCCCGGCTGGCCATGGTGGCTGGTGAGCGCCTGATGGTCAGGCGGCCGGCAGAGGCCCGCCCGGAGCGGTAAACACATGGTGATTGATCTTGTGCTCATCGGGCTCGGGATCACTCTTGAGCCGTTTCCGCTCACCGCGTTCATCCTGGTTCTGGGGGCGGAGCGGGGGATCATCAAAGGCCTGGCTTTCATCGTGGGCTGGGTGGCCTGCCTGGTCGCGGTGACCGCGGGCGTCCTGCTGCTGACCAACGGCCAGCCGGTCCAGCAGGCCACCGCGCCATCCACCGCGGCCCTGGCCGTCAAGCTGGCCGCGGGCCTGGTGCTGATCGGCATCGGAGTGCATCAGTGGCGCCGGAGGGGGCGCCCGCGCAAGCCGCCGGCCTGGACCGCCCGGCTGGACCGGATGTCGCTGTGGACTGCGGCCGGACTGGCCGCGTTCCTGCAGCCCTGGGTGCTGGTCGGCGCCGGGGCGGCGACGATCTGCTCGGCCAGCCTGTCTACCCCGGGTGACTACCTGGCCCTGGTCGTCTTCTTCCTGCTGGCCACGTCCGGCTACCTGGCCATGGAGCTGTACGCGACGTTCGCCCCGGCCGCCGCCGGGGCGAGGCTCCAGCAGCTGCGGACCTGGATGGACACGCACCGCGACCAGGTGATCGTCGCGCTGTCGCTGCTGCTCGGCCTGTGGCTGGTGGGCAAGAGCAGCTACCTGCTGGCGGTGGCGTAATGACCACCCCGGCCAAGACCCCAGCCAGCCCGCTGGCCGCGCTGCGTACCCGCGGCTACCTGGTGCTGCTGGTGCTGGCCGCGATCATCGGCGCACCCATCTCCGCGATCGCCTATGGCTTCCTCGCACTGGTCACCAAGCTGCAGGGGTGGATCTTCACCGATCTGCCCAAGGGGCTGGGCTTCCACGCCGAACCGCTGTGGTGGCCGCTGCTGCCACTGGCCGTGGCCGGGGTGCTGGTCGCGCTGACCATCCAGTACCTGCCCGGCCGGGGCGGCCACTCGCCCGCGGACGGGTTCAAGGCCGGCGAGGGCGCCCCGAGCCCGGCCGAGCTGCCCGGCGTGGTGCTCGCGGCCCTGGCCACGCTGAGCCTGGGTGTGGTGCTCGGGCCGGAGGCACCGCTGATCGCGCTCGGCGGCGGGCTCGGCGTTCTCGCCATCCGGCTGGCCAACCGGGACGCGCCCGCCCGGGCCAGCGCGATGATGGCCGCAGCGGGCAGCTTCGCGGCCATCAGCACGCTGCTCGGCTCCCCGCTGCTCGGGGCGTTCCTGCTGATGGAAGCGTCCGGGCTGGGCGGCGCTGCGCTGGAACTGGTGCTGCTGCCCGGCCTGCTGGCCGCGGGCGTCGGCTCGCTCATCTTCACCGGCCTGGACAGCCTGACCGGCCTGGGCACGTTCTCGCTGGCCATCCCGAACCTGCCGCACCTCGGACCACCCACGGTGGGTGAGTTCGGCTGGTCGATCGCGGTTGGCGTGCTGGCCGCGCTGGTTGGTAGCGGGATCCGCTGGCTCGGGCTGTTCCTCCGGTCGTATACCGAGCGGCGGATGCTGCTGCTCACCCCGGTGGCCGGCCTGGCCGTGGCGGGTCTGGCCATCGCGTATGCGGCCGGCACCGGCAAGAGCTCCTCCGATGTGCTGTTCTCCGGCCAGAACGCGCTGGGCCCGCTGATCACGCACAGTGCGGGCTACACCGTGGGCGCGCTGCTGCTGCTGCTCGCCTGCAAGGGGCTGGCCTACGGCACGTCGCTCAGCTCGTTCCGCGGCGGCCCGATTTTCCCGGCCATGTTCATCGGCGCGGCGGGCGGGATGGTCCTGTCCCACCTGCCCGGCCTGCCCCTTGTCGCGGGGGTGGCTATGGGCATCGGCGCGATGAGCGCGGCCATGCTCCGGCTGCCGCTGACCTCGGTGCTGCTGGCCACGCTGCTGCTGTCCTCGGACGGCCTGCAGGTCATGCCGCTGGCGATCGTGGCGGTCGTGGTGTCCTACGTGGTCTCGATCCGGCTGTCGCCCGCTCCGGCTGAGGAATCCGCCGCCAAGCCGGCCCCGGAATCGGCCGGGGCCACCCCGCCGGCCAGCGGTTCGGCCTAGCTGATCGGCGGCAGCACCTGGCCGCCGTCCAGCACCGGCCGGAACAGGTCGCCGCGCTCGGCCACCCGGGCGGGCATCCCGGTGATGGTGAACCCGTCTGGCCGCAGCGCCGGATCGTCGAGTTCGTCCCAGCCGATCGGCGCGGATACCGGTGCCCCGGCCGCGGCCCGCGGGCTGTACGGCGCGACGAGCGTCTTGATCTTCGTGTTCTGGGTGTAGTCGAGCCGGGCCAGCCCGCCCCGGTCGCGCACGTCCCACTTCCAGCTGACCAGCTTCGGGACCACCGCGCCAATGGCCTTGGACAGCTGCTCCACCCAGGCCCGGGTCTCGTCGAACCCTGGCCCGGGCGCGATGGGGATCCAGATCTGGATGCCCCGGCGCCCGGTCAGCTTGGGCTGGCCCCGTACCCCGAGATGGTCCAGGGCGGTGTGGTGCAGCCGGGCCAGCACCAGCACGTCGGCCCAGGAGGTGGCGGGCCCGGGGTCGATGTCGATGAGCGCGTAGCTGGGCCGGTCCGGGTGGGCGGCCGGCGCGGTCCAGGCATGCCATTCCAGCGCGCCGAAGTTCGCCGCCCAGACCAGCGCGGCGGGCTCGTCCACCACCAGGTAGGTCGACGTCTTGCCCGGCCCGGCGGACGGGTCATGCCAGCGTGGCAGCCAGTCCGGGGCGTGGTCGGGCAGCTGCTTGTGCCAGAAACCCTTGGTGTCCGCGCCGCCCGGGAACCGGTGCATGTTCAGTGGCCGCCCGGCCAGGTAGGGCACGGCCACCGGGGCGATCTCCGCGGTGTAGCGGATGAGCTGGCGCTTCGTCACCGGGTCGCCGCCGGGGCGGGCCGGGAACAGCGCCTTATCCAGGTTGGTCAGCCGCAGCTCGCGGCCGAAGACCGGCCAGCTGCCGCCGGAGCCGAGTTCGTCCAGGCGGGCCAGGTCGGCCGCGGTGGCCGCGGGGATGGTGCGCCGCACCGGCACCGAGGCCTGGGCCGGGGGCAGGTCGGCCCGCCAGATCCGCTCCGGGTCGGCCTTGACCTCGTCGTTGGTGCGCCCGCTGAGCACGGATGCCGGATAGTCCTCCGGGTCCCAGCCCGGGACCGCGTACTCGTCATGCTTGTGCAGTAGCAGCCACTGGTCGCCGTCGGTCTGCACCAGGATCAGCCGGCCGCGCAGCTTCTCGCCCCATACGTCGGCGTGCAGCTCACCGGCGGCCACCGACGCGGCGGGATCGTCCGTGGCGTGCGGCTCCCAGGTACCCCGGTCCCAGACGATCACGTCACCCGCGCCATACTCGCCGCGCGGGATCACCCCCTCGAAGTTCAGGTACTCGATCGGGTGGTCCTCCACATGCACCGCGATGCGCTTGACCGCCGGATCGAGCGTGGGGCCCTTCGGCACCGCCCAGCTGGCCAGCACCCCGCCGATCTCGAAGCGCAGGTCGTAGTGCAGCCGGCGGGCGCGGTGCCGCTGCACGACGAACCGCGGCGCGGCATCGGCCGCGCCGCCCGGACGGGCCGGGGCTGGCTGGCCGGCCGGCTCCGGCGTGCGGCGAAAATCCCGCTTGCGCTGATAGCGCGCGAGCTTGTCGGGCATCGGTGACCTCCAGCCGTGGCCGGGCCCGCTCATCGCAGGGTAACCGCAGCCCGTGGCCGGACCCGGCACCGGCCAGCCCGGCCCGCGCCGCGTAGGCCCGCCGGAAGCGGGTAGCCGTACCACATGAGCAAACCCGGCCGGGGTGCCCGGAAACCAGCGGAATTGACCGACCAGCCAGCCGAGCCCGCCAGCCAGCTGCCGGACCTGACCGACCAGGCGCTGCCCGGGGAGGTCGCGGAGCTGGTCGGCGAGCTGACCGAAGAGCCCGGCCGGGTACGGCGGCTGCGGGTGGCCACGTTCCGGGTGGCCCGCCGGGGCGGCCGGGCTGGCTGGCACGGCGTACGGTCCGGTGGCCGGTGGCTGACCAGCGAGGCGCTCGCGATGGCGCCCCGGCTGCCGGTGCGGGACCAGGCCACACTGCGCGCCCAGTTCCCCGGCCTGGGCCCGGAGGAGCTGGCGGACGCGCTGATCAAGGGCTCGTCGCGGGCCGCGGCCTCGGTGGGTGCGGCGGTCGGCGGGGCCATGTTCCTGCCGTTGCCGGCCGCCCCGGTCGAGCTGGCGGTGGAGACGCTGGCCCTGGTCGGCATCGAGGTCAAGCTGGTGGCCGAGCTGCACGAGGTGTACGGGATGCGGGCCCCGGGCTCGGCGCCCGAGCGGGCCCTGGCCTACCTGGCGGCGTGGTCGCACCGGCGGGGCGTCTCGGTGGTGCCCGGCGGGCTGGTGCTGGCCGTGGGCTCGCCGTTGCGCAGGCGCCTGGAGCGCAGGCTGCTGGTCCGCGCCGGGCGCAGCGCCGCGTCGCTGGGCCCGCTGCTGACCGGGGCGGCCGCGGGTGCACTGCTGAACCGGCAGGAAACCCGAAGGCTCGGCCATGATGTGCGCGATGACCTGCGCCGCCGGTCGGCGCGGGGGAACCAGTGGCCGGACTGAGCCGGTCAGCCGGGCCCGGTAACGGCCAGCCCCGGGATGCTGTCCCAGCCGATGATCTCCAGCACCGCGCGCAGCTGCGGTGGCACGTCGTGCAGCTGGACCAGCCGGCCGGCGGCCGCGCCGTTTCCAGCCGTGAGCCGCACGATGGCGCGCAGCCCGGCCAGATCGCAGTACACCACGCCGGCCAGGTCGATATGTACTTCCCGCTGGTCCCGGGTGACGTCATCGAGCACGCTGACCAGCGGCGTAGCTGGATTCGTCGATCTCCCCGGCCATGGCCAGGCCGGGCGGGCGCAGCGTGCGGCTGATCCGCAGCACCCCGTCGTACACGGGCTGGCTGGCCGGCATCGCGCAGCTACCTCCCTCGTGCACCACCGGGACCACCGGGCCGGTGGCCCGGCGGGCGGCTGCCCCCGGTGACTGACCGTTCCACGGCGATAAAGTCTAGGTAGAAACACTTGCCATATGTCACTGTTGCACTCGGGTGCCGGCCGTCCGCGGCCAGTGCCACGGTGCTCATTACGTTCCGTTGGCCTGCCGTAAAGTCACGTCTGGCCGGTCGGCGGCACCGGTAGTCGGCGCCAGCCGGTGTAGCCGCGCCAACCACGGGTAGTGCGGCAGCACCGGATGGCGAGGGCGGGCAGCACGCTGGCCAGGAAGGAG
>Ga0207665_10000968_pt1 | contig 19437 bp, 22 predicted proteins | sample LARL112metaG_FD_184351 | JGI IMG/M metagenome (GOLD analysis project Ga0207665, IMG submission 184351) | Corn, switchgrass and miscanthus rhizosphere microbial communities from Kellogg Biological Station, Michigan, USA - LAR L11-2 metaG... | ecosystem: Host-associated > Plants > Roots >...
CCTCAGCTTCGCGAGGAATCTGCGTTTCCGCCCGGGATTCAACCTAACAGCCGCCAACCTCCGAATAAATCTGACTTATCCCCTCTATAAAAACAATCAATTTCCCCCTCCCTCCGCCAGCCAATACACTCAAATGTCCTGCAAAGGCACAGATTGTAGCAGGCGCTCTTACTCCCCAGACATTCGAATGAACCGATTCCTGGCGACCGGGCCCGCAGAAAGAGTGTGTGGCCGCGCTGCCGATTCCGCGCCCGGGTGTGCCCGGCGCAAAGGAGCAATTCATGGCCGAGAAAACCACCGATCCGAAAACCGTCCTGGAGTTCGTCAAGAAGAACAACGTCAAGCTGCTTGATCTTCGCTTCACGGATCTGCCGGGACTCTGGCACCACGTCTCTTACCCTATTGATCAGTTGTCTGAGGATTCCTTTGAAGAAGGTTTCGGCATGGATGGTTCCTCCATTCGTGGCTGGGCGGCGATTCACGAAAGCGACATGCTGCTCATCCCCGACGCAAGCACTTTTATGCTCGATCCATTCACCGAGGCGCCCACGCTGGTGATGGTCTGCGACGTAACCGACCCGGAAGGGCGGAATGCCGCCGTGTTCGCCCACGCGCTGGGCACCCGGTTGGGGCTGCGAGTCGTGCTCGCGTTCGTCGTGGACGGCGTGGGTGCCGCCGCCCAGGAGACCGCGACCTCGACTCTGACGGGAATCGCGAACGAGCTCAGCGACGGAGTGGAGATCCGACTGGAGGTAGGTGACCGCGTGGAAGCACTCGCCCGCGTCGCCGGCGAAGAAGGCGCCGACCTCGTGATCGTCAGTGCGCGGGCAGTCGGGCTCGGCGGGCGTAACCTCCGCTGCGGGCTCGTCCGCGACCTCGAGGCGGAGACGGCCGTGCCGGTCCTGGTTGCGCCACCGTCGACCCGCAGACGCAGCGAGCAACGCCTCGCCGTGGGCATCGCCACGAGCGGCTAGGCGGATAATCAAAGCCAGCGTGCGGTTCTCACGCCTTCCACTGCTCTGGCGGATCTTCGCCGTCAACGCCGCGCTGCTCGTGCTCGCAGGGCTCCTGCTCGCGCTGGCCCGCGGCCGCATCCACGAGTCCTTCGCCTTCCTCGAAGGGGTCGACATAGCGATCGTCCTGGTGGTCATGCTCGGAGCGAACTTCCTGCTCCTGCGGCACATCCTCGGCCCGATCGAGCGGCTCGTCGAGCGGATGCGCTCGGTCGATCTGCTCCGGCCGGACCAACGGCTCGCCGAGCGGGGCGGCGCCGAGGTCGCCCAGCTCGTGGCCGTCTTCAACCAGATGCTGGAACGACTCGAAACCGAGCGCCGGGTGAGCGGCCAGCAGGCACTCCGCGCCCAGGAGTCGGAACGGGCGCGCGTCTCCCGGAGCCTGCACGACGAAGTCGGACAGGTTCTAACCGGGGTGCTGCTCCAGCTCGACTCCCTCGCGGGCAGCCGTGACCCCGGGCAGCGCCGCGCCGTCGAGGAGACGAAGCGCGCCGTGCGCCAGGCCCTCGAAGAGGTGCGGCGGATCGCACGCGAGCTGCGTCCGGAGATGCTCGAGCACCTCGGCCTGGTCAGCGCCCTCACCGAGCTTTCGCGCAGGTTCACCGACCAGAGCGGCATCCCGGTCGAGCGCCGCTTCGCCGATCGGCTGCCGCCGCTTTCCGACGAGGCGGAGCTCGCCGTTTACCGCGTCGCCCAGGAAAGCCTCACCAACGTCGCCCGGCACGCCGACGCGTCACGCGTCGAGCTCGGGCTCGAGCCGGGCGCGAACAGCGTCGTCCTGCGCGTTGTCGACGACGGCCGCGGGATCGCCGAGGCGCGCGCGCTGAACGGCAACGGCGGGCTGCGAGGGATGCGCGAGCGAGCTCTGCTCGTCAGCGGCGCGCTCGCGGTCAAGCCAGCGCGTGACGGCGGCGTCGAGGTGCGGCTCGAAGTCCCCGCGGCCGGCGACTGATGCCGATCCCGCTCGTCACCCGGATCCTGGTGGCCGACGACCATCCGATCGTCCGCTCGGGCCTGAAGCAGGTGCTCGACGCCCAACCCGACCTCGAGGTGGTCGGCGAGGCTCAGGACGGGGCCGAGGCGGTGAAGAAGGCCCTCGCGGAGGAGGTCGATCTGGCGATCCTCGACGTCTCGATGCCGAAGACCACGGGCATCCAGGCGGCCGCAGAGCTGCACAAGCGCAAGCCCGACCTTCGCCTGCTGATGCTGTCCATGTACGACAGCGAGCAGTTTCTCTTCGAGTCGCTCAAGGCCGGCGCCTCCGGCTACGTGCTCAAGTCGGACGCCGACCAGGACATCGTCGAAGCCGTCCGGCGCACGATGCGGGGCCAGTCGTTTCTCTATCCGTCGGCTGTCTCCACCCTCGTCAAGGACTTCGTCGAGCGTGGGCGGCCCGGCCAGGAACAGTTCGACGTCCTCACGCCGCGTGAGCTGCAGGTGCTCAAGCTGATCGCGGAGGCCCACACCTCGAAGGAGATCGCGCAGGAGCTCGTGATCAGCGTCAAGACGGTCGAGCGGCACCGGCAGAACATCCTCGACAAGCTGGGCATGAGCGACCGCGTCGAGCTCACGCGCTACGCGATCCGCCGCGGCCTCATCCAGCCGTAGAGATCGGGTCGCGCCGCGGCCGTGTTGGGGTGCGCACCCGATGGCAGGTATTCCGCGCGGTGGCGAGTCTTCGTGCCGTGGTGAGTGAGAGACGAGCAGAGAACGCGCCGGCGCGCGACGGCGAGGTGGAGATCGGGGAGCGGGTGACGGTGCTCGACCTGACAACCAGCCTCGCAAGCGACTACCGGGTGGTGGCCTCCCTCGCCGCAAGGCCCGCCGCGGGTGAGATCTCGCACCGTTCGCCGCTCGGCGCGGCTCTGCTCGGACGGCACATCGGAGACGTCGTCGAAATCGCGCTTCGAGACCGGGTCGACCGGCTCGAAGTTGTCGAGATCGACGGCTGATCCGTTTCAGGCGGGCTCCGGCGCCTCGACCGCCAGCACCTTGAATGAGCGCCTTCCGCGCGGCGTAGGCACGTCTGCGATCTCGCCCCGACGCAGCCCGACCAGCGCCTTGCCCAACGGTGAAGCGACCGAGACGCGGCCCGCCGAAAGGTCGCTCTCGAGCGGCCCGACCAGCTCGACCTCGAGCCGCTTGCCCGACGCAAGGTCCCGGACGCGCACCCGCTCGCCGACGTCGACCCGACCGTTCCCGATACAGGGCTCCACCATCCGAGCCGACCCCAGGCGACCCTCGAGCCGGGCGATCCGCTGCTCCAGCGCGATCAGCTCGTGCCGAGCGTCCAGGTATTCGGCGTTCTGAGCGAGGTTGGCTTCGCTCGTCGCTGCATGCCGGAGTCGCTCCGCGACGTCGCGGCGCCCGTCGGTCTTCAGGCGATCGAGCTCGTCGTTCAGCCGCTCGAGACCCTCTCTCGTGATCACAGGATCGTCCACCGGTCCTCCTTGCTAGCGAGATGACCAGGGGAGACTCGCCGCCGCGTGCCAACCGGTCGATGCGGTCAGGACACCATCTTTCCCGGCACTCCATTGACAGCAGGTCGCACGAGCGAGACCATCTCTCTCATGACGACCGAGTACTACGTCAACCAGGCAGCCGTCCCGCTCGGCGTCGCGGTCTATCTCTGCGCGTGCGGGGCGAAGCGGGTCGAGTGCGACCTGCACCGGGGCAGCGCGCCGGAGGGCTGGGCTATCGCCCCGGACGGGTCGGTGCTCTGCCCGCGTTGCGCGAGCTCGAACGAAACTCTGAAGCCAGAGCCCTAGGCGGCGCGCGCCGGGAGAACTCGCCCGCGCACCTCGCCGAGCTCGACGCCGTTCGCCGCCCGGCCACGGAGGACGACCTCGTCGCCGTCCACCAGGAACCGCTCGCCGCGGAAGAGCTCGATCATCGAGCCCTCCGATCCCGGCTCCGCGCCCGAGATCGTCCCCGACGCCATCAGGTCGCCCGTCCGCAGTGGAGCGCCGTTCGACGTCGCGTGCGCGAGCTGTTGCGGAAACGTCCAGTAGAGCGCCCGCGCATTGCCGCGCGATACCGTCTCGCCGTCCAGCTCCGCCTCGAGCGCGATGTCGAGCCCCCAGTCGCGCGCTCCCGCGAGGTGCGCGAGCGGCAGCGGATCCTGCGGCGGCGCCTCGACACGAGCGTCCTCGAGCAGCGCGAGCGGGGTTACCCAGGCCGAGATCGAGGTCTGGAACGACTTGCCGAGGTTGGGGCCGAGCGGCTGGTACTCCCAAGCCTGGATGTCGCGTGCGCTCCAGTCGTTCACGAGCACGACGCCGAAGACGTGGTCTGCGAAGGCGTCGACCGGAACGCTGTGGCCGAGCTGCGTGGGGACGCCGACGACGAAGCCCAGCTCGAGCTCGAAGTCGAGGCGGCCGCTCGGGCCGAACGTGGGCGCGGGCGCGTCGGCGTCCGGTGACTTCCGCTGCCCGCGCGGCCGGACGACGTCTGTCCCGGAGACGACGACGCTGCCGGCGCGGCCGTGGTACGCGACGGGCAGCCAGCGCCAGTTCGGCAGGAGCGGCTCCTGGTCGGGTCGGAACATGCGGCCGAGGTTGGTGGCGTGCTCGAGCGAGGAGTAGAAGTCGACGTAGTCAGCGACCTCGAACGGGAGGCGGACGCGGGCGTCGCTCTCCGGTACGCGCGGCCCGTCGTGGGAGCGCGCGGCGGCAATTGCCTCGTCCCACGCCGCGGGACCTGCGGCGAGCAGCCCGTTCAGCGCCGGTTGCGCGAAGACGTCGCCGAGACCGGACAGTTCGACGACCTCGCCCTGCTCGCGCCAGGCGAGACCTCCCGCTGCAAGCGCGCCGAATCCGGTCATGCGAGCATCCCGAGCTGCTCGAGCTCCTCGACCGGCTCGAAGAAAGAACACGTCCCGATCGAGTGGAAGAGCGCGCCGCGGACGTCTGCGAGCCGAGCCGGCGCGGCTTCCTGGTCGCGCCAGCGGAACGAGACAGCGTCGAGCGCGAACGCGCGCGGCCCCTCCCTGAGCGCCTCCTCTTCGTTACCGAAGACTGCCGCCGCGAGGAGGTTCAGGAAACCGTGCTCGCCGTTGGCTGTCGGGTATGCGTGGTGGAGGCCGGCCGTAGCCTTGAAGACCAGCCCGCGCGACCGGCAGCCGCGAACGAAGTCGGCGACCTCCTCCACCGTCGGCACCCGTTCGCCGCCGCAGCGGATCTTCGCGCGCAGCCCGCGCGCCGCCACCTCGTCGAGCGGCACGCCCTCGAGATACACCGCCTCGTCCTGACGCTCGGTGCTCCGATCCACGACAGCGAGCGCCCGGCTCTCCTCCTGCGGCAGTTCGGAGAGCTGCGCCGCCGGCCAGACGAGCCGGCCGAGCATCCACGCATTCTCGCTCTCGCGGGCGCGGCGATCCTCGGCGAGCGCCTCCGCCGGCGGGAGGCTCGCCGGGGGGAACATCGGCGCGTGGTCGAAGAACCTGGTCAGCAACGCATGGCGCGCGTCGTCCGGCATGAGGCCGGAGGCTACACTCGCCCCGGGCCAGGCCCCGTGCAGTGGGAGCCTGCGAACCGCGTCAGATCCGGGAGGAAGCAGCGCTAAGTAGTTACTCCCAGGTGTGCGGTGTGCCTGGCCTGTTTGCCCGCTTCGCCCGCTTTGCCTTCGGCTCCGCTTTCCGCTCGCTTCTTGACGACATTCGCCGGTGTGCCGCGCCCGCGCGTGTCGGGCGCGGCGAGGGGCGCAAGGCTTTGCGCGTCATCTGCTTGAATCGTCCGATGGCTGCGCTTTACCGCAAGTACCGTCCGCAGACCTTCGAGGAGGTCGTCGGGCAGGAGGCGGTTGTCCGGACGCTGACGAACGCGATCGCGACGGACGCGGTGCGGCAGGCCTACCTCTTCGCCGGCCCGCGCGGCACGGGCAAGACCTCGATGGCGCGGATCCTCGCCAAGTGCCTCAACTGCGCACAGGGCCCGACAACGACTCCCGACGGCACGTGCCACGCGTGCCGTGCGATCGCGGCCGGCACGTCGCTCGACGTGATCGAGATGGACGCCGCCTCGCAGCGCGGCATCGACGACATCCGCGAGATCCGCGACCGTGTCGTCCTCCAGCCGGTCGAGGGGCGCTACAAGGTCTACATCCTCGACGAGGCGCACCAGCTCACGGACGCTGCCTGGAACGCGCTCCTGAAGCTGATCGAGGAGCCGCCGCCGCACCTCGTCTTCGTCTTCTGCACGACCGACCTGTCGAAGGTGCTGCCCACCGTCCGCTCGCGCTGCCAGACGTTCGTCTTCCAGCGGCCGCGCCTGCAGGATCTCGTTCGCAAGCTCCGGCTGATCGCCGATGCCGAGGGGATCGAGGTGCCCGACCAGGCGCTTGCGCTCGTGGCCCGCGGCGCCCGAGGCGCCTACCGCGACGCGGAGTCGACGCTCGACCAGCTCGCCTCCGCGACCGGGAACCAGGTCACGGTGCCGGCGGTGCTCGAGCTGCTCGGGACGGTCGAGGAGGAGGCGCTCTTCAGGCTCTGCGATCTTGTGATCGACCGCGACACGGCCGGCGCGCTCACCTATCTCGAGGAGCTCTCGGAACGGGGCCACGATCTCGGCCGGCTCGTGCTCGACCTGATCGAGCACCTCCGGCAGCTCATGCTCGCGCAGCACCTCGGCGACGTGCCGGAGGCGGCCGCGTCGAGCGAGGAGGCGCGGGAGCGGATGCTTTCGCAGGCGAACCAGCTCGGCGAGGCGACCGTCCTGCGCCTGATCGACCTGCTCGCGGTCGCGGTCGACGACATGCGCCAGGGCGCCGACCCGCGCCTGCCCCTCGAGCTTGCCCTCGTCAAGGTGACCCGCCCGGCAAGCGACCTCTCGCGCGAGTCGATCGCGTTTCGCCTCGAGCGCCTCGAGCAGGGCGAGGGACATGTCCCTCCGCCTCAACCGGGATCAGACCCCGGGCCAGGTCCCGAGGAGACGGTTGCCGAGGCCGAAACCCCGCAGGAGGAGCGGGTTCCCGTGCCCGTCGGCGCCCCCGCGCTCGAGCTCGAGCAGCTTCAGGAGGCATGGGCCCGCACCGTGCTGCCGGCGGTCGAGGAGCGCGGCGGCATCCCGACGGCCTCCCTCCTTCGCGAGGCGCATCCCGCGGAGCTCAGCGGCGACACGCTCACGCTCGAGTTCCCGCCGTCGGCGCGGTTCCACCTGGACCTCGTCCGTGAGCCGAAGAACGCAGCCCTCCTCGCCGACGCGCTCTACGACGTCACGGGACGCCGGCTCGAGCTCGCATTCGAGCTCGGCGAGGCCCGCGAGACCCCGGCGACGAACGAAGAGCCCGCGGGAGAGGACAAGATCCTCGAGCTCCTCAAGGAGACATTCGACGCGCAGGAACGGGAAAGCTAGGGCCGATATGTCCTCATTCGACATGGACAAGCTCATGCAGCAGGCCGCCCAGATGCAGGAGCAGGTAGCGCGCATGCAGGAAGAGGCGGAGAAGGAGACCGCGCAGTCGTCCGTCGGCGGCGGCCTCGTCAAGGTGACCGCGAACGGGGCCGGCGAGGTGGTCGCGATCGAGATCTCGCCCGACGCGATCGATCCGGACGATCCGGAGGCGCTCGCCGACCTCGTCCTCGCCGGCGTCAACGAGGCGATCCGCTCGGCGCGGGCGAGCGTCGAGGCGAAGGCAGAGCAGATGCTCGGCGACCTGGGCCTCGGCGGGCTCGGGCTCCCCGGGCTCGGCGAGTGACCTCGACTCCACCGCCGCCCCGACGGCGCGCACGCGGCCGGTACATCTTCGCGAACTGGCTCTGGGCCGTCCTCGTTCTCGCGCTGATCGGGATCGTGATCTGGGGCTGGGCCTTCGATTTCAGCCCGCGCTAGCGCCCTGACCCGTCCGGAGTGGACGAGTACCCTCAGGGCGCATGCTGAGCCCCTCGGTCGAGAACCTCGTCGCGCAGCTGACGCGCCTGCCGGGCATCGGCAGCCGCACCGCCCAGCGGCTCGCCTTCCACCTGCTCCAGACCCAGAAGGAGGAGGCGCTTGCGCTCGCCGGCGCGATCGAGGAGGTGAAGGAGCGCGTCCGCTTCTGCCGCGACTGCGGCAACCTCACCGAGGAGGAGCTGTGCGCCATCTGCCTCGACGCGCGGCGCGATCGCACCACGATCTGCGTCGTCGAGCAGCCCGTCGACGTCGTCTCGCTCGAGCGGACTGCGGAATACCGCGGCCTCTACCACGTCCTCGGCGGCGCGCTGTCGCCGCTCGACGGGGTCGAGCCCGAGCACCTGCGGATCGACGAGCTCATGCACCGCGTCCAGAGCGACGGCGTGGTCGAGGTCGTGCTCGCCACGAACCCGAACTCGACGGGAGAGGCGACCGCCTCATACCTCGCCGGCCGCCTGCCCGACCGGGTGCGGGTGACGCGACTCGCCAGCGGCCTCCCGGTCGGCGGCGACCTCGAGTACGCGGACGAGGTGACGCTCGGCCGCGCGCTCGCCGGCCGCAGGGAGATGTAGGCGATGTCGGCGACCGACTTCGAATCGGTTCCGAAGATCGAGACGGACGCCGCAGGGTCGGACCGCAATCTCGTCGTGATGAAGTTCGGCGGCTCCTCCGTCGCCGACACCGGGAAGATCACGGAGGTCGCGCGCCGGCTCGTGCGCGCCCGCGAGGAGGGGCAGCGCGTCGTCGGCGTCCTCTCCGCAATGGGCGACACGACGGACGAGCTGATCCGGCTTGCCCACGAGATATCGCCGCGGCCCCACCCTCGCGAGTACGACATGCTCATCTCGGTCGGCGAGCGGATCTCGAACGCGCTCTGCGCAATGGCCGTCCACGACCTCGGCCACGAGGCGATCTCGCTCACGGGATCGCAGGCGGGCATCGTCACCGACACCGTCCACGGCAAGGCGAAGATCGCGGAGGTGCGCGCGACCCGGATCAACGAGGCTCTGGACGCCGGGAGGATCGCGCTCGTGGCCGGCTTCCAGGGAGTGTCGGCGGACTCCCACGACGTGACCACGCTCGGCCGGGGCGGCTCGGATCTAACGGCAGTGGCGCTCGCTGCCGCGCTCGGCGGCGCCTGCGAGATCTTCACCGACGTCGAGGGTGTCTTCACCGCCGACCCGCGAATCGTCCCCAACGCCCTGAAGCTCCGGACGGTCAGCTACGAAGAGATGCTCGAGATGGCGGCAACGGGCGCCCGTGTGATGATGGCGCGGTCGGTCGAAATCGCACGCAGGTACGGTGTGCCGCTCCACGTGCGCCCTTCGTTCAGCGACAGCGAGGGTACGTGGATCGCCGAGGAAGGAGAGCTGATGCTGGAGAGGGCGATCGTGTCCGGCGTCACCCACGACGTCTCCGAAGCGAAGGCAACGATCGTCGCGGTGCCCGACACCCCCGGCATCGCCGCGCGCGTCTTTCGCGCACTCGCAGACTCGGGCGTGAACATCGACATGATCGTGCAGAACGTCTCCACCGAGGGCACGACCGACATCTCCTTCACGCTGCCCAAGAGCGACCTCCCGACCGCCGGGCCGATCCTCGACAAGCTCGCTGCCGACATCGGCGCAGCGTCGATCGACCTCGACGACGACGTCGCCAAGGTCTCGCTCGTCGGAGCCGGAATGAAGAGCCATCCCGGCGTCGCAGCCGACATGTTCGAGGCCCTCGCGGAGGCGGGAATCAACATCGAGATCATCTCCACGTCGTCGATCCGCGTCTCCTGCGTCGTGCGCGCGGGAGACGTCGAGCGGGCCGTGCAGGCGGTCCACGAAAAGTTCCGGGTCTTCGCCGAGGAGCGCGTCGATGCGTGAGGCGCGCGTTGCCGTGGTCGGTGCGACCGGCGCCGTCGGGACCGTGGCGGTGCGGATCCTGCGCGAGCGCGGCTTCGAGAACGTGCGCGCCTTCGCATCCGCGCGCTCGGCCGGGTCGACGCTCACCGACGGCACGGTCGTCGAGGAGGCGACGCCTGACGCGCTCGCCGCCGGTGGCATCGACGTCGCGCTGTTCTCGGTCGGGACGGCCGCCTCGCGTGAGCTCGTCCCCCACGCCGTCCGCGGCGGAGCCGTCGCGATCGACAAGTCGTCGGCCTACCGCCTCGAGCCGGGCATCCCGCTCGTGGTGCCCGAGGTGAACGGCGACCGGGTCGCCGAGCACGAATCGATCCTCGCGAATCCGAATTGCTGCACGATCCCGCTCACCTGCGTGCTCAAGCCCTTGCACGACGCCGCCGGGCTGCGCAGCGTGCGTGTCTCGACCTACCAGGCCGCCTCGGGCAAGGGAGCCGCACGAGCCGAGCGGTTGAGGCAGGAGCCCGTCGAGGAGCACGACGTTGGCTTCGACTGGGAGTGGGAGGACGACGAGACGGACGAGGAGTCGAAAATTCGGGCGGAGACTCGGAAAGTGCTCGAGCTGCCGGAGCTGCCGATCAGCGCTACCACGGTCCGCGTGCCGGTGCTCGTCGGCCACGCGGAGGCAGTCTGGATCGCGCTCGAGGACGAGCTTCCGCCGCAGGAGGCTGAGCGGCTGCTCCGGGAGGCTCCGTCGGTGCAGCTGGTCGACGCTCCGACGCCGGCCGCCGCCGCCCGGACGGACGACGTGCTCGTCGGCCGGGTGCGACGGGACCGCGCGGGCGAGAACGGGCTCGTCCTGTTCCTCGCCTGCGACAACCTGAACAAGGGCGCCGCGTTGAACGCCGTTCAGATCGCGGAGAGAGTGCTCGACACGGCATGGCGTCCGTTGACGTCGGCGTAGGCCTCCTCGGCTACGGCACGGTCGGCTCGGCCGTTTCGCGGATGCTCACCGAGAGCGCCGACGAGATCGAGCGCGCGACCGGGCACAGGCTGACCGTGGTGCGCGCGCTCGTGCGGGATACTGCGAAGGAGCGCGGCTTCGTCCCGGGCGAGGGGGTGCTCACCAACGAGTTCGTCGCGCTGCGTGACGACACTCGCATCGACGTCGTCGCCGAGCTGATGGGCGGGATCGACCCCGCCGGCGGATACGTCAGGGAGCTCCTGAGGGCGGGCAAGCCCGTGGTGTCGGCGAACAAGCAGCTCGTGGCGCGCGAGGGTGCGGATCTGTTCGCCATCGCGTCCGAGGCGGGCGTCCAGCTGCGGTTCGAGGCCTCGGTCTGCGCGGCAGTGCCCGTCGTGAAGGTGCTGCGCGAGTCGCTCGTCGCGGAGAACGTCCACCGCATTCTCGGCATCGTCAACGGGACGACGAACTTCGTCCTCTCGCGGATGGAACGAGGCGGGACGTACGCCGAGGCGCTTGCCGAGGCGCAGTCCCTCGGCTTCGCCGAAGCCGACCCCACCGACGACGTCAGCGGCGCCGACGCGGCGGCGAAGATGGCGATCCTCGCGACGGTCGCTTTCGGCTCGCGTGTCGCGCTCGACGACGTGGCGTGTAGCGGAATCGAAGCGATCGAGCCTGCGCACGTCGCCGCGGCCGCTGCATTCGGCATGGCGGTGAAGCTGATCGGGATCGCCACGCTCGCGGACGATGCCGTCGACGTTCGCGTGCAGCCGGCGCTCGTCGAGCGGGCCCACCCCCTCGCAGGCGTCGAGGGAAGCTCGAACGCGGTCGTGCTGCAGGGCGACGCGATCCGCGAAGTCACGCTCGGCGGTCCCGGGGCCGGCGGAGTGGAGACGGCGTCCGCAGTCGTCGCCGACCTCGTCAGCGTCGTCGGCACCTCCGGCACCGGCTTTCTCCAGAACGACGCGTGCTGGCGCGAGCTGCCGAGGCTCGACCCCGCCGGCTGGAGGGCTCCCTTCTACGCGCACCTCGAGGTCGCCGACCAGCCCGGCGTCCTCGGGCACGCCGCGACCACCTTTGCCCGGCACGAGGTCTCGATCGCGCAGCTCGTCCAGCACCTCGAGCCCGGTCGAGCCGCGCTCGATCTCGTGCTCCACGATGCGAGGATCGGCTCGGTGGAAGCCGCGCTCGACGAGCTCGCAGCCTCGCCGGAGGTGCTTGGCCGACCGTTCATCGCGCCGGTGATCGCTGCGTGAAGGTGACGCTCGGCGAGGGGAACACGCCGCTGCTCGCCGCGCCGCGGCTCGGCGAGCGGTTCGGCGTCGATCTCTGGCTGAAGTGGGAAGGCGCCAATCCCACGGGCTCGTTCAAGGACCGCGGCATGTCGGTCGCGACGACGCGGGCCCTGGAACGCGGCGTCACCCGGCTCGTCTGCGCGTCTACCGGGAACACGGCAGCGTCGTGTGCCGCCTACGCGGCGCGCGCCGGAATCGGGTCGGTGATCGTCGTTCCTGCGGGCGCAATCGCTGCCTCCAAGCTCGTGCAGGTGCGCGCGGTCGGCGGACACATCGTCGAGATCGACGGCTCGTTCGCGGACGCGTTCGCGCACGCCGAGCAGCTCGCATCCGAGTCGGGGTCTGCGTTCGTCAACTCCGGCGGCAGCGACGACCGCATCGAGGGACAGATGACCGTCTCCGCTGAGATCGCCGAGCAGCTCGGACGCATTCCCGACGTTGTCACGCTGCCGTACGGCGGCGGCGGAAACACCCGCGCCGTCGCGCGCGGCTTCGACGAGCTTGTCGGCAGCCTGCCGCGGCTGCACCCGGTCGAGGCGGTCCGGCGGCCGGACACGGTGGCGTCTGCGATCCGCATCACCGAGCCGGTGCACAAGAAGTGGGTGCACGAGGCGATCGAACGCTCCGGCGGGTCGATCATCACCGTCGACGACGAAGAGATCCTCCACGCGTGGAGCCTCCTGCGGACCCAGGAGGGCGTGTTCTCGGAGCCTGCGTCCGCGGCGGGCATCGCCGGGCTCGCGCGAGGCAGCGCCCGCGACGGCGAGACCGTCGTCTGCGTGGTCACCGGGCACGGGCTGAAGGATCCGGCCGCGGTCGAACGATGACGCGGTTCCGCGCGCCCGCCACGACCGCGAATCTCGGCCCCGGTTTCGACGTCGCCGGAGCCGCCCTCGAGCTCTGGAACGAGCTCGAGCTCACCGAGGGGGACGGCGCCGACGAGTCCCATCTCGGCGTGCGCGCCTTCTCGCTCTACGCGTCGCCGGCGAAGTGGGCCTTCGAGTGGACGAGCCGCATCCCGCGCGAGCGCGGCCTCGGCTCGAGCGCGGCGATCGTCGCGCTCGGCCTCGTCGCCGGAGCCTGGGCCGCCGGCGTTCAGCCGAGCGAGGAGGAGCTGCTCGAGGCGGGTCTCCCGCTCGAAGGGCATGCGGACAATCTCGCGCCGGCGCTCACGGGCGGTGTCTGCCTGACCTGGGACGGCCACATCGCGCGGGTCGCCGACGACCTTCCCGCGCTGCCAATCGCGGTGATCCCGGAAACGCAGGTCGCGACGGCGGAGTCGCGACAGGCGCTGCCCGACGCGGTGCCGCGGGAGGACGCGGTGTTCACGGCCGCGCACGCCGCGCTGCTCGGGGCGTCGATCGCGTCGGGCGACGCACGGCTTTTCGCCGCTAGCAACGACGACCGCCTGCACGAGCCGTACCGCGCCGGCGCCGCTCCGCACCTCGAGGAGCTGCGGGCGGACCTCCCGGACGGAGCGGTCGGCGCGACACTGTCCGGCTCCGGCCCGACAGTGATCGTTTGGGCCGAACGGGACGTCTCGGACGAGCTGCGGGCGCGGTATCCGCAGCACGAGGTGATGCCCCTCCGGGTCGCCCGCGTCGGCGCGGGGCTCGTCGCCCCGATCTGACCTCGTCGCCGAAGCCCACCAGCAGACCCCAGGACTACGGCCGCTGCGGCGCCGGGGCGGGCATGAACGCCTCGCGCACCTTCGCGAGCACGACCTCGCGCGCGCCCTCCTCCGCAGGCTGGAGCCCGCCGAGTTCGAGCCGCGCGAGCTCGACCCGGCCCTTCGACCGCACCGGGAGGAAGCCGAAGTCGGCGAGGAAGTCGGCGGGGAAGATCGTCCGGTGGACGTGGAAGCGCTCGACAGTCGTCTCTCCTTCGGGATAGCGGTAGGCGAACGCCTCCAGCGCCCGCGCGCCCCGCTCGCGGACGTCGCCGATCGCCGTCAGGAACAGCGACTGCATCACCCACGGCCGTGACGAATCGGTGAGATAGGCGCAGGTCACGAGCGCCGCATCCTCGCTTGCCGGCCCGGCCGGAAGCTCCCGCGCCCGGGGAAAGAGCTCCGCCGGCCCGTACTGCATCGACCCGAGCAGGCGCCCGTCGTCGTCGTAGTAGACCGTCCCCCAGGCGCCCCACTCCTCCTCGGCCTCGCGGATCCACTTCCGCTTGTCGATACTGCGCCCGCTCCGTGTCTGCCACCAGATGCACTCGTGGCAGACACTCGGCGCGGTCGGCAGCGTCGCGCCCGTCAACCCGGCTATGCGCGTCATGCTTCCGCGCCTACACCGTCGACGACGACGTCCACTGCCGCCGGCTCGACGTCGGCCATCTGGCGGAGGTACTCGCGCACCCGCTCCTGGACACGCATCCCGACCGCCGGAATCGACGCTCCCCACTCGGTGACGACGTGCAGCTCGATCCGGACCGCGCGCTCCGCGCCCGACACCCGGACAGCATGCCGCCGCGGGAGAGGGCTCTCCGCGAGCTCCCGCACCCCGTCCACCTCGCGCGCCGCGTCCGCTGCGTAGCGGGCGAGGATCTCCGTCGAGATCGACGCCTGACCGGCCATGTGACGCAGGTTAGCTCCGCCGCAAAACGAGCTCCGTGGCCTCGGGCCGCGCAGCGAAGCGGAACGGGACAAAGGTCGTGCCGAGACCGGCGGAGACGTGCATCGTCGCCGCGGGACTCCGGTAGACGCCTGCGTTGAAGTCGGCGGTCGGATCGGCGAAGCGCACCTTGCCGCCCGGGTAGGGCAGGGCGATCTGGCCGTCGTGCATGTGTCCGGCGAGGACGAGGTCGAACCGGCCGGGCTCGAGCCTCTCGAGGACGCGGGGATAGTGGCAGAGGAGGATGGAGAGATCCGCCTCTCGCGCAAGGCGGTTCGGATCGAGCTTCGGCCGCCGCCGCACGATGAGGCGCGGATCGGCGCCGGCGACCCAGACGCCGCGGCCACGCAGCTCGAGCAGCCGCCCCTCGTCCCGCAGCAGCATCGCCGGCTCGAGCTCCGTGAGGTTCGACGCCCGCGCCTGCGGGTCGCGGCTCAGAGCGATGTCGTGATTCCCGAGCACCGCGACCGTGGGCCGGGGCAGCAGCCGCACGAGCCGCCGCAACATCGGCTCGCCGCGCGGGTGGGTGAGCAGATCCCCGGTGATCGCGACCAGGTCAGGGCGCCGTTCGCGCACCCAGGCGGCGGCCTGCCAGACGGCTCCGATGCCGGGCGACGGAACGCCGAAGTGGAAGTCGGAGAGGTGCGCGATCCGGAGGCCGTCGAGCTCCTCCGGCAGCCCCCGCAACTCGAGCTCGAGCACCCGCAGTCGGGGACGAGCGGCCTCGATCAGCCCCCAACCGAGGCCGGCGGCGGCCGCGGCGGGGAGGATCCTCCTCAGGCTTCGAGCCGCTCGAGCGCGGGGCGGGGATCGACGACGTGGCGCTTGAACTTGAGCTCGGCCTCCTCGAGACCGGCGGCGACCCCGACCAGCTGCGCGAGGTGGAGGATCGGCAGCTTGAACGAGCGCCCCGTCGAGGCCTCGAGCTTCTGCTGCCAGGCGTCGAGCGAGAGGTGGCACAGCGGGCACGGCGTGACCATCACGTCGGCGCCGGCCTCCAGCGCCTGCTCGACGGGCTGGATCAGCTCGCCGAGCGCCGTCTCCTCGCGAGCCTGGATGATCGGGAAGCCGCAGCACTTGATCTTCGCCGGGTAGTCGATCGCCTCGCCGCCGCACGCCTCGACGATCCGCTCGAGGGACCACGGCCGGTCGGGATCCTCGAAGCCGAGGATCTTCGACGGGCGGAGGATCTGGCAGCCGTAGAACGGCGCCACCTTGAGCCCCTTCAGTCCGCGATGTGCGACCTCCTTCAGCTTCTCGTATCCCTCGCCCTCCGCGATCTCCCAGAGCAGGTGGCGCACTTCGACGGCGCCCGAATACGGAGGAACGCCTACGGTTTCGAGGTTCTCGTTGACCCGAGCCAGGACCTCCGTGTCGCCCTTGAGGATGAAGTTCGCCTGGCGCAGGTTGAGCGTGCAGACGTTGCAGACCGTGAGCAGCGTGTCGCACCCGGTCGCCTCGGCGTAGGCCAGGATCCGCGCGTTGAGGTGGAGGTAGTAGTCGGGCTCCGCCTCGTGGATGTCGCCGGCGCCACAGCAGGTCACCGCTTCGAGCTCGACGAGCTCGAGGCCGACCATCGGCGCGAGCGCCTGGGTCGACGTGTCGAGCTCCTTCGCGGAGAGCGCCGCCAGGCAGCCCTTGAAATACGCGACCCGCCTCGGCGTGGTCTCGGTCTCCGTCGTGCTCACGTCTCCCCTTCTTCCGCTGGTAGGTACGGCTTCGGGAACGACCCCTCGCCGTATGGATCCCGCTCGTGGTCGTACCCCTCGGACAGGTGCGCGAGCGCCGCCTCCCCCTGCACGATGCCGGCTGCGCCCTCGTGCTCCTGCTCCTTCACGAGCTTGTGCAGGTTGCGCGACTCGTCGACGGCCACGGCCACGTGGGGCGGGAACGGCGGCGGCACCTTGCCATGCTTCGCGAGGGACATGGCGAACTTCACTTCCTTGATCGAGGCGACGACACCCTGCGTCTTGGGCACCAGCTCGGTCTCGCGCAGCCAGCCCGTCGTCTCGGCCGACTTGACGAACCACTTCGCGTGCTTCGCGCCCATGTCGCGGTCGATTCCCTCCTTGACCGACTCGGCACCGAGCTTCGCGATCGCATCACGCGGGTCGACGCCCTTCGGGCAGCGCTCGTTGCAGAAATAGCAGCGCGTGCAGTCCCAGATCCCGTGCTCGCTGTTGTACTCCTCGAGCCGCTCGACGGTCGCCGCGTCGCGAGGATCGCCGACGAAGCGCATCCCCTTCGCCAGCGCCTGCGGGCCGAGGAACTCGGGGTCGGACTCCATGGCGTTGCACTCCGAGACGCAGCACCCGCAGTTGATGCAGAGCGCCTCCTTGTGGATCACGTTCATCCGCTCCTGCGAGATCCGGTACTCGCGCCCGTCCTCCGGCTGCTCGTAGCCGGGCTGCAGCCACGGCTTCATCGCCTTGAACTTGGCCCAGAAAGGATCCATGTCGACGACGAGGTCCTTGACGATCGGGAGGTTCCCCATCGCCGAGATCACCGGGACGTGGCCCGCCTGCGCAATGTCGTACATCCGCGTCTTGCAGGCGAGGACGGCGGCGCCGTTCATCCGCATCCCGCACGAGCCGCAGATCATCATCCGGCAGCTCTTGCGATAGGCGAGCGAGCCGTCGTGCTTGTCCTTGACGATGTCGAGGCAGTCGAGCAGCGTCGCCCACTCGGGAGCGTCGATCTCGTACTCCTTGAGCTCGCGGTCGCCCGTGGTCGAGTCGAAGCGCCAGACCTTCAGTCCCACCTGCATCAGTACTTCCTCTCCTGGGGCTTCCACTTGGTCATCCGCACCGGAGCCCAATCGAGCCTCGGCGCGCCGTCGATCCAGCGGACGATCGTATGCCTGAGGTAGTTCTCGTCGTCGCGCTCGGGATAGTCGTACGGGCGCGCGTGGGCGCCGCGGCTCTCCTTGCGCTCGAGCCCGGCGACGATCATGCACTCGGCGAGGTCGAGGAGGAAGCCGAGCTCCAGGGCCTGCGTCAGGTCGGAGTTGAAGACGTCACCCTTGTCCTCGACGACGACGCGCTCGTACCGCTCGCGGAGGCCGGTCACGATCTCGCCTTCCTGCTGCATCTGGTGCTCGCGGCGGAAGACGCCGAAGTTCACGTGCATCGTCTCGGCGAGCTCGTCGCGGATCGCCCAGGGCCGCTCGCCCTCCTCGCGGTCGAGCAGCTCGTCGAGCTCACGCCGAGCGTCGCTCTCGGCCGACTCGGGCACCGTCACAGTCGTGTTGGAGAGAGCCCACTCCGCGGCGTGCCTGCCCGTGCGCTTGCCATAGGTGATCGTCTCCATGAGCGCGTTCCCGCCGAGTCGGTTCGCGCCGTGCACCGAGACGCACGCGACCTCGCCGGCCGCGTAGAGCCCCTCGAGCTCGGTCTGGCCCCAGACGTCGGTCTCGACGCCGCCCATGTGGTAGTGCGCGCCCGGCCGCACCGGGATCGGCTCGAAGATGGGATCGACGCCGGCAAACGTCATCGCGAGCTCTCGCGAGCCGGGCAGGCGCTCGATGATCTTCTGCGGGCCGAGATGCCGGAGGTCGAGCATGACGTTGCCGTCGACGCCGCGCCCCTCGTCGATCTCGACCTGCTCCGCGCGGGAGATCACGTCGCGCGAGGCGAGCTCCATCGCGTTCGGCGCGTAACGCTTGAGGAAGCGCTCGCCGTCCTTGTTCAGCAGATACGCCCCCTCGCCGCGACAGCCCTCGGTGATGAGGACGCCGGTCGGCGCGAGCGTCGTCGGGTGGAACTGCATCATCTCCATGTCCTTCAACGGCACGCCGACGCGCAGCGCCATCGCCATCCCGTCGCCGGTGCACGCGTACGCGTTCGTCGTCCCCGTGTAGAGCCGGCCGGCGCCGCCGGTGGCGAGGATGACCGTCTTCGCGCCGATCGTCTTCAGGCCGCCGTGCAGGAGGTCCCAGCAGATCACGCCCTGGCAACGGTGCTCGTCGACGACGAGCTGCCACGCGAAGAACTCCTCGTAGACCGGGATGTCGCGCTTGCAGACCTGCTCGTAGAGCACCTGGATCAGGACGTGGCCGGTGATATCGGCTGCGTACGCCGTGCGGGGCGCGCCGGCGGCGCCGAACGGGCGCTGCGCGATCCGCCCGTCCTCGGTGCGGGAGAAGACCGCGCCCCAGTGCTCGAGCTCGTAGACGTCGTCGGGCGCCTCGTCGCAGAGGATCTGGATCGCATCCTGGTCGCCGAGGTAGTCGGAGCCCTTGACCGTGTCGAAGGCGTGGATCTCGGGGTTGTCCTCGGATGCGTTCCCGAGCGCGGCGTTGATCCCGCCCTCGGCCGCTCCCGAGTGGGAGCGCGTCGGGTGGATCTTCGAGATCATCGCCACCGTCGCACCCGTGTCGAACGCCTCGATCGCTGCGCGCATGCCTGCGCAGCCCGCGCCGACGACGAGCACGTCGTGCTTCGCGATCATCGAGGTGAAGCTAGCGAAAAGGGAAGGGCCGGTAGCCGGGGAACCGTCTGCTGTGGACGCTCGTGCCGCCGCCGACCGCTTCCTCGCCTCTCCGGCGCTGAGCAAGAGCACCCGTCGCGCCTACGGCGGCGACATCGAGGAGTTCTGCGCGTGGCTCGAGGAGCGTGATACGGCTCTCGACGCGGTCGACGTCCGCGTCCTCGCCGACTACGTGGCCTGGCTCGGCGGCGCACGACGCGGCAGGAAGCTCGCCCCGTCCACGATCAGCCGCAAGCTGGCCGCGGTACGCGCATTCCTTCGGCACGCGCTCGGTCCGGAACGCGTCCCCGACGCCCGGCTCGCGCCTCGCCGCGGGCGACGTCTGCCC
>Ga0207665_10000969_pt1 | contig 19437 bp, 18 predicted proteins | sample LARL112metaG_FD_184351 | JGI IMG/M metagenome (GOLD analysis project Ga0207665, IMG submission 184351) | Corn, switchgrass and miscanthus rhizosphere microbial communities from Kellogg Biological Station, Michigan, USA - LAR L11-2 metaG... | ecosystem: Host-associated > Plants > Roots >...
TCGTCGAGCCCGACCTCGGCACCGCCATCGCGATCGTCGTGATGCTCTCCGCGATCCTGCTGGTGTCCGGCATCCCGGGCCGCACGCTCGGCGGCGGGCTTGGCATTGCCGGCACCCTCGGCCTGCTCGCGGTCTGGTTCGAGCCGTACCGCCGCGCGCGTCTGTTCAGCTTCCTCAACCCGTGGCAGGACGCGCAGGGTGCCGGCTTCCAGACCGTGCAGGCGATGATCGGCCTGGGCTCCGGCGGCATCTTCGGAGTCGGCCTCGGCCAGAGCGTCCAGAAGGCGAACTACCTGCCCGAGGCACACACCGACATGATCTTCGCGATCATCGGCGAGGAGCTCGGGCTCGTCGGCGCGACCTTCGTGATCGCCGCCTACTTCGCCTTCGCGTACGCCGGCCTGCGGATCGCGCTGCAGTGCAAGGACCCCTTCGGCAAGCGGCTCGCGGCCGGGCTTACCGCGCTCGTCTGCGGCCAGGCGGCGATCAACCTCGCGGCCGTGATGGGCCTCGCCCCGCTGACCGGGATCCCGCTGCCGTTCGTCTCCTACGGCGGCTCGAGCCTCGTGGTCGCGCTCGCGTCCGTGGGCATCCTCCTTAACATCGCTGCGAATGGCGGAGTCGCGCGAGCCAGCGTTTCTGATCGCGGCCGGGGGGACGGCAGGTCACGTCCTGCCCGCGCTCGCAGTCGCGGACGCGCTGCGCGAACGCGGAGCACGCGTGACGTTCGCCGGGTCGCCGGATCGCGCTGAGGCGCGGCTGGTTCCCCAGGCCGGGTACGAGCTCGACACGTTTCGGGTGAGTGGGCTGCCACGGCGGCCGGGGCTCAAGCAGGCGCGCGCGGCGCTGCATGACCTGGCCGCGCCGGCCGCGTGCGACCGGATTCTCCGGCGGCGCAACCCGGACGTCGTCCTCGGCGGCGGCGGGTACGTCGCCGGGCCGATGGTGGTCGCGGCGGCGCGGCGGCGGATCCCAGCCGCGATCACCGAGGCCGACGCGCACCTCGGTCTCGCGAACCGTCTCGCGGCGCCGTTCGCGAAGCGGGTCTTCCTCTCGTATCCGCTGCCGGGCCGCGAGCCGCCGAAGTACGAGGTGGTCGGGCGGGCGCTGCCGGCGAACGCGCGGGCCCTGCCGCGAGACGACGCGCGAGCGCAGCTCGGGCTGCCGCCCGAGGGGCCGGTGCTGCTCGTCGCAGGGGCCCGGGCGGGCGCGAAGGCGCTGAACGAGTTCGCAGTCGAGACGTTCGGGTCGAGCGGTCCTGCGGTGCTGCACGTCTCCGGAGAGCGCGACTACGAGGCACTCCGGCCGCTGGTGACGCGGCCCGACTACGTGCTCCTGCCGGTGCTCGACGGTCTCGGCGCGGCGTACGGAGCCTCGGACCTCGCGCTGATGCGGAGCGGCTCGACCGTCTGGGAGCTCGCCGCCGCCGGGAAGCCTGCGGTGCTCGTGCCGTACCCGTTCGCGACGGGCGACCACCAGACGAAGAACGCACGCTACTTCGAGGCGGCCGGCGGGGCGATTGTCGTGCCCGAGGCAGAGCTCGGCCACGCAGCCGACGTCGTGCGCTCGCTGCTCGACGACCCGGAGCGGCTCGCGTCGATGGGGGCGGCGATGCAGCGCGTCGCCCGGCCGGACGCCGCGGAGACGATCGCCGAGGAGCTGATGGTGCTTGCAGCCGCTCGCGGGTAGGAGGCTCTGGTTCGTCGGGATCGGCGGAGCCGGGATGAGCGCGCTGGCGCTCGTCGCGCACGAGTGGGGGGCCGAGGTGGGCGGCTCCGACCGCGCGCGCTCGTCCTACGTCGAGCGGCTCGAAGAGGCCGGGATCCTGGTCGCGATCGGTCACGACGCGGCCAACGTGCCAGAGCACTCGGAGGTGATCGTCTCCAGCGCGATCGCGCCCGACAATCCTGAAGTCACACACGCGCGCGTGAAGAAGAGGCGAGCGGAGCTGCTCGCCGAGTTCGTCGCACTGCGTCCGTCGATCGTCGTCGCGGGCGCGCACGGAAAGACGACCACGTCGGCGATGATCGCGTTCGTCCTCGACCGGCTCGGCCGCGACCCGGCGTTCCTGATCGGCGGCGAGATCCCGCAGCTCGGCGGCAACGCTCGCGCCGGTGAGGGTTGGCTGGTCGCCGAGGGCGACGAGTCGGACCGGTCGCTCGAGCTGCTCGTTCCGCAGGTCGCGGTCTTGACGAACGTCGAGCTCGACCACCACGCGACCTTCGCGTCCGAAGCCGAGGTGCGGGAGTTGTTCGAGCGCTGGCTCGAGCGCGCCTCGCAGCACGTGCTCGGCTACGAGCTCGAGCCGGTGCCGTTCGAGCTCGAGGTGCCCGGCGAGCACAACCGTCGCAATGCGGCCACCGCGCTGGCGGCGCTCGAGCTGGCCGATGTGCCGCGCGGGGACGCCGAGCGCGTGCTGCCGGAGTTCACCGGCGCCGGCCGGCGCTTCGAGCTGCGCGGCGAGGCGGCCGGGGTGCAGGTCTACGACGACTACGGGCACCACCCGCGGGAGATCGAGGCCACGCTCGCGGCCGCCCGGTCGCGGGCAAACCAGGGTCGGCTGCTGGTCGTGTTCCAGCCACACCTCTACTCGCGCACCCGACACCTTGCACACGACCTCGCGCGCTCGCTTGCAGCAGCCGACGCCGTGGCGGTGACGAAGGTGTACGCGGCGCGCGAGGAGCCGGTACCGGGCGTCGAAGGCTCGCTGGTCGCGCAGGCGCTTGCGGCCGAGCGGCCGGGCATGGCGGTCGCGTGGACACCGGAGCTCGAGGATGCGGTGCGCTTCGTCGCGCGGCGCGCCCGTGCGGGCGACCTCGTGCTGACGATCGGCGCAGGCGATGTCGAGCGGGCCGGCGAGATGCTGCTCGAGGAGCTGGCATGAAGATCGACGAAGCGGTCCCGCTCGGGCGGTTCACGACGCTTGGCGCCGGCGGGCCGGCGCGTGCGTTCGCCCGGCCGGACTCGGTGAGTAAGCTCGAGGAGGCGCTCGCCTGGGCCCGCGAGCGCGGTGTTTCCGCGGCGACGGTCGGCCTCGGCTCGAACCTGCTCGTCGCGGACGAAGGCTTCGACGGGCTCGTCCTCAAGCTCGCCGGCGAGCTGGCGGAGGCGCGGGTCGAGGGCGAGAAGCTCGTCGCCGGCGGCGGCGCGCCCAACGCGGTGTGCCTGCACCGCGTTCGTGCGGCGTCGCTCGGCGGCTTCGAGTTCGCCTGCGCGATCCCGGGCACGGTCGGCGGCGGCGTCTGGATGAACGCGGGCGCATACGGCAGCGACTGGGCCGCGATCCTCGACCGGGCGCTCGTCGTCGACGAGGACGGTGCCCGCTGGTTGACGCCGGAACAGCTCGGTCTCAGCTACCGGCACTCCGACCTGCGCCACGGGCAGGTAGTCGCGGCCGCGGAGTTCACGCTGGGCGCGGTGCCCGAGGAGCAGATCCGCGCGAACGTCGCGCGACTGCAGGCGCTGCGCAAGGCCGCGCAGCCGACGAACAAGCGCACGTTCGGGAGCGTCTTCAAGAACCCGGAGCACGAGCTGAGCGCGGGGAGGATGCTCGAGGCCTGCGGCCTCAGAGGCCACCGCATCGGCGGCGCACAGATCTCCCCGCGGCACGCGAATTTCATCGAGAACGCCGACGGCGCGAAGGCCGCCGACGCGATTGCGCTGATGGCGGAGGCGAGGCGCCGGGCGAGGGAGGAGTTCGGCGTCGAGCTCGTGCACGAGGTCCAGTTCCTCGGGCCGCTCGAGCTGCCGCCTGTCGCCGGGTAGGAGCGGTGCGCGGCGCGGCGAAAGTTGCGCCCCGTGCCCCAGCGCACTCCTCAGCGACCCCGCGCCCGTGCAGCGGTCGTGCAGCTTCCAAGCCTGGACCGGGCGCCGGTCATGCGGGCGCTCCCGTCAGGACGCTCGCTGCTCGTCGGCTTCGCGATCGTGCTCGGTTCGGTCGGGCTGTACGTGCTCGCGCGCGAGACGCCGATGTTCGCCGTGCAGAGGATCGAGGTCGTCGGTGCACCCGCACCGGTAGCGGCCCACGTCCGCGCGGCGCTTGCCCCGATCGAAGGCACGAGCCTCCTCGGGTTGAGCTCCGCCGAGATCGAGCGCCGCCTGCAGAAGCTCCCGGACGTCGTCACGGGCACGTACAACCGGGAGTTCCCGCACACGCTCCGAGTGACCGTCAGGGCGGAGCATCCCGTCGCCATCGCCCGCCGCGGCGTCCACGCGTGGCTCGTCTCCTCGACGACACGGGCGATCGCGGAGGTCCCGCTGCGCACCCACCCGGAGCTGCCGCGGATCTGGCTAGCGCACTCCGGCGATCCCGAGGTCGGGCAGCCGATCACCGACCGCTTCGCGCTTCGCGCGGTCCGCGCGCTCGCGCTAGCTCGGACGAGCCACTTCCGCACACGAATCCGGATGGTCCGGGTGCAGCAGCGTGACCTGACCTTCCTCCTCGCGTCGGGGCTCGAGCTACGAATGGGCGAGCTTCAAGCGGTTCCGCTGAAGCTGGCCGTGGCCGAGCGGATCGTTCCGGGACTCCTCGCGCAGGGCGGCTTCGCCTACCTCGACGTGGGCGTGCCCGAGCGCCCGGTGGCCGGTACAACCCTAAACTCTCAGCCGAAGCCTTAGAGTTCGGCCCTCGACTCGGCGTTGACACCGGCGTCGATGAGGCGTACCCTGCCGAGCGCTGAAGACGCACTGTCCACCAAAGCTTGAGGTCGAGACGGGTTGAGTGTGAGAGATCAAAGCGGAAACTACTTGGCGCTGATCAAGGTCGTGGGCGTCGGCGGTGGCGGCTCGAACGCCGTCAACCGGATGGTCGACGCCGGGCTGACCGGCTGCGAGTTCATCGCCATCAACACCGATGCGCAGGCGCTGTTGATGTGCGACGCCGACGTGAAGATGCCGATCGGCTCCGACGTCACCCGCGGGCTCGGCGCCGGCGCCGACCCGTCGGTCGGCCGCGCCGCAGCCGAGGAGAGCCGCGACGAGCTGAAGGAGGCGTTGAAGGGCGCCGACATGGTCTTCGTCACGGCCGGTGAGGGCGGCGGCACCGGCACCGGCGCCGCGCCGATCGTCGCCAAGCTCGCGCAGGAGATCGGCGCGCTCACGGTCGGCGTGGTCACCAAGCCGTTCTCGTTCGAAGGACGCCGACGCGCCGAGGTCGCCTCGCGCGGCGTCGACGAGCTCCGCGACGAGGTCGACACGCTGATCGTGATCGAGAACGACCGCCTGCTGCAGGTCGTCGAGAAGCGCACGTCGATTCTCGACGCGTTCACGCTGGCCGACGACGTCCTTCGTCAGGGCGTCCAGGGCATCACCGACCTGATCACGATCCCCGGCCTGGTCAACCTCGACTTCGCCGACGTGCGCACGATCATGAACGAGGCCGGCTCGGCCCTGATGGGCATCGGCAGCGCCTCGGGCGAGAACCGCGCGACCGAGGCGGCGCGAACGGCCGTGTCGTCGCCGCTGCTCGAGTCGTCGATCGAGGGTGCGACCGGAATTCTGCTCAACGTCACGGGCGGCCCCGACATCGGCCTATTCGAGGTGAACGAGGCCGCGCAGGTCGTCACCTCCGCCGCCGACCAGAACGCGAACGTCATCTTCGGTGCCGTGATCGACGAGGGCATGCGCGACGAGGTCCGCGTCACCGTCATCGCCACCGGCTTCGGCCCGGCCCGCCTGCGCCGACGGCGGCGTACGGAGGAGCCGGCCCAGGAGGGCCGCGAGGGCGAGCAGCGCGAGCAGCCGTCCGAGCGCTTCGAGATCACGGACGACGTGCTCGAAGTGCCCTCGTTCCTGCGCGACTGACACGTTTCACGGTCGATGTTTAGCCGCGACTCGAGGCGGCAATCATCCGTGTGCCCTCTCGGGTCGACCGTAGCGGTTGACCCGCGATGACCCGGTCCGGCCGCCCCGGCGTCGACTGCCCAGTCGAAGCCGGGGCGGCTCCCTTTTCCGACTCAGTAGCATCAGCCCGCGATGCAGACGCTGCTGCGAACGCCGCTCTACGAGCGCCACGTCGCCCTTGGCGCGCGCCTCGTTCCGTTCGCGGGCTGGGAGATGCCGGTGCAGTACGAGGGCGTCATTCCCGAGCACCGCGCGGTGCGGACCGACGCCGGCGCCTTCGACGTCTCGCACATGGGCGAGGTTCTGGTCGAGGGCCCTCGTGCGCGCGAGTTCCTGCAGGGCGTGCTCTCGAACGACGTCGAGCGGCTCGAGCCCGGCCACGCGCAATACACGCTGCTGACGAACGAGCACGGCGGGATCGTCGACGACCTGATCGTCTACGAGCTCGGGCCGGAGCGGTACCTGCTGATCGTGAACGCCGCCAACCGCGAGCCCGACGTCGCATGGCTGCGCGACCGGGAGGTCGAGAGCGCAGAGTTGCGCGACGTCTCCGAGGACTACGGGTTGATCGCCGTCCAGGGGCCCCGGTCGCTGGAGCGGCTCGGTCTGCCTGAGGCGCCGCCGTTCACCTTCGCCGACGGCGAGGTCGGCGGCGTGGCGTGCGTCGTCAACCGCACCGGCTACACCGGCGAGGTCGGCGTCGAGCTGCTCGTCGAGGCAGCTGACGCGCCCAGGCTCTGGGACGAGGTGCTCTCGCGCGGTGTCGTGCCCTGCGGGCTCGGCGCCCGCGACACGCTTCGCCTCGAGGTCTGCTACCCGCTCCACGGGAACGACATCTCGCCCGACACCGATGCGATCTCGGCCGGTCTCGGCTGGGTCTGCGCGCTCGACACGGACTTCACCGGCGCCGACGAGCTCAGGCAGATCAAGGAGGCCGGGCCGGAACGGCGGCTCGCCGCGTTCGTGATGGAGGAGGCCGCGATTCCGCGGCAGGGCATGCCGATCGTGGACGGAGGCGAGGTCACATCCGGGTCGCACTCGCCGATGCTCGAGCGCGGGATCGGCCTCGGATACGTTCCGGCCGAGCTGGCGCAGCCCGGGACGGGCCTGACGATCGACGTCCGCGGCCGGCACCGCCGCGCGCGCGTCCACAAGAAGCCGATCTACACCCGAGAGGAGAGTTGATGGCCGCGGCCGAGAGCTACCCCGACGACGTGCGCTACCACCCCGAGCACGACTGGGCGCGCATCGAGGACGGCGAGGCGACGTTCGGGATCACGTGGTTCGCAGCCGACGCGCTCGGCGAGCTCGTCCACTTCGAGCCGCCGGAGGAAGGAGCGACGGTGACGAAGGACCAGGCGTACGCCGAGGTCGAGTCGGTCAAGGCGGTCTCTGACGTGATCGCACCGCTCTCGGGCGAGGTCCTCGAGGTCAACCGCGCCGTCGCCGACGCGCCCGAGACGGTGAACGAGGACCCGTACGCAGGCGGCTGGCTCGTGCGTGTTCGTCTCAGCGACCCCTCCGAGGCCGACGCGCTGATGGACGTGGAGGCATACAAGCAGCACCTGGCCGAGCAGGGGTGAGCTACCTCGCGCTGACCGATGCCGACCGGGAGGCGATGCTCGAGGCGATCGGCGTCTCCTCGGTCGAAGAGCTGTTCGCCGATCTGCCGGAGGGCGTCCGCCTGCGACGGGAGCTCGACCTGCTGCCGGCGCTCACCGAGCAGGAGCTGACGGCGTACTTCGAGGCGCTGGCGGCCCAGAACGCGCATGTCGGTGCCGAGCTGTCCTTCCTCGGGGCGGGGATGTACGACCACTATGTGCCGGCGATCGTCGACGCCGTGCTTCAACGCGGCGAGCTGCTCACGGCCTACACGCCGTACCAGCCCGAGCTGAGCCAGGGCGTCCTGCAGTCGATCTTCGAGTACCAGACCGCGATCTGCGAGCTCACCGGAATGGACGTGTCCAACGCCTCCGGCTACGACGGCACGACCGTCGCCGCCGACGCGTGCTTCATCGCCAAGCACGCCACCGGGCGTTCCAAGGTCGTCGTCACCGAGGCGACGAACCCGCAGGTGCGCCAGGTCGTGAAGACCTACGCGCCGGGCTTCGGCCTCGAGGTCGTCGAGGTGCCGCACCGCGACGGCTCGACCGATCCGGACGAGCTACGCGAGGCGGCGACGGACGCGGCCTGCGTGATCTTCCAACAGCCGAACTTCTTCGGCGTGCTGGAGCCTGCACCGGAGCTGGCGACGGCCGCGAACGACGCCGAGGCGCTGCCGATCGCCCACGTCGACCCGACCTCGCTCGGCGTGCTCGAGGCCCCTGGAAACTACGGCTGCGCGATCGCCGTCGGCGAGGGACAACCGGCGGGCAACTACCTCTCCTACGGCGGTCCGAATTACGGCTTCCTCGCCGCGCGCACCGAATTCATCCGGCGGATGCCCGGCCGGATCGTCGGCGAGACCACTGATGCCGCGGGGAACCGCGGCTATGTCCTGACCCTCCAGACGCGCGAGCAGCACATCAGGCGCGAGAAGGCGACCTCGAACATCACTACCAACCAGACGCTGCTTGCGCTCGGCGGGCTCGTCTACCTGTCGTGGCTCGGACCCGAGGGACTCAGGGAGCTGGGGGAGACCTGCATGGCGCTCGCCGAGCACACGAAGGAACGGCTCGGGCGACCCCTCGCGTTTGCGGGCAAGCCCACCTTCAAGGAGTTCGCTGTACGCGTCGCACGGCCGGCGCAGGACGTCGTCCGCGAGGCGCGCGAGCGCGGCGTTCACCCCGGTTACGCGCTGGGGCGCGACTACCCGGGCCTGGACGACGTCCTGCTCGTCGCGCTGACCGAGAGGCGCACGCCGGAGGAGATCGACCGCCTGGCCGACGTGCTCGCCGAGGTGGGCGCGTGAAGCTGATCTACGAGAAGTCCCAGCGCGGCCGCCGCGCGGGCCGCCCGCCGAGGCCCGAAGGGCTGACGCCGCCGGAGCTGCCGAGCGATCTCCGCCGCGAGTCGCCGCCGCGGTTGCCCGAGCTCGCGGAGCCGGATCTCGTTCGCCACTTCACCGAGCTCTCGCGGCGCAACTTCGGGATCGACACCGGTTTCTACCCGCTCGGGTCCTGCACGATGAAGCACAACCCGCGCGTCAACGAGCGGCTCGCGGCGCTGCCGGGGTTCCGCGACCTTCACCCGCACCAGGACGAGGACGGCGCGCAGGGTGCGCTGCGCCTCTGCTGGGAGCTGCAGGAGGCGCTCGCCGAGATCACCGGCCTCGACGCGGTCTCGCTCCAGCCCGCCGCGGGGTCGCAGGGCGAGATCACCGGCCTGATGCTCTTCCGCGCCTACTTCGCCGACCTCGGCGAGGCGGAGCAGCGCCGGAAGGTCGTGATCCCGGACACAGCCCACGGGACGAACCCGGCGAGCGTGACCATGGCCGGCTACGAGCTGACGAACGTGAAGACGGACGCGCGCGGGAACATCGACGTCGAGGACCTGCGCGGGAAGGTCGACGAGCACACCGCGGGCTTGATGCTCACGAACCCGTCGACGCTCGGCCTCTTCGACGAGAACATCGAGGAGATCACGCAGATCTTCCATGGCGTCGGCGCGCTGATGTACTACGACGGCGCGAACCTGAACGCGGTCTGCGGCATCTCGCGGCCGGGGGACATGGGCTTCGACGTCGTGCACATCAACCTGCACAAGACGTTCTCGCAGCCGCACGGCGGCGGCGGCCCCGGCGGCGGCCCGATCGCGGTCGCGAAGCGGCTCGAGCCGTTCCTGCCGGTGCCCGCGGTCGTCCGCGACGGCGAGCGCTACCGGCTCGACTACGACCGGCCGAAATCGATCGGCAAGGTCCGCGGGTTCCTCGGCCCGTTCGGGGTCTTCGTCCGCTCGTACGCGTTCATCCGGGCATATGGGCCGCAACTGCGAGAGATGTCGGAGGCCGCCGTGCTGAACGCGAACTACCTGCTCGCCCGGTTGCGCGGCGCGTACGAGCTGCCGTTCGACCGCCTCTGCATGCACGAGTTCGTCCTCTCGGCCCGCCGCCAGAAGCGCGAGCACGGCGTCACGGCGCTCGACGTCGCGAAGCGGCTGATGGACTACGGCTTCCACCCGCCGACGATCTACTTCCCGCTCGTCGTGCCGGAGGCGCTGATGATCGAGCCGACCGAGACCGAGGCGAAGGAGACGCTCGACGAGTTCGCCGACGCGATGCTCGCGATCGCGCGCGAGGCGGAGGAGGACCCGGAGCTCGCGAAGACGGCGCCGCACGACGAAGTCGTCGGGCGTCTCGACGAGGTGAAGGCTGCGAAGCGGGCCGTCGTCCGGTACAGCTTCGAGAACCATCCGGACCTCTCGGCCGAGCCGGCTGGGGCAGGGATCGAGGCTCCGAAGGGCGCGTGATGATCGACCTTCGCTCCGACACCAAGACCAAGCCGTCGCCCGAGATGCGGCAGGCAATCGCGGCGGCCGAGGTCGGCGACGAGCAGCGCCGCGAGGACCCGACGGTGAACGAGCTCGAGCGCCGGGCAGCAGACGTGCTCGGCCAGCCGGAGGCGGTGTTCCTCCCGACCGCGACCATGGCGAACGAGATCGCCCTGCGCGTGCTCGGCGAGCCGGGCGACGAGGTCGTCGCGGAGCAGAACTCGCACATCTTCGTCTCGGAGCTCGGAGGCCCCGCGGTGCACGCCGGGCTGATGACGCGGCAGCTGCGCACCGCGAACGGACGGTTCACTCCGGAGCAGGTGCGCGAGACGGTCCGCTTCGGCGACGGCACCCACACGCCGGCGACGCGGATCGTCTCCGTCGAGAACACGAACAACCAGTCCGGGGGTCGCGTATGGCAGCCGGAAGAGCTCGAGGCGGTCGTGCGGACGGCGCGCGAGCTCGACCTGCGCCTGCACCTCGACGGGGCGCGCGTGCTCAACGCCGCCGTCGCGCTGGGCATGCCGGCGGCGGAGATCGGGCGGCACTTCGACACCGTCACGCTCTGCCTCTCGAAAGGCCTCGGCTGCCCGCTCGGCGCGCTCGTCGCCGGGTCGCCGGAGCTGATGGTGAAGGCGCGACGCCTGAAGCACCTCTTCGGCGGCGCGATGCGGCAGGCCGGCATCGTCGCGGCCGCCGGCGTCTACGCGCTCGAGCACAACGTCGAGCGGCTCGCCGACGACCACGCACGGGCCAGGCGGCTCGCCGAGGGCCTGGTCGCCGCCGGCGTGCCCGTCGACCTCGAGCAGGTCGAGACGAACTTCGTCCAGGTCGACGTCGGCCCGCTCGGGCTGACCCCGGAGGACGCGCTTGCGCGGCTCGCCGAGCAGGGCGTCGGTCTCTCGATGACGATGCACACCACGCGGGTGCGCGCCGTCACCCACCTAGACGTCTCCGACGAGGACATCGAGCGCGCGACCGAGCTGATCCCCCGCGCGCTGGGAGCTCTTGCTCCCGCCTGAGCGCTTCCGCCGCCTCGTGCTCGAGGCGCAGCGGTCGGGTCGGCTGCCGAGCATCAGCTCGGCTGTCTTCCGCGGCAAGGAGGTCGAGTGGACCGACGCGCTCGGCCTCGCGGACGTCGAGCAGCGAGGCGAGGCGACGCCCGAGACGCAGTACGCCTGCGCCTCGATCACGAAGACCTTCACGGCGGCGTCGATCCTGCAGCTGCGCGACGCGGGCAAGCTCGACCTCGAAGATCCGCTCTCGCGTCACCTGCCGGAGGCCGCGCACGGCACACCGACGCTGCGGCGACTGCTCTCGCACGCGTCGGGTCTGCAGCGCGAGCCGCCGGGCGCCGTCTGGGAAACGCTCGAGTTCCCGGGCGAGCAGGAGCTGCTCGAGCGCCTCGGCGAGGCCGAGCAGGTGCTACCGCCCTCGACCGCCTGGCACTACTCGAACCTCGCCTACGCCCTGCTCGGCCACGTCGTCACGCACGTCTCCGGACAGCCGTTCCACGATTACGTGCGGGAGCGCCTCTTCGCCCCCGTCGGACTGGAGCGCACGACCTGGGGGCCCGGCGACACAGCGGCGCTCCCGTACTTCGTCGAGCCCTACTCCGACGCAGTCCGCCGCGAGCCCGTGCTCGAGCTGGGCGGGAAAGGCGGCGAGTCGGGCCTCTACAGCACGGCCGGCGACCTCGCGCGCTGGGGCTCGTTCCTCTGCGATCCGGACGAGTCAGTGCTGAAGGCGTCGTCAGCCGCGGAGATGCACGACCTGCAGATCATGGCGGAGCCGGACTGGACGCTCGGTTGGGGGCTCGGGATCGAGCTCTGGCGGCGCGGCGAGCGGGTCTTCGGCGGCCACACCGGGGGCTTCCCGGGGTTCGTCTCGATCCTCGTCTACTCGCGGCGCGACCGTATCGGCGCCGTCGTGCTCACGAACTCGGGCAGCTGGGATTCGCTGAGCAAGACAGGCATCGACCTGGCCGAGGCTGCGCTCGAGGAGCTGCCGCCCGCGCTCGAGCCATGGGTGCCCGAGGAAGCGCCGCCGGCGGAGATCGAGCCGCTGCTCGGCCGCTGGTGGTCGGAGGGCTCGGAGACGATCTTCGGCTGGCGCGACGGCAAGCTCGAAGCGCGTGTCGCGGGTGCCCCGGCAGAGCGGGCGCCGTCGGTGTTCGAGCCGGAGGGCGAGGACCGGTACCGCGTCGTCTCCGGCCGCGAGCGCGGCGAGGTGCTGACCGTCGTGCGCGACGAAGCCGGCGCGGCCGTGCAGCTCTACTGGGCGACGTACCCGTTCACGCGCGAGCCGGAGACCTTCGGCTAGCGGTCGCCGGCGGCGAGGAAGCCGAGCGCCACGCCCGCGTAGACGGCTATTAGCAACCAGCCCTCCCAGCGCCTGGCGCGCCCGTCGGCCAGCAGCAGGGCGACCAGCGCCGCCGAGCCTCCCATCGCGGCGAGCTCGATCGGCCGGAACGAAAGCGGCAGCGCGGGGCGGATGAGCCACGAAAGCAGCGCGACCGCCGGCGTGACGAGCAGCGCCACCTGGGCGCTGGAGGAGACCGCGATCTCGGTTGCGAGCGGGAGCTTGCCGCGGTGCGCGATCACGATCGCGCCGCCATGCTCGGCGGCGTTGCCGACGATTGCGACGATCACGGCAGCGATGAAGAACTCCGAGAGCCCCGCGGCGTCCGCGAACGCGTGCAGCGAGTGCACGAGCGTCTCGCTGATCAGCGCGGTCACCACGGTCGCGGCGGCGAGCACGGCGAGCGAAACCGGCAGCGACCAGCCGCCCGCCTTGGCCTCCTCGCCGCTTTCCTCGTGCAGCCGGGCGGCCCGTCGCAGTCCGCGGGACGTCATCGTGAGGTAGAGCAGGAGCAGGACGACGGCGACCGGAATCGTCGCGATCGCGAGCGAGTGCCGCTCGGCGTTGCCCGTCCAGCTCGGCACGGACGGGACGAGGAAGAGCGCCGAGGCAACGAGCACGAGTCCGAGCTGGAGGAGCAGCGAGACGCGGTCGAGCGGCTTGCTGCCGCTGCGCTCGGTTCCGAAGATGAGGGCGAACCCGAGCACGAGCAGGATGTTCGAGACGACGCTGCCCATCAGCGAGGCGCGCACGACGTTCGGCAGCGACGCGTTCACCGCGAAGAGCGCGATGATCAGCTCGGGCGCGTTGCCGAAGCTCGCGTTGAGGAAGCCGCCGATCCCCGGGCCGGTGTGCTCGCCGGCGGCCTCGGTCGCCTCGCCGATCAGCCACGCGAGCGGGATGAGCGCGACGGCGGCGACGACGAACAGCGCGGTGTCGCCGACGTGCACGACGTAGCGCAGGAAGAACGTGATGGGCGCCAGCACGAGCCCCGCCCAGAGGAGCTTGCGGCCCACGTCGTTAGCCTAACCACCACGTGCTGAAAGCAGTCCTCTTCGACTGGGGCGACACGCTGATGGAGTTCGTGTACGCGCCCGAGCTGGTCGCCGCGGGTCACCGCGCGGGCCTCGCCGCGATCGGGCGCGAAGGCCTGCCGGAGCTGACGGAGCACTTCCGCGAGGAGTACGAGCCGCTCTTCTGGGTGCCGGGCACCATCGAGGAGATCGAGTACCCGCAGCTCGTGAGACGGCTGCTCGGCGACTTCGGCATCGGCGTCGACGAGACCGAGCTCGGCCGGTTCCTCGAGGCCGAGCACGATGCCTGGGACCCGGCCCGGCGGCTCGCCGCGCACACGCACCCGCTGCTCGAGGCCCTGCGCGAGCGAGGGCTCAAGCTCGGGCTCGTGTCGAACGCGTTCGACCCCGGCTGGCTGCTGCACCGCGACCTCGAGCACATGGGCCTGGCCGAGCGGCTCGACTTCAGCGTCTTTTCGTCGGAGGTGGGCCTGCGGAAGCCGCACCCCGCGATCTTCGAGCGGGTGCTCGAGGAGCTCGGGGTTGCGCCGGAGGACGCGCTCTTCGTCGGCGACCGGCTGTTCGAGGACATCCGCGGCGCCGCCGAGCTCGGGATGACGACGGTGCAGGCGCTCTGGTACCGGGCCGACGAGCACCCCGACGGCGCGGAGCCTGACTACCAGGCGTTCACCCAGCTCGACGTCCTCAACGTCGCACAGCGCCTGGCGACCTAGCCAGGAATTCGAGGCTTGTCAAGTCTTGCGGAGCGTGGTCTCCTGCACCCACAATCCGGTCATGGAGACACGCGAGCAGGCGGCCGCCCAGCCGACCGAGCTTCCGCTCCGCCCTCAGGACGAAGTCGAATGCCGCCGTTGCGGCGTCCACTGCGACAAGGTCGTGTACCCGGGAACGTGCGTCGAGCGTGGGTGCCCGTTCGCCTACTCCTACGAGGAGTTCGGCCATACGTACATGGGCTGCATGATGCGGGTCTTCGAAGTTGAGATCGACTTCGACTTGCTCTGCGCGGCCGAGTCGACGCGCAGCGGGTTCGGCGCGGTGCGGGCGACGGCGCCGGCGCTGCCGATGTGCCACGTCGAGGTGGAGGCGTGCTACGAAGGACGGACGGAGGAGCTCGGTTGCGTCAACCCCGAGTTCCACGAGCTGCCGGTCGGCGAGCCGAGCTTCCGGATTTTCGCGCGGATCGCATCTTCGTAGCCTTCGCGTAGAGCTTCCGCAGCTTCTCCATCTGCTCCGCGTCCGGGCCGTGCCCGTCGGCGCCTGGAACCTCGAGCAGCGCTGGGAGGCTCTGCAGCTTCGGGTGCCCCAGGAAGACCGCCAGCTTGGCGCCCATCAGGCCGTCGCCGATGTTGTCGTGCCGGTCGCGGTTCGAGCCGAGCGGCGTCTTCGAGTCGTTCACGTGCAGGACGCGCAGGCGGTCGAGCCCGATCTCCTTCTCGACCTCGTCGACCACGCGGTCCATTTCCGCCGGCTTCGTCACGTCGTAGCCGGACGCGTAGAGGTGGCAGGAGTCGAGGCAAATGCCGAGTCGTGGGTGGCGGCCGGCCGCCTGGAACAGCGTGGCCAGCTCCTCGAGCGAACGACCGACGGTGTCACCGGTTCCCGCCGCGTTTTCCATGCAGAGCCAGGTCGTGTCGTCGCAGCGCTCGAGCACCTCCTGTAGGGCAGGCACGACACGCTCGACGGCGGCCTCGAACCCGGAGCCGAGGTGCGAGCCGACGTGGAAGACGACCGCCTCGGCGCCGATCGCGCAGGCCGTGTCGACGGTCTTCGCGAGCGTCGTGACGCTCTTTTCGTAGAAGTCGTCCTTCGGGCTCGCGAGGTTGATCAGGTAGAGCGCGTGAATCGAGACGGCGCCGATGCCGAGCTCCTCGCGCCGTGCGCGGAACCCCTGGAGGTCGGCCGGGTCGTGTTCGGGAAAGCGCCAGGCCCGCGGGCTCTGGGCAAACAGCTGCACGGTGTCCATTCCGAAGGCGTGCGCGTTGTCGAGCGCCTTCTTGATCCCGCCGTTGCAGTGGCCGCCGAGGAGCATGCGGCCGACGCTACCCGAGCCAGGCTTGCAGCCGTGCCGCCTCGTCGGCGAGCTCGCGCTTCGCTTCCCGCGGCAGCGGCGCGAACGTCTCCGTGACCACCCGGCCCTTCTCGACCCGCCAGATGCCCGCGACGTAGCCGTCGACCGTGAACGTCGGCTGCACGTCGGCGTTCTTGCGGACGATCAGCTTGCGGTATTCCTCGGGCAGGACGCGGGCCCGGTCGAGCAGGACGTTGTCGAACTTCGGCAGGAAACGAACCGGCGCGGGCGTGTCGCCGGCCGGACGCGTGGCCCGCGGGAGGTCGAACAGCTGCCGCCCGCGGTCGTCGCGGAGCACGGTCAGCCGGTCGAGCAGGTGCGCGAAGTCGCCGACCTTCATCCCGGACCAGCCCGCGATCTCGGCCCGCGTGGCCGGCCCGAACGCGGCGAGGTAGCGGCGCACGAGCTCCGCGCGCGCGGCCTCGCCGTCCACCTCGTCGTGCTCGAGCGCAACGAAGCGCGGGTTATGGATCGGCGAGCCCCAGAGGCTCGACTCCGGCGCGTGGCCGATCCGCGCCCGCAGGCGCAGCGCGTACCAGACGCCGTTCGTCCCGCCCGAGTCGAGGCCGTGCTCCTCGAGGAGCCAGTCGAGCACCTCGGTGCGCGTCCGCGGCTCGGCCGTGAACTCCCGCAGCGCCGAGGTCACGCGGACCGCGTCCCGGTCGGCCTCGGGCGTGATCCAGCTCGGCGGCGCGACGTCGAGAGCGGCGGCAAAGAGCCCGTAGTCGGGCGCCGAGACGACATGGACGGTTCCGCGCATGAGCACGCCGCGGCCGGCCCGGCCCGAGAGCAGCGCGCGCTCGAGCGATTCGCGGCGGAAGCCTTCGAGACGCGACCAGAGCCCGAGGTACGGCGCCGACCCGAGCTGCGCCTGGAGCCCGGCAACGCGCTCGAGCGCCCGCGGCACCGGCAGCTTCGCGCGCCTGAGCAGCAGCTGACGCGACAGCGTCGCGCGGTTCAGATCGCGCTGACTGAGGACGGTCTCCGCCACGCCAGTACGCTAGCGGCGTGCCTGTTCGTGTCCGCATGGCCCCGAGCCCGACTGGCTTCCTCCACATCGGCAACGTCCGCACGGCGCTCTTCAACTGGCTCTTCGCACGGCACGAGGGCGGCGAGTTCCGGCTGCGGATCGAGAACACCGACACGGGCCGCGAGGTCGCCGCGGCGACGGACCAGATTCAGGAGTCGCTGCGCTGGCTCGGGCTGGAGTGGGACGGGGACGTGACGTTCCAGCTCGACCGGCAGCAGGACTGCGTCGACGTCGCGCAGCGACTACTGGCAGAGGACAAGGCGTACGAGGACGAGGGCGCGGTCCGCTTCCGCATGCCCGACGAGGGCGTGACCGCCTGGGACGACATCGTGCGCGGTCGCGTCGAGGTCCCGAACGAGAAGCTCGACGACCTTGTGATCGTCCGCGCCGACGGCCGGCCGACGTACAACTTCGCTTCGCCGCTCGAGGACGTCTGGGACGGGATCACGCACGTGATTCGCGGCGAGGACCACATCTCGAACACGCCGAAGCAGCTCAACCTGATCCGCGCTATCGACGCCGACGTCCCCATCTACGCCCACGTCTCGCACGTTCTCGGCGCGGACGGGCGAGCACTCTCCAAGCGCCACGGCTCGGTCACGGTCGACGACTTCCGCGGCCAGGGGTACTACCCGGCCGCGCTCGTGAACTTCCTCGCATTGCTCGGGTGGAGCTACGACGACAAGACGACGATCATGTCGGTCGACGAGCTCGTCGAGCGCTTCTCACTCGAGCGCGTCGTCCCGAGCCCGGCCGTCTTCGACTACACGAAGCTCGACTGGATGAACGGCGTCTACCTGCGAGCGCTGCCGCCGGACGAGTACGCCGACGTCCTCGTCGCATACCTGCGCGAGCAGGGCTACGACTGGGATGAGCAGCTCGTGCGCAGGGTCGCCCCGCTCGTGCAGGAGAAGATCGCCACGCTCGGGGAGTTCCCGGCCTTCGCCGGCTTCTTCTTTGCCCGCGTGGAGCCCGAGGGCGAGGTCGACGGCCAGGTGCTGCCGGCTGCGGTGGAGACGCTCGCCGGAGTCGAGCCGTTCGAGGCGGAGCAGATCGAGACGGCGCTACGCGGACTGGCCGAGCGCCTCGGGCTCAAGCCGCGGGAGGCGTTTCAGCCCATCCGCCTGGCCCTGACGGGGTCGAAGGTCTCGCCCGGACTGTTCGAGTCGCTCGAGCTCCTCGGGCGCGACGAGTCCCTCGCGCGGCTCGAGGGCAGCGGGCGCGGAGCTGCGAGCGGGTCGAGCGCCCGCTGAAACGCGAGCCAGGCACGCCGCCGGAAGAGCGGCGTGGGCTGGGGGAGGCCTTCCGCAAAATTTATCATTTCTGAGTAATAAAACGGTCGAGAGGGGAAATGGGGTACGGCGTGACCGCGACGGACTTTCAGCTACGGGCCCCGACGATTCTGGTCGTCGACGACGACGCGTCCCTACGGCTCCTCTGCCGGGTCAACCTGGAGCTCGATGGATACAACGTGCTGGAGGCCCGAAGCGTTGCGGACGCCGAAGAGGCAGTCGCGGCGGGAACGGTCGACCTGTTCCTGCTCGACGTGCATGTCGGCGCCGACGACGGCCTCGCGCTGATGCGGTCGCTCCGCGCGCGGGAGCACGGCGCGCCCGTCGTGCTCTTCACCGGCAGCGCGATTCTCGACCCGCAGACGATCGCCGAGGCGGACGGAATCGTGCCGAAGCCGTTCCGCCTCGACCAGCTGCTCGACGTCGTGCGCAGGCTCGCGCCGCACAGGTAGATTCCGGCGCCTATGAGCGTCGCCTCCGTCCTCAGGCCGGCCGATTACGAGTCGCGTCTCCAGCGCTACCTGTTCGAGCGCGCCGAGGAAGGACGCGCAGTTCGGGTCGGCGAGAAGGAGGTCTCCGAGCGCGCCGAGATCGTCGCGCGCTACGCAGAGCTGTTCACGCGCGACCAGCTCGAGGCGCTGCGCGAGGCCGAGGCCGGAGCGCCCGAAGGCGACGAGCGCGAGCGGCTCTACCGGCTGCGTAAGACCTGCGAGGCCGGCGTGATCACGGCCGCGCTGGCGGAGCGGGAGGACAGGCTCGAGAACGCGATCCTCGCCGCCCGCGTCGAGTTCCAGGGCGAAGAGCTGCCGCTGCGCACGGCACAGGCGAAGCTCGCCGTGCTCCCGGGCTACGCGGACCGGGACGAGCTCGGCAGGCTGGCGACCGACGTCTCCGCGACCTTCAACGACGAGCGGCTCGCGGTGCTGCGGGCGTACGAGGAGCTCGAGGCCGAGGTCAGCCGGATCGACGACCCGGTCGAGCGCACGGAGGACGAGAAGGGGATTTCCGTCCGCGAGCTCGAGCGCGCGCTCGCCGCGGCCAGCGAAGCCGCGACCGGCGTCTACGAGCAGCTGAAGGAGCGCTGGCTCGAGAAGCTGCTCGGCCCCGAGCGCGAGGCGGTTCCGAGCTCTTCCCATGTCGCGTACCTGCGCCGGCTCTCGCCGCTCGAGGCGATCTACACCAAAGACCTGGCGGTGCCGGTCTGCATGGACACACTGGCGCGGCTCGGCTTCGACCTCGAACACGAGCCGAACATCAAGCTCGACCTCGACGACCGGCCGCAGAAGTCCCCGCGCGCGTGCGTGATCCCCGCCGACCCGCCGAAGATCGTCCACCTGATCACGCGCGCGCAGGGCGGGCTGCACGACTACCAGGCCTTCCTGC
>Ga0207665_10000972_pt1 | contig 19412 bp, 19 predicted proteins | sample LARL112metaG_FD_184351 | JGI IMG/M metagenome (GOLD analysis project Ga0207665, IMG submission 184351) | Corn, switchgrass and miscanthus rhizosphere microbial communities from Kellogg Biological Station, Michigan, USA - LAR L11-2 metaG... | ecosystem: Host-associated > Plants > Roots >...
CCAGCCGATGGAACAGGTCGCGCACCCAGCGCACCCCGGACGGGTCGAGCCCGTTGAACGGCTCGTCGAACATCAGCACCGGCGGATCGCCGAGCAGCGCGCCCGCGATGCCAAGACGCTGCCGCATGCCGAGCGAATAGGCGCCGACGCGTCTCCGGGCGGCCTCGGACAGCCCCACCGCCTCGAGCACCTCGGCGACCCGGGCGCGCGGGATGCGGTTGCCGCGGGCCAGCGCCGTCAGGTGCGCCCGCCCGCTGCGCCCGGGATGGACGTCGTGGGCGTCGAGCAGCGCGCCGACGTGCCGGAGTCCGCGTGCCAGGCTGCCGAAGCGCACCCCGAAGATGCTGCCCACGCCGACGACCAGGCAATAGATGGCGAACGGGTTGAGGGTGCGAGTACGGAAATAGCGGAGCAGAAACCTGACCGACAAGTAGGCGCCTACCCCGGACAGGATGCTGCCCACCAGGACCTGGCCGTGGATGCCGTTACCGAGCGGACCCATCAGATCCGGGATCTTCAGCGCCCCGGCGGCCAGGATCACCGGCGTGGCCAGTAGGAACGCGAACCTCGCGGCGTCCTCGCGGGACAGGCCGCGGAACATGCCCGCCACCATCGTCACCCCGTCCCGGCTGATCCCCGCGAGCAGGGCGAGGATCTGCACCGACCCGATCAGGGTGGCCTGGCCGGGGCCGATCTCTGTCAGTCGCCGGTCCGATGCCACCCCGTCGGCCACTTCCTGGCTCCGGACGGCTGCGTGCCCCGAGGCGTGCCGGGCGGGCCCGCCCCGCCCGGTGGCGGCGAGCGCGAGTTCGCGCTCGGCGGCCACGCGCCGGTCGGCCCGCCGCGACGACCGCCGGAACCGCTCCCCGGCGAACAGGATCAGCCCGTTCACGCACAAGAACACCGCGGCGTAGACCGGCTTGCCGAAGATCGTCCGGAACGCATGCTCGAAGGCCAGGCCGACCAGGCCGACCGGGATGGTGGCCAGGATGATCATCCAGGCCATCTTCTCGTCCACCGACAGCCCCTGCCAGCGACTGGTCCCGGGCGCCGGCCGGATCAGCGGCCCGAACGAGGTGAAGAATCCCGTGATGATCCGGATCCAGTCCCGCCAGAAGTAGACCAGCAGCGCGATCGCAGTAGCCACGTGCAGGCCGACGATGTACGCCAGGTACGGCGATTCGGGCGCGGCCACGTTCAGGTCCTTCGCCCAGCTGCCGCCGATCAGGGCCGGCAGCAGCACGTTGTGCCCGAGGCTGGACACCGGGAAGAGTTCGGTGACGCCCTGGATCAGGCCGACCACGGCCGCCTCCAGGTAAGTCAGGTGAGTCATGCCTGGCCTTTCACGTGCGGGGAGATCTCATCCGGGCACCGGGTCCCAGCCATGCCAGCGGAACAGGGCGCGGGCAGTCAGCCGGCGCGAGCCAGCCACATCACCCTGCCCGCCTTGACTTTGATTCTACAAGACTGTAGAAGCTGAATCGCGGGTCCCGGTGACAATCAGAAAGAAATCCGGCCGGGCGCAGCCGAACTGCGGCTACCGGCGCGGTGATCCGCTCCCTGGCCGCGCGGCCCGGATGCTCAGGCCGGATTCCCGCTCACGACGACACCACGATCATGACGGTGTGCCCGATCCTAATCTTGTCGCCCTTCTTCAGGCGCTGAGGGGCGTGGATGCGCCGGCCGTTGAGCCATGTGCCGTTGGTTGAGCCGAGGTCTTCGACGTACCACAGGCCGTGGGCGATCTGGAACCGGGCATGCCGGCTGGAGGCAAACTCGTCGCTGATCGCGAGGGTCCCCTGGCGGCCGGTGGTGAAATTGGCGTGGAAGGTATGGCGCTGCTCTCCGGCCTGGATGAGCAGTGACCGGTTGGGGGGCGCTGCCTCGACGATCGTGCTGCCGGTTTGCGCGGCCACGGCGGACACGACCGCTCTCCAAGCCTGCTGCTCCTCCTCGGTCACCTCTTCCCACGGCGGCAGAGGCCGAGGCTGGGCCTCCCGGTGGGTCTCGTAGGCGGTCCGGGCGAGGTGTTCGAAGCCGGAGCTGCTCACCTCATCGATGATGCCAGAGGGAACGGAGTGCTAGCTGACCGTCGGCTGCACACACAGAGAGAGAGGCTGCACACACAGAGAGAGAGCTGTCTAGGGGTTCGGCGAGGCCCGGGGCCGGGTCGGTGCGCCCGGACCGGCGCAGACCTGGTGCGCTGATCGCCCGGTCCTTACTATTGCCGGAGGGCAGGCACGGTGCTACTTTCCGGCACCTCAGGGGATCGGCACTGCCCTAACGGTGAGAAGGGGGCATGCGATGAGCTTCTCGGTGCAGGGCGACTATTTTGAAGTGTGCAGCTGCGATGTCAGCTGCAACTGCGTCTGGCTCGGTCCCGCTACCCGGGACGACTGCGACGTGCTGCTCGCTTGGCACGTCACCAGCGGCAACAAGGACGGGGTGGACCTGTCCGGTCTCAACGCCGTGATGGCCGTGCACTCGCCCAAGCGGATGACCGACGGCGGCTGGAAGGTAGCGCTGTACCTGGATGACCGGGCCTCGGCCGAGCAATCCGAAGCTCTGGGTGCGGTCTTCTCCGGTGCCGCGGGCGGTCATCTCGCCAACCTGGGTCCGCTGATCGGCGAGGTGGCGGGGGTGGAGCCGGCGACGATCAGGTTCGAGAAGTCCAACGGCTCGCTGCACGCGGAGGTAACGGGTGCGCTTTCGATGAGCAGCGAGCAGGTCGTCGGGATGGACGGCCAGGAACCAGCCGTGATCGCGAACGCGCCGTTCGGTGCGGTAACGCAGCCCGTCCGGCAGGGCACGTCCACGGACGTGAGTTACCACGGCCACTGGAACATGGACTTCTCCGGAACCAACAGCTTTATCACCGACTTCCGCTACGAAGGCTGACGAGGGTTCGGTCATGGCTAACCAGGCCGGGTCGGCCGTGGCCCGGCCGGTACAGAGCCTTCCCCGGGGCCAGCTCATCCGGCCGTGGATTGTCCTGGCCGCGTTCGCGGCGGCGGCCTGGGTGGTCACCATCACGCTGGCCGAGAGCATGGGCAACGGCCCGGGCACGATGGGCCTGGCTCTGTTGCCTTTCCTCGGGCTGTGGGTGGTGATGATGGCCGCCATGATGTTCCCGTCCGTCGCCCCGGTCGCCGTGCTGTGGACCCGCCTGATAACGGGAGCTTCGGCCGGCTGGACACGGGCGGCGCGGATGAGCCTGTTCACCGGTGGCTACCTGCTGGCCTGGGCCGCCGTCGGCGCCGCCGCCTTCGCTGCCCTGGTCGGCACGGGCCGGCTAATCGATGTCTCCCCGGCCATGGCGAAGTGGCTGGGCGTAGGCATCTTCGCTGCAGCAGGCAGCTACCAGCTCACCCCGTGGAAAGACCGGTGCCTGAGCCGGTGCCGCTCACCCGTGGGCGCGCTCATGTACTACGTCGGCTTCAAGGGCCGCAGCCGCGACGTGCGCGTCGGCCTCCATCACGGCGCGACCTGCGTCGGATGCTGCTGGGGCCTGATGGTCCTGCTCATCGCGGTGGGCGTGATGAACGTGCCCGCGATGGCGGCCCTGGCCGCGGTGATCTTCGTCGAGAAAATCTGGCGCTACGGCAAGCCGTTCGGCCGAGCGGTCGGGCTCGCCCTGCTGGCGACCGGCGCCCTGGCCATCTGGTTCCCCTGGCTGCTCCCCGGGCTGCACATGGCCAGCATGCCGATGATGTGACCGGCCCCGGCCCGTTCAGTTAATTGATGGCCTGCAGCAGCTCCCGGCAGGCCTGCTCGCACCGTCGGCATGCCTCGCCGCAGATCCGGCAGTGCTCGTGCATCCGGGCATGCCGCTCGCACTCGTCACCGCAGCTCTGGCAGATGGCCGCGCAGGCCTCCAGCAGTGGCCTGTTGACCATGGCGTCGGACTCAGCCTGACGGCTCAGCACCCCCAGGGTCGCAGTGCAGATATCGGTGCAGTGCAGGCACAACCGGATGCACTTGACCATCTCGGTCACGTTCGGCTCGCCCAGGTCGGCATCGACGTCAGCAGCGCAGGCCTGAGCGCAGTCGCTGAGCGCGTCAATCGTGGCGGCCAGCACACCGTCGTCAACGCTCAGGGCGCGTGGATAGGTCTCTAGCATTTGCCTGGCGTAGCTCATGGCTCGCTCCCTCGCAGTGTGCTGCCACACGGACCCAGTTTGCTATCCAGAACGCTACCGGCAGCCCGCGGAGCCACGCTGCCCCCCTGACGACCACTGGTCAGGGGGCCAGCGACTTCGTGATCAGGGCGCCGGCGGCGTGGTGGCAGGAGGTAAACCGAGAGCCGAGGCTCGATTCGTTCGATCCGGGCATGCGAGGATGGCCCGAGGACTAGTTGCCTCCGTTAGGCAGGGAAATGACCGGGTTCGTCGTCGGTAGCATCGCCGGTGTTGCCATCATCGTGCTGGTGGCGCTGGTGCCGCGAGGATTAAGGCCGACCGGGGAGTCCGACGGGCAGACGGACCGCGATCCTAAGAAGGAGCGCATGGCAGCCACAGGGCGCGCGCGTGCTTGGCGGCCGTTGCGCAAGGACGGCCAAGCCGGGATGCTGCCACCCGGAGCGACGGTCACGTTCGCCGCCGAGCGGCGGCTGGCCGGTATCGATGAGGTACTCGCCGCTCTGGACCGTGACCTGGTCGGACTGGTCCCGGTGAAGAAGAAGGTGCAGGAGATCGCGGCGTTGTTGCTGGTCGACCGCGCCCGGCAGAAGTTCGGCCTGGAGGCTCCGCGGCCCAACCTGCATATGTGCTTCACCGGCCCGCCCGGCACCGGCAAGACCACGGTGGCGCTGCGGATGGCCGACCTGCTGTACCGGCTTGGCTACCTGGAACAAGGGCAGCTGGTGCACGCTATGCGCGATGACCTGGTAGGCGAGTACATCGGGCAGACGGCGCCGAAAACCAAGCGGATCCTGGACCGGGCGATGGGCGGTGTCTTGTTCATCGACGAGGCCTACTACCTGTACCGGGATACCGACTCCAAGGACTACGGCCAGGAAGCGATCGACATCCTGCTGCAAGTCATGGAGAACGACAGGGACAAGCTCGTCGTCATCCTCGCCGGCTACAAGGACCGCATGGACACCTTCTTCGGTTCCAATCCCGGCATGAGTTCCCGCATCGCTCATCATCTCGACTTCGCCGCCTACCAGGTCGAAGAACTGGTGGCGATCGGCCGGCGGATGCTGGAGCAGGCGAATTATCACTTGTCGGGCGAGGCAGAGGGCGCGTTCCGCGCCTATCTCGGCAGCCAGATCGAGCAACCCCGATTCGCCAACGCCCGCAGTGTCCGCAACGAGCTAGAGAGCGCCCGCCTCCGGCACGCCCACCGCCTCGCCTCCGACTCGGACCGCAGCTGGACCCGCGATGATCTCATGCGTCTCGAGCCCGTCGATATCCTGCCACCCGGCAGTGCGGCATCGACTACACCGCGATCAAGTGCCACCCTGGGGTGAAAGCCCGGCCATCGGGGACGGGTATCGCCACCTGGGGGGGTTCCAAGGCGGGCTTCCGTACGCCGTTACCATCACCTAATGCCAGTAGCGACCTACCGGCAGAGGAGGCAGATCGTGGACGGCGCAACTGTGCCTGTGGCGGTCGTTCCCAGCCGCACCGAAGCCGAGCTCATCGTCGGGATGCTGCGCAGCAATGGCCTGACGGCCGCGGTGTCGGCCGACGACGCCGGAGGACAGGACCCGCAACTGCAGATGCAGGGTGTCCGCGTATTGGTGGCCGCCTCCGATGAAGCCTCGGCCCGTCAGCTTCTGGCCGACACTGAGAATTCTTAGAGCAGGCGGAGTTCGAGCGCCCTTTCGATGGCTTCCAGGCGCGATGTGACGCCGAGTTTCTGGTAGATCGACCGGATGTGGGTCTTGACGGTGTTGCGAGAGATAAAGAGCGTGGTGGCTATCTGCGGGTAGGTACTGGCCGGAAGCAGCTTGAGGATGCGCATCTCGGCCACGGTCAGGGGCTCGGCGGGCGTATGCCGGGAACCGGGCGGCTGCGGCTGCGCTGTCCGGTCCTGGAGGGCCGCGCTGATCAGCTGCTCGGTGAACGGGTCGGGCCGCAGCTGCGCCGCCTGGCCGGTTAGGTATCTCCTGACTTGCGGCGCGGCGGTGATGACCGTGTTCAGGAAGCCCCCGCGGCGGGCGGCTCCGAACGCGTCCGCCAGGATGCTGGCGGTGGCGGGATCGCCGCGCTCGATCGCGGCGGCGGCCAGCAGGAGCTGACGGATCAGCGCGCGTCGCGGCGTCAGCCCTTCGGGGTCCAGCGCTTCCAGGTGCCGCTGCGCCGCGTGATGGTCTCCGGCGGCCAGCGTGATCCTGGCTCGCAGCAGGCTGCCCGCCGCGGCGGGCAGCCTGCTGGCCAGCCGGGCGGGGGCTTGCTGGTCACCGAGCGACAGGCGCAGCAATGCCTCCAGTTCATCGGCCCTGGTCAGCAGCGCCGGCCCGGCTCCGAGCATGATCAGCCGTGCCTGGTCGATGGTGGCCAGGGCGTCGCGGATCTGGCCGCGGGCGGCCCAGATCGCGGCGCGGTCGAGCAGGGTGAGGAACTCGAAGGCGGGACGCCCGCGCTCGGAGATGGACAGCGCCTGCTCGGTGAAACGCTCGGCCGTGTCCAGATCCCGCCGTTCCAACGCCAGTCCGGCCAGGGCGCGCAGGTGGTCCACGGCGAAGAAGTGCTGATCGAACCCGAGTTGCTGCGCCGCCGCGTCCGCGGCCCTGGCGGCCTCGGCGGCTTCGGCCAGACGGCCGGTCTCCAGCCAGGCCAGTGCCTGCGCGCCCGGCACCATCACCCGCTGGACCGGATCGGGCAACTCCGGCGTGGCCAGCGCCGTAGCTGCCTCCCGGTCCACCGCCTCGTAGTCTTCCAGCCACGTGTGGGCGCGCAGCAGGACGATCGGGATCGCGGCCACCCAGTCGTCGGCAAGCTGAGCCCGCTCCAGGGCCGCCCGCGCGGCATCAGCCTTGGCCACGGCCTGATCCGCCTGCCCGATCATCATGAGATGTGCGGCTCGCGTCCCGGCGAGCCTGGCGGCCAGCCTGGAATCGGGCGGGATCGGCGGCTCGGCGCGTTCCAGCAGGTCGAGGTACTGGCCGCAGCGCGCATTGTCCCCCGACATCCCCAGGTCGAGCGCCAGCGCCAAGAACCGGTCCGGCGCTTGTACCAGCACGGCCGGGTCAACCAGGCTCAGATCGGGCGGAGGCGGCAGCGCCGGGTCGCGTACGTAGTCGGCAATCACCCGGTCCTGCAGCAGGGTCAGGGCCCGGTCGGGCTGCCGGGCGGCGAACAAGTGGCGGGTTGCACGGCGGATCTCGCCGGTGGCCTCGAACCATTCGGCCGCGCGCAGCTGGAGCTCCTGTTCCCGGCCGTGGTCGCGGGCCCGCAGCTCGGCGCGCAGCAGCTGGCGGACGAGGTGGTGGTAGCGGAACCTGGTCCGCTCCTCGTCGAGGGCCACGAGGAACAGGTGCGCGGCGTCGATGGCCTGCAGCAGCGCGCCCGCGTCCTGCCGTCCGGTGACCGCGGCGCTTGCTTCGGCGCTCAGCTCGCCGAGAATCGAGGTGTCGAGCATGAACCGGGCCAGCTCAGGTGGCTGGCGGTCGAGCACCTCGGCGGCGAAGTACTCGCCAATCGCCTGACCGCGGATCTGCAGCGCCCGTGCCGCCTGCCCAGGATCCTTGGCGCTGCGCAACGACAGCGCTGCCATCTGCAGCGCCGCTGCCCACCCCTCGCTGCGCTGATGCAGCAGGGCCAGGTCATCATTGGTCAGTCCGACGCCGAACTTCGCCAGCAGTCTTCGGCTGTCGGCCAGCGAGAAGCCCAGATCGCTGTCGCGCAGTTCGCACAGCTGCCCGGACATCCGCAGCCGGTGCAACCGCAGTGCAGGATCCATCCGGCTGGCCAGCACCAGCTGCGCGGCGTCGGCAGGCCAGTGCTCGATCAGATCGGTCATCTGCCCGCCCACCGCGTGCGCCGCGCAGTGGAAGTCGTCCACCACCACTGCGGACCCGGCGGGAAGCTTGGCGGCGTCGTTGGCGATCGACGCTGTCACATCGGCCGATACCGCGCCGTCCATCGCCAGTAGATCGGCCGCGTCCGCGCCGAATTCCGGTTCGGCGCCCCGGGGGGCCTCGATGAACCCGGACCAGAACCGGACCGGGTTCGCATCGGCCTCATCACACGACAGCCAGGCGGTGACGTCCGGCTCTCTGGCCGCGACCCAGCTCGACAACAGGACGCTCTTCCCCGCGCCCGCCGACCCCACGACCACGGTCAGCCGCTGGCGTGCCCCCGCGTTCAGCCGGTCATGCAGCGCCGACCGGGCCACCAGGGTGGAAGGCAACGTCGTGGGGCGGAACTTCGCCTGTGCGAACCGCGCCGCGCGCGGGGCAGCGCGCCCTGCCGCCGCGTCCTCTGCCACGACACGCCCCCGAGTCGATTCTCGCCAGTACCGATCGCTGTGTGCGGTCTGTGCCTGATCCTAGAGCGCCGCACAACGACCAGCTACGGCGGCAGCCGCAGATCACCACGGCAGGGTGATGACCGGGGCCTGACCGTGAGGCAGCCTGACCACATGCATCGATCGGCAGGCAGAAGGGCGCCACCTGAGTGGGATCACGAAGATACGAGATCACTGTCACCGGCCAGGCCGGCCCCGGAGTACGCGCCGAATTCGACGACTGCACGATCATCATCGGCCCGGACTCGACCACTCTGCGGGCCGAGCTGCCCGATCAGTGCGCGATGTCCGGGCTGATTCAGCGGATCATCGACCTCCGGCTGGAAATAACCCGCGTGCTCCTGCTCGCGCACCATGATGCCGGCCAGGGCTCGAAGGCGGCCGCCAGCGCGGAGAGGCAGGAGGAGCAGCCGTGGTCTGCACACTGATCTTGATGGGGCTGGCGGGCCTCCCGCCTGGTTGAACGCCGGCCGCTGCTCAGGCCGCGTCGCTTGGCCGCGGTGGCTGGCTGGCGTCGGCGGGAAGCTGCGCAAGAGCCTCGTCCAAGCTGGCGAAGTGGCGGATCACGCGGCCGATGCCGGTGATCGCGAAGAGCCGGAGCACATCGGGGCTGGAGATCACCAGCCGCACCTCACCGCCGGCGGCCAGCGCCCGCTTGTGTGCGCGCAGCAAGACGTGCAGCCCGACCGCATCGCAGGAGCGGGTACGGGTCATGTCGACGACCACAGTCGCCGACTCGTCTGCGGCCGAGGTAAGAGCCGCCCGCAGCCCGTACGCGGTGGCGATATCCATCTCCTCCGGCGCGGCCACCACGGGCACATCCCTGATGACCCTGATCTGGCAGCCGACGTCAGGCATTCGCGTACTCTCCTGGTGGCCGCGCTGATCCCCGCGGGCCAGGCGATCGGCGCCGCGGGCCGAGTAGCGCGATGGTGACTGGATATCCCGCGGCTGGTCCTGCACTGAGCCGGCCGCGGCCATGCGAGCGGTTTTCATGTATCTGCTTCCTGGGCGGTTGCCTGGAGGACTTCCCGCGCGCCGTCGTGATCGCGCTATCCCCGATCGTTCTGTCTGCGCCAGCGTCGCTCGCATACCTGGAAGAAAACTGAAAGTACGCTGACCTTGATCCGTGAGCAACAGGCCCCTTCCTCGACCGGAAGGGGCCTGTGAGCCTGGAAACCGCCGGTGACCTGCAACTCGGGGGCGCGGGTCGACCGTCGGCGTGCATCGGTCGCTTATCAACCTCGGGCCGGGCGGCTTCAGGCGCCGGGGCCGAGAGCCGCGAGCTGCGCGGCGGCGGAGTGGCGGACCTCGTCACCGACCGACCCGTCGCGGGCGATGGCCAGGCAGGCCGGGACGGCGGCCCCTGGGTCGACGGCGGCGAGCTGCTCGGCGGCGCACAGGCGCACCTCATCGCCGACTGCATCGTCGCAGGCGACGGCCAGGTAGGCCCCGACAGCGGCCCCCGGGGCGGCGGCGGCGAGGTGGATGGCGGCGGACAGGCGGACTTCGTCCCCGACCGACCCGTCGCGGGCGATGGCCACGCAGGCTAGGGCGGCGGCGTGCGGGTCGAGTTCGGCGACCTGCTCGGCGGCGGATAGGCGCGTGTCGTCGTCGACCCCCTGATCGCAGGCGATGGCTGTGAAGGCTTGGGCGGCGGCGTGAGGGTTATGCTTGGCGAACTGCGCGGCCGAGTCCATGCGGTCCTCATGGTCGTGGTACATGGCGGTGCCGGCTTTCTCTGCGCGACCAGTTCCGATACCCCGGACGACAGCCTGCCTGGTTCAGGGGCAGGCGTAGCCGCGGGCGTGCCGATGAGGGCCCGGGTGTCCCGGCGGCTTCATCGTCTGTCCCAACTGCATGAACTCAGTCTCCCGATGCCAATCGGCCGCGACCATAGGGGAAACCCCCGATTTGACCCTGAGGTTAACCCGCACCGTGCCCCAGCCCCGGGCTCGTTATGTCATCAGGCCCTTATCCTCATCGATCACCACCAGGACCGGCCCGGCCAGTCGGTTCTAGTGATGCCAGGGCAGGCGATTGGCGAGGCTGGCACGTGTCCAGCGGTCAGGTCGGCAACCAGCGCAGCCAGGTTGGCTGGGTAAATGGTTTCGCGGGTTGCGGCCAGTTCGGCGTGGGTCCACCAGCGGTGGCCACGGTAGTGCTCGCGTTCGAACTCGTTCAGCCCCGACGGGTCCACCTGGTGGCTGGTGACGCGGTAGAGGAAGAAGTCGTCGCGGAACAGCCCGCTGGCCCAGCCCAGGTCGGCGTGACCACTGGTGTAGGCGACCAGACGAAGACGGGCCGGGGCGACCGTGAGCCCGGTTTCTTCGCGTAGCTCCCGGGCCGCGGCGTCCGCGAGGTCCTCGCCTTCTTCGACGCCGCCGCCGGGTACCAACCAGGCGTGGCCAGACTGAACCAGCAACAGCCGGTCCGAAGCATCAACAGCAGCACACGTGCTGATCTGCGGGCGAACTCAGCCATCATCCGAAGGTAGGCCACGTCGACCGCCGCCCGGGAGCGAAGACGATGGGGACAGGGAGCGCCTGGCTGTGCCGGGGGGTTTGCATCGATCAGGACGCCCAGGCCGGCCTGCCGCGGCTGCCCGAGATCAGGGAGGAGGCTGACTCACGCGGTACCGGCTACTTGCCCTGCCCGGCTGCGCCGTTGGCAACCTGCGGGACCGCCGCGGCGATCTTACGGATGGCCTCAGAGGTCTTGCGGCCCGTGGCTTCATCATGATCGACGATCATCCTGGCCGCCTCGACTTGGGCATCGGTAACCACGACCCTCGTCTTAGGCATTAACCGTTCGCCTCCTGCGGCCTACCCTCGTCCTCTGATGGTAGAAGAACCTCGCCGGTGGCGCTAACGTCCGTCGTGGCGACGACCTCTACGTCGCCTCCTGCCTGCTCAATCGCGTAAACGGGCACGTCGAGGGCGGCATCGAGGGCCGCGTAGATGAAGTCTTCTTCGGCGGGGCTGAGCAGCTTGGAGTTCTGGAGTGCGCTCAGTTCTCGGTTGCCGAGCCTGGCCTTGCGTACGTCGTCAGAGACAGCCAGCTCGGCGGCCCATCGAAGGCTGCGCATGACTTCCTCGCGCTTGGACCGGCTCTCCAGCTCCTGGGTCCCGCGTCGACCGATGCGCTGGCCAACGAGGGCGACAGCGGCGGTGAGGATCGGAGACCCGAAGCTGAGCACCCAGACAGCCCAGGTCGGCAACGTCGTCACGGGGTCGAACCTAGGGTATCGCGACTTCGTGTACCTGAAAGATCGCTACCCTCGCCAGGCTCCGTCCGGCGATGCGGTTGTCAGAACTGCGGGGAATTGAAAGGTTCTAGCGATGAGTTACGGACCGCCGGATGGTCCAACCCCTGAGAACTGCGGGTAGGGCTCCGAGCGAGTTTCCGGGAGGAACCATGGCTTTCACGTTTCCTGGGGAGTCAGCCGAGTACCGGGCTGCGCGGAACCGGCTGCTGGAACAAGAGATCGAGTTGCGCCACGCCACGGAGTCGGTGGCCGAGGCCCGGCGGCGGCTACCGCCCGGCGGCGTGGTGCCGCAGGACTACGTCTTCCATGGTCAGGGCCCCGGCGGCGCCCCAGCCGAGGTGCGGCTGTCGGAGCTGTTCGCGCCGGGTAAGGACTCGCTGGTGATCTACAGCATGATGTTCCCCCGCGCCGGCGACGACGACAGCCCGGGCCCGGCAATCGGGCAGACCGCGCTGCTGCCGCTGGCTGAGGGCCCGTGCCCCTCCTGCACCGCGTTCCTCGACCAGCTGGACGGCGCCGCTGAACACGCCTCTCAGCGGCTCAATCTCGCGGTCTGCGCAAAGGCGCCGATCGAGCGCGTCCTCACCTTCGCCGAGGAGCGCGGCTGGCGGCGGCTGCGCCTGCTGTCCTCGGCCGGAACTACCTATAACCGGGACTACCTGGCCGAGAGGCCGGACGGTGAGCAGCAGCCAATGCTGAACGTGTTTCACCGTGACGGGGACACGATCCGCCACTTCTGGGGCTCGGAATTGTTCTACGCGCCGACGGAGCCGGGGCAAGATCCCCGCCACGTCGGCACCCTGGAGCCATTGTGGAACCTGTTCGATCTCACCCCGGAAGGACGCGGAACCGACTGGTATGAGCAGCTGAGCTACTGACGCCCGGGCCGGTGCCGGGCTGGCTCGACATCGGTGCTCGCTGCAGCACGGGTCTACGATGCGTCCTATGAATCACGCGGGGGCCGCGCCCGAACTGGCCGGACCCGCCGACCTGCCCGGCCTGGTCGTCACGTGCGCCGCCGCCTTCAGCGACGACTCCATGATCCGCTGGCCGATGCCCGACGCGACCCCCGCGATGCTGCAGGAGCTCTTCCGGGTGATCCTCACCCCGTATCTGGAGTTCGGCGTGTTGTGGAAGATCCACGGCTGCGACGGCGGGGCAGCGTGGCTGTCGCCGGGGGTGACGGGCCGGTTCGACGAGATCGAGCAGTCCGCCCGGGCGGCCATCAACCTGCTGACCGACGACGGCGGCGCCCGGTACGCCGCGTTCTGGGACTGGCTGGGCGCTCACCTGCCGCGCGAGCCCTGCTGGTTCCTCGACCTGGTCGCCGTCGCACCGGCGGCGCAGGGGCAAGGGCTAGGCCGGGCACTGGTGACACACGGCCTGAATCTGGCCCGGGCCGACGGATGCCCCGCCTTCCTGGAAACCAGCACCCCCCGCAACGTCCCGTTCTACCAGTCCCTCGGCTTCCAGATCGCCGACAAGCAACAAGCCCCCGACGGCGGACCCGTGATCTGGTTCATGCAAACTCCGCGCTGACCCCGGCGAGCATCACAGACGCCCGTCTGGGTCAGGATGACCGGCCTCGGGTCCGGCCTCGACGATGCGGCCATGCTCTCGGGCCGCAACGGGTGGTTACGATGGACGGCATGGCCGTCCACCTGACGCACTGGGGGACGTTCGAGGCGGTCAGCGATGGCGAGCGGCTGACCGAGGTGCGGCCGTGGCGCGGTGACCCTGAGCCGATGCCGCTGATCGGCAACGTCGCCTCCGCCCAGCATCACCCGGCCCGCATCGCCGTGCCGCATGTGCGCAAGGGCTGGCTGGACCACGGCCCGGGTGCGCCGGGACGCGGCGACGAGCCGTTCGTGCCGGTGCCGTGGGACATGGCGCTGGACCTGCTGTCCGGGGAGTTGCGCCGGGTCTACCGGGACCACGGGGCGCAAGCGGTGTACGGCGGCTCGTACGGCTGGGCCAGCGCCGGCCGGTTCCACCACGCGCAGAGCCAGGTGCACCGGTTCCTGAACTGCCTCGGCGGCTACGTGCGGCACGTGAACAGCTACAGTCTCGGCACCTCCACGGTGCTGCTGCCCCATGTGATCGCCGACGTGAACGTGCTGCAGACCCACGCCACGACCAAGTCCGTGATCGCGGAGCATACCGACCTCGTTGTCGCCTTCGGCGGGCTGTCGCCGAAGAACGCGGCGGTGTCGCCGGGCGGGGTCTCCCGGCACAACGCCCGCGGCTGGGTGAGCGCCGCCCGGGCACGGGGCTGCCGGTTCGTCTCGGTGAGCCCGCTCCGCGACGACACGCCCGCCGAGGCGAGGGCCGAGTGGATCGCGCCGCGTCCCGGCACCGACGCCGCGCTGATGCTCGCGCTGGCCCAGGTGCTCGACGCCGACGGCCTGGCCGACACCGGATTCCTGGACCGTTACACCGTCGGTTACCCGCAGTTCGCCCGTTACCTGTGCGGCGAGGCAGACGGCGTCGTGAAGAATCCCCCGTGGGCTGAGGAGATCACCGGCGTCCCAGCGGCGCGCATCAGGGAACTCGCGCACGAGATGGCGGCGGCCCGCACCCTGGTGACCGTCAGCTGGTCGCTGCAACGTGCCCGGCACGGGGAGCAGCCGCTGTGGCTCGGCGTGGTGCTCGCCGCCATGCTCGGCCAGATCGGGGTGCCGGGCGGCGGTTTCGGCCACGGCTACGGGTCCGCATCCCTGGTTGGCGAGCCGGCGCCCCTGGTCTCTGTGCCGCGGCTGCCGCAGGGCAGGAACGGTTCTTCCGCGTTCATCCCGGTGGCGCGGATCGCCGACATGCTGCTGAATCCCGGTGCGGCCTATGACTACAACGGGCAGCGGCTGACCTACCCGGACATCCGGCTGGTGTACTGGTGCGGCGGTAACCCGTTTCATCATCATCAAGACCTCGCCCGGCTGCGCGAGGCGTTCGCCCGGCCGGACACGGTGGTGGTGCACGACCCGTTCTGGACGGCGACGGCCCGGCACGCGGACTTCGTGCTGCCGGCCACCATGTCCATCGAACGTGACGACTACGGCTCCGGGCAAAACGACCGGATGTTCTTCCCGATGCCGTCGCTGACCCGGCCGCACGGTGAAGCACGAGACGACTACAGCATCTTCGCGGGGCTAGCGGAACAGCTCGGCGTGGGCAAGGACTTCACCGAGGGCCGCACCGCGATGGAATGGCTGCGTCACCTGTATGAAGAGTGGCGATGCAACCTGGCTGAGCGCGGCCGGGCAGTACCGGATTTTGCCGAGTTCTGGGCAGGCGACGGCCTTGAACTGCCGGTGGCCAGCGAGCCTCAGGTGGCGTTCGCCGATTTCCGTGCCGACCCGGAGAGCCACCCGCTCACCACGCCGACTGGGAAGATCGAAATCTTCTCCGCGACCATCGACAGCTTCGGGTACCGGGACTGCCCGGGCCATCCGGTCTGGCTCGAACCGGACGAATGGCTCGGCTCCCCCGCCGCCCGACGCTTCGGCCTGCAACTGGTCGCCAACCAGCCGCGGTCGCGCCTGCACAGCCAGCTGGATATCGGCGCGCACAGCCAGTCGGTCAAGATCGCCGGGCGTGAGCCGGTTCGGCTGAATCCCGACGACGCGGCCGCCCGCGGCCTGCACGACGGCGATCTCGTGCGGATCTTCAACGAACGGGGTGCCTGCCTAGCCGGCCTGGCCGTCGATGAGGCGGTGCGCCCCGGGGTCGCCCAGCTTTCCACCGGCGCCTGGTACGACCCGGACCCGGCGGACCCGGGCTTCTGCCGTCACGGCAACCCCAACGTGCTTACCGCTGACCGCCCCTCCTCCACCCTCAGCCAGGGCTGCACGGGCCAGTTGGCCCTCGTCGAGATCGAGCCGTACCACGGCATCCCACCGGAGCTTTCCGTCACCCGGCCCCCCGCCACCAGGCACTTGGAATGACTCGCGGCCCACTGGACTGAGGGTCCCGGTCGTTCTGGCGCGACCGATGGGACCCAAGGCCTTACCCCGGGTATTGTCACGCTCGCCTGGCGCGCGGACGGTACGCGGTGATGGCGGCGGTGAGAACCGCTCCGGTGATCAGCCCCACCCCGGCCTGGACGGTTCTGAACTACAACTGGAACTGCAACTCGATGGTGTCGTGCTGGAGGCGGGTTAGCGGCCGCGGGTTGCGGTCGCGTTCGTGGTGAGCGCCATGCCGACAGCCTTGACGCTCGATGGTCTAACGGTTATGTTGATATAACCGTTAGATGGGGAGGTCGGGTGCAGCAGGAAGTCATCCTGGCCATGCTGGCGAAGGAGCCGTCCCAGGGCTACCAGCTGCGCGCCCGGCTCGATGCGGCGCTCGGGCCGCTGGGTGAAGGGCTGAATGCCGGGCACGTCTATGTCACCCTCGCCCGGCTGGAGAAAGCGGGCCTGGTCGTCTTGGATGGAGACTCCGGTTCGGCGGAGCGGCCGGACCGGAAGGTCTACCTGCTCACGGCGGCCGGGCAGGACCGGGTGACCGAGTGGCTGTCAGAGGTCAGCTGGCCCAAGCCCGATATCGCCGGGTTCCATCTCAAGCTCATCGCCGCGGCCACCGCGGGGCTGGCTGATCCGGTCAGCATCGTCGGCGCCCAGCGCCGGGAGCTGCTGCGCAGGCTGCGGGAAGCGCAGCGCGCCGCGATGGCCGAGTCCGGCGGCTCGGACGCCAGCCTGCTGCTGGAGGGCATCGCGCTTCGACTGCAGGCTGACCTGCGCTGGCTGGAGGCCTGCGAACGAAGCTGGACCGACCGAAGGAGCGGCTGAGAAAGTGAAGACCGGCGATCCGATCGCGCGCGCTAGGGGACTACGCAAGACCTACGGCAAGGACGACGGCCTGATCCGCGCCGTCGACAGCGTCGACCTGGACATCACCCGGGGCGAGACGCTGGCCGTGATGGGGCCGAGCGGCTGCGGGAAGTCCACGCTGCTCCACTTGATCGGCGGCCTGGACCGGCCCTCCGATGGTGAGCTGTGGCTGCGCGGGCGGCGAATTGATCAGCTCAGCGAGCGCGCGCTGGCCCAGATGCGCTGCAGGGAAGTCGGTTTCGTCTTCCAGGCGTTCCACCTGATGGACGAGCTGACCGCTCAGGAGAACGTTGAGCTACCAGCTCTGCTGGCCGGGCGGCCGCCGCGGTCCGCGCGACGCCGGGCCGGCGAGCTGCTGGAGCAGGTTGGCCTGGCTGACCGGGCCGGCCATCTGCCCTCGGCGCTGTCGGGCGGCCAGCGTCAGCGGGTCGCCATCGCCCGCGCGCTCGCCAACGACCCGGTCCTCGTCCTGGCCGATGAGCCCACCGGCAACCTCGACAGCGCAGCCACGCTCGACGTGCTGCGGCTGTTTGAGGGACTGCACTCGGCCGGGTACACGTTGGTGATCGTGACTCACGACGAGCGGATCGCAGCCACCGCAGACCGCCTGGTCTCGATGCGCGACGGCGCGTTTATCGAGGAGACCAGGCTGACCGGCGGGACGCGCCCGCGGCTGAGCGCGCTGATCGAGCTGGAAGGCTGAGCCGGTGAGCCGTGCGTTCCTCGTGTTCCGGCTCGCGGCCCGCGACCTTCGCCACCGCCGCGGCGAGGCCGTCATGCTGGTGATCGTCATCGTGGCGGCCACGACCGCGCTGACCCTTGGCCTGGTTCTGCGCGGAGTGACCGCCCACCCGTACCAGACGACCCGGCAGGCGACGTCCGGGCCCGATGTGCTCGCCACCGACTTCGGCCATGCCGCGCTCGCCCATGTTGCGCCGCTCGCCCATGCGCGCGGCGTGGTCAGATCCTCTGGGCCATTCCCCGTCGCATTCCCCGTGCTCAGAGCCAATGGCCACACCGACGCGGTACTAGCCGAAGGCCGCGACACCGGACCAGCTCCCGTGGACCAGCCGAAACTGGCCGAAGGCAGCTGGGTCCGGAGCGGCGCGGTGGTGGTCGAGCGGAGCTTCGCCGATGCACTCGGCCTGCACGCCGGTGACCGTGTCACGCTGAACGGCCGGTCGTTCAAGATTGCCGGGGTGGCGGTCACCGCCGCCTTGCCGGTCAACGGCCTCGGGTTCTTGGAAGGCAGCACGCAGTGGCCCAATCCAGGCTTGATCTGGATGACCCAGGCCGATGCCCGCAGCCTGGCGACGTCGCACTATCCGCTCGGCTACCTGCTCAATCTGAAGCTCACTGGCCCAGCCGCGGCCGAGGCGTTCGCTAACCGGTTCGACCCAGGCGGCTACACCAACAACACGGGTGGTCTCTACCTCATCCCGTGGCAGATGATCAGCCGGCAAGATGGGCTGCTGGTGCGCCACGAGCAGAACATCATTCTTGTCGGCAGCTGGCTGCTGGCGCTGCTCGCAATCGGCAGCCTCGTGATACTCGTCGGCGGCCGGATGGCCGAGCAGAACCGGCGGGTCGGCCTGCTGAAGGCAGTGGGCGGCACGCCCGCCCTGGTCGCAGGCGTGCTTCTGGCCGAATACCTCGCCCTGGCCCTGATCGCGGCGGCGGCAGGCCTGGTGATCGGGAGACTGGTCGCGCCGCTGCTCACCAATCCCGGCACCGGCCTTCTCGGCACCGCTGGCGCGCCGCAGCTCACCGTGTTCACCGTCGCGGCGGTGGCCGCGGTGGCGCTTGCGGTTACGGTACTAGCCACGCTCGTCCCCGCCCTGCGGGCGGCTCGTACCAGCACCGTCCGCGCCCTCGCCGACGCAGCCCGCCAGCCACGGCGCCGGGCATGGCTGATCGGACACTCGGCGCGGCTGCCCGTGCCGCTGCTGCTCGCCGTCCGGCTGGCCGCCCGCCGCCCCCGGCGCGTCCTGCTCAGCGCGGGCAGCATCGCCGTCACGGTCAGCGGGATCGTGGCCGTGCTGTTCGCCCACGCCACGCTGGCCGTCTCCCAGTTCGGCACCTCCTCCGGAACCGCCAACCCGGACAGGTCCGACGTCGGCTTCATCTCCCAGGCCGCCCGCGAGGACCAGGTCCTGCTCATCGTCACCATCCTGCTCGTTGCCCTCGCCGCCGTGAACGTCATCTTCATCACCCGGGCAACCGTGCAGGACTCGCGGCACGCCTCCGCGGTGACCCGCGCCCTCGGCGCCACCCCCGACCAGCTCGCCCTGGGACTTTCGGCCGCGCAGGTCCTTCCCGCCCTGGCGGGCGCCCTGCTGGGGCTAGCAGGAGGATTCGGCCTGTTCACCCTGGAAGCTCAGGGAGGCAGCGTGAGCCAGCCGCCCGCCTGGTGGCTGATCATCGCCGTGCTGGGGACCGTGATCGCGGTGGCGGGACTGACCTCCATCCCCGCCCGCATCGGCGCCCGCCTCCCCGTCGCCGAAATCCTTCAAACAGATAATGCGTGACCTCCCGATTGCAAATCGGTATTACGGCATGAGTTGGACTCGGACATTCGAGCCCATCTGGGCGACACACCGAGATCGTGGTGACATCCGGGCTCGGCTATCGAGCAGCACGGCCGGTCACGTCCGGCGCCTATGGGCAAGGTGGCGACCACCCCTTCACTGACCTGCTGCCGGGACTGGTTCGCGAGCAGCAGATCCCCGTCCTGCCGTGCGGGGGCGGCGCGGGAGGCCTTTGCGGCATTGGCGAGCGGTGCGCAGCGGTCGATCTGCGTCAGCACCTCCTCGAGCTTGGCGTCGAGGGCGGCGGAA
>Ga0207665_10000973_pt1 | contig 19387 bp, 17 predicted proteins | sample LARL112metaG_FD_184351 | JGI IMG/M metagenome (GOLD analysis project Ga0207665, IMG submission 184351) | Corn, switchgrass and miscanthus rhizosphere microbial communities from Kellogg Biological Station, Michigan, USA - LAR L11-2 metaG... | ecosystem: Host-associated > Plants > Roots >...
TCGAGTGGACTGACGCTGCGCACCCGCGCGAGATCGCATTCTTCGATCGCGGTCCGGCTGACACCACTTTGAAACTCAGTGGATCATGGTCGGCCTACTGGTACAACGGTGTGATCGTTAGCTCCGAGATCACCCGCGGTCTCGACATCTTCGAGCTGGCGCCGAGTGCGTTCATCTCGCAGAACGAGATCGACGCGGCGAAGACAGTTCACTTCGATTACTACAACGTGCAGGGCCAGCAGAAGTTCGTTTGGCCGCCGTCGTTCGCGCTCGCGCGAGCCTACGTCGATCAGCTCGAGCGTTCAGGTGGACTTGCATCGAGCAGAATCTCAGCGGTACGTCAGCAGCTTGCCTCCGCTGAATCAGCTTCAGGCGGCAGCCGCGCCAGATCATTGAATACGCTCGCTTCGCAGCTGGATAAAGATGCTGGTGGGTCGAGCGATGGCGCGAAGGTGCGCACGCTGGCGTCAGCGGTGAGAGACCTGGCTCGGTAAGGAACGAAACTCTCGTGTTCAAACGGTCGCGGCGAAAGTCGCGACCGTTTTTCTTGCCTGGTCAGCGTAGATAGCTCTTGGCGATCATCATGTGCACGCCGACATTCCCGTCGACGAGCTCGGTGATGCGTAGATCCGCCGCCATCGACGCCGCCTGGTAAGCCTGAGCCTCGGTCAGCGACTTCTTCTCCTGCAGCAGTTTCACCATCTCGCGAATCGCGGTCTTCGTCGCGACGACGAGCGAAGTATCGGTCCCCATCGTGATCCAGTGCGTCGGCGTCTCGGCGCGCGGCCAATCCAGCTTCATGTCCTTGCGCACGATCAGCTGCACTCGGCCGCGGAGATTGGTCTCGATCGCGGTTTGATCGACTTCGCCGTCACCCTGCGCGGCGTGACCATCACCAATTTCGAGTAGCGCGCCTTTGACGAACACCGGGATGTAAAGCGTAGTTCCCGCGACGAGCTCCTTGTTGTCGAGATTCCCGGCGTGACGCGACGGCGGATTGCTGCTCACTCTGCCAAGCGATGCGGCGGGGGCGACGCCGATCGAGCCGAAGAATGGATGAAGTGGAACGGTGATTCCCGGCGCGACTTCCGCAGTCATCCTGGCGCGATCGAGGTGGACCAGCGTGCTGACGCGAGTGCCGGGTGGACCACAGAGCTCGGGTACGAAGCCACGACAGCCATTGTAGGCATAGTCGATCGGCAGCGTGATCGAAAGCAGTTTGACCTCGAGCACATCACCGGAATCCGCGCCGTCGACGTAAATCGGGCCGGTGAGAATGTGGCCGCCCGGTCCACGCAACGCACCCGTGTCCTGCGCCACGATGTCGCGGAGTGCCTGCGGAATGTCTGCCGGTTTTACGCCAAGCCGCTCGAGTCCGGTTGGTGTGTTGGTGAGCATCGTCTCGACTTCCACGATGTCCCCTGACTTGATCCGCAACGCCGGTTTGGCTTCAGACCAGTAGTAGCCGTACGCCACCGTCGTGGGTGTTGCGGCAAGCTGATGCACTACCTGAGCGTGCGCGGCGCCAGCAACGAGTAGCAGCGCTCCCGCTATCGACGCGCGGAAAGGACTGACAAGGCATTTCATTGTCACTACATTAGCGACACCATGGAAGACCTGACAACCGGTCCGCTCACCCGGCATCTGCTGAAGACCACGAGCTTCATGCTCGTGATGATTGTCTTCCAGACGCTGTACTTCCTGATCGACCTCTATTGGGTCGGCAGGCTGGGCACGCACGCCGTCGCCGCGGTCGGCATCGCGGGCAATCTCACGTTCATCGTGCTCGCGCTGACGCAGATGCTCGGCGTCGGCACTACCACGGTCGTGTCGCACGCAATCGGCAGAAAGGATCGCGAGGGCGCGCAGCTGATGTTCAATCAGGCGCAAGTGCTGGCGGTTGTCACCGGGTCGATCTTCCTCGTCCTCGGACTGTTGTTGCGCGTTCCATATGCACGCGTGATGAGTCCGGATCCGGAAACCGCGACTCTCGCCGGTCAGTATCTGCTCTGGTTTATCCCCGCGATGGCGCTGCAATTCCTGATGGTCGCGGCCGGCGCTGCACTGCGCGGAGTCGGCAACTTCAAGACCGGCATGATCGTCGGCACCGGCTCGGTCATCATCAACATGCTCTTTGCGCCGTTTCTGATTTTTGGATGGATCACGGGTCACGCGTTTGGCGTAGCCGGCGCGGCCATGGCTTCGCTCATCGCGATCATTATAGCGATCGTCTGGTTCGGAGCGTATTTCGTGGCAAAGGATTCCTACTTGCGATTTGTTCGCGCCGATCAGAAACCGCAGCTCGCGCTTTGGCGCAAGATGCTCAACATTGGTCTGCCAGCTGGTTTTGAATTCGGGATGATGGCTGTCTATCTCATCCTCGTTTATTCACTCGCGCGACCGTTTGGGGCTGCAGCACAAGCTGGCTTTGGCATCGGACAGCGCGTGATTCAATCGTTGTTCATGCCCGCCGTCGCGCTCGGCTTTTCCGTAGCGCCGGTTGCTGGGCAGAATTTCGGCGCACGCAATCGTGAGCGCGTCATCGACACATTTCGCAAAGCGGCGTACATGGTGACGGCGATCATGGTCGTACTGATCATCGTCGCCCAGATCGCGCCTCGCTCACTGATCGCCGTATTCTCGAAGGATCCGGCCGTGCTCGACGTCGGAGGCGTCTACCTCCGCATCGTGTCGTGGACCTTCATCGCCTCGGGATTGATCTTCGTCGCGTCCAGCATGTTCCAGGCGATGGGCAATACGATTCCCTCACTCATCGCTTCCGGAGTTCGCGTGCTGCTCGTCGCAGTGCCGGCAATTCTTCTTTCGCGGGCGCCCGGATTTCAGCTCAATTATATCTGGTATCTCTCGGTCACCGCGGTCTTCATTCAGCTCGCGATCGCCATGCTGCTGCTGCGCCGAGAATTCAGGCGCCGACTGACATTTCCAGCCCAGGCAAAACTCGACGGCACCGCCGTCGCCAGTGCAGTAGCGGTTAGCGGTTAGCGGTTAGCGGTTAGCGTCAGTGGTTAGTGTTTCGCGAATGAGGTGGGCCTTGCCCACCGCCCACCGCCCACCGCTCACCGCTCACCCCTCACCCCTCAGCGCACTGCTTCCCCGAACGCCGTAATCGGATCCACGTCGACCGGCACGCTGTTCGTCGTTCTGTCGAGCGCCGCTTTGAGGTCCGCCGGCATCGTTCCGTACTTCGTCATCCACGCTTCGGCACGCGCGCGATTGCCAGTCGCTTCGATCGTCAGTAGCTCCTTGGCCAGACTCGCGACCGCGCTCGGCATCTTCGCGAAATCGATCGCGTAGCGGCCCGTCGCTGCGTCACGCGTGATCGCGCGCTGCTCCACGAAATAATTGAACTCCATCATCTCCGCCTTTGCGTGCGCCTCCGCTGTTCCGAATCGCACCGTGCGGAAGATGCCGGCGACTTCCGACGCGTAGAAATCCCGCGCGCGCGACTTCGGCAGCACGCCGTGGTTCATCAGCCAATCGAGACCGTAAAGACCGACGATGTCAGCCTTCGCTTCCTCGAGACCGCTGTAGATCGGACCGATCGACTCGCGAATGTCGGCCTGCTTCCCGTTAATGCGCGAGTAAGCGGGGCCGAGTCCGTGGGAGATCTCGTGCATGACGGTGGTGGTGAGATAACCATCGCCCGATGCGAGGTTCGCCTGATCCGGGCGCAGCAGAAGCTTGGCGATGGGCAGCACGACGTAGTTCACGCGCGCGTCCATAAAGTTCTTGAAGAAGATTTTCTTCGTTCCCTTCTCAGCGTGGATGCGCGGATCGTTGGGAAGATTGTCGGCGACGGCCTGGTAACCGTGACGTAGATCACCGGCACGGAACGGCGTGTCCATCACTTCCATCGGCGTCGGATGTCCGGCGTTCGACGGGCGATCAGCGGCTGGAATCGGCAGTGCGTCCTGGATCGCCGCCGCGTACTTCTTGTACATCGTGAGCTTTGCTGACTCGGCGGGGTTACGAATCATCACCGCGACGCCGTACGAAGTTTTGACGCCGAGCAGGTCGTCGAGGTAGGTCTCGTAAGGGGCGAAGATGACGTCGAACTTGTGATTGTCGAGGTCGACCCAGGCGATATCACTACTATAGTAGTTGTCGCTGAGCAGCGCGTCGGCGCGGAGCCGCAGGAAATTCGCGAACTGCTTGTCATCGGAAAGAGCGGCAGCGTCGCGCAGCGCCTTCGCGGCCGGTACGAGCCACTGCTTGTATTCGACATGATACGGAACACCGACGAGCTCTCTGCCTTGCCGTTTGACGACTGTCCATGGATTGTAGATCTCGGCTTTCCTGGCCGGATGCGCCGCGACGTAGTCTTCGATTTCCTTGCGAGTGATGCCGGCGGGATAGAGAGCGTGTCCCGGCTCGTAGCGAGTGTTGGCGAGGAACGGCTTGTTGCCTTCCAGCAGATCGTAGCGATTGCCGTTGATCAGCAGATAGTGATGGATCTGCTTCTCGGTCGCCCCGGGACAATTGGCGAGTGCCTGATAGATCGCGAGGCCCTGTGGATCGCTTTGTCGCCAGAAGATGCTCTCGAGATCCTGTCCTGCTTCAACGAGCTTCCGCACCATTGCGACTTCGCGCGTCGAGAGGCCGCTGGTGTTGAACGGCATCTGGACCGGCCGAAATTTCGCGAGCTGGGCGGCGAGGTTTTCAGTGGGAGCCGGGTGGTTGGAGCAAGTCGGGGCTGTCTGGGCTACGACAGGCGAGGCCGCCGCGGTCATCCACACCGCAGCGACAATTAGAGCAGTGGAATGCGTTGTCATGCTCTGAATCTAATGCGTGCGGTCGGGCGCTATCCCAACCGCTGTTGGAGCTCTACTCGCCCGGCAGCAGCACGTCGATCGTCGTACCAACACCGACCGCGGTTTTAACATCGAGCGTACCGCCGGCCTGAGTGACGATACCATAGACTGTCGACAGACCGAGACCGGTTCCCTTTCCGCCTTTCGTCGTAAAGAACGGCTCGAACATCCGCTGCTGAACCTCTGGGGTCATACCCGATCCGGTGTCTCTGACTCGCAGCAGGGTGTAGCGACTCCCACCGCGGTTGGCGGCCACTGTGAGATAAATGCTTCCCGACCCGGTTATCGCATCGCGCGCATTCATCAGCAGGTTCATCACCACCTGCTCGGCGTTGCTGCGATCGACGCGGGCGAGGGCTTCCGCGCTTTTGAGCTCGAGGATCAGGGTGATATCGGGGCCGAGGAGCCGGCGAGTAATCGTCGCCATCTCTCTCGCAACATCGTTCATGTCGAGCGCCTCGCTTACGACAGTCGTTTGGCGACGCGCAAAGGTGAGCAGCTGAGAAACGAGCGCCGCGCCGTGGCGGGCCGCGGTGACGATCGCTTGTGCATCCGCCCTCGGCTCCTCTTCCTTCAGATCAGTGGTGAGTAGATCAGCGGAGGCAAGAATCGTGGTGAGCACGTTGTTGAAGTCGTGCGCAATTCCGCCGGCGAGCTGGCCAAGCGCGTCCATCCGCTGCCACTGTCTGATTTGCTGCTCGAGCTTGTGGTGCTGGGTTACGTCGGTGACGCTGCCACGAATCAGGCGACGCTCGAGCGATGGCATCTGCACTAGTCTGATCTCGCAGTAGATCTCAGCCCCATCGGATCGGCGATACAGCCATTCGAAGCACGGCACCTCTCCGGCGAGCGCGGCCGCGATGTGCTCCCACGCCACCTCGTCGGACCTACGTCCGTCGGGCTGGAGGGCGGGGTTCATCGTGAATGGGTTAGCGGCGAGCAACTCGTCACGGGTGAGGCCGAACAGAGTGCACGCGTTTTCATTGACTTCGACGAAGTTGCACGAGTCGACATCGAACATGACGATTGCTTCGGGAGCGTATTCGACGAGGGTCCGGTAGCGCGCTTCACTTTCGGCAAGCGCGAACTGTGCGCGCTTGATATCGGTGATGTCCCGCGCAACGATCACGGCCGCGACGACCTGATCGCCGACCATGACGGGCCCGGTGTGGGTCGCATACCACGCCTCTGCTCCGTCAGCATAGATTACCCGCTGCTCGCGTGATCTCGCGGCTCCGCCCTCGAAAATCTGCCGTAGCGATTCCTCGAGCTCGACGCGTGAACCCGGGGGCACATAGTCCAGTGCATTCCGCCCCAGCAGTCCGGACGCCGAGCCACCAGCCCGAGCGCGATTCGCATAGACGATCTTTCCTTCACGATCGACCAGCAGGAGCCTGTCCGGAATGGCGTGCGCGATCGACTGCCACAAATCGGATCCAAGTTCTGCCGATATAGAACCCGGTGTTGTGTCCATCAAAGAATCCCGAAAATCGTCGGCAGCAGGAGCCTCTTGCGCCGGCCCCGCGCTGAACGATAGTTTGCAAGTATAGAACGTCGTTCTACCGCAACTAGAATACCATTCTATGCTTGGGTTAGTCAAGGGTGAGGGTTGATAAAACAAATGGTTTATCGACAGACACCGCGGAGCGCGAAGGTTAGGGGCGCAACGAGGGACGCAATTCGGCGCGCGGCGAGAAAGCTGTTTGGCCAGCACGGGTACGATTCGACGACGATGCAGGACATCGTGCGCGAAGCGGGTACCTCGATCGGCAACGCCTATTTCTACTTCGCGAACAAGGAGGCAATCCTCAGCGATCTCGTTGAAGAAGCCTTCCTCGGCGCCTGGGCGCAGGCGGATGTAGCATGCGAGTCGGTGGAACAGGGACCCGCTCGCATTGCCGTCGCCATCTACGCCAACCTGATAAACTTTTTGGTGAACGATCGCGACATGGCGCGCATCGTCGTGACGAGCGTCCCCACCGTTCTTCGGCACGTTCTCGAGCTGCACGCCGAGCGACTGAACCGCCTTTTCCTGGCAAACTTCCCCGACCGTAGCGAGAAGGAGCTGCTTCTCAGCTCGGCCGCCGTCGGTGGTGCGAATCGCTGGGTGATCGAGCTCACTCTAAGCGGAAAGCTAAATGTGCCCGCCCCCGAGCTCGGCGCATTCATGATCCGCTGGCACCTTCGTGCACTCCGGTGCTCGGAAAAGGAAATCGATAGAGTCGTACGAATCGCCACACGGACGCTCACGCCCGCTAAGGTCGGTAAGCGAGCCTCGTGAACCGAGACCCCGGCCCGGTCATCCAGGTCTCGTCTATTCGTAAGACCTACGGCAAAATCGTAGCTGTCGAAGACGTCTCCTTCGACGTGATGGACGGCGAGATCTTCGGCCTCATCGGACCGAACGGCGCCGGCAAGACAACGACAATGGAATGCGTCGAAGGAATTCGCCGCCCGAACAACGGCTCGATCAAAGTGCTCGGCCTGGATCCGGTTCGCGATGTATACGCGTTGCAGGAACGCATCGGCGTGCAGCTCCAGCAGGCGCAATTACAGAAGCGAATCAAGGTCTGGGAGGCGATGCACTTGTGGGCATCGCTTTACAAGAAACCGGTTGCCATCGGCGATCATCTCCTCGAGCAGCTCGGCCTCGCCGAGAAACGCAACGCGTGGTTCATGACGCTGTCGGGCGGGCAGAAGCAGCGTCTCTTCATCGCGCTCGCTCTGATCAACGATCCCGAGGTCGTCTTTCTCGACGAGCTCACTACCGGCCTCGATCCGCAGGCTCGGCGAAAGATCTGGGATCTGGTGCGCGACATTCGCGCCCGCGGCAAGACTGTCTTCCTTACCACGCACCTGATGGAAGAAGCCGAGCGATTGTGCGATCGCGTCGCGATCATCGATCGCGGGCGGATTATCGATATCGACCAACCGCAGCGACTGGTGGACAAGTACTGTCCCGAGCGCAGCGTGACTCTGGCGACGGCTGACTCTCATGCGTCCGACAGCCTTGGACGAATTCCGGGTGTCGAGCTAACGCGGGCGAGTGATTCGCAGTACACCATCCGTGGCGCGGGGGAAAGGCTGGTGACTGATGTCATCCGCTGCCTGTCGGAGAACCACATCACGGTGACGGATTTCCGCACCGAGACGCCGAATCTCGAAGATGTGTTCCTGAAGCTCACTGGCCACTCTCTGCGCGACTGACAGAATGAAAGCTTTCATTCTCGATCGATATGGGAGCGCCGATGCCGTGCGGTCAGGCGAAATGCCCGAGCCCGCGCTCCTCGATGACGAGATGCTCGTTCAGGTGCGGGCCGCGGGCGTGAATCCTTTGGACATCAAGATCAGAAGTGGCGAGCTCAAGCGTCTTTTGCGGTATCGCTTGCCGATCATTCTGGGCCATGAGGTGGCGGGAGTGGTCACACGAGTCGGGTCTCGAGTGCGGCGATTCAAAGCCGGCGACGAAGTTTATGCTCGCCTCTCCAAAGATCGCACCGGTGGTTTTGCGGAATTCGTTGCCGTCAGTGAAGAAGCTGCAGCTATCAAGCCCAGGACGCTCACTATGGATGAGGCCGCTTCCATACCGCTGGTGGGTTTGACCGCGTGGCAGGCGCTGGTCGAACGGGCAAATCTCAGGAAAGGACAGAAGGCTCTCATCCACGCCGGCTCCGGCGGCGTCGGTACGCTCGCGATTCAACTAGCGAAGCACCTCGGCGCGACCGTGGCAACTACGACCAGCTCCGGCAACTTCCCGTTGGTGAAGCGACTCGGTGCGGATGTCGCAATCGACTACCGAAAGGACGATTTCGCGGCGGTGCTAAGGGATTACGATGTGGTTTTGAACAGCTTGACCGGAAACACGCTCGAGAAGTCCCTGCACGTGCTCAAGCCCGGCGGAATTCTGATTTCCCTTCCCGGTCCGCCCGATCCTGCTTACGCGAAGGAGATTGGCGCTTCCTGGATCGTGAGTCTGGCGATGCGCCTTATGAGCTATCGAATCAGGCGAAGTGCGAAACAACATCACGTCAGATATTCGTTCCTGATGATGAGAGCTAGCGGCGACCAGCTGGGCGAGCTCGCTTCTTTAATCGATTCGGGACAAATGCGCCCCGTCATCGATCGGGTATTTCCATTCGAGGCGACGAAAGAGGCGATGGCTTACGTCGAGACTGGACGCGCTAAAGGCAAAGTCGTCGTGAAGGTCAGCTAGAGTGCGTGGACTCTTTCAGCTCACCTGGGTCGAGATCAAGATCTTCATGCGTGAGCCGCTCGGTGCGATCGGCACGATTGTCATTCCCGTGATCGCGTTCATCTTCCTCGGCAAAGCAACAGCAGGTCAGACCGCGGCACCGACCGAATCGTTCAGCCGACTGCTGGGCCCTGGAGGTATTCCAACACTGCTGGCGCTGACGGTGACGGTGAGCGCGGTCCTGTCGCTCGCAAACATTATCTCCATTTATCGCGAGGGAGGAATTCTCAAGCGCATGCGCGCGACGCCCTTGAGACCGTGGACGATTCTCAGTGCGCACGTGCTCGTGAAGCTCTTGCTCACCGCACTGACGATGATCCTGATGCTGATGGCGGGAAAGCGTTACTTCGCGATCGGACCGCAGGTGCCGCTGGTGAGATTTACGATCGCACTGTTGATCAGCGTGTTAAGCATTCTCTCGATCGGATTCATCGTCGCGAGTGTCATTCCGACGGCGCGGTTCGCGCAACCGATCGGCGCGGTGATTTTCTATCCAATGATAGGCCTATCAGGGTTATTCGTTCCGACTGAGTCGCTGCCGCCGAAGCTGCGCGCGATCGCCAGCGTGTTGCCGCTCACCCACTCGGCGTCGCTGCTGCAAGGAATGTGGAGCGGTGACAGCTGGTCCGCACACACCGGCGACATTTTCGCGCTGGCGGTGGTCTTCGTCATTTGCATCGCGCTGACGTCCCGCGTGTTCAGGTGGGAATAGAGCAGTCCTCGATATTTCAGAACCTGTCGATATTTCAGAACCTGTCGAGGTCTTTACCCATGACGACGCGTCCGTGAAAGCTACGACGCACCGCGATCATGATTGAGTCTGCGGCCTCTATCTGCGCGGTGTGGGAGATCACAAGTAGATGCGGATTCGCGCGAGCAGCGATCTCGCCCAATTGGGCGGCCGTAGTGTGGTACTCGCTCACATAACGCGGCCAGTCAACATCGGCGCGGCCACTGGGCGCCCGCTGCATTGGCCACTGCACCTCGTGAACGAGTATGTCGACGCCCGTCGCCTGCTTTATCAGCTCCTCACTCGGCCGCGTGTCGCCTGATATCACGATACTGCGATCCGGCGTGTCGATGCGATAACCAAACGCATCTCGCCATGCACCATGATTTACGCGGAACGCGCGTACGCGCACTCCGCCGCTGTCGTAGACTACGCCCGGCTGAATCTCGTGCACCGTGACGCGATATCCGTTCGGCGACTCGTGCTCCAGACCCGTTGTGCGGATGCGGATGTCTTCGCTGAACGCAGCGTAGAAGTGATCGACCATGTTGCGCAGGCCCGGCGGGCCGTACAAACCAAACGGCTTCGACCGCCCGAAGATCCACGATGAAAAGATGAGATCGGGCAAGCCGAGTACGTGATCGCTGTGCAAGTGAGTGATAAAGGCTGCGGTAACGCCGTTGACCGGCAACTTTGCGCCCGCGAGCCGGCGCTCGACGCCGACTCCAGCATCAAAGAGAAAAACGCGCTTGCCAACGACGACTGCCGTTGCCGGACCCATTTTGTCCGGAATTGGCCGCGGCGTGCCGGTACCGAGCAGAACGAGGGTGGTCGAGTCCGGAGCCTGAACCGCTCGCTCCATTCCGCCCTGATCGCGGAGTGTGAAGAGGAAGAGGGGACACACGGCCAACGAGGCGGCAACCGGGACCAGCTTCATACACGACTCCGAGACGTAGTGACCCATTCTCTCACGTGCCGGTGATGGTGTCAATGCAGTGGACTATCCGCCCCGGAGGGCCTCGCACCATATTGGCGGTCCGATGAGATACTTCACTCTGGCCGCCGGCATTGCGTTGCTGGCCTCGACGTCGCTCGCGCAACAATCTGCGCAGCAATCATCTCCGCGAACCTGGGCACAACAAACCGCCGGACTCGAGCGCAAGGACGGATTCATTCCGTTCTATCTCGACCAGCGAACGGGTAAGCTGCTGTTCGAGGTGACTCGCCTCGATCAGGATTTTCTCTATCTCTACTCCCTTTCAACGGGACTGGGCTCGAACGATCGTGGACTGGATCGCGGCACTACCGGCGATCAGGGCGTTGTCAGGTTTGAGCGCTTCGGGCCAAGGATTTTCCTGGTAAGGCGCAATCTCGATTTCCGCGCCTCGCGCGACACGGTCGAGGAGCGCACTGTCGAGGAGTCATTCGCCAACTCGGTGTTGGCGTCGTTTCCAATTCTCGCGGAAGAAGGCGGCAAGATTCTGGTCGACGCCAGCGACTTCGTGCTCCAGGATGTGTTCGATGTGCGCGGCAACCTGCAGCGCGGTCAGCAGGGGAGTTTTCGACTGGACCGAAATCGCAGCGCGATCTACCCGGCGCGCACCAAGGCTTTTCCAAAGAACACCGAGGTGGAAGTTCTGCTCACCTTCGAGAGCGATGCGCCTGGCAATGACGTCGCTCGACACACTCCGGACGCGCGCGCGCTGACGCTGCGACAGCATCACTCCTTCGTCGAATTGCCGGACGACAACTACAAGCCCCGCGCGTTCGACCCGCGCGTCGGCCTGTTCTCGGTCGATTTCTACGATTTCTCACTGCCGTTCAACCGGCGACCGCAGGTGCGCTGGCTTACCAGGTGGCGACTCGAGAAAAAAGATCCGAGCGCCGCGCTATCGGATCCGGTCAAGCCGCTCGTGTACTACCTCGATCGCGGGATTCCGGAGCCCTATCGGGCGGCGTTCAAGCAGGGCGCCAGCTGGTGGAACAAGACCTTTGAGGCTGCCGGGTTCACCAACGCATTCCGTGTGGAGGATCTTCCGGACTCGGTTGATCCGATGGACGCCCGCTACTCGGTGATTCAGTGGGTGCATCGAAGCGATCCGGGTTTCTCGGTCGGTCAGTCATTCGTCGATCCGCGCACCGGTGAGATCATCAAGGCCGCGCTCAAGATGGATACGTATCGGTCGATCACCGACTACAACATCTTCGCCGGGATGGAGCCGGCGATGGACGACGCGACCGAAGCGTGGATCACGTCGCTCGATCCGAAGGTGAACGGCACCGAGTTCGCGATGGCGCGCCGGCGCCAGCACATTGCGCACGAGATCGGACACACGCTTGGCCTGGCGCATAATTACGTCTCGCACACCTACGGTCGCGCGAGCGTGATGGACTATCCGGGTCCGCTGGTCACGCTGCGCCCGGACGGAACCGTCGACGTGTCGAATGCGTGGAGGTCGGGCACCGGCTCGTATGACACGCTGGCGATTCGATATGCGTACACACAGTTCGCATCGCCCGCTGAGGAAAAGGCCGGACTCGACGCATTGATGCGGGACGCGATTGCGAAAGGAACGCGATTCCTGTCGGATCGCGACGCGGATGCCGGGGTGGTTCCCGAAGCAACGCGCTGGCTCAACGGCAGCGACGCAGTCAAGGAGCTCGAGCGTCAGAGCGGGGTGCGGGACGTCCTGCTCTCGAAGTTCGACGAGAGCGTGATCTCGCCGGGCGATCCGATGTGGTTTCTCAACGAGCGGCTCGTCCCGGTTTATCTCCACCATCGCTACGCAATCGAAGGTGCGATCAAGGCGATTGGCGGGATGGACTACACGTTCGCTTTGCGCGGTGATACTCAGGTGCCGGCCCGGGTAATCGATCCGCCTAAACAACGGGAAGCGCTAACGGCGTTGATGGCGGCGATCCAACCGAAAGAGCTCGCGATTCCGGAGCGCCTTCTCGCCAAGCTGCCGCCCTCTCCGTATGGATTTCGAGGCGGGTGGGCGTTTGATTCGCCGGCAGGAATCGTTTTCGATCCATTGGCGGTTGCGCGCGCTTTGAGCGGCTACGTCGCAGACGGAATCTTGCAGCCCGAGCGAGTGGAGCGAGTGATCGCCTTCCATGCCCTTAACGCCGCGTCGCCGAGCGCCGATGAAGTCATGAGCACGATGATCGCGTCAGTGTTCGACAAAGCGGCGGCGTCAACTTCTTACGAAGCATCGTTGCGTCGCGCCGCGCGGCGAGCGGTCGTGGATGCGATGCTGTCTCTCGCTGCCAATCCTCGTGCAACTGCTGACGCGCGCGCTGTCGCGGAGAGCAATCTCAATCGCCTCGCCACTCGGCTTGCCGCGGGCAACCCGAGCGATGCAGACGATCGGGCTGCGAATGGCGCCATCGTGCGCGACGCGCGCAACTGGCTGGACAGGCGGATCGCGCCCCCCAGGACTACCGGTGTTATTCAGCTGCCACCGGGCACGCCAATTGGGTGCTGCGAAGTTCCGAATTTGTGATAGCGATGATTTACTGAGGCTTACGTGATCCTTACCGCGCATCGTTGGCGTATTATCTGCCACGCATGTGCAACGGAGGCGAACTACATATGATTTCGCCACGCGATTCGGAGTCATCAGACCAGTATCCAAGCGCGACTTCCGGCGGGGGACGATCGAGTCGGGGCATCACCGACGAGCAGTACCGATTGATCGTCCAGAGCATCAAGGACTACGCGGTCTTCATGCTCGACCCCGACGGCCGGATCCTGAGCTGGAATGAAGGCGCCCGACTGATCAAGGGATACACGGCGCCTGAAGTGCTCGGCCGCTCATTCGAGATATTTTATCCGGGGGAGGCAGTCGCGGATGGCTTTCCAAAACGCGAGCTGAAAGAAGCTGCGCGCGTCGGCCGATTCGAGGACGAGGGCTGGCGTATCCGCAAAGACGGCTCGCGCTTCTGGGCCAACGTCGTGATAACAGCGGTCCGTGACCTTCGGGGAAATTTGCTCGGATTTGCGAAAGTCACCCGCGACCTCACCGCGCGTCGAGAGGCCGAAGAACAAGCCCGCATGCTGGCTGCCGAGCAGGCCGCGCACGCAGAAGCAGCGCGTCGCAACGAGGAACTTTATCGGCTCAACACCGAGCTCGAATCTGCGCTGGCGATGGCCGAACGCTCCACACGCATGCGCGACGATGTGCTAGCAGTCGTCGCTCACGATTTACGGAATCCTGTCCATACCATTGTTAGCGCCGCCGGAGTGGTCGAAATCATCCCGTCCGGCGAAGATCAACAGCGCCAGGTAAAGGTGATTCAGCGGGCAGCGCGCAGGATGGAGCGGCTCATAAGCGATCTGCTGGACGTGGCCAGTATCGAGAACGGAACACTGAGCCTGCGCAGTGCACCGGTGGATTTAACCGCAGTGGTTTCCGACGCTCTCGAGCTGATCGAAAGTCAGGCGCGTGAACGAAGGATCCACATTCACCGCGACGTCGAGTCTGAAATTCCTGTCGTCAGTGGAGACTACGATCGCCTGCTGCAGGCGCTTTCGAATGTCCTCGGCAATGCAGTGAAGTTCACAGCTGAGGGAGGTAACGTTACGGTACGGGTCACGCGGGCCGGTCACGAAGTAATTGTTTCAGTTGCCGATACTGGCGTCGGTATCAGTCCGACGGACTTGCCGCACGTGTTCGACCGGTTCTGGCGAGCGCGAGACGCTACTACGAAGGGTGCCGGGCTCGGTCTTTCGATCGCGGCCGGTATCGTGGAGGCACATGGCGGACGGATGTGGGCGGAAAGCGAGCTCGGCGTCGGGACGACTATGACGTTGGCGTTGCCGGCGGTCTAGCTGTCATGACAGTAAAGAGCGTGCGGCTCGCATTCGCGATTCAGGCGGTTGGCATGCTGCTATGGGTAAAGTCACTCAACGCGCAGCAAGTCGCGGACATGAGTTTCCAGCCGCAGTTGGGCGCGCCCGCATACACGGCTGGGCAGGGACCGGTCGTTCTCATCGACGAAGCGCACCACAACTTCCACACCGCGGAAGGACGCTACGCCCCGTTCGCGCAGCTGCTGCGACGCGATGGCTACGTCGTGCGCCCCGAGAAATCAGCGTTCAGTGCCGGGTCGCTGAAGTCCGCGAAGGTGCTGGTGATCGCCAACGCGATCAATGCAGTGAATGAAAGAGACTGGGTGGTGCCGACTCCCTCAGCGTTCAGCGCGGATGAAATTCACGCGGTGCACGAGTGGGTCGAAGATGGCGGCTCTCTGTTGTTGATCGCAGATCATCTGCCGTTCGGTGGCGCGGAGTCGGATCTGGCGGCGAGTTTCGGGATCCGTTTTTCAAATGGCTTCGTCCTCGACTCGTCGACGAGGCAGGGACTCATTCGGTTTCGTCGATCTGATGGATCGCTGGCGTCGACTTCGATCACGAATGGTCGGAACGCAGCCGAGCGAATCGATTCCGTCACGACGTTCACAGGACAGGGATTTCAGCCCGACTCGGCCGGCAAGCCGCTGTTCACCATTCCGAGCGGATGGGTGCTCTTTCTACCGGATACTGCCTGGCGCTTCTCAGCGGCAACGCGACGTCAGGACGCTGGTGGGTTGCTGCAGGGCGCGGTGACACGCGTCGGCAAAGGACGCGTCGCGGCGTTTGGTGAAGCGGCGATGTTCTCAGCGCAGGTCGCCGGACCGGCGCGCCGGCCAATGGGCTTCAACGCTCCCGAAGCAGCGCAGAACGCGCAGTTCGTACTGAACGTGATGCACTGGCTGACGGGACTGCTTCCCGACTAGCGCCGCCGCGCGCTAGCCGGCACAGTCGGTTTTAAGCCGCCCGTGGCAGTCCACTATTATGATGGCGCGCGCAGGTGCACATCATCTTCACCGCGTCGCGTGCCGGCGGATATACGTGATAGTACATCGCGACCACCATCGGGATGAACACGATGGTGTTGTAGAAGAGATGCAGCTCGATGCGGGGGAACCAGATCTGTCCGACGCTCGTGGGGACCTTGCCGCCGAACCAGTAGTGATGGGTGTTCGCCTGGTAGAACAGGATGAAGTGCTCGAAGTGGTGCCAGACCTGAATGTAGAACGAAGCCATCCACCACTTGTACGACGTGCCCGTGAATCCGCGACGCAGCACCCACAGTCCGATCAGCATCACCAGCGCGAAACCGTAGTGCAGCGTTTCGGTCTTCATCAGCCACGGATAGAACATGCCCATCAGTCCCATCGACATCGGACGCGGCCAGTGCAGCACGTAAAACTGATATGCCTGCACGACGTGCTCGGCCCAATGAAAAAGCACGATCGCCAGGAAACCCTGCAACGCCACTTTGTGGTAGCGGGTGTTGAGGCGATCGGAGAGACTGACGGACTCGTGTCCGGCTAAATGGATTGGCGCTGAGACGGACATCAGGTACTCCGATGAGGGTCAGAAATCAAAAGTGAGCATCGCGTACGGATAGGTGTACGCGTGTCCGGGTGTGGTAGCCTTCAGGAAATCGCCAGGAATGAGGTGTCCGATCCCGGCAGAGAATCCAAGTCCAGTGCGCGGTTTACCCTGCAAGACGAAGTCGACTTCCTGACCGACGTCAATGCCGGCGACGCCGGTCGCGGACCGGGCCAACACCGCTCCACCACCGTTGTAAAGCGCGTCGTGGGCGTTGTCGAGCCAATAGTGACTGTACCGCGTGGTGGCGGACCACAGCTTGTTGAAGGCGACGTCGAGTCCGCCCCGGACGTGCCGCATGTTCTGCCAGCCGACGAGGTCGGTCAGACCGTACTTGTCGTGACCGGTCGGGTAAAGCTGATCGAAGGTTTCCTTTCGGTTGTCAGTCGGATTGGAGTCGCCAGTCGCCTGGTTGTACTCACCCCATAGTCGCGGAGTCAGCGTCACGCCGGACAGGGTGTAGCCGAGCAATCCATGTGCGGCCCAGGCACGAATTGGTTCGGCGCCCAGTGAGCCGTGCTCTCCAACGAGCTGCGCGTCGTAGTCGACTGGCGATTGCTTGCCTGCGAGACGAAGACCGAGCGTACCGAAATTCATGACGCTGCGCACGCCGGCCTCGGTGTTCAATCCGCTTTGGCGCCGCCAGAAGAAAAAGGGTTCGACACTCGTATGAGGAAGGAGTCGAGTGGTGGCGATGTAAGTGCCGTAGAAATTGTTGCCGGGAACGTTCTTGTCGAAGCGAGTCTGATCGATCTTCACCACGGATGCGGCGAAGGCATCCACGCGATAGCCCTGGCCGCTGGCGCTGAGTCGAGCGGCGTCGAAAGTGCGCGCGGTGTTGGCCCAGAGGAGAGGTCCCACAAGTCTGCCGTCACCGTAGAGGAGCTCCTGTCTGCCGGCGCGCAGGATCGCCGATGCGTTATCGGGCCCGATCTGGGCGTAGAGCTGTCGCAGATCTGCGTAGTCACGGAACGGGGCGCCAAGCGGAGCTTTGTTCTTCCACGGTCCGCGGGCGTCCATGCCCTCGACGAAGAGCGAAGTGGAAGCAGTCGGATGAACGCGTGCGTTGAGAAGGATTCTCGTCAGCGCGTATGAATCGGAATTGGCGGGATTGAAGCCGCCGGCATCGTAGGATTCGACGCGGACGCGAATCTGCCCGCCGACAGTTGCGCCCAACGGCAGTGTCTGCGCGGATAACAGCGCAGGTGCTGAAAGAATCGAGGCAATCAGTACGTGTCGGCGCATCGGACGAGCGGTTGAGGGTGCGACGGTCTGAATGGCGGACTAATGTCGTGTCGGGTCATACCCTTGCGCAAGTTCGAATTTGCTCCTTACTTCCCTTTTGCTTCGACAGGAGTAGTGAAGAAATGGCGAATTCGGTTGACGTAATGCAGGGGACGCTCGACTTGTTGATTCTCAAGGCTTTGGCGATCGAGCCTGTACACGCGTGGGGTATCGGCGCGCGGATTCGGCAGCTCTCAGCCGATCACTTCAACATCGGGCAGGGCTCGCTCTACCCCGCGGTGCATCGATTCGAGAACAGAGGATGGGTCGCGTCCTATTGGCGGACGACCAGGAACAATCGAATCGCGCGCTACTATGAATTGACCGCGGCAGGTCGACATGCGCTGGCGGAGGAGACTGCGCAGTGGCGACGCTACACTGAGGCGATGGATCGCGTCATCGACGCGGATTGAGTCCTAACGCTGTTGCTCGCGCGCGAGGAGTCGGGCGTGGGCGCGCAGAATCTTTTTCTGATTTTTGATGATCGCGTCCTGATTCCGCAGGATCCGCGTCTGATTCCGCATCAATTTCGGCAGCAGGTTCTGGTGCCTGAGGATTCGCTGCTGGTTGCGGACGATGGCTCGCTGGTTGGCAATGATCGTGTTCTGCTTGCTAACGGTCGCCTGCGCCATTGAGGAGTTCCTGTGAGTACCGGGTGGATGACGGATCTGGTCCACCAACAATGGCGACGACCGGCGGCTTACTCAAGCCGTTTGTGTCGATCGTCTAACGACCCGCTACCTGATCGAGCCACGCTTCGCCTTCAGCCCCACTGCGAAATGGCCTCACCGCACATATCGCGTCCTCAGTGCATGACCTTGATGTAGCCCCAGTGTTCCTGCTGCTTCGACACCAGCTCGTAGATCCCGTCGGGCACCGTTTCAACGCCGGGCAGCAGCTGACTCTTGTCGACGTTGTTATTCCGCAGCGCGATCGCGCACACCTTGAACTTCACGTTGGGGTTCTGCATCGCGGTTTTTACATCGGCGACGTAACCCGAGCGGTCAGGCATCACGAGCTCGAATCCTTTCCCGTACATCACCACTTCCATTTGCACATCGGGACTCGAGGCGGACACCTCTCTCAGCCAACGCAGTACTGCCTTCTGTTCCAGAGTATCGCGACTGGTCAGGTCGAAGACGACACGATACGGGTCACGCTTTGAGCGAACAAACCCAAAACTCGCCAGCAACAGCAATCCAAGAATAAGAGCGCGTTTCATCGTAACCCCCGGCGAAGTGACATTGTGCTGCTTTGCCGACCCGGGTTCGATCTGTGCGCTTCATCCCGTTGTGTCAAGACCGTCGCGAATGTCAGGTTGTAGCGCGCTCCAGGACGCGACGAGCAGCGCGACAACGCACATCAACCAGGCGACTGCACGCATCCCCCGCGCGATGGCTATATCGTGCTCGAGCCATCCCCATCCGTCGAGCAGATTGTACCAATCGTGGCCATCGCTCTCCTGGCCTGTCAGGCCGTCGAGGAGCATCAGACGACCGGCGCGGGAATCTGCGCAGTAGACCGCTACGCTGAGCAAGTTCATCGCGGACCACCACACGCATACCATCGCCGCGAATAAATCCCTCGGCTTCTCTTTGCGATTTCGGACGAAATAGCCGAAAAAGATGAGAGGGAAAGCGACCTGAGTAAGCGAGCCGCCGAGTATGAACATCGTCCTGCCGAGAACCGGGATGCCAAAGGGCATGAACAACATGTGCCCGAATTCATGGACGGCGGTATCGACGTCACCGATGATCGGGACCGATCCATACTCGTCACGGAACGCCGACCAGGCGAGCAACGCGAGCACGGCTACGAGGGCGAGGCACGCGTAGCATCGTGCGGTT